>Ga0068872_10004538_pt1 | contig 10510 bp, 11 predicted proteins | sample NOAtaG_7_FD_66441 | JGI IMG/M metagenome (GOLD analysis project Ga0068872, IMG submission 66441) | Freshwater lake microbial communities from Lake Erie, under a cyanobacterial bloom - NOAA_Erie_Diel1S_2200h metaG | ecosystem: Environmental > Aquatic > Freshwater > Lake | place: USA: Ohio, Lake...
CCAGTTCTTTAATTCTTTAATTTGCATTTTCTTTGCTTGAGGCGTTATTGGCTTTCTCAACTCTTTTCGATGCAAAATCCAGCTTTCCCAAGTTTCAGCTTTTAATGTTTGTGGAAGTACGATTTCAATTTCAACCTTTTCATGTGCTTTTATTTTCTTTTTGCTTTCAGTAGTCAAGGCTTGAATTTGATTATTTTCACAAACCTCATCACCGTCACTTACTTCAAGAATTTCATATTCTGTTTTTTCAATTTCATTTTCTTTTTTTGCTTTAGTTTTTTTAATAATATTATTTATTATATTTTCTTTTATATTATTATCTTCTCTTTTTACGCGCGCGCGTTGTTGAGTCTCAACTTTTTCAACCACGGACTCAACTTTTTCAACCGAGTGTTCTGTGGTTGAGTTTTTAACGCTAAAATCTTCCCTTAAAATAGTTTGAATTTTATATCCCTTTTTAGTTAAAATATCGTAAGATTCCTTACAAGATAAACCTTTCTTTACTCTTTGAAAGTACCAAGCTTGGTATAATTTTAAGTTTGTTTTTTTATCAACCAAGTACTCAACCCCACACTCAACCAAACTCAACTTAAACTCAACCACTTTGTCAACTTTTTCAACCACGGACTCAACTTTTTCAACCGAGTTGTGCATAAAAGATTTTTGATATTTATTCCATTTTGTTATTAAAAAATCCTTATCAAAAATTTTAAATTTTATAAATAACGCAATAAACTCTTCAACTTGATTTTGTAATCCATATCCAGTTAAAATATAAAGAAAAATACCATAATTGATTCTTCCTTTATTTTGACCAGCAAAACACATCAAAGCCGAATGTATTCCTTGTGGAATCAATAAAGGAACTTTTGCAGATTCAGAAATTTTTGCCCATTTCTCATCAAATACATGTGTATTTGAAACGGCATGAAAAAATGTATTCATTTTAATATCTTAGTTAGAAGCTCGATGGACGTATACTAACTTATACGCCCATCTAAACAATGGGAGCTACCCGTTGCGTGTTAAAATTAATAAAAACATACTTTAAAAAAGTCAAGATTTATTTTAAATAATTAGTAAAACCTTTATCTAAAAGCATTTGTTTTAAAATAAATCCACAATTCCATAAATGAGTTTCCTGTATAGATACTCTAATAAATCTACATCCAATGGTATTAACTATTACATTTTCCCTTTCAGTATCTTTTTCTTTTTGCAGTTTATGATAGTTTTCATCATATTCTATTGCAATGTTTAGGTTTTTAATAAAAAAATCTACACTATACCCAGAGACTTTAAATTGTCTAATACATTCAAATCCAAATGGCTCTAATATTCTTTCTAACATACATATAAACTCAATTTCTTGTCTTGTTTTGATCGCGTATGTAAGTTTTGACAAATTGTTATCATTTAGGAATTTTAATAATTCATATTTATCCTGCGTTGTTAACGTTGGGGAATGGGCAATTAATTCATATACAGAATCTCCTTCTATAAACGTAACCCTTTGTGAACCTTGACAAGTGTTGATATTGTAAAATTTTTTAGAACATTGAAGTAAGTGATTTTTTGTTGCCGATCTTGAATTAGTATAACCCAACAAATTACAAAAATTACCTCCGTGTAAATAAGGCTTTCCTTGATCAACTAAGTACTCAATATTGTTGCCATTATAATTTAATGTTTGGGTTTTCATATTTTAAAAAATAACCTTGTAACAATGGTTACATGGTCATTTTTTTAAAAGTCAAGCATTATTTTGAAGTTTTTAAAGAATTTTCACTTGACATATTTAAAAGCCTTAATAAGTACACAAAAAACTACATTGTTTTTATGAATCGAGATCTAATGCCAGATTACTATTCTTTAAAAGAAGTTGCTGATATTTTGGAAATCCCTCGTGAAATATTAATGGAACTTGTTTTAAAAAACGATAAAAGTATTCCGACTGCAACCATTGTCGGTAACATGATTTTATTTCATAAAAAAATGGTACAAAAGTCGATTAATTCATTTAATACCATTCCAAAATAGCTTTTTTGTTGCGTATTTTTTTATGTTTTAACGCTAAGGTTTTAAGTAATTTTATTTTTAAAAAAACGTAAAAAACACTTGACAAATATAAAAGGCTTTTTCATATAAAACATATCTAAAAAACAAGTTGTTTTTTAGGTTTACTAACTTATTTTCTTACTATGAAAAATAATTTTTCTCTGATCGTTCCTTCAAAAACTCAAGAAGGTGTCAAATTTAACCATAAAGAAGCAACTTTCAAATACAGTAAATTACTAGGTTTGTGTTTTGGTGGCTTTACAGTTCGATCAAATTCAATTGGTGGCTATGTTATGAACAATGGTACTTTAATGATAGAGACTATTTCTGAAGTTATTTGTTTTTTTGACTGTGGTCAATTTGACAAAGTTTCGGAAGCAATTAAAATAGCAACTCAAATGAAAAAAGAGTTAAATCAAGAGTGCGTAACTTATATACTAAACGGCGAAATGAAATTCTTATAACATATTAAAAGCCCCTTGAAATACAGGGGCTTAATTAAAATAAAACTAATATATAAAATATGCAAAAACAACCATTTACTTTAAACGTTATAAACCCAGTTATAAAGGTTGCAATACCTAGTGGCATTATGAACGCTTTTGAAGTTAAGATTAGGCAATCAATTAAAGTAATCTCTAAGGGATATTATATATCTAAAAGTGATCAAATTGTGTGTGTGAATGAGGAGACGATTCCCGTGACTGTTTTTATGTTTTTTTCTGAAGACATTGACGCTTCAATAAATGATATAGCAAAAATGGTAGATTCTATCTTAACTTTTGATAAGTATGTATTTATCGAGTGTGGTTCTACTTGGCATATTTTGAAAAGTAATCGAAAACAAAAATAAAACAACTTAATTTTTAAAATATATGACATTTATGGCAAATGGTGAACTTAAAGCTAAACTAACGTCTTGGCAAAATGAATTAAAATTTACTTTTAATCCTACGGAAACACAATGTATTAACTTTATATTTAAATATCAAGCTGATGTAGGGGCTATGTCTAACGCAGAATATAACTTACGAGAATATTTTTTTACAGATTGCAAGCAATGGAACTGGAAAAGTATGGAAATAAAGGTAAAATGGCATGAGGTTTATTTTCTTTTTTATGAACTTTCTAGCAAAAGACATACTCTGCCAGTATTTAAAAGTAAAAAAGAGGTAGTGGAATATTTAAAAATGCTTTCACGTGATTGGAAATTTTTATTGTAAAAGTCAATTAAAAAAAATTAATTAATTGACTTTTATAATTTTTTATTTATGAAAATTAATATTAATAATATATTATATGAAAATTCAAGATTTAATTGTTAAGACTAAAAAAGTAAAGTGGCAAGACTTAGTTGATTTACAGCCTGAAAATCTTAAAACCGACTATCATTCAGGTAAGACAAAAAAGTCAATTATAGACCTTGGGTTTGCACAAGCAATTTATGTTTGGCAAGACCCTTCCGATGGTAAAATTAAAATTATTGATGGACACCTTCGTACGGACCTTCTTCGCGAACTTGTTGCAGAGGGTTTTGATGTGCCTGACGAACTTTCTTGTACCTTTCTTGACAATAAGAAAATAAAAACATCTGAAGACGCTATAAAGTACCTTTTACGTGTTTTTAACGTTAAAACAAACCCAATTGATACCTCAGAACTAGATGGGTGGCTTGAGTCTATGGATTTAACTTTTGAAGATATTAAGGTTGATGTGTCGGATTTAGATATTAGTAACACTACTTTTCAAAGCGAAACTAGTTTTAATGATGTAAATACGGAAATAAATTTTAATGATATTAATGGCAATGAATGTAAAATTGTATTGAAATATGATGCAATAACTTATGAATCTATTATTGAAAAAATTGGAAAAATAAAGACTGACAACAAAATACCTACAAACGAATCATTATTTTTATATTTACTTTCAGAGTATGGCGCATAAGTTTCCGTATAAGTGGCTATTAAGTGATGGATATCCATCACATGGCATAATAAAAAACAATTTAAAAGTTTTTGGTACTTTTATTTGTGGTGGAGGGTCTTCAATGGGTTATAAACTTGCGGGCTATAATCATATGGGTGGAGTAGAAATTGACAATAAAATAGCACCTGTTTACAAAAAAAATCATAATCCAAAATATCTTTTTAACGAAGATATCCGTGATTTCCTTAAAAGGGACGACATACCTTTAGAATTATTTGATTTAGATATTTTAGATGGCTCTCCGCCTTGTAGTTCATTTTCTTTATCTGGCGTAAGAGAGGATGGCTGGGGTGTAAAAAAAACTTTTCGTGAAGGACAAGCAAAACAACAACTTGATGATTTGTTTTTTACTTATATTGCTTTAGCAAAAAAGTTACAGCCAAAAGTTATTATTGCCGAAAACGTAAAAGGAATGCTTGTTGGTAACGCAAGAATGTACGTTAAAAAGATTGAAGATTCCTTTATAAAGGCTGGTTACAAAGTACAATTATTTTTATGTAATTCTGCAGTAATGGGGGTACCGCAGAAAAGGGAGCGCGTGTTTTTTATTGCTCGCAGGCAAGATTTACCATTCCCTGATTTGAAGCTTCACTTTGATGAGCCTATTATACCATACAAAGAAATTAGCGATAAAAGCGATGTTAGTGAAAGGCCCTTAAATACAGTCACTGATAAAGTTTATCACTTAGTTAAGCCAGGTAATAATTTTTCAAGAATAATAGACAAAAACCGTGTTATGGGTTTTAATAGCCTTAAATTATCTTATGACAAACCCGTGCCAACTATAACTGCAACCCCAGCTGCAATATACCACCCAACTTTACGTAGATATTTAAATAAAACTGAATTATGTTTGGCGGGGTCTTATCCTTTAGATTATGATTTTGGAATATTGAAACCTAGGTATTTAATAGGAATGTCAGTTCCTCCGGTTATGATTGCAAACATAGCAAACAGTATTTATGAACAATGGTTTAGCACATTGTAAAAAGGCAATATTTTAATTTATTTTTTATTTTTTATGTTATTTAGTACTGAGGCAGTCTCAAAAGGTCATCCTGATAAATTTTGCGATCAAGTTAGTGATATTATTGTTTCACATATATTAGAGCGTACAAAGTCAAAAAACTTTAGAACAAAGGGAAAGGCAGCAATAGAAGTTTTGGCAAGTGGACAAACAATAGTAGTAGCTGGAGAATATTGGTTACCAGATAACGAAACTCTAAAAGATAACACAATTGTTAGTTTAATTAAAACGGTTATTAATGATGTTAACTATAGTGACAACAATTTTCAGTTTATTAATTTATTAAGTCGTCAATCTGAAGAAATACGTCGTGCAGTAGTGGGTAGCGTAGAAATTGGAGCTGGAGACCAAGGTATGATGTTTGGGTATGCGTGCGGTAGTGAGTCTACTAATTATCTTCCTACAGGGTACTTTTACGCGCAATCTTTAATGAAAGAATATTCTAACTATATTAAGTTAAATTTAGCATATAAACCAGACGCAAAATGTCAAATTTCAACGGATGAGTTTGGCAACGTGCAAAAGGTTCTTATTTCTTGTCAACACTCTCCAGACGTTTCACAGCAAGATATACATAGGGATATTTTAGAATTTTGCAGTAAACATGTACCAAGCCCACAATACATTATTAATCCGTCTGGTAGCTTTATTTCTGGTGGGTATGTTGCAGACGCCGGATTAACTGGTCGTAAAATTATTAATGATAGCTATGGCAGCTTTGCACATCACGGTGGAGGCGCTTTTTCGGGAAAGGACCCAACAAAGGTAGATAGAAGTGGTGCATATATTGCTAGGTATTTTGCTAAGTATTTTGTTAAAATGGGGTACTGCTCTAAGTGTGAAATACAACTATCTTATGGTATAGGGGTGGCAGAGCCATTTTCAATTAATGTTAATACTTTTGGCACTGCATCAAAAGCTACTGAACAATATATGGTGAAATACTTAAAAAAAGAAAGAATAACTCCCGAATATATTTTTACAAAGCTAGATATTTTTAACAAAACAATTCAGCTTTACGAGGCGTCAAAACATGGACACTTTACTAATAAAAGTTTTTCTTGGGAATTAGTATAAAGTTTTATTGCGTTTGTTTTTGTACTTTGTTTTTTGACCACTTATTTTAGTGTGATTTTGTACTTGACTTTTGGTAAAAACTACTTTTGAAATAATAAAAATTATATGAATCATTAAGTTAATAATGTCAAATAATGTCAATTCAAAACTTATTCAAGACGCCTCTAAACTTACTAAGTTTGAAAAATCTAAAATAATACAAAACACGTGCTTAGCTATGTATAAAGGTAATACAACCTATGAAGATATATGCGAATATTTAATTGAAAAATATAATCTTAAGTCTAGTAAACAAGGAATTGCTTACCATATAAGCGTTTTAAAGCAAAAAGGTTTTTTAGTTGATAGTGTAAAAGGTGACGACTCAGAATCAATTATCCCAAAATATACCCGCAAAAAAGCCGACTCAATAAAAAGCTCACTTAAAAAAATGACGGAATCAAGGCAAGAACTAGCAAGAACTGTGATTCATACAATAAAAGAAGAGGAAAAGAACGTAAACGATCAGGCAATTCATTTAGATGATAACGAAATGCTTTTAAATAATCTAGGTAACGAATCCATAGAAAGTAATCAAAGCAATATTTTGATGGAAGCCGTTAAAGCTGGAATAAATGCAATTCATGCAGGTGAGTTTTTAACTAAAGAAATGGAAAGCGTTTTAAAAGAAAAAGGATATACAAAAATGACTAAAATTGCGCGTAAATATGACGATAAAGGGCAGTGTGTAGGCGAGATTGTTACTGAAATTGATTACGCAAAAGTCTTAAGTTCTTGTGCTAAAATGGCAGAATCTATGGCTTCCATTGTAAAAAACCCGCAAACTTTAATTCAAAATAATATTACGAACACAACAGCTCAACAAAGCAAAGGCACTGAACTATTAAACTCCCCAACTTTTACGTCAAGGATGACTCAAAATAATGCAATACAAGCTCTTCAGAATATTGGCATTATATCAGTAGATAGTTCTTGCTAAGGTGTACTAATATGATTAACTTAAAAGACTTTCAAAAGCTTTCAGAAGTTCAAGTAAATAGGCTTTTTGAATCTATAATTGAAGCAACTTTAAATGATGATTTTTATGCTTTTATAAGTGCATTATTTAATTCCGTTAAAAGCGGGGGCTTTAAACCTCATTGGTCTTTTGAGTATGTATGCGAATATGTTGAAGCTAATTTAAAGGGTCAAATTGACACGCTATTAGTTTCCCTTCCACGTGGATGGGGTAAATCTATTGTATGCAGTGAGTTTGCCCCAGCTTGGGCTTTACTGCGTGATCCAACTGAAAGGATTGGTTGCTTTTCAAGGGCAATGACAAGTGACGCTATGGGTTGGCACGATGTATCAAGACGTATTTTAAATGCAGACCTTGTCCAGAAGTATTTTCCTAATTGTAAAATTGATCCATTAAACGATGAGAAGAGAATGTTTAGAACAACAAAACATGGGTACAGAAGAGTTGCCTCTTGTCTTGCTTCTTCGGTAGGTAGTGATTTAACTTTTGCAGTTGTTGACGACCCTGCAAACCAAGACCATTACAGAAGTAAAGCACAAAGGCAACGTTTGGAAAACTTTATTACAGCCTCTTTACTTCCTGCTTTGCGTACAGTTCAACACCCTTCCGAGGAAATGGAATTAGAAAATTATGAAGAGTGGCAAAATACACAATTGACAAAATGGCAATATGATATTTTAAAAAAAGAAGAGGAGTTATTAACGAAAAAACTTGAATCTGAACAAAGAATTGTTCAAAAAAATCCACGCCTTTTATTTACAATGCAAAGACTTTATAGGGAAGACCCAATTAATTTATTTGTAAAAATAAATGAGAAAATGCAAGAAAACACAGATATTAAAAAAAGTTTTCACTATTTGCATATACCAGCTGAATTCTCAGAGACGAGAAAATATGTTTTTTTAAAGCCTAAAAATATAGGTGCAAAATCATACAATCCTGAACATTTATGCGAAGCGGGGACTTTTCTTGAGGCTGGAACTTTAAGTAAAAATCGAATTTTACAAATCAAGGAGTCAATGCCTCCTGCCCATTTTCAAGCTCAAATGCAACAAGAACCTATAGACTTTTCAGATGGGAGTATTCTTATTGCAAAAAATATCGAATATGCAAATAAGCACGATTGGCATACAAAAAGCTTTATGGAGGTTAAAAAAGTACTTAGATATGTATGTATAAGCGTTGACCCTTCTGGAACTGAAAAAGGGGGGGATAAATTTGCAATTGTTGTCTGTGGTGCTAGTTTTGACGGCAAATTTTATATGCTAGAAAATGCTACCTTAAACTCATACTCTCCAATCTGGGTGCAAGTTGTAAAAGATTTAACGGAACGCTGGAAAAGCGAAGAGACGGGAAGGAGACCGCCTGTAATCATTGAAAGCAACTACGGGGGGGCAAATACTTCCAGTTTGCTAAAACAATCTTATAGCGATATTCAAGTAATCAACCAGCCTGCTATTGGAAGCAAACTAACAAGAGCATACCCTATTTCAAAATATTATTTAGAAGGTACGGAAGGCACTTTTTTAAAATACGTACCTAATAAAATAAACCACATTCATAGCTATGTAGATTTAAAGCATAAAGGCTGGAAAGAGCTTGAAGAGCAGTGGCTTCATTACAATGGAGATAGAAGTGTTGGATCTCCAGATGTACTAGACGCAACTTGTCAAGGTTTAAAGTGGATTGTGGGAGCTATGGGTGGTAAGATTTTTTAGCTAAAAACAACTTAAATATAACTTATAAAAAAATCACCACCCATTTAAAAAAATCAAATTTTATAAATAATTATAATGTCAAGTGTTTTCTTGACATTTTAAAAAATACAAACATTATAAAGCTATAAAATACTGAACTTTAAAATGCAAAAATTCCTAGAATTCTTTTCAAAAAACCAAGGAAGTAAAGTGATTGTTAAAAATAAACAACTTCAAAGACTTTATGGGGTAGACTATGAAAAAGAAGAACTTGTAAAAATTTTCCCAATCCAAAAGGCAACAAATTATTTTGCTTCAACTGTTTCAACTTTTAAGCCTACCGTTAAAAGCGAGGACGGGGAAGTGCAAGACATTATTACAAGGCAGTTTATTGACTTGTTTAATCGAAATAAGCGCGCAAATACAGGGTTTAGTTGTTTTGAAGACCTTATTACCTTATTAACAAAATCTTATTTAATCGAAGGAGAGGCTTTTTTAAGGTGCATTTATAATGCTAAAGGTGAGGCTTTATCAATTCATATAGTTGAAAGTGATTATATTAGTAGCAATATAAGCTCAGTTGATGGGTTTATTGATTATATGGAAATTGACCAGTCAATAAACGGAAGAACTCAAGGCAAAAGTACTTTACGATTTTATAAAAGAGTAATAACGCCATCTTATGATGTTGGCGTTTCGGAAGACAATTATTTTGCAGATGGTTTATTTTATCAAAACCCTATTTATACAGACGGCTACGACATCTTATATTTTATAAAAAAACCTGATTTAAATTATAAAAATTATCAAGACTTTACCCGAACCTTTCGCGGGAAGAGTTGCTTAGATTTCATTGGAAACGAAGCTAGAACTTACTATAGTATTGTGCAGGGAGAAACTTACGCTTTAAATGGAAGCATGAGTATTCCTACCGTTATAATGCCAGACACCAGTGCAAATGCACAAGAGTATATTTTACAACAAAACCAAGCTTCTCTAGACATGACAGGGAATAAGTTAAAAGAAAATTTTATTGAAACATTTTTAAATCGACCTCGTGGATTTACTGGTGGAGTAGAGTCTTTATTTTCTGAGTTTCCTATCAAAATGTTACCAAGAGAAGACGTTAATCAATTTAATCTTGATACCTTTAAAACTTCACTTGAAGGCAGGATTGTTGGGCATTTTAATATTCCTAGAGAAGTTATTGATAGCGCAAGTGCAAAGTACGACAATAAGGCAATTGCAATGAAAGACTTTTTTGCAAACGTAGCCACCCCTACTGCTATGGTTTTATTTGAGTTTGTTGGCAACGTTGTTTATAATTCTATTATTACAGGATTAAATTATAACGTAGAGCCTGACATTGAAACTTCGCCTTATGCTGGGGAAATACTTGTTGACAAGGCAATAAAGTTATTTAAAGAAGGAATTATTACACAAGACGAATCAAGGGAAATGTGCGGATATGAACCTTTAACGGAAGAGCAGAAAATGGCAAACGTTAATCAAAACATACTTAATAATCTATGAGTGAGGCGGACGCAATAAATACGATTGTCAATGCAAGGATTCAATTAAAAAATAAACTGTCAACTGACATTCAAGACACTTTAAAATATCTTAACTTAAATAATGGAAAGC
>Ga0068872_10004545_pt1 | contig 10499 bp, 8 predicted proteins | sample NOAtaG_7_FD_66441 | JGI IMG/M metagenome (GOLD analysis project Ga0068872, IMG submission 66441) | Freshwater lake microbial communities from Lake Erie, under a cyanobacterial bloom - NOAA_Erie_Diel1S_2200h metaG | ecosystem: Environmental > Aquatic > Freshwater > Lake | place: USA: Ohio, Lake...
AGGATTTTTCTAAAACCATTTAAGAAATAAAAAGTACGGGTCGAAAGAAGAAGGGATAAATCCCGACGCAACCAATGGTAATTTAGTAAAACTTGGCAAAAACCTGGCAGACATAAAAAAACCACTTACAATTTTCATCGTAAGTGGTTGATTTTCAGGCTCCTCCTCTTGGACTTGAACCAAGGACCCTCTGATTAACAGTCAGATGCTCTAACCAGCTGAGCTAAGGAGGAATTACCCTTTCGGGGCTGCAATAATAGGATAGTTTAGGCTTTTTGGAAAGTCTGAAAACCAAAAAATTGACTTAAAAGATGCCTTTTTAGCAGTAATAAGCCTTTTCAGCAGGATCTCAGTCAAGATCTTGATTTTTTGGAGCCCCAACCCGCACACTGCCCGGATGAAAAGTCTCCCAGGAATGCAGAAACTCCTGATAACCCGGTAACTTCTTCAAACGCCTCCCGGCCGCTGAACCGCCAGTAGCCACACCACGGTCGTTCCATCGCGAACCAGTCGCAAAATCCACCAGTCCCTCCTCCTTACGGTCAAACCGAAATACCACACTATCCAAACGCCGGTCAAACACATGAAACGTAGCAGAGTCCGGCTCTAGTGTAATCAGTATCGGAACGCCACCAACTGAATCCTGAACGTAACGCCGCACAACCAACTCATTCCAGTCGTAAGCCCGGGCCTCCGATCCCAATTGAACACCAACCACCCAGGACTTCTCCCTCCAGGATAGCGAATCGCGACGGGTCAATGAACCCTTAGACTTTCCTCGATCATAGACCTTCATACCATCGTACTCTTCTGAAAATTTTTCATCGGGCTGCATCACCAGCGTTTCCGGATACAATTCCATCCAGGCCTTCAGCCGCGACTGCTCCGAAGGAATTTCTTCCAAAAAATAACCCTTCAACGGACCGGCAATGCACTCGCCGTTCGCTTGCCGCCACCAACTTTTTGTAGTCACATCCTCCAGCATCGCATTAAACCGATCCATACCAACCAATCGAAATTCTTCAACCTTTCCGTTCACCACCGGACTAAATACACGACCTGTGCGGCACACTGTACAATACGTAATCATCACAGGTTTCGTATGAATGACATCCCGCACTTGATGGTGGTAACCAATAAACTGAATTGGATAGGCTTTTTGAATTCCGTCAACATCTACCCCAATAACCAGCTTATCCTCTTTCACCTTGTTCTCTGCCCTACCCTTAAAAACAACTTTCGTTGGCTGAAGGAACATCTGATCGGCCTCCATCTCATAATTAAAGGTGTAAAAGGCAGATCCATACACCAAGATTCCAGCTATAACCAAAAGTTTGTCTTTCTTTATACCACTAAAGAAAATCAACGAGCCCGGTAACAGGGTAAACACGACCAGCACGCTGCGGAGCAAGATCTTATTGGATCCCAAAAAATAGGCCAACTCAATGGAATGAAACCGCTGACTTCCCGGCATGGGCATGATCAGGTAAACGCGGAGAAACTCAAATAAGATCAGCAGGAAAAGGGAAATGAAAAAAAGAGATTTTTTTCTCATAAAAAAGTGATCATAAAATCAGGTGAGCCTAATTGCTTAATTACTCATAATATTCCTAAAATAAGTTTTGGTCACCAAACCAACTTTAGCCTAAATCGAAAACCCATGAAAATATCGGCCTTACAGTTGTGTTTTGGCTAGATCAGTAACCTTGTGCTTACTTTTTACTAAAACTCATGAAGGGTCTGGGAGGTTCTCGGGGAGACAAGGCAACGGTGGCTTCGATAGGCTCAGCCACCTTGTGCACACAAAGTAATAGAACTCATGAAAGTCTCTGAGGCTATCGGAGAGACGCGGTAACGGTGAATTCGAAAGGCTCAGACACCTTTGGCAGCTCAGCCACCTTGGGCTTACAAAACTCCTGAAGTGTCTCTGAGGTTCTCGGAGAGACAAGACAACGGTGGCTTCGATAAACTCAGCCACCTTGGGCAACTCAGCCACCTTGGGCTTTATTGAAACCTAAGCAGTGTCTCTGAGGTTCTCGAAGAGACCCTCACTCATTCAGTTTCCAGGCTTATACCCAAGCTCCAGCGCCTTACGGGAATAGCGTCCCGCTTCATCCATCGATCGGGAAACGTTCCTGTTGTTGATCAGCACAGAGCACATGTAACATCCATAACCATCATTGGACTGACAGGATTTATCGAACCAGTTAAACGATTGGGTATAGTCTTGTTTGATCTCCATACCCTGCATGTACATTTCACCCAGGTTGTTCATCGACTCCACATTTCCCAATCCTCCGGCACGGGTATAGTATTCGACAGCTTTTGGAATGTTTGCATCCTTATTGTTGAGCGTAACCACACCATCCTGGGCACGCTTAAATCCATTACGATACAAATACCCGATGATATACATACAACCGGCATTGTTGTTTTTTTCTCCGACTTCCAGCCACTTCATCGCTTCACCGATATTGGCAGAAACAATTTCTCCTTTAATGTAAATGGTGCCAAGCTCGCTGGCCACATCGTAATTGCCACGATTCACACAATCTTTAAGGTAAGCGATGTAAGGATTAGCGCCACCCAACATGTTGTAAACAACAGAAGGCGCATCCGGGTGACCCAATTCAAAAGCCCTCTTATACCAGGTTAAGGCCTCCACTTCATTTTTGGGAACAACTTCACCAAGACGCAACAATTCGCCTGCTATATAAGCTCCCTCCGATTGTCCGGCGGCCCCGGCTTTTTTATAATACTCTAATGCCTTTGCATCATTCTTTGGCGTGGGAATCGGAAAATTCTGCGCATAGTAGTTGTCGTACCCCATAGCGATATAAAACAGCGCATCCGGATGACCCAGTGCTGCACCTTTCATAGACTCATCGAACCACTTTTGAAAATCCTTGGCATCAAAGGCCGCACGTGCCCGATCAAACTCAGCCTGCCCAGCCTTTTGACCAAATGATATCGACACAAAAAAGAAACAGCAGAGGTAAAGAATATATTTCATGGTATTATTTTTAGAAAAATAACCATTTAGGAACTTTATCCCAATCACAACATATCCTTCCATATCATTCCTTTCAAAAAATTAATGCAAGATCCGTACATTCACGGATTATGCTATACGTAAAAGCCGAAATAAGGCCAAACCTCTAATCAATTGTACCCATGAGCTTACTCAATAATAAAGTAGATGCGTACCTCAAAGATGGCTGCGGCAGATGTAAGCTTTTTGCAACGCCCAAATGCAAAGTCAATACATGGCGGACTGAATTGGAAATGCTCCGGTCGATCCTTCATAAATCCAAACTGACAGAAGAAATTAAATGGGGAAATCCCTGCTACACATGGGAAGGAAAAAACGTTGTCATGATTGGCGCGTTTAAAGAATCCTGTGTATTGAGTTTTTTCAAGGGAGCATTACTCAAAGATCCATTTCACATTCTCGAAAAGCCAGGTGAAAATTCGAATACCTTCCGGTTGTTCCGATTTACCGATTCAAAGAAAATTACAACTCTAAAAACGAAAATACTGGCCTACATCAACGAGGCCATTGAGCTGGAGAAAAGCGGAGCCAAAATTGAACGCAAGACCACACCAATCGAATTACCGGTTGAACTCAAACAAAAATTTAAGGAAGATCCCATCCTGAAAGCCGCCTTTCAAAAACTCACTCCCGGTCGTCAACGTAGCTATGTTCTCTTTATTTCTGCGGCTAAGCAATCGGCTACCCGTTCCTCCCGAATTGAAAAATACCGGACTATGATCCTTAGCGGGAAGGACGTCAATGGCCGATAAAAAAATCGTAGTGGCGGATTAGTTGGACTTACCCACAACTTTCCAGGAAAAAACTCCGTTCTCTTCTACAATTCCCCAGTAATCAAAAGAGCCGATATCACGGTCGCCTTTGTCGTTAAGCAACACAGGGCCCGTAATTCCAAAGAACTGATTGGCTTCTGTGGCAAAGGATTCTTTCAACTTCTCATAATCAGTCAAAACATTTTTATGTGTAGCCAATGTTTTACCAATCACCCACATGGCATCATAGACCGAAAGGGCATAAGCATCTGGCTCGATTCCTGAATCTGAAAAAATGGCAGCGGAAATTCGATTCAAATCCGGATGGGGCTGAGCCGGTAAACCAAAATTTGGAGCAAAAAAGTTTGTCTTGATGGCAAAGCGACGAGCGCTGGCATTATCCAATAAGGCGGCACTCTGAACGACTCCATCACCTCCATACCAATTAACGGAAGAAAGAATCTGATCGTTAGTCGCCTGACTAAATAAATTAACCAGCTCATCAAAAGAGGCGATGTACACGCCTACTTTAGAGGCTCCAACCTCATCACTATACTGTTGAATTTTGCTCCGCAGCGCCTGTATCAGGGCAGAAAAATTAGTCAGATCAGGAGAATAAGGTAAGATCACATCAACTTGTCCGCCGAGGTTGACGAAAGAATCTTTTACACTGGTCTGAAGACCAATATTGCCTGCATCATTTCTGGCAAGGGCAATAATGATCCGTTTACCGGATGCATACATCGATCGGCTAATGGCCTCTCCTTCCACAGCATCACCCGGACACAGCCGAAAAATACCATCATTGAAAGCGAGGCTAGATGCTGTGCTTCCCTGACTCACTATCAGTACCTCGTTTTCATCAACAAAATCTTTAATGGCTGCGATCTCAGCACTGGACTGTGGCCCAATAAAAACCTGAACGCCATCCTTTACGTTTCGCTCAATTGCCGATAGAGCAGTAGTAGTTTCCAACTTAGTATCCGAAACTACCGTTGAAAGGCGATAAATAGATCCGGTCTCCTCCAGAAAATTATTCACATCTTCAAGCGCCAAATTCATCGCTGATTGTGAGGCTTTCCCGAGAGAAGACCAATTTCCGGTAATGGAATACAATCCGCCAATTTTAACGGTACGCATAGCTGGATCAGAATCACCTTTACAGGAAAAGAGAAAAACCAAGGCAAACAAAATGGAATTGAGGTGTAGTTTTTTCATACAGAATTAATTAAGGGCGAGGTGGCTACCCATTAGAATATCTTTTCATCAAGCCAGGCATTTTGAAATTTGCGCTCCGGATCATAGTTCTTTACCATGTTCCTAAATTCAGCAAATTTTTCAAATCTGGACGACAACTGGTCAGAGGTGAGTCGCGATATTTTCCCCATGTGTGGAACCGGCGAGAATGGCTCCAGCACTTTTTCGATCTTAGGGATCAGGGGCATTACCTGATCAGGCTCAGGTTTCCAGGTAAAGTGAATGGAAATAACACCTTTGTTATAGGCTGGACTCATCCACAATTGATCTGCTGCAATACTGCGGATTTCGGTGACAAATAATGCAGGAGAAACCTCCTGATGCAGGGTTTCTACAGCCAGTATCGCATCTACGGCATGTGTTCGGGGAATAAAAAACTCCGTTTGAAGTTCATCACCATTACTGGGTGTGAATCCCATTTTAAAATGTGGTAATCGTTCAAACCATTTACCGGGAATGCCCATTTGATCGGTACAGTTTACCGATGAGTTGCTTTTGATAGGATGTAAATGAGTTAACGCAGAAGTTGTACCAAAGAAGTCACTCAGTGATTGGGAATAAACTTCATCGCTACGCCTTTTTATCCACACCTGATTGATTTTCCGATCCAGCCAATGTGTAAATAGACTTACCGAGTATCCCGACTTGAAAATGGCATCAAAATTTTGGGAGAGCGTATCCATCGAGAGATCCTCGAAAACATGTTGTGTTACCTGGTACGCAGGCTGAACGTCAAGCGCGATTTTAGTGACAATACCCAAGGCGCCTAAATGAACAACCGCTCCATAGAAGTCTGGGTGTTCGCGATCGATAACGACTACCTGTCCATCAGCGCGTACCAACTCAAATGCCGCCACAGCAGTAGCCAGATTGCCACATCGGTCACCAGATCCATGGGTGGCCGTAGCACAAGCACCGGCAACAGAAATATGCGGCAGCGATGCCAAATTGTGTAGAGCCAGGTTTTTGTCATCAAGCCACTTGGCTAACGTGCCGTAACGAATACCAGACTCGCACCAAACCAAAGTGTTATTTCCTTCAAGTCTCAACACCTTGTCCAGAGCTGCAGTAGAAATGTGTGTACCTTCTGTATCCGCAATGGTGCTGAAAGAGTGTTGTGATCCCAGGGCCTTGACAAGCTTTAGTTTGCGAATAGCCTCCTGAACTTCTTCAAGTGTTTTAGGATACAACACTTCGCGGGAATGGTAGGACACATTACCAGCCCAATTTTTTAATCCAGTACCATTTGACGGTGTCGGAGAAGAGCAGGACCAGCCCAGCAATCCAGTACCAACTACAGCTGCACTGGAAGTTTGAAGAAATTTTTTTCGATTCATTGATTAGGGATTACCAACCAGATCATTTTTCGACCAATCGACCGAGCATAAGTAATGCAAACAAGTCCATAAAAAAAGACTCCAAAGTCAGAGCATTTTTTAGTAGAGCACTGATGTTTTCCACTGGAGATTCAAAGCCTGTAGCACCATAAAAACTTAGCTTCGTATAAAAGTAAATAGCGTCCATAAGCGAGGTAAAAGTCTTGTTTACAACCATTGGATGGACCATTTCCAGCGAAAAAAGAATTCCTCCAAAAATTATGGGGAATAAAATGAATAAATTGGCAGCTCCAACCAGTCGGTATACTTTATCATCTTTAGCCTGGAGGCTGTCAATTAAGATGTAGATCATAGCCATAAGTGGTGGCAAATACCCGAGTATCGTGCTGAAAACTATGAGCACCAATTGTTCCAAAGGATAATTGTTCGAAAAAGGAATACCCGTTACCCATCCTGTCAGAACGATGCTAAATACCATAAGGGCGACATAGCCATAATATTTCTTTTTGCTAAGGAAGAAATACATGAATCGGGCATTTAGAATAGCCAGTAGGATACTGGCTGCTCCATCAAAAATGGATAAAGCGGTCGAATCCACCGCAGCAATCGAAGGATTTGCGAGCTCCATCAGAATCATCAGATCCGCGACAGCAATGATCTGTAAACCCAGAATGGCAAATGAGATTTGGAATTTGGAATTCCAAAAGTTCTGAAAAACAGACAACACTTTAGGATTCATAAAGGTTCAGGTCATTAAAAATAAGATTAATTCTGAAATGATTTAGACCCACATCACTTACAATCTTTACTAGGAGGTGAAATAGACTAACTCCTGGTAATGGAGGATTCAGCAAGTTTTAGGACACCGATTATCGAATTTCAAAATGTCTACAATAAATTTTTATGAAGTTTTCAGCTGACTTCCCTTACTGACCATTCTTTGAAACTGAATTTGATTTAATTTTGTTTAAATCAATACGTGATCAAATGAATACTACCGACGACCAGCTAAAAGAAATCGTACGCCAGAAATACAGTCAGATTGCCCTTCAGGATAAAGAGACCAATGCCTCCTCCTGCTGTGGGGCCGGAGGGTGCTCCACAGAGGTGTACAACATCATGAGCGATGATTACTCGACGCTTGAAGGATATCATGCAGAGGCAGATCTCGGGCTTGGTTGCGGACTGCCGACCCAATTTGCTAAAATCAAAAAAGGGGATGTGGTCATTGATCTGGGTAGTGGCGCAGGAAACGACTGCTTTATTGCGCGTCACGAGTGCGGCGAAACAGGGAAGGTCATCGGCATCGACTTCACACGGGCGATGATTGATAAAGCCCGACAGAATGCGGAAGCGCGTGGCTTCAATAATGTAGAATTCAGAGAAGGTGATATCGAAAAAATGCCTGTCAGTGCCAACACGGCTAATGTGATCGTTAGCAACTGCGTACTCAATCTGGTACCCAATAAAGATGGCGTTTTCAAAGAAATTTTTCGAGTCCTTAAGCCCGGCGGCCACTTTAGCATCAGCGATGTTGTATTGTCCGGGGAATTACCCGACGGACTTCGAAAGGATGCTGAAATGTATGCCGGATGTGTAGCCGGTGCCATTCAGAAAAAGGATTACCTGGATCTCATCCAAGAAAATGGTTTCACTTCCATCACCGTACAAAAAGAAAAACCGATTGTCATACCTGATGACATCCTTCAGAACTACCTGAATGCAGCGGAAATCGCTTCCTTCAAAAGAGGAGACTTTGGAATTTTCAGTGTAACGGTCTTTGCACAAAAACCAGAATCCACCAACACTACCTGTTGCGATCCTAAAATCGGCTGCTGCTAAAGCAGCTCAGCTTACTTATTTGAATCCAAACAAAACAGGGAAAAGAATGGTCACTACGCCTGCCCAAAGAATGTAAACTGGTAGGTAATTACCTAGGGACGTCAACACCTGTTCTCGCGAAGCCTTACCGGAAAGCATAAGCCTCAGCTTATTGCCGACCAATAGCAAGTGAATAAGGAAAAGTACATTGGCTCCAAGAATAGCCAGACGATTGGGCGTTAATCCATAATCTGCCAGACGATATACAATTGCTGAAAGAGCAGTAAGGTTCACCAATATGGTAACCAACGATAAGGCAAAAAGGACCTGGTTGAGCCAGCGTTGTTCTGCTGCTGAAAGGGAAAATAAGATGAGTGCCAAAACAGCTATCAATATCAAATTAAAGACTAGCAAAAAATCACGATCTGTAAAAGGATCCTTGCCGGACTGAAGAAAGAAAATCAAAAAAAGAGAGAGCATCACCAATGCCAGCGGACTGAAAATGCGCGCCACCCACGGTGAGACCTGATTGACGAAACCAGTATTCCGAAGAACCGTAATGGCCGCAAGAATGGGTATAGCTGTAAGACCAGGTATTAGGACGTAACGAGGATAATACTGTTCCAGCCTAAATCCTATTAATTCAAAAAGACCCATCGTTACACCGCTCATCAACATCCAGGAAAGAAATAAAATACCAGCGGCCACCAACAAATCACCATTGAAGCGTAAGAACTCAAATCGATTACTTGTCTTAAAAACAAAACCGGTTATCCCCCACAAGATTAAGGGAAGATGTATTCCAGCCAGGATTAATGTATCCGAAGGATTAGTAGCCTCTGCAGGTAGCAGGTTGATGTAAATTCCCAGTACAGCTAAAATGGCTACAATCATCCACTTAACTTTTTCAGAATGGTGCCGTGTTCTAAAAAAATAAATAATCAATGACGAAAATGCCAGGTAGCCAATATTCTTCAGAAAAAAAACAGAGGCTTCTTCCTCTGTTTTGCCAGACCAAAAGGGAAACGTGGCGTATGTTCCTAAAACGAATATTGTTGCGAAGATCTGAAGGACATCACTTTTGGAAAAGGAAATAACCGGCTGTTGATCAAACTTCAGCCGTGAATGCCAAAAAGAAACCAAAGGACTATCCGGGTAGCTATGTGATAGCTCAGAAAAAATTTCCTGAAAGTGGACTTTATCCTTCCGGTACAGAATTTCCAGTTGCTCTGGATTTTCAAGGTAATTGGTATTCATAGGTTAAGTAGTAACGATTGATCACGGTTATATCCTTTGATCAACCACTCTCTAAAACGATGAACTATTCCTGAGGTTCGGGATTAGTTCCGGTTTTTGTCAGGCGGTTTAAAGTAACCTTCAGACGGTCATTTTCTAATAAAAGTTACGCTAGCTGTTAAGTAAACCATGATTCATAGAAAAGGGGTTCGGGTGAGATTTTATATTGAACTTCAATTGCTCAAGTTATTTATGGAGCAGCGGATAGATTGAACGCTAGGGCTTTGCATTAAAAACAGCCTTTTTATCTTTATCCTTAACACATGAACCAAATCATTCAAATCCTAATATGGCTTTTTTTAGCGTCTGCCCTATATGCGCAGCAGATTGAGTCCACATCATTCACCGATCTGTTTTATGGATCCATGAAACCCGGCGTTTCCTGCTACCGGATTCCCACGCTTACCTCTACTCCAGGAGGTGTTCTACTGGCGGTTGCCGATGAGCGTGTTCATTCATGTAAAGACCTTGGTCAAAACGAAAACATCAATATTGTACTACGCAGTAGTTCAGATCAGGGACGGACGTGGTCGGAATTGGTAACAGTTCTGGATTTTCCGGCTGGTCAGTCTGCCTCTGATCCATCGTTTGTGGTAGATCGTAAAAAGAAAGAGGTTTTTCTGTTTTACAATTTTATGGACCATCGGAATGCCAAGGGCACTTTTCGTTTTCAGTTTATAAAAAGTAAGGATGACGGACGCACCTGGTCAGAACCAGTTGATTTCACAGAACAGGTAATTAAGCCGGAGTGGAAAAATTCCTTTGTATTCATCACCTCTGGAAATGGCATACAAACACGTGACGGCAAGCTGTTACATACACTTGTTCATGTATCGGAGAAAGCAGCATACGTTTTTGGGAGTGACGATCACGGAAAAAACTGGTATCGTTTGGATTACCCATTGATTCCAGGTGATGAATCTAAAGTGATAGAATTAGCCGACGGGCGGTGGTTAGTAAATTCCCGAGTGAACAATCTTGGCT
>Ga0068872_10004547_pt1 | contig 10496 bp, 9 predicted proteins | sample NOAtaG_7_FD_66441 | JGI IMG/M metagenome (GOLD analysis project Ga0068872, IMG submission 66441) | Freshwater lake microbial communities from Lake Erie, under a cyanobacterial bloom - NOAA_Erie_Diel1S_2200h metaG | ecosystem: Environmental > Aquatic > Freshwater > Lake | place: USA: Ohio, Lake...
AAAAATGGGCGGTATTGGACTCGAACCAACGACCTCCACGATGTCAACGTGGCGCTCTAACCAACTGAGCTAACCGCCCGAGAGGAATCCGACGGAACGGATTCGGTGCCGGAGTGCTTCATCGGCCGGATTGCATCGGCTTCTGAATCCCCAGTCCCTAGGTGCGTTAGTGTCGACGTGAACCGCCCAATCGTCAAGTGGTCCCGCCATCCAGTTGATCGTGCGATTCGCGAAATTCCGAAGGTTTGAACGAAAAATTCCACCTTCCATGTTGACCCACCCTCCCCGACTACTCGATAATTTCGAAACAACCGTTTTTTGAGGCACGGTAGACCGGCTGTGGCCGCCGGGCGGGGATTGGACCTCGCATCTGACCGTGGAATCGCCTCGATCGTGTTCATTCAGGAAAGGGCAAAGCAATCGACCGCAGTACGACTCAACCGCCGGCGAATCGTGTCAACAATCAGATTCGTATCTCCCCAATTCGCGTCATCGGTCCCGATGGTGCGCAGCTTGGGATCATCTCGACGGACGAAGCACTGAACCGCGCCCGAGACGCGGGGCTGGACTTGGTGGAAGTGGCTCCTAATGAAAAGCCACCCGTCTGCCGCATTATGGACTTCGGCAAGTTCAAGTACGAAAAGAACAAGAAGAAGCACAGCAGCAATCACGCTCACCAGACCAAGACTAAGGAAATCCGCCTCCGCCCGAAGACTGGCGAGCACGACATCGATTTCAAAGTCAAACAGGCGAAGGGTTTCCTGCAGCACAAAGACAAGGTGCAAATCTCCGTCCTCTTCCGTGGCCGCGAATTGGCACACATTGAAGAAGGCGCCAAGGTCATGGAGGCGGTGATCGCCGAGCTGGCCGAGGTGGGGAAGGTTGAAGCACCGCCCCAGCAGAATGGGAAACGAATGATCGCCACCATGGCACCGAAGTAATCGGGCTGCTGAGTTTGCACCCAGGACTCGCCCTGCAACAGCCGGCGTCGAAAGTAGACGTCGGCTGTTCTTCTTTTGCATCCGATGACTTTTTCTTCCGTCGGCAACGCTCCCGTCGGGCAAGATAATCCTAGGTTACTTAGTTCGTTCCCTCACGCCGGAATGCGGTTTCAAGCGGAACAAATAGCGCATCGAGTGATCTGGCTTGCTAAGGCATTTGGATCAGAGCCTTACGACCGCCGATTCGAACTTACTACCGCATGGCAAGCCTTGGTACCATCGCCTACCCAAGGGTCAGCTTGCTGGCTGAATCAACAGCCAGATTCGGGTCGGAAGTCGCATTGCCTGAATGAAGTATCTGCCACCTGCATCAGCTGGTGCAAGGTGCTGAAGCGACAGATCGTCGGCGGTCCATCGGGCGGTTGCGAGCATCGGACCTTTTGCCATGTCGCGCCATTGGTCCAAGAGGGGCAAATCGCTCCTAGACAATTCACTCAATTCCTCTTCGCCTAGACGACTCCATCTGGCTCGATAGATCGGGAAACGTTTTGGATCTTCCTCCGAAAGACCACCATAAAACAGATCCATCGCCTCAGTCGAACACTCCAGCAGGGCCAGTGACCGTGTGGATCGCAAAACGGCGGAAGTGAGCGTGGCATGAAAACTGGCGGCGGGGAAATGAATGTCTCTCAGTGAATCGATCGTCTGCCAGGTTACCACTCCATCACGGCCGGACAGTACCTCCAATGCTGGAATGAACAGTCGATGATAAAAGCCTAACTCCCCGGCAATATCATCCATCAACCTTTCGATCGGATCATCTTCCTGACGAAATACGGGGATGGCTAAAAGTTCGGGAGTCGCATGCTGTTCGATACGACGTTCCGAGTGAGTTGTCAGGCGATGCGCGATTTCGTGCCAACGCGTGAAGAACCCACGTCGACGCTTCGTGCCACGACAATCGACAACCGCTACGAACCGATCACCATCCTGAAGAGTCGCCTTCCGTCGTCGGATCAAGGCTCCATAAATCGGATTGTCCGCGTCGTCGAAATGGTCTCGCAATACCGCGAAAATTGGGTCCCGTTTCTTCCGGGCATAGATTTCCGTCAAGCGATCAAAGTCGCGATCATCGGAAATCTCCTCGGTCACCATTTGCAGACGCTCAGAAACCAACTGCTCCAGTTGGTTAATCGATCGAATGGCTCCCACTTGCGAGACCCACGCGTCGACTTGGCGGCGACAACCCTCTACGATCGACTGTCTAACTGATAGAGCCGTTCCGTCGCCGGGATACATCCCAAGATCCTCGGCAAGAGAACGAACTTCGTCCTCCCGATCGCTCATTCGGTCTCCAGAAAATCCTTCGTCGCATTATAAAACTTGGCCCAATCCACTATCTCAAGGCTCTCCGCCTTCTTGCTGCGTCGGTGTGCCAAAATCTGCTTCTGCATGTCCAGCAGCATCATGGTTTGACGAAGAGACAAATTCTCTGCCGATGCGAATTTAGCAAGCGATTGAGGAATATCCAGAGAAAGCGTTTGAGTCTGCGTCCCCGTCTCACCGGTCATCAAAAAATCGGTCGATAATCCCAGCACCTTTGCGATATCCAGAAGATTGGCTGCGCTAAGATTTCTCTTGTTGTTTTCGACTTCCGAAATGAAACTCTTCGACAAATTGACCTTCGAACATAGCTGGTCCTGCGTCCACCCCAGCTCCATACGCCTTGAGCGAATGCGATTTCCGACTCCAAACGTCACGATTCAGTCCCTCCGAAGGGTAGCGCTCCGACCCCAGTTGCCCCATTCCAATGCCTAGGTAGTGTATACCGCGTGGCCATTTTCGCACGGGGGAAACACCCTACAAAAGTCGGGTTTTTGGCCGCACACGACGAATTTTAGCAAGAACCGATGAAAATACACCGTTTTCTGGTAGGAATTTTTACTATCACCAAACCGTCGATACCCACTACCGCAAGGGGACAGAAGGGGACCAGCCCCCTTGAGCCGCATTCGGCGGCCTCAAGAGTGGAAGGTGCCGGTAATAGACCTCCAGGCAGAGGCAGGACAATGCGGTCGAATAGACTGTGCCGCCATATCCTGACCAAGGGCAGTCGTTCGGCCAGGCCCCTTTCTGAGGCCCAAAGGTGAACTGCAGGGGAATAAGTTGGGCCTTCATCGCGTCGTTCCATCTTTCCCACTTGGGATCCCCTTCCTGCACCAGAGCCAGACTGGCGTAGTACCACGCGTAGAGATTCACTTTCTGGGATGATGGTGGACTGGCCGTCAGAAAGTCGACCGCCTCCTGATGGGCCCTCGCGTGATAGGGGAATCCTAGTAAGCGACGGCAGGCTAGCGCCTCGGCCGTCATGGCATAGCTGGGGGATTGGCCTGGAACGATACGAGGCCGATAGCAGGCAAGCCCACTGCCCGGTTGGAGGGTGACGCTGTCGAGGAATTTTTGCATAAGCGACTGATGCATCGCTGGGATAGGAACTCCCGCCCGCATTGCACTTTGCAGCAACATCGCCTGCCAGCCAAACTGGCTCAAATCGCCAGGATCATCCTCGTCGCGGACATGATAACGCCATCCACCACTATGTCGGTTCTGAGCGTTTTGCGTGTAGGAGACCGCGCGCAAAACGGCTGGATACAATTTGGGATCGCCTGTCGCAGCATAGGCTTCACAAAGCGCCAGGGACGCTATCCCGTGGCAGTACATCCGCGCAAAGTAATGCGACCGCTGCTGGCCAATCTGATCGCGTCCCGAAAGATCTCCTGAGTTCATCTGCTGGTCGACCAAAGCAAACAAGCCTTTCCGGATCACTTCTGCATAAGGTTGCTGCTCTTGCTGGTGATGGTAACCCGCGCCCAGAAAGGCAAGGAGCGCCAATCCTGTGATCCCCGTATCGGCATCGCGGCCCGTGCCATCGCGATGCTCTCCCAAAGTCTCTGTTTCCTGCCCCGCGCCGAATCGCGATGCGTCCCAAAGGCCTCCGTGCCCTTGACTTCTCGCCAACCAATCGAGCGCGCGATCTACCGCCTGCTGTGTTCGATCGTCGCCCCCAAATCGTTTGGCAATCTCCAAATGCTGACGCGAGATCTCTGCAGCTGCTGGTGGAGGTGTCCAAGCCAGAAGTTCCTCGTTACTTCCAGATTCCTGGCCAGATGCCAAATCCTCGAGAGACTGCGGATCGATCGGATTGTCCGCCACTTGAAGATCATTTTCCCTAGAAACCGAAATACTAGATTCGGCCACCGTCTCCCTTGCCTCCGATTGCGGGATACCCCACCAGTCAACCTGCGAAGGATCGAGCAGGTCCAGCGGCCACGCCTCCCCTTGCTCCACGCGGTTTCCCAGCGGATCGACCAAACTGAATCGATTGGAATGCAATCGTCCGGCGGTCGACTCCGATGGCTCACCCTCTTTTCCAACCTGATCCAAATCCAAATCCTCCCGCGAAGGCTTCAAGGCGTCCGAAATTGACTCGGACTCTTGCGCGGAATTTATCGATGGACCTAAGTTGGACTTGCGCGGTACATCGAGCCCATCCTGGCTTGTATTTTCTACTTCGAGATTTTCAATGGGGAAGGGATCCGCAGCTCCTGGCTGCATCGGCTCGATCACCCAGGACAGCTCTCGCGGCTTGATGGTAGGATCAGTCTGCCACAATCCAGGAGGGGCCAGAAGCTCTCCGTCTGGATCGCCCGGCTGGCCGAAATAGAATTGATGCAACAGAAGCAAATGGATCAGCGAAGCAAATCCAATCCCAAAACCCAGAGGCCTATTGGTATCCCAGAGCGACCAGACGGCGAAGGCGCCACCAAACAGCAGGAAAACTGCTGAAGCCCACGCGAACAGACCTGTGCTGGCCAATGGCAAAGCGAAAACCATCGGGTCGGTAGTGGAGTCGAGCATCGCAAGCCAGCTCCGTGTCCTTCGCCACCTGGCTTTCCAACCAACCTCAAGAAACTGACTCTGTTGCTTCGTTGAAGATCTACCAACTGAAATGGTTCAGAGCAGTCCCGTCAGTAGTTTGTCCCACCATTCACGACCGCCATGCGCACTGCGTCGATCCCCGACTCACTGACGGCGTTCATCACCTGCATCATCCATTGATGCGTCACTTGTCCGTCCCCCCGAACGACAACTCCAATCTGTGGATTGATCGACTTATCGCTGCGCAGCGTTTGCTGGAGTTGAGCCAACGAGACAGGCTGGCCATCTACAGTCAGCGTTCCATTACGGTAGACGTTCACCCAGCGACGTTGAGCGGAAGGATCGGCGGAGGCACTTCCCTGAACACGCGGTAGATTCAGCTGCAACTGGTTCTCGGGATCGGTGAACTTGGTGCCCACCATGAAGTAGATGATCAGAAGAAAGACCACATCGATCATCGGTGTCATGTTGATCGTAGGCAGCTCATCTGAAGAGGCAATTTTGATCGCCATTCGCGTCGACCTCCATTGCCAAATCAGGCAGCCCGTTTCGATCGCGAACGACCACGTGAGCCATCCGATTCACTGAGACCTTCGGCGCTGATCATGTCGACCAACTGCTGCGAATAATGGTCCATCTGAATCAGGGCGCGATCGACTTTGCTCAGGAAGTAAATCGATGCGAGATAGGCCGGGATAGCAACCAGCAATCCCGCCGCCGTGGTGATCAACGCCTGACCGATACCTCCAGCAAGTAGGTCAGGTCGTCCAATCGCACTGCTGGTGGCGATGGCGTTGAAGGATTCCATCATCCCAAGAACGGTTCCCAACAATCCAAGAAGCGGTGCGACGTTGCTGATGGCATGAAAGACTCGCAGGTTCTTCTTCAGCTTCTGGCTGCTGCGATCCCCAGCATCTACCACCGCTTGCTCGATCTCCAATTGCGGTCTGCCGTACTTGCGAAGCGCTGCCAGCAAGATATCCGACATCTCGCTGGGATTCCGTTCACACAGTTCGATCGCCTCTTCCTTCTCCAGTTGCTGCGAACGAACCTGCTCCAATAATCTCTTGACGAATGGCTTGGGTACCAAATGACCCTGCCGTAAGGAAATCCATCGCTCTACGGAAAATGCGGTGAGCAGCAGCGAACAGAGTGCGATGGGGTACATCAGGATTCCTCCCTTCGCAAACCATTGGCGCAAAGTGCCGGTGGAAGCTGCGGAGGGAGTTGCGGAATTCGCCCCAAAGGGGGTCGAAATGGAGGCGCCGTCATTGGGGAGTGTTGGCATTGCCTGAGGGCTGGCCGTGGCGATCCGAGCGGCCGGGTTATTCCAGCCCTGAGGCGGCATAGCTGCCGATCCCTGGCCGGCCATCGCGCCGCCGAATCTTGGCGCCTGGGCCTGCACAGCCCCCGGCAGGCTCAACGCGAGGACGAAGACCATCGACAGGTTGGCGAGAAAGCTGTTTTTACAACTCTGGCTGTCACAGCTCATTGCAAATCGATCCGCCGGCGAAACGAAACATGCATCGAGGCCCAAGACCTCAATCGCTGTCGTCCTTCATCGACCAGCGGCAAGCCAAACCATCCGGAAAAATCGATACATTTTGTGTCGCAACGGCCTTGGCTGCTAGCATTCCGAGGCCACCCTCAAACCAGCAATCATTTCCGTTAGCTGTCTCAGAGAATAGAGCTAGATAAGCCGAAGGGAATTGCGACTGCATTATCCCTTCGATGAGCCCAAAACATCGAATGAAGTTCGATCCACAGCTCGGTTGCGACCTTACTTTGGCCATGGGATAATGCTGTTTGGTTCAGGATCGCCAATAGAAAGGGACAGCATGCTTTCTCCGAATCGATGCAAAAATCTGCTGGTGGCCTTGGTTCTCCTGGTCCTTGCGGTTGGGCACACCGCATCGAAACTCCATGCAGCCGATCGCCAAGAAGGCCCAGGGGCGAGGGAGCCGTCAACCCTGGCTGAAGAGTTTGGCGCCCCGGTTCGTTCCACTCCCCCGAGAACCGCAATGGAGGAACTTGCTGGTCTTCATGTTCCGCCGGGATTTGTCGTCGAGCTTGTCGCAAGCGAACCGCAAATCGCCAAACCGATGAATCTGGCGTTCGATCTGCGTGGCCGCCTCTGGGTGACCCAGACAGTCGAGTACCCCTATCCTGCGAAGGAGGGTGAGCCATCGCGTGATGCCGTGGTGATTCTGGAGGATCGCGACGGAGATGGACTTCGTGAAACAGTGACTCGGTTCGTCGAAGGGCTGAACATTCCGATAGGCGTTCTCCCCTATGGCGATGGTTGCATCTGTTTTTCGATCCCCGATCTGCTTTGGCTTCGCGATACCGACGGCGATGGGCTTTGTGATCGTCGAGAGAAGATTCTCGGTCCCTTCGATACGACACGTGACACGCATGGCATGGTCAACAGCCTGCGACTGGGGCCCGATGGCTGGATCTATGCCAATCATGGATTCAACAATCAATCGAAAGTCCAAGGACTCGATGGCCATTCCATTCAGATGAACTCCGGCAATGTCTTTCGCTTCCGACCGAATGGATCGCGCGTCGAATTATTTACGCAAGGACAGGTCAATCCTTTCGGCATGGCGGTAGATGAGTTTGGGTTCCTCTTCACGGCAGACTGCCACAGCAAACCAATCACGCAGTTAATTCGAGGTGGATGTTATCCAAGCTTTGGTCGCCCCGATGATGGGCTGGGTTTCGTCCCATCGACGATGGAGCATTTGCATGGCAGCACGGCCATCGCCGGGCTGGCGATCGGCAGTGAAGGTGGATGGCCCGACGCCTATCGCGATCAGTTCTTCAGTGGGAATGTGATGACCTCGCGGATCAATCGCAACCGGATCGTTCGGCAGGGTGCGACGGTGCGGGCAGAAGAGCTACCGGATCTACTGACTAGTGAAGACCCTTGGTTTCGACCGGTCGATCTGCGTTTTGGGCCTGATGGAGCCCTCTACATCGCCGATTTCTACAATCGGATCATCGGCCATTATGAAGTCCCGCTAGACCACCCCGATCGAGATCGCGAACGAGGCCGAATCTTTCGTATTCGAATGGCCAATCCAGCGACAAGCCAACCCAACCTGTTTGCTGCATCCTTGAAGGAAAAAGTAAAACTCCTCTCCGACTCCAGTGCGACCGTCCGCCGAATGGCGCGTGAATCGCTGGCCGTCAGCCAGGATGCAGACTGCGATGCAGAGCTTGCCAAGCTGCTAGCAGACCGCGAAGCGGCTTCTGTGGCGATGGTCGAGGCGATGTGGTGCTGGCGGCAGCGACATGGGAAACTTCCAGAATCATGGTCCACACTGCTGAACCACGACTTACCGCTGGTCGCCGTCCATGCAGTGAAGATGGCCGATTCCTTACCAGCTTTTCATCGCTGGGATGAGTTGTTAGCGCGTTGGCAGGTCGCCGCAGTCGATGGCGATCAGGCGGTGGTAGAACGAGCGATTGTGGAGGCGATTGGGCATGCCGGTCCCTTTTCGGCGCTGGAGCCGCTGATCGATCGATGGAACCAGACTTCGAAAGATCCAATCCTGAATCAATCGATCAAGATTGCGATGAGAGATCTACTTTCGCGGATGGGTAAAGAGCAAAAGCTTTTCGCAGATTGGGTCGATCCCAGCGCCCCCAAATCCCCCCTGGCCATTGACAGTCCGAAGGTGGAATCGCTGATTCCGGTCCTTCTTGCTCTTCGCGACCAATTGCCGCTGGATCCACTGGTCGCCTGGGTGATCCGACAGGATAAGAGTTCCGATCGCATCGCGCAGATCCTGCCTACCATCGCCTCCGCCGCATCGCTGGAGCAGTCCGATCGCATCCTGCCGATGCTGGACAAGGTCTACGGAGAAAACCCAGAGCAATTGGGGGATCAATGGATCCAGATGGCGGAAGCTCAAAAGAAACGATTCGGTAAAGTGGCTAAGCGATTGGAAGAAAGACTGCAGCAATGGTATGGGGAAGAAACGAATCGGCTAGCGATTCTTCGACGGCAATTGACTGGCCCGTTGCTTCATTTCCATTCGACCGATCGCGAAGGGAGGTGGACCTCCAAGCCATGGGGCACCGAAACGCGACCTCGCATGGGAAGTACCTCGCAGTTGCTGATGAGCAGCCTGCAGCTAGGAGAATCGTACACGGGTCAGATGCAGACTTCCGTCTTCCCGGCTCCCGCATCGCTACGTTTCTGGATTGCCGGTCATAACGGGATGCCCAACGAGCAAGACCACAAGAAGAACGCTGTGGTTTTAGAGGAAGCCAATGGCAGGGAGATCGCACGCTTCTATCCGCCTCGCAACGACACTGCGATCGAGGTGTCTTGGGATGCAGGAGAGCTGAAGGGAAAGTGGATCCGCCTGCGCGTCATCGACGGGGACGATCAGAATGCATACGCGTGGATTGCAATACGAACGATCGCAAGCCCTGCAGATCAGTGCCTGCAGGCCGACGCGTCATTGCAGAGGCTGCTTCGCGCGTTCCGAACGGTCTCTTGGGACAATCCTGCTCCCACGGCTTGGGAATGGAATGCCGATCAGTCGCTGGACCTTCTCGGGCGATACGAATGGGTCAGTGGACTGCTGCGCAGCGAATCGCCGGTCGCCTCGGCTCTGCTGGAACAGGCCTTTCCGCAAGGCTGGGCCGAAGGGTGGGAAGCCGGCGGTCAAATGGTGTTGCCGGAAAGTGGGCCCTTCAAGGACCCCCTGGAACGGCAGATCCTTCCAGCTCTGCGCCAATTCGCTACCGCTCCCCAGCAGTCCTTGGTCGCTCAAGGTCTTGGATCGCTTGCCAAGGGGCGTCCCTGGTTAGTGGAGTCGATGGAGAAAGGGTGGTTGAGTCGTGATGTGCTGTTGGATTTCCCTGACTCCTGGTGGGATGGACTATCCAATGAACCGATCGATATCGCACTCAAGGGGATGAGGCCGGAAGACCGATTCGGAAAGCAAGAATTGCAGCAATTGGTCGCACAAAGAATCAAAAATATCCGGTTGTTAAACGGTACCAAGGAGCGAGGCAAAGTGCTGTTTCAGGAGAAGTGCGCGCTTTGCCATCAGCTAGCAGGGCAGGGGACTGTTTTGGGGCCGCAACTGGAAGGGGTTGGCAAGCGGGGCCCCGAGCGGTTGTGTGAGGATATTCTGCTTCCCAATCGCAACGTCGACGAAGCCTTTCGAACTCGCGTCTTGTTAACGACAAGTGGTCAGGTCCTTACCGGCTTGGTACGTCAGCGGGGAGAAAATTCGATCGAACTGGTGGACCAAAAGGGAGTGGCGACGACGTTGCCAGTGGAGGAAATCGAAGAAGAAAAGGGGAGTGAGTTGTCGCTGATGCCTGCCAACTTCCATGAATCACTCGACGATCAGCAGATGGCCGACCTGCTGGAGTTTCTGAAGCAGTGAAAAGAGGAATGGCCGCGATGAAAATTGTGCGAAGCGTTCATCCGTAGCCACCATCGCCAGATGGTGGATCTTCTCCCCGTAGCCACCATCGCCAGATGGTGGATCTTCTCCCCGTAGCCACCATCGCCAGATGGTGGATCTTTCTCGCTGGAAAAAGCTTCTTCTCCACCGCCTGGCGGCGGTGGCTACACTGACGCGG
>Ga0068872_10004552_pt1 | contig 10491 bp, 11 predicted proteins | sample NOAtaG_7_FD_66441 | JGI IMG/M metagenome (GOLD analysis project Ga0068872, IMG submission 66441) | Freshwater lake microbial communities from Lake Erie, under a cyanobacterial bloom - NOAA_Erie_Diel1S_2200h metaG | ecosystem: Environmental > Aquatic > Freshwater > Lake | place: USA: Ohio, Lake...
TGCACAGGACCGCGCGTGGCAATCGCTGCTCGGAAGGCCCCGCGGATGGCATCAGCCATGCGCTCTGGACGGTTGACTTGTGTTTGCCATGTGACCAGCGGTGCCAGCATGCGCATCTGGTCAACTTCCTGGAAGGCCTTGGTGCCAATCGCTGTGCTGAGCACGGCGGGCGTGATCACCACAAGCGGCGTGTGATTGAGTGCGGCACTTGCCACGCCGGTGACGAGGTTGGTGATGCCCGGACCGTTCTGACCGATGCACACGCCAGGCACGCCGGTGGCACGCGCGAAGCCTTCCGCCATCAGCGCAGCGCTTTGCTCATGACGTACCTGGATGAAGCGGATGCCGGCTGCAGGAAAGAGGTCCAGCGGATCCATGAACGCGGACCCCACGATGCCGCTGATGTACTTGACCCCTTCCAAGCGCAAAGCTTCGACGAACGCCTCGCTACCCGTGATTCTTCTTGCCATGTTGCGTTTACCTGTAGTGATCTGAATCAGTGAGGACACAACGCCCCATCAGACGATGCTCCCGCATGCAATCCTAGCATCGTTTGAGTCAAGTTCGATTGCGTCTTTTGCAATTGCACTTGCGCATTATTGAATCGTCATTCGGCGGTGCCTCTCGGTGTAAACCCGCTACGTTGCTCAACAGGCAGATCGCGCGCTCTCGTTGAGACCGGATGCGGGCCTGCCGCCGCAGCCGCAAGGGTGTTGCCGTGGCGGCGCGCGCGGCGCGTCTTGCTGAACGTACGCCACGTCACATGGCGCGCTGCCGGGCTGGCAGGTGTGAAACCGGCTCAGCGACTACCCGCAGTGGGCATCACGCGGGTGGTCGCTGGCAGAAGCAGCAGCGCGGCAATCCCCAGCAACAACGGCGGCAGCGACCATGCGACCGTCGGCGCCAAGGGCACGACGGTCGCCGGCAGGAACCGGACCCCGCGCGCGGGCGTCCCTGGGCCAAGGATCAAGCAGCCTCGCCAGGCCAGCGGCACGAGCGAGTCGCGCCAGGTACATCCCCAGGCCATGGCCTGAAGGCCCATGCCCAGCATCAGACCCGCACTGCCAGGGATAGAGATCACAGCCTGTCCTCCTGCGAGCAGGAGCAGCGGTACAGCGTGTGTTGCCCGCCAAGGCCACCACGCTGGCACGAGCATGGCCAGAAGATGCAGCGCCACGGCGGTCCGTGCGCCAGGAATCCAAGACGTGGGCTCCGCCCGGCACAACTCGGCCATGGCGGGCAGGCCGGCCATCATCGGCAGCATGGCCAGTGCGGCGAGTCGTGGCCAGACAGCGCCGCTTCCGCCGGCTGGCCGCCCGTGGCCCAGGGGGCAGTCAAACAGTGCGCTACCGCCGCCTGGCCGCAGCATGGCCGTTGTCGGAAGCAGCAGCATCAGCAGCAGCGCCAACCCGAGCGGCAGCGCAGCCGCCAAGGCCGGTGCGGCCAGCCAGTCCCGCGGCTCGCCGGCCAGCAGCGCAGCGATCAGCGCTCCGGCAAGGGCTGGGCCGCGGGGCGCATGGATGACGGCCCCCGCCGCCAGGGCGGAGCCGCGCAACTGCCGCACCGCGTTAGAGGCGGCCACCAGCAGAAGACCACAGGCCAGTGCCGAAGCGGCCCAGTGCGCGAAGCCGATGGCCGCTGCCGTGGCAAGGCCAGCTGACAGCAGCAGTCCCCGTAGCGCTGGCGCGCCCGCCGGGTGGCGCACCAGCAGTCGCTGCGCCACCGCCACTGTGGCCAGCCAAAGCGACTGGGGCGCGAACTGAGCCCATCCGGCCGGCCCGTGTTGCAACGCCAAGGCTCCCAGACCTAGCCAGCCCGCGAACAGCAGGGTCCACGCGGCCATGCGGGCCAGCAGGAGGCGCAAGCTGGGCGTCATCTCGGCACAGATTGCGCCTCGCTGTGACTCATGCCGCCTTCGCCTTGCGGCGGCAGAAGCAGGAGGACTGGATGGGAACCTCGGCGCGGGCAAGGGCAAGGTCGAGGCGCGACTTGATCAGGGGTGTCTCGATCTTGTCGCCGTGTCTGACGAGGCACTCATGCAGGCCGTGAAGGCTCCACACGTTGTCGGGATGCAGGCAGGAGCGGTTCAGCTTGCCGTCAAAGCCAAGGTCAGCGCGGTAGACCGCCTCGGCCTCGGCCACCTGGCCCTGTTCCAGCAGCAGCGCGCCCAGCGCGTGGCGCATTGGTTGCATCTAGCCCCAGGGCTCGTCGTAGAGCAGTCCGTCGTTCAGGGCCACCGCACGACGAAGATGGCCAAAAACGACGTCGTAGTTGCGGCGCCGGTACTCGAACTCGCCGGTCAGCATGGCCTCGGCAACACCGAGCAGGCTGGTGACCGTGTTGTTGTGAACCAATCGAGTCTCGGGAACGCGCGCCTTGGCCTCGAGAAATGCGGCACGCGTCTTCTCTGCCTCCTCTATGTTGCCCAGGATCGAGTGTGCGACGCCCTTAGCCCTACGGAGATTGCGATTGCAGATTGGGCAATCTAAATTGAATTAGTTAAATACATTAGTTTTCATTATTAAAATGCATCTTGCATTACAAGCTGCGGAACTCTGGTTGCCACGTGCTGACTTCAAATGACATCCTCACCCCCCGCGGGTCGTGCCGCTGGGGCTGCCCTGGCTTTCGGAGACTGTGATGAAAACTATCGAGTACTTCTACTCCACGCGTTCGATCTACGCGTACTTCGGTTCCGAGCGCGTGATGACGTTGGCGCAGCGCTTCGGGCGCCGCCTGGTCCACCACCCGATTGACCTGTCAAAGGTGGTGCCTGCGGCGGGGAGCTTGCCATTCGCTCAGCGGTCCGCTGCGCACAAGGCTTACCAGTTCGGACGCGAGATCGAACGCTGGAGCGAGTACCTGGGGATGCCGGCCTTGGTCGATCCGCTGCACCACTGGGGCGGCCGGGAACTGTCGTCAGGCGTTATCTTGGCGGCGCAGCGAGCCGGTGCTGATGTCGATCGCCTTCACTGTGAAATGCTGCGTGCTTTGTGGCAACTCGACCGCGACCTGGACAGCGAACAGGTACTGAGCGAGTTGGTGGCGTCAGTCGGCGCCGACCACCAAGCAATCCTGCAGGCTGCGCGCTCGGCTGAAGTGCAGGCAGCCTTTGAGGCATGCACCGTGCGCGCGATGGCCGCCGGGGTGCCGGGCTCGCCAACTTACATCGTGGACGGTGAGATGTTCTACGGGCAGGACCGACTGATGATGGTCGAGCGTGCGCTGATCCACCCCTTTGCTCCGCCGGGGCCGCCGCCGCGGTGGTGAGCCTGGCTCATGATCGCCAGCCTTCGACAGCGCAAGCCCGAGATCGTGATGACGAGGGTTGGCCGCCTGGCGCTGTGGTTGGAGTTGTTGTCGCTGACCCTCGTGGACAGACTGTCGAGCTCCATCATCAAGCAGGTGAAGGGCAGGAGGTCAGCCTAGCGAACCATCGCTCAAACCGGGATGTTCGGGCTTCTCGGGCCCAACGGCGCCGGCAGGAGCAGCGTCATGCGCTGTCTGGCCACGACTCGCCGCACTGGCCATGCTGCCGATGATGGCCGGCCTGCCCGCCATGGCCGAGTTGTGCCGGGCGCAGCCCACGTCTTGGATTCCTGGTGCACGGACCGCCGTGGCGCTGCATCTTATGGCCATGCTTGTGCCGGCGTGGTGGCCTTGGCGGGCAACAGTCGTGGGCATCTTCCCCAACGACGCGGTCATCACCCGCTTGGTGGGCGCCATGCTGCTGGCGCGAAACGACGAGTGGAGCCTGAACCGGCGCTACATGCATCGTGGATCCGGGCGCACAGTGCAGTTGCCAGCGGCAGTCCCGCGCCGCGCGAGCAGCGGGCCTAGCCCGGATCTTTCACGAACCGCCTCGCGCGGGTGCGGTGGGAGCTGTTTTTGGTGGCGCGGCGGGTTTGTTGGTGTGGACAGGGACAGCCACAGGGCTGAGGCCGAGGTTCAGACGGACTACCCCCTTACCCCCGTTGTTTGTCAACGTGCCGGGGGCAGCACTCGATTGGGTCTACGGAGCCAGTGCCTGTGCGGCACTTGCGAAGACCGTGCGCATGGGGTGGCTAGAGGCCAGCAGCACGCGCACGCGGCGGGTGTTGCGCACGATGGCCGCGGCGATCTTGAGCAGTTTGACGCGGATGGTGGCCGTGCACGCCTGGGCCAGCTCGGTGCCGGCCAGGGCGTGGCGGCGCAGGTTGATCATCAGCGTGTAGGCCAGAGCAGCCAGCAGCAGGCGCAGCTGGTTGACCCAGAAGCGGTGACAACTGGCGCGCCGGCCGAACAAGTCGAGCTGCGCCTCCTTGATACGGTTCTCGGCCTCGCCTCGTGCACAGTAACGCTTGTCGTACAGATGGCGTGCATCGCCGCCACGCAGGCTGGTGACAATGAAGCGCGGGTTGGCGCCCAGCGGCCCGTGCTCCAGTCGGGCGATCACGCGGCGTGCCCGATCCCAGCTGTCGGCAGCGTAGTCGAAGCTGCCGTACAAGCGCTGCTTGGTGCCGCGCGCTTGGTACTGCTCGGCCAGCGCCAGTTCGGCCAACTCCGTTCGCTGCAGCAGCCGGGAGTTCTTCTGCAGGCCCAACACGTAGTCCACGCCCCAACGGTCCAACCGGCGCAGCACACGGGGGCGGCAAAAGCCGGAGTCGCCGCGCACGACGAGGCGGACCTTGGGCCAGGCTTGGCGCAGCGCATCGATCAGCCGCTTGAGCAGCTCCGTGACCACGCTGGCCGGGTCGCGGTCGCTGGGACGCAGCACGCACGCCAGCAGGTCCTGGCCGCAGAACACGTACAGCGGCAAGTAGCAGTAGTTGTCGTAGTAGCCGTGGAAGAAGCCGCGCTCCTGCGCGCCGTGCAGCGGCACGTGCGTGGCGTCCACGTCCAGCACCAACTCGCGCGGCGCACGGTGGCCTGGGCCTCGGCGGCTTGCAATGAACTGCTCGATCAGCACGCCGTGCAGCGCCCAGGCTTGCGCGGGCGTGGCCGCTGTCTCCAGTCGGCTCAGGGTTGGGGCGCTGGCCAGCGCCGAATCGCGCCCGACGGCCGTCTGCAGCACCAGATCGTCGCGCAGCGCGTTGTGGTCGCACACATCGGCCCAGCCCAGGCACAGGCCGTAAACGCGCTGCGCCACCATGCTGGCTACATCGTGGCGAACCTTGCCGCGCTGCCGGTCATCGCCCAACGCACGGGCCGCCGCCGTGCTCAAACCCAGCCGCGCATCCATGCGCCGCAGCAGCAGCGCGCCGCCCTCCGTGCTGAGATCGCCGCCACTGAAATCAGCCTCAATAACCCGCCTGCCAAGCCGTCCAAAGTCCAGCTTCTCATCCGTGCACTTTGGCATCGGCGGTCCTCTGTTGGCATAGGGGGTCAGATACCTATGACAACGCGCCTCGGCACGAGGCCGCCGACCTCATATTCATGAAAGATCCGGGCTAGGTGGACCAGCGCAGCGGCGATCAAGGTGCGATGGCACGGTCGTGCACGATCAGCAGGCGGTGTTCGTACAACCAGTGCCGCGCAACCACCAACAGCTGGTCTCGGTCGGCACAGCGCGATACCTCGTCGCCCAGCAGCCTGACGAGGGCGCGCCGCTGATGTTCGCTCATCCAGCGAAACCTCAGGGCTTCGCAGGCGACTTGCTGGTGGTCGAACAGGGTGCGGCCGCGGCCGTACAAGGCCCGTAGTGAGGCCAGTTCAGAGGGGCGTCGACGCCAAGCTCCTTGCATAGGTGGCGCCAAAGTCCCCGCGGCACGATCCGCAACGCGTCGAGCAACCGACCGCTCATGCGCAGGAACCCGATGTGCAGAGCCAGGCCGAGCTTGTGGGCGTCACCTCGGCGTGCGTCGATCAGCGCACGCTCAGCCGGGCTGAAGGTGAAGAAAGCTTGCAGCTCGAAGCCGCTGATGTCATGTGGCATCTCGCGCATGCCAAGGTACGTGGTCTGCCAGCCTTGCATCGCGTTGCCTCACTCGAGTGGACCATGCACGATACGCCCCGCAAAAGTGAACAGCAATCCCAATCAGATCAACAACTTACGAATCCGACCCCGCGCCGTTGCTGGCTTCACGTACCGTCACTTATTGCACTGAAAACGAGTGGACCCCGGTACAACTCGGCCATTGGCAGGGTGGTGTTTGCCGACCTGGTGGCCTCGGTGCTGCTGGCGGCTGGGCTCGCGGCGGAGCTCTGGCAGATCGGCAGAGAGACGACGTAGGGTACAGACCGTCAGCCTTCGGGACTCCAGATCAGTAACCGGCCATCACAGCCTCCATGGCCGAGGAATGCACGTGAACCCGCTTCCGCTCGGATTGGGATGGACATCGTATCGAGCCATCAGGCGCTCACCACGGTCGCAGGTCAGCACCGTGAATGCCCTGTGTTTCGACGCGAGCACTCAGGGCCACCACTCAGGGAGTGTGAACCGGTTACACCGACATAGGGGCCCGCCAGCACCGAGCATGGACGAGCCTGCGTGTCGGCGACTCGGCCGAGTCGAAGAAGGTCAGCGCCGCTTTATGGCGGAGTTCGAACATACCAAGGCCTGGCCCAGGTGCAGGCATCAAGATCAGAGATCCAACACGAGGGTCGGGGTACGCGAGCGGGAACAGCAAATGATGATGTCGCGACGCTTTTCTTCATCTTCAAGGATGTAGTCGCGATGCTCAGGCTCACCTTCCAGGTAGCGGGTTCGGCAGGTCCCGCAAAGCCCCGCCTCGCATGACGTCGCGACGTCGAAGCCATTCTCCCGGAGCACCTCGACGATCGACTTGTCGTCTGGAACATCGAACTCACCACCGGTACGAGCGAGCCGCACCTTGAAGCCAATACCGATCGTCGCGCTGGCTGCGCCGATCAGCTCGCCCGGCACCGCCGGTGACGAGGCGGCTGCGAAATGTTCAAAGTGAACGTTCGCAGGGTCGCAGTGCAGTGCAGCCCTTCGCAAGGCACGCATCAGACCTTCGGGGCCACAACAGTAGAAGTGGGAGCCGGCGGGCGCACCACGCACGACCTCCTGGACATCCATGCCGCGCGAAGGATCTCCGCCGTCCACATAGATATGCAGGCGCGATCCCAATCCGAGAGAGTCGAGTTGGGTCCTGAACGCCAACCTGGATCTGGTGCGTACACCGTAATGCAACTCGAAAGACGCACCTATCGCCAGCAGCCGATGGACCATGGCCACCATGGGCGTGACGCCGATCCCGCCGGCAATCAGCACATGGTGTGGTGCGTCTTCGTGCAGGGGAAAGTTGTTCCGCGGCTGCGAAATTGCCAGAATGCGACCGGCATGCACGATCTCATGAATAGCCTTTGAGCCACCACGGCCGAGTTCTTCACGCTGAACTGCGAAAAGGTATCGACCTTTCTCTGAGGGATCATTGCACAAGGAGTACTGACGGACCCTGCCGTCTCGAAAGTAGAGGTCGATGTGAGACCCTGCCGAGAAAGCCGGAAGTTCACCTTCTTCCAACGGCACCAACTCATAGGAGTTGACGCCTTCACAGAGGTAGGTGATGGCTCGCACCCGCACCTGCAGTGCACCTGCGCGCACCGGTGCTGGCGAAGACACCAAAGTCTCAGTACCCATCGTCTTGATTACTGAGTGAGTCAGATCGCCCATCGGCGCTCGATCTCCTCGTAGGCCCGCACGATGAACTGTTCCCGCTCACGCCCCTGGAGTGCGTCCGATTCGGCAGTGATTCGATTGAGCTCTTTGCCTATCTGGCGGATCAGCTTCTCGTCTGCTCCCGGGTCAGCCTGCCTGGGAATACGCAAGATGGTGTTCTGAGTTGCCGTGTGGAGCATGCGTCCTGCCTGGAGCGGCTCATGGAAGCGCTCCGATTGCGCTGCAGGATTGGTGCCGCGAACGGCCTCGCGCAACAGGCGTCGGAACATGTACACCCCAACGTCTCCAGAGGTCGGATTCTCCAGAGCGTGAATCGCAATGGGGCGCTGGCTCACGATGGCCTCGTAGTCGCCTGGCGCACGTCGCGCGACAGCGTCAGGGCGGTTGCCCACCTGGCCATCGAGAAAGTCCATGTCGTTCCAGCCCACACGGTCCCGCCTGCCCTTGCCAAGCGGGTCAGCCTTGGCGCCGAACATACGCCAGCCAAAGATGATCGTGTGGGTGTTGTCGACCGGCACGTACCAGCGGACCATGCTCAAGCGATGGAACAACCGGCGTTCGAGCCCATCCTCGAACAGATAGGCATGGTGAGACATGTTGGGCAGAGCGCACTCGTTCATGCGCCACCACACCAGCTCATCCGACGTGCGACGGCCCGCCACAAAGACCATCGCCGTGTTGTTCCGGACCGGGAAATAGTCGATGACCGGGACTGTTCCAAAGGCGGGCAGTGTCAATCCAGACAGATCAAGCCCCGGCGGCGGCGAACGCCCTGGAAAGAGCACGTGAGGCTGGTGCAGGATGCTTGTGTGCATCTGATCGGCGATGTTGTCCAGCGCCTGGAGCCAGTTGCACGGCAGCACGTTGGTAAACGGCACGAGTTCCACTTCCGGGTCCGGTTCGAAGGCATCCCACTGCTCAAACGGAGGCTGCCTGTCCGGGTTGCCCATGTAAGCGAAAACGATTCCATCGCGCTCTAGAGCAGGGTATGCGGGTTGGCACACCTTGGTACGCAGCCTCGCGCCCTTGTCAGGTTCCGTCGGCACCTCGATGAGCAGGCCATCACAGTCAAAGTGAAAGCCGTGATAACAGCAACGAATGCCTCGCTCCTGTATGACGCCGTACTCGAGCGAGGCACCACGATGCGCGCAATGCTTGTGCATCACGGCCACTCGCCCCGACCCGTCCCTAAAGGCGATCAGGTCCTCACCGAGGATGCGGATCGGGACGGGCACGTCCTTCAACTGATCGGAAAGGCACACCGGCTGCCAGAAACCGCGCAGGTACTCACCCAGCGGCGTTCCAGGGTGCACGTGCGTGATCTCGGCGTCCTCTGCTGGTGTATCGCGACGCAGAAAGCCGCTGAAGGCAAGTCGCGTGATCTTGGGCGGGGTTGTGGCAGTGCTCATGACTGCAGTGTACTTCTACGCAATCCTGATGTCGATATTTACGATCGTAATCTCATTCGTGGATGATCGAATTGTGCTTTCTGTGACCAGATTTCTTCGTTGTGCGGATGTGATAGGCTTGCCACCCTGTTGCAAGAGCAGATAACGATGAAGCGCAGCAGTCCAAGCACCAAGTCCGGCCGAGCGAGGACCGTGGCGGCAACCGAGGAGCGCGACCCCGCCCCACCTCCCCCACCTGCGCCTACCGTGGAGGACGCCACGCACGACGCACCCCTGGTACGTGCCCGCCGGGTGCTGGAAGTCGTTTACGAGACTACTCGGCCGCTCACTTCGCTTGAGATTGCTCGGCGCTGCGATCTGGATCCAAGCAGTGCACACCGCCTCGTGCAGAACTTGGCCGCCAGTGGTTTTCTTCTGCGCGAAGAGGAGTCGAAGCGCTACCTGCCACATCCGCGCATGTTGTTCCCTTTTCCCATCTACCACCCTTGGGAGCTCTTGAGACGAGATGCCGGCACCGTTGTTCGGCCGCTGCGCGATCGGCTGTTGATCACCACCGGTTTTGTGGTGTTCTATTTCGGATCGCGTATCTTGTTGGAACTTGCGCCAGGAAGCGATCCACTGAGTCCAAGCTACCGTACGGTGTTGACTTCGCCGTTGCATGCATCGGGTTCGGGCAAGTTGCTGCTCATGCAGTGCACGCAGGATGAGCGCGGCGCGTTGCTCGGGCCTGGACCTTTCGAGTCCTTTACACCACGCACCTTGCTGGATCATGAGAGTCTGGGCGCCGATCTCGACAAGGGTCGAAGGCTTGGGTACGTCTGCGCTGTCGACGACTACATCATGGGCTTTCGGGTCGTCGCAGCGCCGATCACCATCGAGGACCAGATAGTGGGATGCCTGTTCTGTTCTGGCGGAGCCACCATCCTGCCGGACACGCGTGTCGAGGAAGTGGGACAGGAGGTTCGGCAGGCCGCGATGCTCTTTTCTCGGGCAACGCCTAATCTGAGGCTGCTGGCGCAACTGCTTGGCACGGACGGCGCTGCCCGTGCATCTCATGCTCGCCCTTCTGTGTCATCAGGTTAACAAGCTCCGGCCCCGTCATCTGCGAGAGGCCCTGGTTCTTCAGGCTCATGGCTGATTCGCACACCTCACTCATCGGGCTTCGCGCAGGGCGCCACAGTAACTGCGACTCGTGCCACAGTTGTGCGAAAGTTTGGACGCAGTTAGTGCGACTGGCCCCAACTCAGGCTGATATGAGGCCGTTTCGACCGTTTTTTTGGCTTCTGAGTGCAGGATCTGCAACTCCTGGCGCAAGTCGGCAGAGCAAGTCGGACTCGCGACAAAGTAGTGTGAACGGCGCGACAGAGCTGAAGCGAATACGGAGTTGCTGTTTGCTCTGAAAGCTGAAAGCCGCAGCGCTCGTCCCCGAGGCTGCCGGCAGCTCAAGACTGGTTGCTG
>Ga0068872_10004560_pt1 | contig 10484 bp, 6 predicted proteins | sample NOAtaG_7_FD_66441 | JGI IMG/M metagenome (GOLD analysis project Ga0068872, IMG submission 66441) | Freshwater lake microbial communities from Lake Erie, under a cyanobacterial bloom - NOAA_Erie_Diel1S_2200h metaG | ecosystem: Environmental > Aquatic > Freshwater > Lake | place: USA: Ohio, Lake...
AGTGATTTAACAAGGTGTTTGCCCGTTAATGGCAAGTTTTCTAAACGACAAAAAGAGGTTTATCATTCCGTTTTAAAAGTGATGAAAGCTGCAACTAATTTGCTTAAAGCTGGCAATACATTTGAAAAATATAATAAGAGCGTGGGCGATTTAATGACGGAAGAATTATTACAATTGGGTTTGTTAAAAACAACAGATGTTAAAAATCAAAACCCAGAATGGCCCGCATATAAAAAATACTTTATGCATGGCACTTCTCATTTCATTGGTTTAGATGTGCATGATGTGGGTTTGTTTTATGAGCCCATGCAAATTGGAAATGCCTTTACGGTTGAACCAGGTATTTACATTCCAGAAGAAGGTTTGGGAATTCGTTTAGAAAATAACATCGTTATTACCAAAGATGGAAATATTGATTTAATGAAAAATATTCCATTAGAAGCGGATGAAATAGAATCTTTGATGAATTATTAAGAACGCTTTATTTTTTCTTTTTTTCTACCTTCCAAGTTTTATAGTTGTTTTGTTGAATGGCTTGGTAAGCTGGAGCTCTACGAAGTGGTTCGCATGGTTTCAGAGAAGCGAAGCAATCTGCTGGAAGTTGTTGATACAATGCGGTTCCTTTTGTTTTCCAAGCAATCATGTCGTCGCTTACATCTTTTACAACTTTAGCTGGATTTCCTACCACTACTTTTCGATGCTCAATAATCATTTCTGCGGGCACAAAACATAAAGCTCCAACAATGCAATGATCACCAATTTGCACATTGTCCATCACCACCGCATTCATTCCAATTAAACTATTTTTACCAATTATTGCGCCATGTATAATTGCACCATGGCCAATATGTGCACCTTCTTTTAATAACACTGTTGTTCCGGGGAACATGTGTAAGGTGCAGTTTTCTTGAACATTGCATCCATCTTCAATGATTATTTTTCCCCAATCACCTCTAATTGCAGCGCCTGGACCTATATAAACGTTTTTTCCGATGATGACATTGCCAGTAACAGCTGCATTTGGATGTACAAAAGATGACTTATGAATGACTGGTTTATAGCCGTTAAATTCGAAAATATTTGCCATGTTGTTTATTATTAATTTTTTGAAGTCAAACTAATTTTTTAAAATATTAATTAAAACTCACTCTTCAAATGAAATTTAATTTCAGGAAATTTAGTTTGTGCCATTTCTAAAAGCCAAGCTGATTCAGCTAAAAAAACCAAACGATTTTCTTTATCGTAAGCAATATGATTTGCTTTGTCTATTAAAAACTCATCCATCTTTTTTTTATCATTGCATTCAATCCAAAGTGCTTTGTATAAATTGATTGAATCATACCCACATGAGGCATTATATTCACTTTTTAAACGGTGTTGAATTACTTCAAATTGTAAAGCTCCAACTGTTCCAACAACTTTTCGTCCATCCGCTTTTTTTGTAAATAGTTGCGCGACGCCTTCATCTGTTAATTGTTCCAATCCCTTCTGCAATTGTTTAGTTTTCATCGGATCGAGATTGGTAACATACTTAAACAACTCTGGAGAAAAACTTGGGATTCCTCTAAAATTAAATTTTACACCTTCAGTTAATGTGTCACCAATTTTAAAATTACCGGCATCATAAAGTCCAATTACATCACCTGGAAAGGACTCATCAATAACGGATTTTTGTTGTGCCATAAAAGCGGTTGGATTGCTAAAACGCATGTCTTTATTTTCACGCACATTATAGTAATATTTATTTCTTTCGAATTTCCCAGATACAATTCTTAAAAAAGCAATTCTATCTCGGTGCTTGGGATCTAAATTAGCATGAATTTTAAAGATAAATCCACTGAATTTTGATGCGTCAGATTTTATTTCTCCTGCCACATCTGTGTCTCTTCCTTGAGGTGTTGGTGCTATTTCAACAAAACAATCCAATAATTCTTTGATGCCAAAATTATTTACTGCACTTCCAAAAAACACGGGACTAATCTTAGCTTTTAAATAAGATTCTTTATCAAAATTATCGTAAACGCCGTCAATCAATTCTATATCTGCTCTCAACTGTTTAGCAAAATCTTCTGTAATTAATTTTTCAATTTTCGAATCATGAATATTTTCAATAACTATATTTTCCTCTACAGTTGTTTTGCTATCTCCTTTAAATAAGGATAATTTTTTTTCATATAAATTATAAACGCCCTTAAAAGATTTACCAATGCCTATTGGCCAAGTTAATGGACGTACCCTAATTTTTAATTCTTTTTCAATTTCGTCAAGTAAATCAAAAGCGTTTTGCCCTTCACGATCCAATTTATTTACAAAAACAATAACGGGTGTATTTCGCATTCTGCAAACTTCTAATAATTTTCTTGTTTGAGGCTCAACACCTTTCACGCAATCAATCACCATAATAACACTATCAACTGCCGAAAGTGTTCTATAGGTATCTTCAGCAAAATCTTCGTGTCCAGGCGTATCTAAGATATTGACTTTAAAATTTCTATAATCAAAAGCCATCACAGAAGTAGAAACAGAAATACCACGTTGTTTTTCTATTTCCATAAAATCGGATGTTGTTGCTTTCTTTATTTTATTTGATTTTACCGCTCCAGCCGATTGTATTGCTCCGCCAAACAACAATAATTTTTCGGTTAATGTAGTTTTTCCAGCGTCAGGATGGGCAATGATAGCAAAGGTCTTACGCCTATTTAATTCTTCAAGAAATGTCATCCAATATTCATTTTAAGGCTGTAAAGATAATAAAATTGCTAGCTTATGGTATTTGCCCTTTTAAAGCAAAAATGAAGGATATACCACATTTGAGGTATGCGTCACATCATTTTTAAAATTGTAACTTTAAAGGCTATTTTATTTATGACCCTCGACCAATTAAAAATCGGGCAAAGTGCCGTTGTACAAGAATTTACAGATGATTTTTTGTCACTTAAATTTATTGAAATGGGTTGCCTGCCAGGCGAAATTGTGAAGGTTGTAAATATTGCCCCCATGGGAGATCCTATTGCTATTGAAGTTTCGGGATATGTACTCAGTTTAAGAAAACAAGAAGCATCAACAGTTGTGGTTACAATACTCAATGATGTGATATTAAATAAAACAATTTGATTGCCAAATCACATACAATTAGAATTGCCTTGGTTGGGAATCCAAATAGTGGAAAATCAACTTTATTTAATTCTTTGACTGGGTTAACTCAAAAAACCGGCAATTATGCTGGTGTGACAGTTGAAAAGCATGAAGGAAAATTCAACTATAATCATACCAGCTTTTCAGTAACTGATTTGCCAGGCACTTATAGCTTGTTTCCAAAGTCATTAGATGAAGAAGTTTCATGTAAAACAATTTTAAGTCACGCGCCTGATAAACCTGATGTAATTGTTATTGTAGCAGACTCAACAAATTTAAAACGCCATTTACTCTTAGCAACACAATTAATTGATTTAAAAATTCCATGCGTGTTAGCTTTAAATATGATTGATGAAGCTAAAAAACAAAACATTACCATTTATAAAACTGAATTAGAAAATATTTTAGGAATTCATGTTGTGTTTGTTGATTCGAGAAAAAAAACAGGCTTAGAAGAATTAAAAAGTAAAATTTTAAATGCCAAAGACTCTCATTCTATTTTCTATCATTTTGAAAAACAGTTAAACCTTTTTCCTAATTTAAAAACTTATAAAGAGCTGGTAGAGTTGCAATTTAATTGTACTGACGAAGACTCTAAAAAAATTAAACAGTTTGAAAAAGAAGATAATATCAGTCGATTTCATAAGTTAAATTACATCATTGCGAAATGTATAAAAAAACCGGAACAACTCAATAAAAGTTTAACGCAAAAATTAGATGCTGTTTTTACGCATAAATTTTTTGGGTTTATATTTTTCTTTTTTATTCTTTTTATAGTTTTTCAGTTTGTGTTTTTTATCGCGGATTTCCCAATGGCATGGATTGAAAAATCATTTGCTTATTTTATGAATGTTACTTCAAATGTTTTACCAAATGGTGAGTTAAATGATTTGATTGTGAATGGTGTTTTAGCTGGAATTAGTGGGATAGTCGTTTTTATACCTCAAATTGCTTTGTTATTTTTATTTATCACCGTTTTGGAAGATACTGGCTATATGGCCAGAGCTAGCTTTATTTTAGATAAAATCATGCAAAAATTTGGACTCAATGGGAAATCAGTCATACCATTAATAAGCAGTGTTGCATGCGCCATCCCTTCTATCATGAGTACCAGAACCATCACGAATTGGAAAACAAGAATCATTACAATTTTAGTGACGCCATTAATTAGTTGTTCGGCTCGTTTACCTGTTTACACCTTAATCATCAGCATCATGTTTAAAGATGAGCACATGTTCTACGGGTTTAATTATAAAGGAATTGTATTAATGCTCATGTATTTGTTAGGCTTTGGGATGGCATTTTTAGCCGCTTTTATTTTAAAATTGATTCTTAAATCAAATGAAAAAAATTATTTTATGATGGAACTTCCTGTTTACAGAATGCCTCAGTGGCAAACAGTTTTCATGCTAGTTTTTAAGAAAGTAAAATTATTCTTATTCAATGCTGGCAAAATTATTTTAGCCATTTCTATTGTTCTTTGGTTTCTTGTAAGCCACGGCCCAACTGATTTTCCCGTAAAATTCAAAAATGACCCGACTGCTTTGAAAACAAGCCAAAATGAATTGAACGCGCAAAAATTAGAATCTTCTTATGCTGGAATTTTTGGAAAAAAAATTGAACCGCTCATTCAACCCATAGGATTTGATTGGAAAATTGGTATTGCGCTGATCACTTCATTTGCGGCAAGGGAAGTATTTGTTTCTACTATGGCTACTATTTATAGTTCAAATACCTCTAACGGCAATACAACATTACGAGAAAAATTATCTTCCCAAAAAGATCTTATCACTCAAAAACCCATTTATACCAATGCCGTGTGTTGGTCCTTGTTGATATTTTATGCTTTTGCCATGCAATGCATGAGTACTTTAGCAACCACTTACAGCGAAACCAAGCATTGGAAGTGGCCTTTTATCCAACTTGTTTTTATGAGTATCTTGGCTTACGGATCTTCTTTTATCATATTTCATTTATTGAAGTAAAAGCACTATTTTTAATTTAAAATTCTTCTTTTATGAATTATCGTTCGCTTTTGCACCAAGCCATCATTGCATCTGTTTTAGCTGGAGAAGAAATATTGAAAGTATACGAAACTGATTTTAGTGTTGAAACAAAACCTGATAAAACACCCGTTACTTTGGCCGATAAAAATGCCAATGATAAAATTATTGAATATTTAAAGCCCTTTGATATACAAATATTAAGTGAAGAAGGAAACCACGAAGATTATCATATTCGAAAAAACTGGAATAGTTTATGGATTGTAGATCCACTTGATGGAACAAAAGAATTTGTCAAAAGAAATGGAGAATTTACTGTAAACATTGCACTTGTTGAAAACAATTCACCAAGTTTGGGCGTTATTTATTGCCCCGTTTCAAAGGACATGTATTTTTCATATAAAAATAACGGAGCCTATAAAATCGATGGAGAAGCCTTTGGTTTATTAATTAATCATATCAAAGAAACAAGCTTCAATTCGATATTAGAAGTAGCTAAAAAATTACCCATAAAAAATTTACGAAAAAATTATGTAGTGGTTGCCAGTCGATCTCACATGAGTAGCGAAACATATACCCACATTGAAAATTTAAAATTGCATCATAAAGTAGTAACAATTATCAATGCTGGTAGTAGCATTAAAATGTGTTTAGTCGCTGAAGGTGTTGCAGATGAATATCCTCGTTTTGGACCAACGATGGAGTGGGATACAGCTGCTGGACAATCAATTTTGCAAGAATCTAATTGTACATTGATAGACTACTTAACGCATGAGCCAATGATTTATAACCGAGAAAATTTATTGAACAATTGGTTTATTGCCAAACGTTAATTATTTCTTTGCATGAAAAATTATTAGAACAATTTTTTTGTTTCTCCATAAATCCGCAAACGAATATTGAAAAGAATGCGTGAAATTCAGTAAAATTAATCCTTTAAAGACTTTTCCCATTCAATTATTTTTACCAATTTAAGTAAAATATTCTAGCAGATGAAAATTTCACTTTCACAGTTAGTAACAAATCTTTTTTAGTTCTATCTTATTTGTTGAAAATTTTAAATCACTGAGATTCAAGTCGTTTTAAAAGTTCAGTGAACTTTTATAGCGAAGAGCCAGAATACGGGCAGGTAATTTGGTGTTTTGCCTTGTTTTTTTTATTTCTTTTTTCACTTGCACTGAGCGTGTCGAAGTGGCAAAAAAAGAAAATAAAGTAAATTGACTTTTTGAGATTCGACAAATAAAATGGACTTAGAAAGATACATTTAGAATTTTGCTCCTATGCTAAAAAACATCGTACGTCCGTTACCAGGCATTAAGCCAGGGCCAGGATATCCTCCTGCTCTTCGTGTAAAATAGTTTACATTAGCTAAATTGTTTACACCTGCTTTAATATTGTAATTCTTTAAAAAACCATAAGTTATTGAAGCATCCATAATTGTGTACGCAGGTATTTTTCCAACAGTAGCGGTTGCATTTGGCGTCTCTGTATTAAAGGCATCTGTATATACTGCATCAATATTATTAAGCTGAAAAGTAGCAGAAACTGTTTTGTAAATATATGTAACACCATAACGTTGTGTTTGCTGTGGCACATACTCTACTTTTTTACCAACTAATGTTTTCTGCGGATCGTTTACAATCGCCGGATTATCCCAACGTGTATATTCAGCATCAATAAATGAATAAGAAGCATATATATTAAGGTGGCCGAATTTCCCATTTTCATTGATGAGACCCAATACATCAACTTCCAGATAAGACTCTATGCCTTTACTAACACTGGCTCCAATATTTGTTCTGAAAGGAGATCCGTTTTGTGTAATTGTACCTATACGATTATCGTAAAATAAATAGAATCCACCAATATCAAAATTAATCGCTTTCATTAAAGTGCCTCTAAATCCACCATCAATATTATATCCAAAGGCATCTTTTAAATTTGGGTCAATAACATCAGTAGTGCCTGATGGCGTTAACTCAGAAAATGTTACAGGACGATAATTCTGTGTAAAATTAGCATATACGTTTGTATGCTCTGTTGTTTTAAATTCAAGTCCTGCCCCTAACAATAACAATTGTCTACTTCTATTTTCTTTCGTAATTTCATTTGGATTTCCAGCTGTAATACGATAATATCCCTCGCCTCGATTATCAATTATTTCGTAACGAGCACCTGGTGTAATTGATAAGCGTTTACCAATCTTAAAAAGATGTTCTGCAAAGAGAGCATAGTTATCTGTTTGAAAATTAAGATCACGTCCCCAAGTAGGATTAGTTAAATTCAAATCAAGATCAGATCCTGTTGTTCCTCTTCCCAACTGTCTGCGCCCAAGCTGTCCTTTATAAACACGTACTCCAAGGGAAAGTGATTGTTTTTGTCCGAACATTTGATACGATTGAAGATATCTAACTTCCCCACCATAATTTTTATAGCTATCTCGGTCTACTTGTCGAGGATTGAAAGACTTGATAATATTATTAAATGTATCGGCTACATTAACAGGTGCAACAAAACCAACACTATTTCTTTCAGCCACAACACCAAAAAGCTTTGCCGTGAAGTAAGAATTTTCATTAATATTATAGTCAAAAGTAAGAGACGCAACATTCCAAGGCACATCCATCCAATTTCTGTTTCTAGTGGCTTCGCGTGGATCTTTTTCGAACTGAGCATCTGTCAATCCGCCTGGCTGTTTACTATCATATTTCATCTTCGTGTAATCTGCGCTCAGTCGCATTTTACTGGTAATTGAATACGTGATAGAAGCATAGCCAGTATTGATATTATAATTGTTATTTTTTCTCCAACCATCAGCGCTACGATGATGCATGTAAGCGTAATAAGAAACTTTTTTATAAGTTCCTCCAATTCCGTTAAAAGAGTTGAACAAGCCATAACCTCCAATAGTCTGTTGCGATTCAAAACTAATTGGTTTATTAGGTGTTCCGCGTTTTACTACATAATTTAACAATCCTCCAAATTGCGGACCATACTGCAAACCTCCTGCACCTCTCACTATTTCTATTTTTTCTACCGCTTCAAGTGGCGGTGTGTAGTAAGCTTCAGGATAACCAAATACTTCAGCACTTATATCTGCACCGTTTTGGCGTGTGTTAAATTCCCAGCTTCTATTAGGGCTCAAACCTCTGGTAGCAATACCTACTTGTATACCAGAACCATCGTTTTCCCATACCATCAAGCCTGGTACTTTGCCAAACACTTGTCGTGAATTATTGATTGAAAGATCAGCATCAATATTTCCCAATTTTATAACCTCATTTTTCTTTCCAGAATAAATGATACCGTTTTGTATTTCAGGCAACCTAACGATTTCATTTTTTGCTGGCTTAGTATATATATTTATTTCTTCCAAATTAACCATTTTTGAAGAATCAATAGATTGACCATAAATAGTAAAACTAATTAAAAGAAATAGTGCAATAGCAATTTTAAGAGTAATTAAATTTTTCATACAGTATTTTTAACGACACAAAAATACTTTTGTAACAAGCTCAGTGAAATACCTAAAAAGTGGTATATTTAATAAAGGATAGGTCAATAACTGAATTTTATCTTTTTTAAAATGCTTAGTATATATTTAAAACTTTTTAAAAAGAATCTATTCCTGATTTGTAGAAGTATACATACAGCTGAAAAAGCAGAATAATTTCTTAATAAAAATTAAACTATTGTATGTTTTAGTACAAAAAAATCATAGATTAAAAATATAATTTTACATAAACTACAAAGAGTTGGCAATCTAAATCGTATTGTTGTAATTAAATAAATTAGTGCTATAATGCTATTTACTTCGTATAGTGTTACTGTATAATGACAAAGTGTTTTTACATGCACGAAATTATTCCCACCACAAGGGTATTTTTTTACATGTTGTAAAAACTAATATCAATAAAATGCCTGATATAATAACGATTAATTTATTCATTAGTTTTTTTATTTTGTATCGCTACATTATACGGAGTTATAAATGTATTAGCTCAACTATAACCATGCAGACTTACATGAGCAGATTATACATTAAATATGTTGTTTATAAATAGAAGATAAACTTTTATTTTTTTCTTCTATCCATTTAGCCATGTGTTTATTGCCTACACAGGTGAATCATAAGATGAATTTAGAGCATTTGACTTTATAAATATATACCAAAATAATCATATTATTAAAAGAGTAAAAGTTGTTGTAACTAAATAAAGCTCATTAATTTTTTTCAATATAAATTTTAATTTCTTATAACTGTCTATGTTAAGTTTTTGCACATTTGCTTTTTAATCTACATTACAATTCAGTAACCTTTGCCTTGCTTATTCATAATCTAATCGTAAAACACTTAGCTCTTCAAGTTTTTTAATACTAGTTAATTTTACTGCATTAATCAATTTAAAAAACTATGAAAAAAACAATTACTACAAATGTTTGTATGGCATTATTAATGCTTTTTGCATTTGTTGCAAAATCACAAGTTATTTTTCCCTTAGGGAGCACTTGGAAGTATTTAGACAACGGAACCGATCAAGGTTCCGCATGGAAAGAAACAGCATTTGATGATAACGCATGGCAATCTGGTGTAGGCGAATTTGGTTACTCAATTGGTTCTGTTGCTACAACAGTTAGCTTTGGTAGCGATCAAAACAACAAATATGTGGCTACTTACTTCAGAAAGAATTTTAATATCGCTGATGTAAACAGTTTAGAGCATGTAAAAATGGTATTAAAAAGAGACGATGGTGCTGTTATTTACATAAATGGTGTTGAAGTGCTTCGTTCTAACATGCCAGTAGGTACAATTACGTACACTACTTTTTCTTCGTCAAATAATCAAGCAACAGAAACACACATAATTCCTAAAACAGCTTTTGTTCAAGGAAATAATGTGATTGCAGTTTCTGTTCACCAAACAAATTTAACAAGCTCTGATTTATGGTTTGATATTTCGCTTCAAAATTATTCTAATCAATTTCCATTAAGTTTAGGGAACATTTGGAAGTACTTAGATAATGGTTCTGACCAAGGCACTGTTTGGCAAGATGCTTCTTACGATGATGCCGCTTGGAATAATGGATTTGCACCACTTGGTTACGTTATGACAGGAGTTGCTAAAACCATTAGCTTTGGTCCGAGTAGCTCAAATAAATACCGCACTAGTTATTTTAGAAGAAAATTTGATGTTACAACTACTGATTTAACGAATATGGATTCAGTGTTAGTAACCTTAAATTACGATGATGGAGCAGTCATTTATTTGAACAACCAAGAAATTGGTAGAGCTAATATGCCTACTGGTTCAATTACATTCACCACCCTAGCTAATTCACCAGCAGT
>Ga0068872_10004564_pt1 | contig 10482 bp, 8 predicted proteins | sample NOAtaG_7_FD_66441 | JGI IMG/M metagenome (GOLD analysis project Ga0068872, IMG submission 66441) | Freshwater lake microbial communities from Lake Erie, under a cyanobacterial bloom - NOAA_Erie_Diel1S_2200h metaG | ecosystem: Environmental > Aquatic > Freshwater > Lake | place: USA: Ohio, Lake...
GACCTCCTCTCTGCGTGGTTCGGGCCTTTTCGCGCGCTCCTCCAGCGCGGGCGCCTCGGCCCAGCGCTGGGCGCGCTGGTGCTGCTGGTGCTGCCCAAGGGAGCGGACGCCGCGGATGCCCCCGCAGACAGCGCTCCCGCCGCGGACGCGCCGCCCCCGGCCGCCGACGCGCCGCCCCCGGCCGCCGACGCGCCGCCCCCGGCCGACGTGCCGGGAACCATCCTCATCACCGACAGCCGCGGCGGCACCCGGGTCGCCGGCTCGGCCCAGGTGCTCGACGCCGAGACCTTGGAGCGCTTCGAGTACAACGACATCGAGCGTGTGCTCGCGCAGGTGCCGGGCGTCACCACCCGCACCGAGGACGGCTTCGGCCTGCGCCCCAACATCGGCATCCGCGGCGCATCCTCGGACCGCAGCGCGAAGATCACGCTGATGGAGGACGGCGTGCTGATGGCGCCCGCGCCGTACGCCGCGCCGGCCGCCTATTACTTCCCGATGTCCTCCCGCCTCGTCGGCGTCGAGGTCTTCAAGGGCCCCGCCGCCACGCGCTTCGGCCCCCACACCGTCGGCGGCGCCATCAACGTGCGCACCCGCGCCGTGCCCGCCGCCCCCACCGCCGGGCTGGACCTCGCGGGCGGCCAGTTCTGGACGGGCAAGGCCCACGGCTGGGCCGGCGCCGGGGACGCCACCCGCGGCCTGCTCGTGGAGGGCATCCACCTCCGCACCGACGGCTTCAAGGAGCTGGACACCGGCGGCCCCACCGGCTTCCAGCGATCGGACCTGCTCGCCAAGGGCGCGTGGCGCCCGGCGGACGGCCACGCCCTCGAGGCCAAGCTGGGCTTCGGCCACGAGCGCAGCCACGAGACCTACCTCGGCCTCACCCCGGGCGACCTCGCGGCCACCCCGGACCGCCGCTACGCCGCCTCGGCGCGGGACCTCATGGCCTGGCGCCGCACCCAGGCGAGCCTCGCCTGGGAGGTCCGCCCGCGCGACGGCCTCCAGGTGCGCACCACCGTCTACCACCACTGGCTCAGCCGCCAGTGGCGCAAGTTCAACCGCTTCGCCGCGGGCATCGACACCCACGACCTCCTCATCCAGTCGCCCGACGCCGGCCAGGGCGCGCTCTACCTCGCGCTGCTGCGCGGCGACGAAGACTCCCAGGGCGCCGCGCAGGCCCTCCAGATCGGCACCAACGACCGCCGCTACCAGTCGATGGGCGCGCAAGCCGTCGCCCGCTGGTCGGTGGACGGCGGCGGCATCGGCCACACCCTCGAGGCCGGCCTCCGCTTGCACCAGGACATCGTGGACCGCGTGCACGACGAGGTGGCCCACGAGATGCGCGGCGGCCGCCCGCGCCCCGCGCCCGGCGCCGCCCCCGTCATCCTGCTCGACAGCCACGCCACCGCCCGCGCGCTCGCCGCCCACCTCCACGAGGACCTCCGCCTCGGCAGCCTGCACGTCATCCCCGGCCTGCGCGTCGAGCACATCGTCACCGCCGAGGCCGACGTCGGCCTGCCGCCGGTCGGGCCGGTCACCCGCACCATTCCCCTGCCGGCCCTCGGCCTGCTCTGGCGCGCCGGCCCCTGGCTCGACGTCTACGCCGGGTCCTACCGCGGCTTCTCGCCGGTCTCGCCCGGCCAGCCCGCCGACGTCCGCCCCGAGACCGCCTGGAACCACGAGGCCGGCCTGCGCTGGGACACCGGCAGCCGCCACGCCGAGCTGACCGCCTTCTTCAACGACTACGCCAACATCGTCGGCGCCTGCGCCCTCTCCGCCGGCTGCACGGACCCGACGGCCCTCGACGCCCAGTACAACGGCGGGCGCGCGTGGATCCGCGGCATCGAAGCCCTGGTCGGCGACCGCCTGCCCCTGCCCGGCGGCTGGTCCCTGCCCGTGGACGCCAGCTACGCCCTCACGGATGGCCGCTTCCTCAGCACCTTCTCCAGCGCCTTCCCGCAGTACGGCGAGGTCGTCGTCGGGGACCGCCTGCCCTACGTGCCCGTGCACCAGGCCGCCGGCCGCCTCGCGCTCTCCCACCCGCGGGGCGAGCTGGGCGCCGCCGCCACGCACCGCAGCGAGATGCTCGACGCGGCGGGGCTCTTCACCGAGCCCAACCCTGCGCCCGTCCCCGCCTTCCTCCAGGTGGACCTCAGCGCCCGCGTGCAGCTCGGCCGCCGCGCCGCCCTCTATGGCACCGCCACCAACCTGCTCGACAACCGCGCCACCGCGTCCTGGCGCCCCTTCGGCGCCCGGCCCGCCCCGCCGCGCACCGTGCTGGTCGGCCTCAAGCTCGGCGCCGCCGCGGCCCCGCCCGCCGACGGCGGCTGAAGGCCAGCCGGCGATCTTCCGGCTTGGGGCAGGGGAAACCAAGGTTTCCCCCGCAACGCCCCCTTCCTGCCGCGCCGCGGGCCCGCCGGCTCAGCCGGGGCTGGCCGTCGCCGTGAAGGCGACCGCGCACGGGAAGTCCACGCCGCCGAAAAGCTCGACCACCCCGCAGTCTCCGCCGCTGCAGTCGATGCCGATGTCAAACTGGGCCTCCCAGGTCGTGTCCGTCGGGAAGGCGCCCGAGAGGCCCACGGTGGAGATGAGGGTGGCGTCGCTCACGTCGGGGATGTCCGCCGATCCGCCGTTGGGAGCGCAGGTGAAGGCGCGCTCGGTGAGCGTGCAGACGTAGGGGCTCACGTCGCCGTCGAGGAGAAGCTGGAAGCCGCCCGCGGTGACGGCCGACAGCGTGAAGCCGACGCCGGGCTCCGAGCCGGGGAGATCCTCGTCGTATTGGCAGGAGTCGGAGAGGAGCTGGCCGCCGCTGAAGGCCCAGTGGCCGGGCGCCGGCACGAAGGGCGCCGGGCCGTCGTCCCCGCCGTTGTCACCGCCGCCGTTGTCGCCGCTGCCGTTGCCGCCGTCCCCGCCGCCATTTCCGCCGCCGTCTCCCCCGCCGTCGGCCCCGCCGCCGTCCGTGGCCTCGGCGGTGTCGTCGCCGCCGGCGTCCTTTTCGCCGCAAGCGGCGCCGATGAGCGAGAAGCAGCAGATGAGCGCGAGCCGGTGCATGGAGGTCCTCGGAGCGGTTCGGGTAGGATAGCGGACGCGACGCCAACTGGGGAGCCCCGATGCCTGCACCTGCGCCACGGTCACCCGCGTGATCGCCCTCGGGATCGTCCTCCTCGCCCTGGCCGCCGCGCTGGCGAGTGCGCGGGCCCTGGGCCCGCCCCCGGCGGTGCAGATCGGGTTGGCCACGCTGGAGGGTCTGCTGCCGGTGCCGGCCGCCGCCCTCTGCGGGGCGGTCGGCGGGCTGCTGCTGGCGGTGGGGCTGCTGCGCCGCCTCAGCGCCGCCCCGGCTGCCGCGCCACGGGTCCAGCCCCGCGCGGCCACCGCCCCGGCGGGAGATCTGCGCGCCCGCGCCCGCAGCGTGGTCTGGGACGAGGGCGTCTCCCTGGACCTGGACGCCCGGGGTCCGACGCCCGTTCGCCTCGTGCTCACCCAGGCGCCGCCCGGCCGGGTGCGGCGGGCGGTGGGCCAGCTTGGCGCGCTGCTCGCGGGCGGCGCACTGCCGGCCCGGGTCGTGGTGGAGTTCTCGGACTGCCCGCCCAGCGAGCTGCCGCGCCACCACGAGGTGCAAGGCGCGCTCGCCGCCCACCTGCCGCGGGGGAGCTTCCGCGTGGTCTCCCAGGTGGACCGCGTGGACGTCCTCTTCCCCGAGGGCCGTGGGGGCGGCTGAGGCGCCGGTCAGCCCGGGGGTTGCTCCGCCGCCGCGCCCCCGGGGCCCGGGCGCGGGGGCACCGGGAGGGGTTGGCCCGGGAGCCCGCCGGGCGGCGTGTCCCCGCTGGGCGTCGCGCGGAGGAAGAGGTCGTGCCGGCAGGCGTCCGCGGCGGCGCCGGCGGGGAAGCGCGCGCACACGGCCGGGGCGCCGGCCGGGCCCAGCGCGCGGAAGGCGTACTCGCCCACCGTGCCGCCGACGTTGGGCAGGGCCGGGGCGTCGGGGATTCCGGCCAGAAGGCCATCCACATCGGCCAACGCGGCGGCGAGGCCGCCCGCGGCCCAGCGATCTCCCCGCGAAAACGCGAGGTGGCTGAGGCAGTGGCTCCGCAACGACCCGGCGGCGGCGCAGGCCCGCACGCCCGGCCCCACGTCGTCCGCCTCGCGGAAGGCGCGCTCGGCCAGCCAGAGGTGACACGACTCGCGGAAGCGCACCGCAGAGGCCGCCTCGCAGTCCGATGCCTGGAGGCGCACATCCCGCCGCCGCGCCAGCCCGTCGAGACAAAAGTCCCGCGCGTCCTCGGGCAGGGCCCGGCAGCGCCCCGGGAGGGCGTCCGCACCGGCGGCCGGCGCGGCGACGATGGCGCGGGCCTCGCAAAAGGCGGCGAGGCTGCCGTCCAAGCCGGCGCAAGGCCCCGGCGGCCCGCCGGGCCCGCACGCGACCGCGAGCAGGGCCGCCCCGAGCGCGGCCCTCATGGCGCCCCCGGTCGCACCGGCTGGCCCGGCCCCGCCCGCGCCGGACCGGGCCCCGCCCGCGCCGGGCCGAGCCCCCCGCCCGGCGGCACCGGAGCGGCCACGGGCGGGCCCGCCGCCCCGCTGATCGCGGGACTCCACAGGTGCGGACGGCTCCAGGTGTCGAAGCAGGCGCGGTCGAGCGGCGCGGGCAGCTCGCGGCACAAGGCGGCGGCCTCTTCGGGGCCGAGGGCCGGCGCCTGGGTGAGCACCCGATCGGTGGCGGCGGCGCGCACGAGCGGGTCGCCGATGGCGCGCAGCGCCTCTTTGGCGGCGGGCGGGCGCCCGGCCTGGGCCTCGACCAAGGCGCGATCGGCGAAGCAGGCGTCCCGGGCGGACTCACCCTCGGGCAACGCGCCGCAGTCGGGCGGCGCCCCCGCACATGCGAAGGCCCAGAGCACAGCAGCCAGACCGGCGAGGGGCATCGCCCGGGTGTGCCACCGGCCGGCCCGGGCGGCAAGGGACGCGGTGGCCGCGCGGCGCGCCCGCACGGGAAAAGGCGCGGCGACCGCAGCCGAGCGGGCGTGTGGGGGCGCTGTCAGGGCTGGCCGGGGGCGGGCGGCGTGCCGGGGCGCCCGGCCGACCACAAGTGCGGGCGGGACCAGGTGTCGGCGCAGCTGCGGTCGAAGGGGGAGGCGAGGAGGCGACAGAGCTGGGCGGCCTCCGGGGTGCCGAACTGCGTGCCCTCCGTCATCACGCGATCGACGGCGGCGGCGCGCAGGAGCGGGTCGTCCACCTCGCGGAGCGCGGTGATGGCGTCGTCCACCTTGCCAGCCCGCCCGGCGACCAGGGCGCGATCGCTGAAGCAGCGGTCTCGCGGCTCGGAGGGACGCGCCATGCCCTCGCAGGCCGCAGGAGCCCCGCCGCAGCCGGCCACCACGAGCAGCAACGCCGCGCACGGCCGCCACCCCCACGGCCACCCCGGACGCATCATCCGGCAGCCCGCACCGGCGAGGACCCCGCCCGCCCCGGGGGCGCCCCCGTGGCGACCGCCTGCGCGCAGGCCGCGGCGCCGTCGGCCGGCAGCGCGGCGCAGAGGGGCAAGCCGCCGTCCACGCCAAGAGAGGTGCGCAGCGACTCGCCCACGGTGCGCGCCACCTCGGGGTGCATCGCCTCGGAGGGCAACGCCGCCGCGAGCACCGCGAGGTCGTCGGCGGCGCGGGTGAGGCCCTCGGCGCGCCACCAGCGCTCCCGCGCCTTGCCAAAGTGCTTGACGCAGTGGGCACGCTGCTCGCCGGCCTCGCGGCAGGCGGCGAGCCCCCGGGCGGGAGACGGCAGCCGGGAGAGCTTGTCGTTGGCGACCCAGATGACGCAGGAGTCGTGCAAGCCGACATCGTGCACGCTGCGGCAGTCCCGCATGGAGACCCCGGCGTCCCCGCGGCGGGCGAGGCCCTCGACGCACAGATCCCGCGCGCCGCCGTGCAGCGTGGCGCAGCGGGCGCGGAGGGCGGCGGCCTCCTGCACGGGCGCGGCGGCGATGCGCCGGGCCTCGGCCCACTCGACCAGCGCCGGGGAGGCGGCCGGGGCGCAGGCGAGGGTGGCGATGATGGGGACGATCCGGTGCACGTCGTCATCATGCCCCGCTGAACGTCAACCGATCGTGAGGGGGCGCCGTCCCCGCGCGAAGTCCCGCCTTGGGCGCGGGCTCGCTGCCGTTGTCATCTTTTGTCGACTACGGATACGCCCGGGACACGGGCCCCGGACGCGCCCACCCCCGCGGGCGGGAGAGGAAGGGGGCGTTGCGGGGGAAACCTTGGTTTCCCCTGCCCTCATCCGAAGACGCCCCCCACCGGCGGCCCGACGAAGCCCCGGGCCTCAGCCTTCGAGGGAGATGGCCCGGACCAGCGGGCCGGCGGGGTTGGTGTCGGCGCGGAGGTCGATCTCGCCGGTGAGGGTGAGCGAGCCGTCCTCGGGGTCTTCGAGGAGGTGGCGCACGACCCAGAGGTGGCGGTCCCGCAAGCGCAGGACGGTGCGGTTGGCCTGGCGAGAGGTGACGTCGAAGACGAGCGGGGCGCCGTCGCCGTCGGCGTGGCCCTGGAGGGCGGCGGCGAGGTCGTCGGCGCTGAGCGCGCTCTCGGGGTGCAGGCCGGCGGCGGCCTCGGCGAGGTCGCCGGCGGCGAGGGCCTTGTGGACCGCGTGAAGCTCGGCGCGGATGCGGGCGCGGAAGGCGCGCTCGTCGGCGCTGATGTCGACAGGCGGCGGCGGCGCGGCGATGCCGGCGGCGACGGGGGCTTGGAGCAGGCGCTCCCACTCGTTGAGCAGGCTGCTGTCGACGCGCTCGAGGGTGGCGCGGAGCCAGCCGAGCAGCTCGACCAGGGCGTCGGTGCGGGCGGCCTCGGGCACGGAGCGGGAGAGGATCTTGTAGACCTGCGAGAGGTGGCGCAGCAGCACGCCCTCGCTGCGCTCGACCTCGATCTCCCGGACGTATTCGGCGAAGGTGGCGTACCGCTCGAACATCTCGCGGGCGACGGACTTGGGCCGGATGTTTTCTTGCTGGACCCACGGGTGGTGCACGGCCCAGGCGTTGAAGATCTCGTAGATCCAGTCGGCCTTGGGGCGCGGGTGGGTGATGGCGTCGAGGCGCTCCTTCAGGTCGTCCACAAAGACGCCCTCGGCCTTGATGCGCTGGTATTCGGCGTCGCGGGCGCGGCGGGCCTGGGCGTCGGTGATGGGCCCCGGGTCGTCCAGGATGGACTCGACGAGGGTGAGGACGTCGAGGGCGTAGTCGGGGGCCGCGCGGTCCAGGCAGGTGAGCGCGAAGAGCAGCCAGAGGGACAGGCTGTGGAACAGGCTGAAGTCGTGCTGGAGGTCCGGGTTGACGAGGACCTCGGCGCCGGCCCCGCTGGCCCGGGGCTGGACCTGGATGACCTCGGCGCGGCGCAGCGCCTGGAACAAGCGGCGGGCCTGCTGGCGGTGGCGGGTGCGGCCGGCGCGGGTCTCGTGGGCGCGGCGGATGAGGCCGGCGAGGCGGGCCATTCCGCCGCCGGGCGTGGGGGTGCCGGCGCGCCGGGCGGCGTCTTCTTGCTGGAGGAGGTCCAGCACCATGCCGTGCGTGACCTGAAAGCGAGACTGCAAGGACTCGGGCTCGCCCTCGACGAGGCGCTGGAAGGTGGTCTCGTCCCAGTGCTTGTAGCCGTGGGGCGGCGGGCCCTTCTTCTGGACCTTCTTGAGGCCCTTGGCGGCGGCCTTCATCTCGGCCACGCGGTTCTCGATGATGTGCTCGGGGGCCATGCCGATGACCGAGCCGCTGGTGTCGAAGCCGGCGCGGCCCGCCCGCCCGGCGAGCTGCTGGAAGTCGCGCACGGCGACGATGTCGACCTTCTGCCCGTCGTACTTGCAGAGGCGGTTGAACAGCACCGTGCGGATGGGCACGTTGATGCCGACGCCGAGGGTGTCGGTGCCGCAGATGAACCGGAGGCGGCCCTCCTGCGCGAGCTGCTCGACGAGCAGGCGGTAGCGCGGCAGCAAGCCTGCGTGGTGCAGGCCGACGCCGGCGCGCAGCATGCGGGAGAGGGTGGGGCCGTAGGGTGTGTCGAAGCGCACGCCGTTGAGGCGCTCGTTGAGGGCGCGCTTCTCGTCGCGGTCTGCCCAGTCGGTGGACAGCAGGGCCTGGGCCTGCTCGGCCGCGCCGCGCTGCGTGAAGCTGACGAGGTAGGCCGGGGTGCGGGCCGACTGGTGCAGCCAGGCGAGCACCTCGTGGATGGGGACCTCCTTGTAGTGGAAGTCGAGGGGGACCGGGCGGACGGCGCTGCGGACCGTGGCGACGGGCCGCCCCGTGAACGCCTCCAAGGCCGCCTCGATGGCCGAGGTGTCCCCGAGCGTGGCCGACATCAGCAAGAAGCGCGCGCCCGCCAAGGTGAGCAGCGGGAGCTGCCACGCGAGGCCGCGGTCTTTGTCGCCGTAGTAGTGGAACTCGTCCATCACGACGACGCGCACGCCGGACGCATCGCCGTCTCGGAGCGCGCGGTTGGCGAGGATCTCGGCGGTGCAGCAGAGGATGGGCGCGTCCGGGTTGACCGCGCCGTCGCCCGTCATCATGCCGACGTTCTCGGCGCCGAACACACGGCACATCTCGAAGAACTTCTCGCTCACCAGCGCCTTGATGGGCGAGGTGTAGACGCCGCGCCAGCACTTCGCCAGCGCGAGGAAGAGCGCGGCCGTCGCGACCATGCTCTTGCCCGACCCGGTGGGCGTCTTGAGGAGGACGTGCTTCTCGGCCACGACCTCCAGCACCGCCTCTTCCTGGTGCGGGTAGAGGCTCAGCCCGCGGTCCGCCACCCAGCCGAGGAAACAGTCGAGCAGCGCGCCTTCGTCGGGGAAGCCGCGCTCCGGGATGCGCTCGGCGAGGGTGGGGACGCTCACCGGCAGACGGTGACGCTGCTCGTGTAGAGGCAGGCGAAGTCGTCGCAGTCGGTGAAGCCGTTGCCGTCTTCGTCGGTGCCGTTGCTGCAGGCGGCGTCGGACTGCTCGCGCTGGCCGGTGCCGCCACACTCGGCGGCCCACGCGCAGCCGCGGTCGTCGCAGTCGGTGAACTCGTCGCCGTCGTCGTCGGTGCTGTTGTCGCACTCGCCGGTGGCGTCGCCCTCGCGGACGCAGTCCAGCACGTCGAAGTTGAAGAGGCAGGAGAAGTCGTCGCAGTCGACGAAGCCGTTGCCGTCGTCGTCTACGCCGTTGGCGCAGGCGCCGGGGGTGAGGCCCTCGAAGGTGCCGCCACCGCCGCAGGCCGCGTCGTCGTCGCAGTCCCAGTCGTCGCAGTCGACGTAGCCGTCGCCGTCGTCGTCCGCGCCGTTGTCGCAGTCCTCGGCGCCGCCGCCGCCGTCCCCGCCGCCGCCGTCCCCGCCGCCACCGCAGGCCGGGTCTTCGTCGCAGTCCCAGTCGTCGCAGTCGATGTAGCCGTCGCCGTCGTCGTCGGCGCCGTTGGCGCAGTCCTCGGCGCCGCCGCCGCCATCCCCGCCGCCGCCGTCGCCGCCGCCGTCGCCGCCCTCGCAGTCCCAGTCATCGGCGTCGGTGAAGCCGTCGGCGTCGTTGTCGACGCAGTCCGCGCAGGCCGCCCCCGACTCGGTGCCGCCGAGGCCGGGCGCGCAGGCCGCGTCCCCACCGCACGCGGCGTCGCAGCAGTCGGCGCCGCCGTTGCCGTCGTCGTCCACGCCGTTGGCGCAGTCTTCGACGGCGGAGGTGTCGTCCTTCTCCGACTCGGCGTTGACGCACGCCGCGAGCACGACGAGGCTGGTGATGCCGGAGACGATCCAAGAGCGGGGCGAACGGAACACGGGGACCTCCACGAGGCCGCCAGGAATAGCACCGGCCCTGCCCGCCCGCGACCACCCGCCCGCGGGGCGGCGTGACCTCTCGGTGACACCTCGCAGGCGACACAGCCGGGGAGAATCCGCCGACAATCAAGCCGCAAAGGCGACCATCACTCGGCTGGACCCACGCCCTCCGCCCCATCGCCCCGGGCGTGCAGGAGGAGCCCGTCCATCATCTGGCGGGCGTCGCTCACGAGCGCGAGGAAGGTGGAGAGCTGCTCGGGCGCGTCCAAGCGGCCATCGGCGTGACGGCGCAGCACTTCGGCCTTGGCCTCCCCGAGCGCGCGCCGCAGCCGAACGATCTCCGGGAGGTCCAATGGGCCCGGGGCCGTCTCGATGGCGAGCGCGCGGGCCTCCAGGGCGGCGACCTGGGCAAACCAAGGCTCGAAGCGGTCTTGGGCGCGGCCGCGCCACCAGCGCCACGCAAAGAACGCCGCCACGCCGAGGCTGGCGAGCAGGCTGCGCAGCGACTCGATCCACTCGAGATCCCCGCTGGTGAGCAAAGGTTGGCGGCGGGAGATCCAGAGGTCAACCCCGGCGTGCAGCGGCAGCTCGGGCTCAGCGAGCAGGCTCTCCGGCTGGAGCGGCGGGGTGCCGGCGCGCCGCCGAAAGGCCCCATCGGCCACCGTGTCGAGCAGGTCCGCCACCACCGGCGCGGGCAGATCGGTGCGGGCGACGAGCAGCAGCCGCG
>Ga0068872_10004574_pt1 | contig 10476 bp, 5 predicted proteins | sample NOAtaG_7_FD_66441 | JGI IMG/M metagenome (GOLD analysis project Ga0068872, IMG submission 66441) | Freshwater lake microbial communities from Lake Erie, under a cyanobacterial bloom - NOAA_Erie_Diel1S_2200h metaG | ecosystem: Environmental > Aquatic > Freshwater > Lake | place: USA: Ohio, Lake...
AAAAAGGGATGTAATCTATTAAACTTCTCATCACCTACATATTTCCATACACAATATAACATAAATAAGGTCATCGCAATAGAACTATCAACATTAATAGAATTTTTCATTATATACGTCATAAAATCAACTGGTGTATGTTCCTTTTTTAATTTGTAATTTAACATATATTCAGGTGATTGACTATTTTTATGTTCAGCATAAACATCAAAATAAGATCCTAGATCATTTACATTACTTTTATTAAAAGTCCATTTTGATGATGCCTTATTAAATTTACTCATCACTTCATCTAAATTAATTTCCTTAAAAATATTAATATAATTTTTAGTTTTTTTAGTAGGATCTATACTATTCTTTAAATACGGAGATTCATGTATATATAAAAAAACATCCTCAATTGTTTCTATTCCTAATACATAATTATTCATTTGATTTGTTATTGTTTTAAGTGTCTAATTTTGTTTTATGTTATTTTTTTTCAAACCTAAATGTAAAAGATACGTTTAAAAACATTATGAAATTATTAGGGTATCAATGGTTATTATTAATCGTTATTTTAACAGGTATTCTAGCTCAATATTTAAGTCTTAAAATAGGCTTTTGTTGGTTTAAAATCACACCTATAATGTGTTTTATATTATATTTCTGGATTTTATTCAATCTAATCATTTGTTTCTGGGAATTACTAATAATTGAACATAGAGATAAACTACAATATCCTACACAAAACTTTTATCTTACACAATATTCCATTAATGACCTCTTTAGTACCAAATTTTGGATTGAAGGTTGGAATCAATATATAAAAGCTGATCCTAGATATGGTGATCCAACTTCTCCTGTATTCAGATATGAATTATTTAATGTATTAGTAAGTTGTATTCCATCAGTTTATATCATCTATCATTTAGTTTCACCTGAAGCATCAATAAAACAACGTGAATTATACAATGTATTTTTCTTCTATTCACTTCTTCAATTAGCAGGTGTCTTTTTCTATTTCGAAAGCTATTTTAGAACATATGGAACCAAATATATAGGATGGAATCGTAAAGAAGAAACCACATATTTATTAATATCATGTTTGTGGATCTTATTTCCACTTTATCTCATACTACCACTCTAAATAATTACTCTAAATAACTATTTTAAATAACCCTTATAAATCTAGATTTACAAATGATAAAATCTTAAAAATTAAAAAAATTTTAATTAGTAATTTTCACAGAAAACACAAGGTTTTTCTCATGAAAAAAATTATTAAATATTTTAACCATGTCATCAACATCAACTTTTTCATTTTCTAAAACATCATATAATTCTTTACAATAAATTGCGGGATCACCCATCCAATTATCCAATGAATTAGGTAATGTTGAATAAATTTCATCAGTTATAACAATCATTAAAGCTTTACCTATGTTTTCACTATGTTTTAATTTTATAATATTTGTAAATTTACAAAAAACATTTGTTGCTAAAAGATTTGCTTTTTTATCAATTGTTTTCAAATATTGATATGGGTTTATAAGATTAAAAAATCTTAAATCACGTTCATATGGTTTAGTTTTATTATCACTATAATCCACCATAAGATTTGTTTTTTCTCTTATTAAATCGGAAGGGTTTTCAAAATAATGCCACAATACAAATGATATTTTTCTTTTATTATCTTTATTTTCAGGTAGTTTTATTACAATTGGATTACGTGTATCAACAACCGTCATAAATGCACTTACTGTTTCACATCTGTTTTTACATACAACTTTACTTAATTTTTCCTTTATTATAATATTAGCATCAACCATAATAAATAATATTAAATTATGTAAGTTATATTAATTTATTTATAAATTATCTGAAATAATATACCAATTAGCACCATCACTTTGTATTTGTGCATATTTGTAATTTGTTGTAATAGTAATTTGAGTATCAGCATCTATTTTTTCAGAACCATTTGGATTAATAATTAAGTTATAAATATTATCAGCAGTTTTTTTAATATTATATATTCTACCAGCTACACTAGAAGCAGGAGGTAAATTTAAAGTAATACCATTACTATTATTAGTATTAACTAGAAGAGTATTATAAGAACTAGTAAGTGTATAATCGCCCGAACTAGTATCAGAATAATTAATGGTTTTTAAACCAGTCGCAACAGAACCCCTAACATGTAAATTAGAATGTTGTTGTGCCGTATTAATACCAACATTACCAGTGCTATTAATATTAATACCCGCATAATATATATTATAATCTTGTGCTGGATAGTTTCCAGATTCAGAAACAGTTAAAGATGTTGTTCCCCCAACAGCAGTTATCACTCTACTAGCTCTAGATGTTTTAAAATATATAATACTTCCTACAATGGTTTCAGTAAAGGCAGTTCCTACACCAGTAATAGTAGTTCCAGTTAATGACACTGTTTGACCATCTGGAGGATCCGATAAAAGAGGACTGATATGAAATCTATTAACGGGTTCAGGTAAATAAAAACTAATACCAGCATCATTTTTCATGACCATTCTAGTGATATTATTAGAACCATCATTCGTATAAAAATCCAAACGACCCTCTGGACCATCACCAAGACTATCAGATGATCCAGTAATTTGAGCATATGGTCTTCCTACTCCGACGGCTTGAAATTGTATATTAGATGCACCACCTAAAATAGCTTCATCATCACTACCACTTTTTAATAATATAGTAGCTTCAGAGGTATTTTTAGCTTTAATTTCAAGTTGTGCTCCGGGATTAAAATCATCACCAATTCCTAAATATCCATCACTATTTAAAATTAACCCTGACGTTAAGGATGTTCCATTATTAACATTTAATTTCATTCTAGCTTTTTTATCGTTTCCGGTGCCTTCATGTGATACTTCGAATTGACCTAAAATATGATGACTACTTGATCTATATCCCTTAAATACTATTCTAGTTTCACGACCACCACTAGTATTTTCAGCCGTAGTATTAGTTAAATATAAATATGGTAAATCCCTAATCTCACCAGATCCAGCTATATGTAATAAACTTTCAGGATTTTCTTTACCAATACCCATATTACCATAAGAATCCATTATAAGATTTAAATTTGATGCTTGATCTACAACAGTAAATAAAGCAGGGATTCGTTCAGTAGTATCATCTCCAGTTGTTCCTACAAAAGCCTCAGATACTATTAAAACAGTATCACTTTCAACTTTCATAACTACTCTTCTTTCCGCATTTAATAAAATAGTATCTCCAACAGATATCTCAGATAATAATTCCGTTCCTGAACCATTCACTTCTACACCATCTGGTGTTAATGTTCCAGTTAATGATGTATTAACAGTTCCTTTAACCTTAAAACCCTCTAAATAACCATCAGAATTTAACACCAATCCTCTAATATCATCATTAGACTCTATACCAGTTCCATTATTCGTTTTTAATACTAATTTTCCCTTGTTTAAATTAACGTTTTGATATAATTCTACTATATTATCAATACTCAAATTTGTATCATATATTCTAAAATCGTCAATATAACCCATCAAAAAATTATTTGAAGTATCTAAAGTTCCTAAATATACATGAGGAGATCCACTTGGACTACCTTTAGTTCCACCTAGATTAGCAGATGAATCTATAACCCCATCAACAAATAGTTTAGATTTAGTGTTATCAACAGTATATACTAGATGATGCCAAGTTCCATCAGCAATATCACTAACACCAGATACTGTTTGGGCTCCTGTAGAAGTATATAAAGTGCCAACTACAACTGAACCGCTACTCAATGATAAATTATAAAACCCGGTGCTTGTTCCACCACTATTACTAGTAATAGTGCTAATTCTTCCAGTAGATGCATTGGGAAATACTTTTAACCAAGTGGATATAGTAAAATTAGAATTACCTATGTCAGAAATAACGGTGCTATCACCACAATCTAAATAACTATTAATTCCATCAAATTCTAGGGCATTTCTAACTTTTCCAGGAACCCAACAATTATTTAAATTAAAACGGTTTAGAGTAGCATCTAAATGAGATGAAGAATAATCTATTGTTGAAGTTGTCCCTCCAGAATGATCAAATTTATACCATAATTTTAAAGAATCAGATACAGGGTTTCTAGTTTCATATCCAGAACCACACGATCCCTTAATTTCAGCCAAAATATTTGAATTATGGTCTTTAAAATAAATTTTAGATTCACCTAAACCATTTCCTAATTCAGAAGTAGAGTTTTGTAAAGTTATATATGGTTCCTCATTTTTAATATGTAATGCCGTATCTGGATTAGATGTCCCAAAACCAACTTTGGCATTGTTCATAAAATTATATGAAACTAGACCATTACTTAATTTCACTAGTGCATTATCATCGTTAATTAATTCAGCAAATACCCCTTGTTTAAAATGATCATATGTTTCAGCATCATACACAATTACCATACCACAATCTTGCCCACTTTTATTAACCACTTTACTCAAAAATGGATTTCTATGTTTTAATTGCCGACCACTTTTTTGAATCTGAACCTCAGATCCCAGTTTATCCCCTGTTAAAACATCGAATTTTTGATAATAAATACTAGGTATTTCACCACTTGTCCAAGCAATCATAAAGTTATCATCATTGGTTTGACTTATTGTTGGTAATGGATATTGACCTGTAAAATCAGTATATTCTCTTGTCCATTCATCCGGATTTTCATTTTGTAATTCCATGTCATCTTTAATAGAACTGGTATTTACACTATCTATAGTATATACAGGGGTGCTAGAACTAGTATTATATTTCAGAGCCTTAATGACCTTTATATCTCTAGATAAAGTAATTTCAATATCATTAACACCTAATACATAAATATCTGATGTTCTAGAAATACTTTCAATCTTTTCGGTTCTACCACTTAAACTAGTTGTAATATCTTCTCCATCTAGGAAAACCCCAGAATTAACACTAACTTTAACCACAGTAGGATAATCTACATCAGTTCCAGATAAAAGACCGCTTGCACCAGATGTTAATCCAGTCAAAGCATCCTGATCTCCACCATCTATATAAGTCAATTTTGAACTATCCCCGTAATAAGCCTGATTATAAGTTATTATAAATCCTCCATCAAATAAACCTGTCATTGATAAACGTCCATATGTTTTAGGGGCACTAGATGTAATTGATACTTCAGATCCATAAACTACAGCGGATGAATCATATCTTTTATACATAATATCATAAACGTTTGAGTTAGGGCTATATTCACTCATGTATCCTACAACAAAACCTCCTGGAATTGTTGAGTCATTGCTACTAATAGAAGCAACATATGGGTATGTTTGACCATTTGCGGTAGTGGTATTTACTTTGGTTTCTCCACCGGTTAAATTACCGATTCTAGATACTAATTGAAAATAAATATCTTCATTAGTTCCACTATCAGCATGATTACTACTCCATACTACTACATAATTACCATCTTCTAATCCTACAGCTCTAGGATATTTTTGACTATATGATGTAGTTGCATTAATCTCCAAATCAAATGCATTTAATGCTCTAGAACCATCTTCAGCGGTTTCATCAAAGATTTGACCTTTTATATCATATGTTCCAGACTCTTTTGAACTCCATACTACTATAAATCCACCATATGTTTTATTAATATTTGGTGCTACATGTGGAAATGTCTGATTACTGAATGAAGATGTATTGACTCTAAATTCACGTCCATTTCTAGAACCATCTGCATTGAACAATTGACAAAAAATGTCATATTCAGCACTAGAATATGATTCCCAAACAGCAACCCATCCACCATTAATCAATCCAGCTACTGATGGATTTATTTGTCTATCATAACACCTAGTGCTTAGAAATATCCTTTCGCCAATTCTATTTTTCACTTCAAAAGTTGAAGTAGGTTGTCCTATACCTATACCCACTTGACCATTTTCGGTGATTCTAATTCTCTCATGATCACTCGTCTTAATTTGAAGATCAGTTTCCTTAGTATTAGTCAAATAGGAAACACCCTTACGTATTGTATGTCCCATTTGCATACTTTTACTACCACTTGAAGATGTTATAGCCGTAGGTGCCACAGTAAAAGTCCAATATGAACTTAATGTATGTCCTGAAATAGCACTAAAAGTTATAGTAATACCATCTTCTAGAGTAATAGCACCACCAGTAATTTCTATTTGTTCATTCTGAAAGGTAAGACCTGCATCATTAGACCATTTAAATCTATTTGGACTACCTTCTACATAATCTATGATAATTTTGTAATATCTAGTGGTATTACCTGTATATGTTCCACCAGTAGTTAATGTTAGAACATTATTAACTGAATTAGTAGAAGCTTCACTTATAAATGTTCCGGTTCCTATGATTGTATCGGTTTCTTCTGATGATGTCCAATAAAATTCTTTACCTATATCAGCATTACTAAATTCTCTAGGTGCATCTAGACTTATGATATAATTACTGCTTTTGTAGGCTAGATATTTCTCGTGAATTGCGTTAATGGAATCGGTTGATTCAACCCCCATTGAAAATGTACTCGTAGCATTTAGGGTTTGAAGAGTTAAATCAGCTGAAACATCATTACTTAAAGATCTAATTAAAACACCATTATAATTTGGTTTTTGGATACTAGAATCATCACAATCTATTAATAGTTTTCTTAGGGCGGTGGTTTCTGTTGAATCTAATAGTAATGCACCATCAATCATTTTAAAAAAAGGTGCAACAGATGAGGTTCCTATATTAAAATCACCTGATTGAGATATTAAATTAATAGATTCTGTTGTAGTTATCTGAAAATCTTGGGAATTCATAGAAATATAATTCGTAGCTTCCATTTCTATATTAACGGTTTGATTGTCAGGGTTTAATGCATCATAATTTTCATCTGGTGTTCCAAATTTAAGATCCCCACCAGATGATTTTAAAGTAATATCCCCTGTGCTTGTTAAGGTCGTTCCACGGGTTCCAGATGATACTGATATACCTCCACTTGGGTTTGAAGCTGTAATATTAATAGCATTAACAGTGTCATTTCCTGAATTAATAATAATATTTCCTGTTTCGGCATCCATTTTTAAATTACCATTTGATGAAGTCCAATAAGAAGATGAATCTGTATTTAGCTGAAATGCACCAGAACATGTTAAAAATAATCTTCTTGAAACTAAACGCAAATTTCCATCTACATCTAATTTAATTCTACCATTTGTATTATTTACATTTAAAGTATTAAAATAACCATTTACTTGATTTGCTGTCATGTTATGTCTTATTTATTAACTAAGGTTTTATTTAACACAACTTAAACATATTCTAAAATTAATTTCTGTATTTTTTATAGTATTCATAAAAATATATTCTGAAAAAATAAAAATAAAAAAAACAGATTAGTTTTGTTTTAATTCACAAGTGATGTCATTAGGGATGACTTAAAATTATCTAGATAGTTATGTTGTTGTTGTAAATCACCTTTATAGCGAAGGTTATTACCCTTAGATAATATGAGATATATTGGTGATAACATGGCTTCAATAAGACTTATAATTTCGTTGGTGGTAATTAATTGATGATGTAAAAGATAGTTTGTTAATGTATTGAACATTTGTGTATTATAATTGTCTATGGCAACAGCTAGTCCGAGTAAAAATAAATCATTTCTTTTTGGGAAGAATTCGTTTTCGTATATCCAAATAAAATCTTGAGTATTTAGATAACTTAATGATGTGTGGATGTTATTGAACTTATCGAATGCACATTTCCAAAAACTTTTATCACATAAATAAATATTAATGATATATTCACGATCACTTTGTTTCATTATCATTAAATCATGAAAAATGCAATAAGAATTATTTATTTCTTTTAACATAGTTATCCTGAAATGAGCTTTAAAGTTGTTCCATGTTATCTGGATAAACTGAATCTCATGATGAGACATAATTGTATCAAGTTTTATAAGAGATTTTACTAACTTTCTTTCAAAAAGATATTTAACTATTTTTTGTAAATTATCATATTGCATAAATAGTTTATCAAATACAATTACAGTATTCACAAAATTAAAGTAATAACCCCAAAATTCATCATATCTATTTATCCAAAATCTATAAATATCATTATATATACTATATTTAACATTTAATTCTACTGTGTATTTTTCTAATTTTTCCAACTGCTGAATATCTAAACAATGTTGTATTTCTTCTGGCGTTAAATAATGATACTCTATACGTGTTGGACTATGTTTATCCTGAATATGCATTAGATATTTAGATTGAGCTTCACATAATTTAATGGTATCAGAAATCTTAAAAATTTCTTCGTAATTCAATATCTTATATTTTATAGAATATTCTATAATTTTGTAAGAACCATATTTAAGCATCAATTGTATTATATCATTATTTATTATATTATTTGAAAATTTACTTTGGGCAAACCAATCAACCGAATCAGATTTTAAAATACCATCTATCCCTAAATGGGAATAATAATAGTTAATATCATAATTTATGGAAGTATTCAGTAAATGATTATAATACATACTATTTCCGGTAAGATTTTGTATTATATTTTTAAGGTTCTCTGAAAAAATATTAATTAGCATACGTGGTTCTAGTTTAGTTTTTATATGATTGAGTTGATATTTATATTAATTTTATGAAAGAGAATATGTTTATTGAGGAGTAAAAAAATTCTTTTCTAATAGTAAGACTATTTCAAAAACATAAATTATATATGGCAGGTGGATTAATGCAATTGGTTGCGGTGGGAGTTCAAGATTTATATTTATCAACTAATCCCCAAATGAGTTTTTTTAAAGTTGTTTATCATCGACATACAAATTTTTCAATGGAATCCGTTCGACAGACTTTCGAAGGTAATGTTGACTTTGGAAAATCAGTATCCGTTAAAATAGGTCGTGAAGGTGATTTACTACATCATATTATGATAGAACTAGATATACCAGCAATTACACCTACTAACAACAATACTATTAGTTGGGTTAATGCTCTAGGTCATGTGATTATAGAAAGAGCTGATTTTTATATAGGAGAACTTCTAGTTGATCGTCATTATGGGGAGTGGTTAGAAATTTGGTCAGAATTAACTCTAGACCAATCTAAACGAAATGGATATAATAATATGATATCAAAATATGAGTCATTTACTAGTGTTAGAGGACCCATTAAACTTCTAATACCATTACAATTCTGGTTTTGTCGTAATATTGGTTTGGCTTTACCTTTAGTTGCCTTACAGTATCACGATATTAAATTGGTTATTAAACTAAGACCTTTCTCTGATCTTTGGACGTTTGGACCCAATAATAATTACGTTGCTTCTCAATCTGGGACAACTTTAATTACTACTAGCGGACCCGAATTTGATGATACAGATGTGGGTAAAATAGTTTATTGGGCTGATGGCACATCTGATACTATTAGTGCACTAGTAAGTGGACAATCTAGACACGTTGTCATGACAACTAATCAAACTAAAAATTCTCAAATTATTTATACTAAACCAGATGATGTTCCGGCATTTACACCATCAATTACAGATGCTAGAATATATGCTGATTTTATTTATTTAGAATCAGAAGAAAGAAAGAAATTTGCAAAGAATACACATGAATATTTAATAGAACAAGTTCAATTTGATTCTGATACTACCTATCAATCTAATCAAACTTTCTTAAAAGTTCCCATACCATTTAACTTACCAATTAAACAACTTGTATGGGTCAGTCAATTACAAAGATATATCGAAGATAAAATGTATTATAATTTTAGTGATACAATGGATCCACTCGCTACCGAAGATGATCCCATAGAAAAAGCTGTTATCCTATTCAACGGTCAAGAAAGATTTGAAGAACGAATTTCAGAGTATTTCCGATTAGCTCAGCCATATTACCATAGCACTAGATGTCCTAGTTCACATATTTATACATATAATTTTGCTGTTGCACCAGAAAAACATCAACCCAGTGGATCCGCTAATTTCAGTCTTCTTAATACAGTTGATCTACGATTAACTTATAAATCAACTGTTGGAAACTCAAATGTAAGAGTCTATGGTCTTAATTATAATATACTAAAAATCCAAAACGGTATGGGCGGTCTTTTATATGCAAATTAGCCAATATTCCTATATATTTACATTTATATGTATGTGTGAAAAATTGAATTTTAATTATCACTTTTTAATTTTATTATAAATGGCAAAACAGGATGATGACGATCTCTATGTTCATATTGGAGATAGCTTTCCAACTGAAAAAACATACATCCAATACCCTAATCTAAATTTATCACCACCTGATTTAAAATTTTCATCTAATGCCCCCCATGAAGCAATTTATTTGTGCAATAAAAAATATCCATCTGTTTGTGGAAAATACCCATCCGGATGGATTAAATATTTGGCTGA
>Ga0068872_10004580_pt1 | contig 10466 bp, 1 predicted proteins | sample NOAtaG_7_FD_66441 | JGI IMG/M metagenome (GOLD analysis project Ga0068872, IMG submission 66441) | Freshwater lake microbial communities from Lake Erie, under a cyanobacterial bloom - NOAA_Erie_Diel1S_2200h metaG | ecosystem: Environmental > Aquatic > Freshwater > Lake | place: USA: Ohio, Lake...
GCAGATGTATCTCACCACACGAGGGTCGCTGAGCGAGGACACTTTCCCGTTCTTGACGAAGCTCCGCGGGGCCACGACTACCACAACAACGCACCGCACACCGCCCCGCGCCGTACAGGAGCTCCACGCACGGCTCAACGAGCCCGACACGCTGCCCACGGCACCGTTCGGACACCACGACCCGAACGAGCAGCTTTTCAACTTTCACGCGTGGTACTCCTTGACAATGCTCGCAACAGTGGAGCTACCGGACGTCCCTTTTCATGTGCTACTGAGCACACACCACACGGCCACGGCCCTGCAGGACTGCATCGCTCAGCGCCGCGCGGCTTATGCGCAGACAGCTTCAGAGCAGCGGCCTTCCACCCCGACCGTCCCTGAGGTGTGCGAAGTGCTGCAGCAGTTCTACAACGATACTTACGCGCAACACTTGAAGCAGGACTGGCTGCTGCGGGCCCTCAAGATCCCAGAGGCACGCCGCCACGACGCGGACCACATCGCTGAGCTCTTCAACACCGCCACGGAGGACTTCTTCTTGTACGCTCAGCGACACGGGATCACGGCCACACCACTTTCAAAACACACTTTAGCGACGTGCACCTTATTTCGCCTCTTGCTCACTTCGCAGAAGCCTCCAAAGGCACTCACCCTACGCTTTGGACCCACACTACGACTTCTCGCCAACTTCAAGGGCGACTGTGGCAAACGGTATAAACCGCAGGATTCGTGTGGTGCGGATGTGGAGCTCGCAGCGAACAGGTTGCCGGCCTACTTCGCCCGCCTCGCAGACAGTGCTGCGCAGCCTGTCTCGTCATCGTCATCCAGCAGAGCTGCGCAGCCTGCAATAGCACCAGACCTCATGCTTCCCGTGGCCTCGCCACCGGTCATGTGTTGGATTTGTGGCGAAGGGTTCACGCACAACGGCGCCTTCTTCCAGCACTGCTCCGACGCCCACGGCGGTTACGCGGAGTATCGCAAGAGGCTCTTGTGGCGAGCACAACAGGACGGTTTCAAGCCCCTCCTGCCCTGGGTCAAAAGGCACATTTTGCAGTCTGCCACCTTCCACTTGACGTTCTCGGTGCCTGGTTCCTTCTCGCTCCATTGGAACCACCCAGAGGCCATCGCCGTGGCAAAAGCGAGGTGCGAGGTGGCCTGCGTCGTTTGTGCACGGAAAGATTGGCTTGAGAACCGTTATCCCGTATACCTTTGGCGAGAGGCCACCGATAAACGGACTATCACGGATCTCCAGCACACAGTCAGCGGAACTTCGATGTTCCTCACTTGCGGCGACACTCTTTGTTTCGGCAGCCGTGACAAAATCAACGAGCACTTGTCCACGGACGGATACATGGCCCGACGACCGTTAATCCCGAAGGCCGAGCTCCTTGCCTCTTCTGTGCTGCACCCCGCAGATCACTCCATGGCATGGTTGCTACACACCCGACGCACGCCGCTCCTACCCAGCAGCCGAATGGCCCGCCCCAACATTGTTGCACAGCCTGTGCACCAGGGGGGCCAACAAGGCAGAGTTGAACAGCCTGCAGTCCGCGATGCCAACAGGGCTGCACAGCCTGTGCACCAGGGAGGCCAACAAAGCAGAGCTGAACAGCCTGCAGTCAGCGATGTCGGAGCACCGATGTGTGCTGGGATCGGCGACCCCGACCAGACAGCGCACATTTGCATCGACTGTGCAGTGAGCTTGTGTGCTGAAGACAAGTACATCAAGATGCCAGAGTTTGCCCTCGCGAATGATCTCTGGCTTGGTCGGGAGCGGGCGGCCCTTCAGAGCGCATCCCTGGGTCTGCGGATGTTGCTGGGCCTTGGCAGGGCATGCTTCCGCAAACTTTTGTTGGGCAAAGGCCAAAAAGACACACTGCAGTCAGGATTCACCGGCAACCACATCCTGATTTCGCAGGCTTCGGCCACACTCGCGGAGACACTACCACCGCCCTCCACACACTTGAGGGAAACCTTCGTCGTGATCTTTGGCCGCGATGCTGACGACTTGCGCAAGTGCCAGCTCTTGACCGTCCAACGCGAGGCCTACAAGGCCCTCGCTGCGGAGCGTGCCCAGGTCAACGCCATCTTCGCCGAGGTTCCCGTGGACCAGGCCGCCGTGAATGCCCTTCCACTCAACGGCGTGCCGCGACAGCTCCTGGACTGTGCTGTCCAGATGCCGGAGGTTGATCGTTACACAGCGACACGCTCAGGTCCGGGCACCATCCGCGACCCTTTGGACGCAGCCTGTCCCGAGGACGATGCCTCCGACGAGCTTTCCGAGAACGATGACGACGAGCACGCCACTGCGACTCCAGCGGACGATGCTGCACCAGCTAGTGCTGCACAATCTAGCGCTGCCTCCCAAACTGAAGAGCACCTCAATCACTTCGAGACTCCAATAGGCATGGACCCCACGGCCGTGCCAACTTTCGTGCAGCACGTGGCCGCCTTCAAACACAACCTCGACCACGTACGGGAGTTAGTCGCCTCCTCCGGCCGGACTCCGAGCGAACAGAGCAGCAGCAGTGCTGCGCAGCCTGCTACCTTGGCCACGGCCAAAGCCGCTGCGGAGGAACAGTGCTTCAGGGCCGTTGTGGACTTACGCGAGGCTGCCCGGCAGCTGAACACCCACAACTGGGAGAGGAACCTTGCTCTCCTTGACAAAGCTGCCGAGTGCGAGAAGGCTCTCTTCGTGCCCTCACAGAAGCCTTTGAGCATGTTCGACCCGACGACGTGGTCCAAGTGTTTTTCCGAGTGGTGGTTCGGCGACGGCCTCCCGAACGACCCACAGCGACCACGGAAAATCACCTTCGAGCAGCTCTTTGCTGCCCTCTTGCACCGAGAGGAGCTCGAGTACCATCTCGAAGAGGATCCGGCACCGTACCGGGCACGGCACAAAAGCAGGTTCGACACACCGGAACACGTCTGCGTCTTCGGCGACACCCTGCGCCGCTTAGCCCTCTTCAAAGGCACACGAGCCGCTGTCAGGCGACAAGGCTTCCAGAGGGATGTGCGGCTCATCGCGAACGCCACTTCGGCACATTGCCTCCAAGCCCTCACCCACGAGGCGTTAGGCGGTGCGAACACCGAGGCACTCGCACGAGACGACCGTGTCTCCAAAGAGCTGGCCACGGCCCTACGACAGGTGCTGATCAGCACGAAAGACGTACCTTTGACCGACGGCTACAAACGGAACCTACGACATGAAGGCCATAACTTGAACGTGACGTTTGGTTCCTTGACAGTCTTTGTCACTTTCAATTTCGCGGACAACTACGCACCACTTCTTTTCAAGCTTTGCAACGGCGAACAGGTCATCGGCGACATCACTTGTGATCTCAGGGCTGAACAGCCTGAGATGCCGTCCTTGCATCGCATGCAACAATTCATTGCGGAGTCCCCTCGAGCACAGGTCCAGTTCTTCAAGCTCATGGACGACATCGCAGACATTTACTTTATGGGGATCAACGGCTCCTTCATTGGCCGGCACCACGTGCCGCTTCTTTTCAATCACACCCTCCAAGAAGATCGTTTCCCTTCCACTTGCGTACCCGGCCTTGGGGGCTTCGGCATCGCGGAACTTGAACCCTTCGAGTCCCAAGCCCGTGGCTTTCAGCACGGCCACCGCAAAGTCTACAAGATCCCGGCCACCCGCGAGCACGACGTCGTGCGACTCTTTCGGGAGCAAGACCCGGCAGTGCTGCGCGGCCTGCTGCAGGAGCTCCAGCAGGCCTTGATCAGTTGCGCTGCGTCGTTGCAGTACGAGGCCTCGACCCTGCCCGCCACCCAGATGGGGCAAACCGTGCCGGCTGAGAAATTTACCAGGAAGCAACAGCTTCAGTCACGGCTCGACGGCGGCTTAGAGCTGGACGGTACTCACAGACAGCTCCTAGAGACCACACCTCAGGAGCTCCCCGGCCACCACGTCCGGGAACACCGCCGGGCACATGCGGAGCAGCGGCCAGTGCTGTCGTGCTACTCACAGGTCTCCTTGCAAGGCTGTCACCAGAGCCTCATGCCCACGTATCGTCTTCCACAAAGTGCTTGCAACATCACTCCCTTGGATGAGGTTGGTATGACGAGCGACAGTCAGCGGGTTGAGGTGCCGATCACGGCATTGAGCTGGTACTCCGTCGAGGAAAGCGACCGCATCGCGGGCCTCGTGCACTCACCAGGCGAATATGGCAGAGCTGAACAGCCTGTTGCTCCGCCCCCAGAAGAGGAAGGCAGAGCTGGACAGCCTGCTAGCTTCCAAGACCTCATCACAGATGCAAAAAGTTTCGCCTTGAGCTTCGGCCGTGATTTCCGCGCACTCCACCAGCTCAACCACGACCACGATTGCACGAGTACTTGTATCAAATACATTCAGAAGAAGTGCAAGGAAGCCGCCGAGGAGGCGTTGCGCAGGGGCCGCGTCGTGGCGTGCCGTTTCTTCTTCTTTCACATCGTGACGTTCGTCTGCGACTCTCTTCAAAACGGTGTGAAACGCATCCGCCGCAGGGGCAAGAAACTTGTCGAGGCCGCCTACGTTGCCAGCACCAACGATCGCAACGAGTTCGGCAAGGTCGTCGTTGTTCGACACACACCCTTCCGATCGGCAACGACCGACGTGGGGCAAGTGTGGGGCCGTTGCAACATCGACTTCCAATTCATGCCCCGCACCTTGGATCCGGAACAATTCTTCACGAGCTCTACCGAGGCTCCGCTCGTTCCACAGACGGATCCGAAGCTTGCCCTCGCGATGTACGGCGTGCGGTTGCAGCTGCCCGATGCACCACTGCTGCGTCGGTGCTTCCACTCCCTAGTGGCGATGCATCAAGCCGCTCACAACTGTGATTACTACATCACGAAATACCAGGGCAAGCCCATGGAGCAACTCCAAGGTTTGCTGACGCACATCGCACTTGGCCTCCGGCGCCTCGAGGAGGAGGACGACCACGCGGCGGACACACAGCCATCCGCTGAGGAACGTGCACGCAAGACCACTCTACGTATTGCGACGGCGGCGAACCGATGCTCCTGGTGCTCGGTCTGCGAACTCGCATGCTACATCACCACCGGTGCTCTCGCACGGAAGACCCACGTGCCCGTCGCGATCTTCTTGAGCAGGCCGATGTACATGCTGCAGGAGTGTCGGCGGCTCCTCCAACGCGGCGACCAGATACTGCTGGACGCACCGGATCTTTCACACGACGACGCCCGCGCGGTGGACGTTCTCGCCTTCGCCGCTGCGGTTTCCTCAAGCAGCGCTGAACAGCCTGTTGCCCAAGAGCCGGATATGGACGAGGAGGAAGTCGTCGAAGGCGGATCCGCGGAGGAGCCCGCCGACGAAGAAATGGCTTTGCCTGCGCAGCGCCCCGAGCCGCCTCCCGGACCGTCACCGTTCATCGACGCCTCCGTGCGAGAAGTGGGCGAGAACCCGGACGACCTCATGGACACCATCGAGATCACGACACTCTCGAACACCACGAGTGTCTACGACGACTGGCTGCATCGCGGCCCCTACCTCGCTGATCTCGACTTACACACCTACGTGTCGCACGTCCTTCGCAGCCCACGACCCGTCAAGGCCCGGCTCGCCGACGCTCAACGGGTGGAGCACGTTTTTGCCTTCGACGACCACTACGAGCTCGCCAAATCACATTGGCAGCAGCTCAAAACACAAGGCAGGAACACGCTACCCATGCTGGAGGCTCTCCGCTGTCCACCACCGGACATGAACAACGGCGAGGACAACGCAGTGTACAAGACGCTTGTGGGCACTTTGCTTGCTTGCCCTGGACAGAGCCGCTGCAACGACCCCTTGCTGTACCGACCAGCCTTCTTTCCACCGACGGATCCCACCACGTTCAATTGCCGGCAGCAGTGGAAGGCCCGGCGGGCAGAGATTGAGCTCTTGGCAGTACGAGCGGAGGAAAAGAGCAACGCCGCTAAACGCATTCCTGTCCTTGCAGACACGACTTTGTGCCGAACCCACACTCTTGGCACCGGGAATGCTCCTCCGCTCGATCTCTTGTGCTGCCTCTCTCAGTGGTGGATCCAGCAATGCGGCCGTGCTATGCCTTGTTTCGCACCCCGCATCCTCGGTTTTTTAAACATGGTCCTCCACCACGAGCACCAATTAACCGTGGCAGAGTTCTCCGCTTACCACCTACGGAGCGTCATCCAGCACCTCGACGGCCTCACCATTGCACGCACCACGAAGCTTACGACGGGCTACAAGGAGCACGCCGAGGACGAGCTCCTCGAGGCACCACCGACGGACACACCACACGCCGCCGAGACGGAGTTCCACGGCGGCGAGGGCATCGACCCTGACGAGCCCGAGGACGAGGCGGTCGACGCCGCAGAACGCTCCTCACCACTTTTCGGAGCCCTGAACGTGCAGCAGTTGACCGGCATCTTGACACGAGCCAAAGAACTTGAAACCGCCAAGAGACCCGGTCGAAAGAGCCAGGAGCTGAAACAGATGAAGATTTTTGACGACCTCTTCCACACAGTGTTGCACAGCCTGTCGCCCGAGAACGACGTGGAACTTCTAAAAGTCCAAAGAAGCTATGGCTCTTCCCTTGCCGGACTCAGCGCCGCGCTCGACATGCAGGACGCCATCATGAAACACTTGAAACGCACCGCCACCATGCACGGCGACATGCCCGTCGACAACATCGACCCCATCATTCCGGAGGCAGTGTTGCTCAACCTGCAGCAGCAACAACCGGACTGGAAGTGGATTGACTTGACCGACGCTTTACGAGGCCCGGCGCACGTGGCCAAGATGCTCGTTCGACGCTGCCAGGAGCGACGTTCCACACCGACGCGGGCCTACAAACTCAACGAGGAGCAGCTTCAGTGCATTGCTCTCTTCGTGACCCGCCTGGAGCAGGCCTTCCTCGAGCGCCCCGATCCAAGCCAACCGTGGCTCCATCCAGCTCGCGTCCTCATGACCATGATCATGGACGGCGGGGGTGGCTGCGGCAAGACAACTCTGAGCACCGAGATCTTGCTGCCCTTACTCGAGACTTTCTTCCACCCCGAGGGAGTCTTACGACGTGCTCCTTCCAACAAACCCGCTCGACTGATCGGCGGTCGCACCATGCACTCTGGCCAGGGGCTGACACCCGAGAGCTCCATGCGAACACACGCGTTGGCCTTGAACGTGCAGACTCGCCAAAAGCTTGCCGTCACCCACGTCGACGCAGGCGCTCTGTATGTCGACGAGTACTCACAACTACAAGGCGAGCTCAACCACGCCGGGGCTCTACGGACCACGTACGCCCGCGAGGCAAAATACGGCTTGAACAAAGACGTGTACTTCAAACCTCAGGAGCGGTGGGGACGCTTACCTGTGGTGGTCTACTCCGGCGACCACTTGCAGCTACCACCAGTCCCAGCCTCGTCCAGCATGTTGGCACCGCTCGAGGGCACTACGAACGAGCACAAAGTCGGGGCCAGGATTTTCCGCGACGCGGATCTGGTGTTCGAGTTCCAACAGGCCATGCGCTTCACCGACCAGACACTCATCGACATTCTGAACACCATGCGGGTGCCTGGCGGCAGGGCGCTCACGGAGCAACAGTGGCAGGCCCTCAAGAACACCGAAGTCAGCGCTGAACAGCCTGACGTCCCTGCGTCGTGGTACCACTCGTGTTACTGCTGGAGCGTCATCAGCATGGCCGCGTTCATGCTCGCACGACAGTCCGCTCGTGAGGCCCGGCAAACTTTATTCTACGTGCAAGCCGTGGACCAAGCCAAGGCCATCATACCAGAGACGAACACGGCGCAGTTCTACGAGGACTTACTGCGGATACCCAGCATACAGAAAACGAAACGCCTTCCACCGGTGGTGCTCTTCCATTACGGCATGCGAGTACGGCTCACGACCACGATCCAGCAACCTTTTGCTGTACAGGACGTCGAGGGCATTGTTGTCGGTTTCGACCCGGACCCCGCCGACCTCACCACAAAAACTAGGCTGCGGTCACCAGCCAACTCGCACACCGCGGAATTCGTATGCCCTCTCATGCCTAAGGCTATTTACGTGAAACTGGAAGAGTGCGATCTCCAGCTCTTACCACCAGCTGTGTGTCCGGAGCACCCCGAGCGCAGCTCAACGTGCCCGCTCTGCGCCAACGCTGCACAGCCTGGCGTCATGGCCATCAGACCTTTGCCACGGACTTTCAAATATTTTTATTCTCCAACGGAGAAAACCAAATACGTGGTGGTCGCAAGGACGCAGATACCCTTGATGCCGGCGGCGGCCGTCCCGCTTTACTCGATGCAGGGCACCACGGCAGATCCCGGTCTGGTGGCCTACTGGTTCTTCCCGCAACGATGCTCCGACACCATCCGATGGCTGATTGTCTACGTCATGCTCTCGCGGCCTCGCTCACTTGCCACCATCAGGTCCGTGAACTTGACGAGGCAGATCCGCGACATCATAGAACAGGGTCCGCCCGAAGATCTCGTCGCTAACTTTGATCGACTTTTCCGCGAAAAAATCGAGGCGACGAGGGAGCTGGCACGAGAGGCCGCACGTGCCTACGGCCTCCTGCCAGAACTCTTTTGAGCCACACACACCCCAGCAGCGCTGCACAGCCTGCAATCAGCCTTTCACTACACGATGTGTCCCGGCCGCCCTTTTTATCGACTGCAGTGCTCAGTAGCATATCGGATGGTGCCACAGGCAGTAAAGTTTACGCAGCGATGCATATCCTGCATCAACAGATTACGCAGCGATGCATATCCTGCACGGTCTCGTAATCGTGCAGGACTGAGCGATCGCGGCGCTTGCGGCACGCAGCGGCACCCACGTTCGATGATTTACGCATGTACTATTCATTGCCATGTACAGTGCAAGCTGCCTCGACCGGCAGTGCACTGGTGCGCCTTGTGCGGCTCATTTGCTCAGCCTTGTCGCTGCTGAGTGCAGCCTGCTCGACCCACCCAGCGACCCCAGAGTTTCGCGGAAACAAAGATGCTACGTTTCCACGTGCACCGTAGTAGTGGAAAGAGATGCGGCTCAAAGAGCTGCGAACGTAGAGCTGCGAACGTTTGAGGTGGTGTAAGACAGTGTAGTACAACTTGGCATGCGAAATCTTGTTCGAACAGTGCTCTTTTTGTTCGCCTCGCATTGTGCCCCGCAGGTTTGCTTTGGCTTTGATTTGCTTCGCTTTCCTTCGCTTCGCATTGCTTCGCTTTGCTTTGCGCTGTTTTGCTTTGTTTTGCATTGTATTGCTTTGCTTTACTGCGCACCGCTTTGCTTTGCTTTGCATTGCTTTGCAAAGTGTAGCTGAGCAAAGATCACCAAGTGACCCCGACTCCGAGTTGGGAGTGTGAAGTGAGGGCGGGGGTGGGGTGGGGGGTGATGGCTCGGTTCAAGACAGTGTTGCGTAACCTGTCATGTGAAGTCATCTTCTTGCCGCAATCTTCCTTGTATTTGTTGTTCCGTTCTTCCCTTTTTGGACTGCAGCTACTGTTTGTTTTGGTCGTTTGTGCCTTGACGCGCTGACAGCAGCCATGGATCTCCAAGTGGAGCTCTCCGTCTACGACAAGGCGAATTTACTCGTGATTGCTTGCCCGGAGCTGCCTCCTCTGATAAACGTTACATATTTGTCACCGTTGGCTTGCTACTTCTCCTTATGCCCATTTGAGAAAATGGCCTTGTACGATTTCGCTAATCTGTTTTTTCGGTGCCGTGCCGTATCGCGGGATTGGCGTTGGATGGCTCACTATGTTTGGCGAAAGCGAGCTGTAGCGATAGTCAATGGTCGTGTCAAGAAGGTGGGCATTGAGTCGATATGAGCAGTTTTGTTCAAGGCAGCGTTGCACAACCTATCGTGGAAACAGAGCTGAACAGCCTGTTGTTCTGCCTCGCGAGCGGTCTCGGAACAGGTCACCGGTAGCCCGGTGAAACTGAAAACGACATGCTTCCCCTGTGCTGGACAGCCTGGGCTTCCAGAGTATATTTGGTAACAGAGCTGAACAGCCTGTTGTTCTGCCCGATGAGCGTCCCCGGAGCAGGTCACCGGTAGCCCGATGGAACTGAAAAACGAAATGCCACCCCAGTGCTGAACCGGTGTTGAATGTTCTTGAGAGAGAAAGAGCGGTGTTGAATGTTCTTGAGGCTGAAAAGCACAGTCTAGAGTTCTTGAGAGAGAATGTTGAAAAACAAATCACTTGCCGTGCGGGGCTCACCTACGGGCCGGTCCCGCGGGATGCGGACCGCTGCAATTTTGCGGATCCCTCTTGCCAAGTAGCGATGAGCTCCCAAGCCAAAGCAAAACAAAGCAAGCAACGATATAGTCCTCGCAGCGAGGCCGACGCCGCGAGCGGAGCTGTTCGGTTCGAGCCCCGCCCGCTCGCGTGATGCACGCAGGATGCATGCAATCATGTTGCGGCGCTGAACAGCCCACTCCTCGAGACAGCGCCGACTGCAGCGTTGAACAACCTGCTTCTCCAGCTCCTTT
>Ga0068872_10004581_pt1 | contig 10465 bp, 10 predicted proteins | sample NOAtaG_7_FD_66441 | JGI IMG/M metagenome (GOLD analysis project Ga0068872, IMG submission 66441) | Freshwater lake microbial communities from Lake Erie, under a cyanobacterial bloom - NOAA_Erie_Diel1S_2200h metaG | ecosystem: Environmental > Aquatic > Freshwater > Lake | place: USA: Ohio, Lake...
GGCAGGTACAGCTTGTCGGTGCCCTTGTACGCGAGGACGAGATAGTCGCGCTCGACACCGGCCACGGTCATCTTCGTCATGCCCTCGTACTTGGCGACACCGTGGATGTAGTGCACCACGTAGTTGCCGGGCTTCAGATCCTCGAAGATCGTGGTGCTTTCGCGCCGCTTGGCGCGAGGTCGGCGATGGGACGTGCGACGTCCCGTGATGTCGGCCTCGGTGATGATGGCGAACTTGGCCGAGGGGATGGTGACTCCGCGGTGAAGTCGGGCCACGACGATCGAGCCGCCGCGACCGCGCAACTCGGGGCGTGCGCCCGCGGGCCACAGGTCCAGTTGCAACCCGGCGTTGGCGAAGCTGTCCGAGAGTCGAGCGGCCGAGACGTCGCTGTCGGCGGCTATGACCACGCGGTAGTCGTCCGCGAGCAACTGCTTGATGCGGGTGGTGAGGCCGTCGGCGTCGGCGCCCATGGCGCCCCATCCCGAGGCCTCCAGAAGCGCGATGTCGGGGCCGTCGGCGACGGGAATGAGATTCCACGAACCGCGGGTCTCGCCCAGAAGTCGATCGGGCTGTTGATACAGGCGCGGGAACTCGCGGTCGGCGTCACTGGCCCAAGTCGAGGCCAACGATCTCGCCAGATCGGCTTCCTCGGCCAACAGGTCCACCGCGCGGTCGCGCATGCGCCGCGGTTCGAGCAGGATCATCTTGGAGCCGCGGGGCAACACGTCGCTCAGCAACAAAGGAGACGCGGTGAGCCATGGAAGCCAACTCTCCATGCCGTCGAAGAGCGCCCCCTCGGCGAGACGTTCCCATTGCTCGCGACCCCACGGTTCGGCGGCCACCAAGGTTCGCGCGCGTTCGCGCACCTCGTCGGACAACACGAGTTCGCGAGCCGGAAAGATGACGGCCTCGTCCAGGTCCACGTCGCTTCGCTGATCGTGCACCGAAAAGGTGGTGAGGCGGTCGACCTCGTCGCCCCATAGATCGATACGGATGGGGGCGTCGGCGGTGGACGGGAAGACGTCGATGATCGCACCGCGTTTGGCGACTTCGCCTCGATGCTCCACCAGTTCCTCGCGCCGGTATCCGCCATTCACCAACGCGCGCAGCAATTCGTCGGGGTCGAGAGTGTCACCCTTGCGAACGATCACCGGAGCCACCGCGGGCGTGTCGGGCCCGAGTTGCTGCAGGAGTGCCCGCATGCTGGCCACCACGATTCGCGGGGTTCGGGACTCGTCCTGCAAACGCCACAACACCTCGAGTCGGCGTCCCATCGTTTCCACCGAGGGACTGACGCGTTCGAAGGGCAACGTTTCCCAGGCCGGAAACAAGGCGACCTCGTCGGGAGGCACGAGAGCCGTCAGGTCGTCGGCCAATTGCGAGGCGAGCGTGCTGGTGGGGCAGGCGACGACGATCGGACGGCGGCCCGAGAGTTCGGCGAGGGCGGCGATGGCCACCGCGCGAGCCACCTCGGGCACGGCCACGGTGCCATCGACGGTGCCGAGCAATGACGTGAGCGCCGTGTCGTTGCGCAGGGCGGCGGGCAGTGAGGCCAGCACCCCCGCGTTGAGGTTCGCATCGACGACGGTCATGGTCGACTCACAGCGAGTTGAACTTGTTCATCGCGGCGTCGATTCCGATCTCGAGGATGGATTCGACGGCATCGGCGGCCACGTTCACCGCGACGTCGAGCAGTTGACGTTCGGCGGCGGGCACCTTTTTCAGCACGTGGTCCGCGCCTTGTTCCTTGTTCGGAGGTTTACCCACGCCGATTCGCACCCGTACGTAGTCCTGGGTGCCCATGTGGCTGGTGATGGAACGCAGACCGTTGTGGCCGCCGAGTCCGCCACCCACTTTCAGACGCACGGTGCCGGGCGGAAGATCCAGCTCGTCCTGCACCACGATGAGTCCTTCGTGGCCGGCGAACCCGTAGCGCTTCACCAGTTTGCGAACCGCTTGTCCGCTCTCGTTCATGAAGGTGGTGGGGAACGCCAACACCGCTCGCTTGGAGCCGAGGCGCACCTCGGCCACCAACGCGCTGTCGCGACCGGCCTTCAACGATTCGCCACCACGACGCGCCAACTCGACGACGACTTCCTCGCCCACGTTGTGGCGCGTGCGGGCGTATTGCTTCCCGGGGTTGCCGAGACCGATGACGAGAGCGTCGAAGGCCGAAGACTTGGCGCGGGTGGCATCACCCGAACGGCCGAGCAGGCCCATGGGCCGGGTCAGGACTTGGGCTTGGCGTCACCAGCGGCCGGGGCGTCCGCGGCGGGAGCCGCCGGGGCGGCCTCGGCCTTGGAGCCGGCGATGGCGGTGACGATCGGAAGATCCGCATCGCCGAGTGCGCGGGTGCCGGTGGGCAGAACGATCTCGCCGAGGCGGATGACGTCGCCGGGCTGCATGGCCGAGATGTCGATGGTGATCTCGCTCGGCATGTTGGCCGGGGTGGTGACGATGTCGATGGTGTCCTGCGACGGGTCGACGAGTCCACCCTCGGAGACGACGGCCTTGGCCTCGCCGACGAGACGCACCGGAACGGCGATGGTGAGTTCCTCGCTCATGTTGATGCGCAGGAAGTCGACGTGAGCGACGGTGCGACGCACCGGGTGACGCTGCATGTCCTTGACGACGGCGGGGTAGACGTTGCCGTCGACCTTGATCTCGAGGATGGTGTTCGAGCCGGCCGCACCCGACAGTGCGATGCGCAGGTCGCGGCGATCGACGATCACCGACACGGGCTCCATGCCCTGGCCGTAGATCACGGCGGGGATTTTCTCCTCGCGACGGATACGACGAGCTTCGGCGCTACCGGAAACGCGACCGGAGGTGGCAACAAGAGTGGTGGACATGACGCGGCCTTTCGTGCCGGGCGGGCGCCCGGAGGGTCACAAACGGATTCCCAGCCTAGAGGTGGCCGGGGGCTGATTCCTACCGCCGAGCGGGCCTGGTTGCCCGGGCGAGCTCAGGCTTGGTTCTCGCCGCCGAAGATCTCGCTCACGCTGGTGTCGTCGAAGACGGCGGCCAGGGCGTCGGCGATGATTCGACCGACCGAGAGCACCTTGATCTTGTCGATCCGCGCCTCGGGGGCCAGGGGCAAGGTGTTGGTCAGGACGACCCGGTCGATCCGAGAATTCGAGAGGCGCTCGATGGCCGGACCCGACAGCACGCCGTGGGTGGCCATGGCCCAGACCTCGGTGGCGCCCTTGTCCAGCAACAGGTGGGCGGCCGAGACGATGGTGCCGCCGGTGTCGATCATGTCGTCGGTGAGGATGCACAGACGACCTTCCACGTCACCGATCACGTCGAGGGCCTGGGCCACGTTGGTGCTGCCCTTGGGACGACGCTTGTAGACGAAGGCGAGGTCGGCGCCCAGTTCCTCGCCGAGGTGTTGCTGCATGCGCTCGGCCACCTTGATGCGACCGGCGTCCGGGGAGACGATCACCGGGTTCTTGGCGTTGTCGCGGATGTACTGCTCGATGACGGGCATCGCGGTGAGGTGATCGACGGGACCATCGAAGAATCCCTGGATCTGTCCGCTGTGGAGATCGATGGACACCATGCGCTTGGCGCCGGCGGCCTTGAACAAATCGGCGATGAGTCGGGCCGTGATGGGTTCGCGACCCTCGGCTTTGCGGTCCTGGCGGGCGTATCCGTAGAACGGGCACACGGCGGTGATGCGCTTGGCCGACGCGCGTTGGGCGGCGTCGATCATGATCAGTTGCTCCATGATGGAGTCGTTGATGGAACGACCGTCGCAGCCGAAGTGACTCTGCATGATGAACACGTCGGAGCCGCGAACGCTCTCACCGAAGCGCGGACGCACCTCGCCGTTGGCGAATTCGACGAGGTTCGGTTCACCAAGTTCGATGCCCAGATATCCGGCGACTTCGTTGGCCAGAGCCAGATGGGTTCGACCCGAATAGAGGGCCATCTTCTTGGTCGTGACCTTGTCCACTTGACTCACGTCGTTGCCCGTCCCGTCTGAATCTCGCTCATGCGACCGTCACGACGACGGCTCACCGTGGGAATCATAGAACGCACCGGTCCGTCGGCCGTCAGCCACGCACGCGCCGGGAGTCAGATGCGCGAACGGACCGACCTGACAGTCGTCTCCGATGGTCGCGAGACGCCCGACCGTGTTCTCCACGCGCGACGATCGGCCAACCGCGCAATCGACGAGTCGGGTGTTCGGTCCGATCTCGCATCCGTCCCCGATGCTGGTGTCGCCTTGGAGCATGGTGCCGGGAAAGAGCGTGACGTCGCGTCCGATGCGCACGCCGATGTCGATGAAGGTTTGGCGCGGATCGATCATGGTGACACCGTTCAGCAACCAGTGACGGTTGGTGCGCGCGCGAAGCTCCCGCTCGGCCAGGGCCAATTGCCAGCGATCGTTGACGCCTTGCGTCTCGGGCGCCGGAGCCTCGACGGCCCCCACGCGGTGACCCATGCCGGCCAGGACGGCGATGACGTCGGTGAGATACAGCTCACCCTGAGCGTTGTTGGGGGACAGGTGACGCAAGGCCGGTGCGAGAAGATCGCGACGAAAGGCGTAAATGGAGGTGTTGATCTCGGTGATGCGACGCTCGTCGTCGGTGGCGTCGCGCTGTTCGACGATTCGCTCCACCCGTCCGTCGCGCCCTCGCACCACGCGTCCGTATCCGCTCGGATCGTCCACGTGGGAAACCAGCACGGTCGCGGAATGGCCCTGCGACTCGTGCGCGCTCACCAGATCGTCGATGGTCTCGCGTCGTAGCAACGGCGTGTCGCCGGGAAGGACGACGATGGTCGAGGTGTCGTCCAATTCGTCGGCCGCGTTGGACTGTCGACCGAGTTCGAGATCGAGAGCGGCCAGGCCCACCATGACCGCGTCGCCGGTGCCGCGCTGAACCGTCTGCTCGGCGAACAACGGTTTCAGCCACGAAGGGGCGTCGGTCCCCACGCGACCCACGACCTTGTCGGCGCCATGCCCCACCACGACCACCGCTCGATCGGGGCGCACGTCCTCGAGAGCGTGCAACACGTGCATGACCATCGGGCGACCGCAGATGAGGTGCAGTGGCTTGGGACGTTGGGACCGCATCCGCGTGCCCTCGCCGGCGGCCAAGACGATCGCGTACACGGGCATCAGTCAGTCATACCACGAACGGCGACGAGCCAACGACCGACAACGACCGTCGTTCTGTGGCTCCGGGGAGAGGGCTCGAACCCCTATTCTCTGAACCAAAATCAGCTGTCCTACCATTGGACGACCCCGGACCGACGCTCGTCCCGTTCGGGTCGAACGACGCCTCAACGGTATCGGAAAAGGACCTTCGATCCCTGTGCCGTTGGCGATGGTGCCCCGACCTCGCTAGCGTACGAAGTCTGTCATTGGAGAGGTCCCATGGGTTCGTTGATCAAGAAGCGTCGTAAGCGCATGCGAAAGAAGAAGCACAAGAAGATGCTTCGCCGTACGCGTCACCAGCGTCGCAAGTAAGTCGTCAGTAGCCGGTCGTTTCGACGACCGTGGCCTCGGGAAGGCGCAGGGCCAGCCCCTCGTGGCGACCCTTCAGGAACCACGTGGCCCCGCTCCCGGCCAGCACCGGATCCGTTCCGCTCGCGTCGCGAATGCGATCGCGCCAGTGGCGTAAAGCCGGTTCGACCGCCAATGCCGCGTCCTCGAGATCGTTGGGGTTCGTCTCGCGCTCGCATCGTGGTCCGCCCAACTCGTCCCATTTCTTGTACACCGCGGGCGTGCTCACCGACAGCGGCGGAATGACCAACGTGTAGGTGGCGGGTTCCGACGGCATCGGTTCGATCGACTCGCCGATGCCGCGCACGCGGGCCCGTCCTCCGACGATGCAAAACGGAATGTCGGCGCCCAGTCGCGATGCCGTCACCAGGTCGTCGAAGCCGGCCCAACGCAACACCGCGGCGGCATCGGCGGATCCGCCGCCGAGTCCGCCCCCGTGCGGGATGTTCTTGACGACCTCCACGCGCGCGCTTCGGCCGGCCATTCGCAGTGCTCGCGCGACGAGGTTCGTGGAGTCAGTGGGAATTCCGGCGGCGAACGGACCGCTGAAAGACAGCTCGGTGTCCGAGGTGGTGGGTGTCAGCGAGATCTCGTCGTGAAGTTCGAGGGTCGTCATCACCGCGTCGATGAGGTGGTAACCGTCATCGCGCACGCCCACCACGCGCAACGACAGTGTGAGCTTCGCCGGAGCCACGATGGTGATGGGTGCGTTCATTGCCGTGCTCCGATGATGGCTTCGGCCAATCGTCCCCATTGCTCCACGTCGAGGTCCTCGGGCCGCGCCTCGGGAGAAACTCCGGCCTCGTCGAAAATGCTCGACGTGGTCATGGAAGCCAGCGACCGGCGCAACATCTTTCGCCGCTGGCCGAACGCGGTGCGCACGATGGGGAACAGGTCCTCGGGCCGAACGTGCGAACCGATCGCGGGCCGATCACGTCGACGAATCTCGATCACCGACGAGACGACCTTGGGCCGAGGAACGAAGACGGTGGGCGGCACGTCACCGAGTATGCGCGCGGTCGCCCAATACGCCACTTTCACGCTGACGGCGCCGTAGTCCGAACTTCCCGCGGTGGCGGCGAGACGAAGCGCGACTTCCTTCTGCACCATCACCACGAATCGATCCAATTGCGGAACGGTGTCGAGCAGATCGGCGACCAAAGGTGTGGCCACGTTGTACGGAAGATTGGCCACCACGACGGCGCGGGTGGAAGGTGGAACAACGGAGCTCCAGTCGACCTCGCGAGCGTCGGCTTCGATCACCGAGACATTGGCGACGTCGCGCACGACGTCGCGAAGAACCGGTGCGACGCCGTGATCCACTTCGATGGCGGTGATGCGAGCGCCCGATTCGGCCAGGGCGAGGGTGAGAGAACCGAGTCCGGCGCCGATTTCGATCACGTGGTCGTCGGGTCCGACGTTGGCCAGGCGAGCGATGCGTCGCACGGTGTTGGGGTCGGCGACGAAGTTCTGTCCGAAGGCTCGGCGTGGCGACAGGCCGTGTTCCTCGAGCAGTCGGGTGATCTCGGCGCGCGAATGAGTCATCGGCGAATCAGAACGAGATCTGGACGGGGATCGGCGCGTCGACGAGATCGGCAAGTTCGAGGAACACGTCGGTGTGCACGATGATGACGGCCTCGCCGGGAAGACGCTCGATGGAGACGTTGTTGCACTCGATGGAGCGACCATTGTTCAGATTGGTGACCGTGATGATGGAGCCGATCAGCGCGTTCGGAGTCGCGCACGGGCGCAAGCCGAGCGTCTCGGGCCAACGAATGAAGGACGCGACGCCTTTGATGACCGTTCCGCTGGGCGGGGCGGGCACGTTGACCGTGATGATCTCGGGCGCGGGGCTGGAATCCTCGGGAGGAAGAAACGCCGGATCGGCGGGACCGGGGTCGATCGTCGTGGGTGCGGCGGTGGTGTTCGCGACACCATCATCGACGCCGTTGGAACCTCCCGAAACCAGGAGAGCCGGAATGGCGACGACCGTGATCGCGGCGGCGAAGAAGAAGCGTCGGCGTTCGGTGGTGTTCATCATGTCGGCCGCTTCAGGCTATGAAGCCAAGGATGGGAACGCAATGCAGGCGTTCTCCGTGGTGATGCGGGCGAATTCGTCGACCGCGATCGACCGCATGTCGGCGATGAACGTTCCGACGACGGCCACGTTCGACGGTTGATTGACGCGGCCACGATGCGGAACCGGGGCGAGGTACGGGCTGTCGGTCTCGACGAGGATGCGGTCGAGAGGACAGATGCGCGCCGCTTCGGCGACGTCGGCGGCGGTCTTGAACGTGACGATGCCGGAGAAACTGAGATGCGCACCGATGTCGAGGCAACGACGAGCCTCGTCGGGTCCGCCGGTGAAGCAGTGGAACACGACCGTCGAGGGGGTTCTCACTTCGGACAGCACCGAGAAGGTGTCGTCCCATGCGTCGCGAGTGTGAATGATCAAAGGAAGGTCGAGTTCGTTGGCGAGCTCGATCTGCTCGGCGAATGCGGTGTGTTGTGCGTCGCGTGGAGAATGGTCGTAGTAGTAGTCGAGTCCGGCCTCGCCAACGGCGATCACACGCGGGGAGTCGAACAGATCGCGGATGGAGTCCACACCATTGCTGGCCTCGTGAGGGTGCAGGCCGACGCTGGCCCACACGTCGGCATTCGCGACGGCAATGTCGATGGCGCGCAACGAGGAGTCGCGGTCGCAGCCCACGTTGATGAAGCGGGACACTCCGGCGTCACGCGCACGACCGAGAACCCCGTTCGTGCCGCCGAGTTCACGCCGCGAATCGACATCGCCGCGATAGCGGTCGTCGTCGAGGTGACAGTGGGTGTCGGTCCACATGAGGCGATCAGAGCTGACGACGAGGAAAGAGCGGGTCGCCCTTCACCACGGTGACCCCGCCGGGGTAACCGCCCCATTGGGCATCCCGCGGGAGACGTTGATCGGCCACGGCACCGGTCATGCCGATGCGCTCCCACACCGCCTGAGCGGTGTCGGGCACGGCGGGGGAGGCCAGGATCGCCACGATGCGCAAGGCCTCGAGCGCGTCACCCATCACCGCATCGAGATCCGGGCCAGGTTCGGCCTTCCATGGCTCGTTGGTCTCGAGGTGGGCGTTGGTGGCACGGATGAGTTGCCACGTGGCTTCGAGTGCACGACTGGGTTGCACTTCGTGCCAACGCGCGGTGGTTTCGGCGAGCGCTTCGGCGGCGGCCACGGCGAGGGGACTATCGGGGCGCGGACGCGGTCCGATGCCATCGCACTTCTTGCCCACCACGGTGGCCACGCGACTGAGAAGGTTGCCCAGGTTGTTGGCGAGATCGCTGTTGTAACGACCGATCAAGCCCTCGTACGTGAAGTCACCATCGGCTCCGTAGGGCGTTTCGGCCAGCACGTAGTAGCGGAAACCGTCGACGCCGATGTCGTCGATGAGGTCGAGCGGGTTGACGACGTTGCCGGTGGTCTTGGACATCTTTTCGCCACCCACGAGCAGCCAGCCACCGACGGCCCAACCCTTGGGCGGCTCGAGGCCGGCCGACATCAGCATCGCGGGCCAGTACACGCAATGGAAGCGGATGATGTCCTTGCCGATCATGTGGAAGTCGACCGGCCAGTGACGGTTGAAACGGTCGTCATCGGTTCCGTAGCCGACGGCGGTGATGTAGTTGGCGAGAGCGTCGAACCACACGTAGGTGACGTGCTTGTCGTCCCACGGCAACGGAATTCCCCAGGAGAAACTGGTGCGACTGATGCTGAAGTCGAGCAGACCTTGCTTGATGAAGCCGATGACTTCGTTCATGCGGTAATCGGGGACGATCGCTCCGGGGTGATCGGCGTACCACTGAAGCAATCGGTCGCCGTAACGACTGAGACGGAAGAAGTAGTTCTCCTCTTGCACCTGCTCCACCGGCTTCTTGTGGATCGGGCAGTTGCCCTCGACGAGGTCGTCCTCGGTGAAGTAGGCCTCGCACGCGACGCAGTAGAGGCCGCGATAGGTGTCCAGTTCGATGTCGCCGTTGTCGTAGCAGGCTTGGAGCAACTTCTGAACGCCGAGGCGGTGACGGGACTCGGTGGTGCGGATGAAGTCGTCGTTGGAAATGTTCAGGCGCTTCCATGCGTCGGCGAACAGGGGCGCGATCGAGTCGGCGAAGGCCTGCGGCGCCATGCCCGCGGCATCGGCGGCTTGCTGGATCTTGAGTCCGTGCTCGTCGGTGCCGGTGAGGAAGTGAACGTCGTCGCCGAGGAGACGGTGCCAACGGCAGAGTGCGTCTCCGATGATCGTCGTGTAGGCGTGACCGAGGTGCGGCTTGGCGTTGACGTAGTAGATGGGGGTTGTCGCGTAGAACGCGCGGGAGTCGGCCACGTCCTCAGGCTACCGACGACTCCTTGGTGAATCTGGTGGCATGAAACGCCACCAAATTGGCGTTTCATGCCACCAGTTCCTAAGTTCGTCGCATGGCCACGGAATTCCCCGCGCACGACGTCGGTTTCGAATTCGACATCGCCACGGCCGTCGAGCCGGTCGGGGTGGTCGACGGGGTTCATCACTTCGACACTCGCGTGCATCCGGGTTGGGACATCGTCGGCAATGCCAACGGTGGCTATCTGATGGCGTTGGTCGGTCGGGCGGTGGCGCTGGCCACCGGGCGACCGGATTGCGTCACCATCACCGCCCACTACCTCGCTCCGTGTCCGGCCGGCGACGCGCGCATCACCGTCACTCCGGTTCGGGCCGGTCGTCGTTTCGCCACGACCATGGCGAGTCTGTTCCTCCGCGACGCGAGTGGTGGCGAGAAGGAAATCATCAGGGTGCTGGCCACCGTCGGCGACTTGTCCACCGATCCCGGTGGACCCTCGGCAATGCAACGCTCGATGCCCGAGATCGCGCCGTTCGACGAGTGCCTTCTGATGTCGGACACGTCCGTGAACGATTTCGCGCACATTCACGG
>Ga0068872_10004586_pt1 | contig 10460 bp, 9 predicted proteins | sample NOAtaG_7_FD_66441 | JGI IMG/M metagenome (GOLD analysis project Ga0068872, IMG submission 66441) | Freshwater lake microbial communities from Lake Erie, under a cyanobacterial bloom - NOAA_Erie_Diel1S_2200h metaG | ecosystem: Environmental > Aquatic > Freshwater > Lake | place: USA: Ohio, Lake...
ATGTATCGTCTGCTGCACACCAAGGTGCAGTGATAGATTTCGATGATGTCCAACTAGCAAAGAAATACAGCGGCTGGAAAGCATATGCGCAATCAAAATTGGCAAATTTGCTGTTCACCTATGAGCTAGCCGACCGGTTACAAGATGCAGATATCATGGTTAATGCGCTTCATCCCGGTTTTGTGAATACGGGTTTTGCCAAAGACCAATCCCTTTTCTCTACGTTTTTTGGAGTGCTTCAAAAGTATTTTGCGATTACGCCTGAAAAAGGTGCCCAAACGTCTATTTACTTGGCGACAAATCAAGAGCTTAATGGAGTGACAGGTCGGTATTTCGTCGAGAGTAAGCCGGTGCCATCTTCACGCGCTTCGTATGATTACACGGCTCGTCGTAAACTTTGGGAGTTGAGCACAAAACTGATGAATGATCATCTGCGCATCTAGTATCGTCAAAAAGCACCAGTCGCAATTCGCGACTGGTGCTTTTTGTTGGTTACTCGGATTTTGGTGTGGTGTTGTCGTTCGTGTGCTTGTCTTCAGCGAGCGATGTGGCCATTTTGCGAAGCTCTTCGTTGAGGCTATTTAACCCCTTGACAACCTTGGCATGTGCTTCGGTGACTGCAGGATTCTCAAATGCCTTTTCAACTAGCTGTTTGCCTTTCTCGCTGACTTCAGCAACTGGTTCACTGGTGGTTGCGCTCTGTAGCTTCTGAACCAGTTCATTCACACCTTTTTGCAACTCTTGCTGCATACTGTGTGCACGGTTGCTCTCCAAGAATGCCCGCACTACTGTTTCGAGCTGGCTCCCCAACGTGCGGAGTTCTTGTGCCAAGGACCCACTCTCGGGTGCATGTGCTGATTCAGGTGTTTGGGTGGTCTCTGCTGCCTTTTGTTCTTCTTGAGTCATATCTGCCTCCATATACTTCTTCTACGCTTGTCTGACGAATCCACTTAGTGATAAGTTGCATCACTTGATATTTGAGAAAAAACTTTATATAATAAATGAGTAAATTGAGTATATAACTCAACATTAAGGTGAAGACATGACTATTTACAACAGCATCGTGGATTTAATCGGTAATACGCCGCTTGTACGGATTCGTTCAACTAGTGCGACTGTAGTTGCCAAGTTGGAGTGGTTTAATCCGGGTGGTAGCGTCAAGGATCGTATTGGTTTTGCGATGATTGATGCTGCGGAGAAGGCAGGGTTGATCGAACCTAGCACGACAGTCATCATTGAGCCTACCAGTGGTAACACTGGTATTGGATTGGCCATGGTCGCAGCAGCCCGCGGGTACCGCATGATATTGACGATGCCTGAGTCGATGAGTATCGAGCGACGCAAGCTCTTAAAGGGGTACGGTGCTGAGTTGGTCTTGACTCCAGCAAGTGAGGGTATGCGAGGTGCGATTGCACGTGCAGTAGCCATCGCAGCCGATACGCCTGGGGGTTGGATTCCCCAACAATTCCAGAACCTAGCAAATCCAGAGGTGCATCGCCGTACTACTGCCGAGGAAATTTGGCGCGACACTGGTGGGAACATTGATATTTTTGTGGCTGGAGTAGGGACAGGTGGGACGGTGACCGGTGTTGGTGAAGTGTTACGTGGTTTTAACCCAAACATCAAGGTGGTTGCGGTTGAACCAGAGGCTTCGCCTGTGTTGTCTGGTGGCCAACCTGGCCCCCACAAGATTCAAGGGATCGGTGCAGGTTTTGTGCCCGACGTATTGAACACCGGGATTTATGACGAAGTCATCAAAGTCACAAATGATGATGCATTTGTAACTGCCCGTCGGCTTGCCAAAGAAGAAGGCTTGATGGTTGGAATCAGCTCAGGAGCTGCTGCATTTGCGGCGTTACAGTTAGCTGCTCGCCCTGAGAATGCAGGCAAGACCATCGTCTTTATTTCAGCCAGTAATGGTGAGCGTTATTTGAGCACTGCATTATTCCCTGAGGAATAATGTCGCAACTCAAGCGCTGAATCACCCCCACACAAACAGCCAACGATTGTTGGCTGTTTGTGTTTGTATAGATACGTCTGCTGTGCTACGATGGGAGATAATCGTGTTATTCATGAGGTAAATGCGGTGTTTGGTCATTCGGATGATGTCTACGAAAAACTCCAAGCGGCAGCTGATTTGGCAATGCTTGATGTTCAAGTTACAAGTGATTTTACGCGGCCGATTCTCAACCGGTTGCGAGATTTTGTTTCGGTAGCGATTTCATCGCTAAAGTTGTACCCCGATACCATCCATTTACATCATGCAACGATAGATCGCATTGAGGTGCGAGTAGTGGGATTATCGACGGCTATTGTGGTATTTGCACCTGTTGAACAGCTTGTATCTGAGGTGTACCTCAACAAAATGGCTGCCACCAAGCACTTACCATTGCCACATCTTCTGAAGCACGATGTCACATTTACGTCGTTACCTGTGGCTTATGCAGTTTACTCATTCATCGCAGGGGTATCATTATATGCCATTGAAGATGATGTGATGCAACGTGTTGCTGCCAAACAGGTTGGCCGCACAATTCGTAGTCTCCACTTGATTGCGGCACATGGATTGGGTGCACCGCAGGTGTCAGGTAAATGGGCTGCCCGATCTTGGCATGCTGTTATTCAACAATGGTTATCAGACCGCGGTTATTATGAACGACTGCTGGAGTTGCTAGGGCCACGGTTGCTTGGGCAGTTACTTGAATACACGACGAAACATTCGTCGTTACAGCAGTTTGAGGCGAGTGTGATGTTTGGTGGGATTGAGCGTCAGTCGGTGATGGTCATGGTACATGGAAATATCCAAGTTGAAGGGTTGATGCGTTCAGGGCGAATTGTGGCAGGTGACCCGATGTTTGATGTAGCATCAAGTATGCGTGCGTCACTCGGTGCTGGATTTCGCCAAGGATTTATTGACGGATACACCTCGCATGCACCATTGTCTAGTAACGAGGTTGCTCGAGTCAAACGCTATGCGCTGTTGTGGCGTACCCTTGATATGACGATGCAGATTACCACGCAACATCATAAGGATGCGTTAGTGCATAGTGTCACTCATGTGTTAGCCGAAGCGCTGATAGTACCTGACTAACGTACCGATTTGCCTCGGTGGAGTGGAATATCAATAAACGATGCCGGGTCTTCCTTCGGCTCTAAATGCGTGATAACATGCAAATTGGCAACAACTGTATGGAGGGCAGATTCGATCTCTTCAGAGAGCTCGTGACCTCGTTGTACACTCCAATCACCAGGTACGAGTACATGGAGTGAAACAAACCGGCGAATGCCTGATTTGCGCGTACGAATAGCATGAAACGAAATATCGTTTGAGGCAAACTTATCGAGTATACCATGCACTTGGGCGATTTCATCAGTCGTGAATGCAGGGTCGAGCAACCCGTCAAGCGACCGCCGTATGAGTTGCCACCCCATGCGAATAATATTAAGCCCCACTACGAAAGCCATGATTGGATCGAGCCAATGCCATTGCGTAATTCCTACAAGAATGACGCCTGCTACCACAACAATTGAGGTGATGACGTCACTCATTAAATGATGTGCATCAGCTTCAAGAGCAATTGACTCGTGTTTCTTAGCTGCCTGAAAAAGCCATCGGGCTAAGGCAAAGTTAATCACCGATGTGAGCACTGCAAGGCCGATTCCAATTGCATCTACATCAACATCGGATGGATTGATTAGCCGCCAAATTGCACTGCCGCTTATGCCAAATGCGGCAACCATAATGAGTGCACCTTCGAAGCCACTACTGAAGAATTCTGCTTTGTCATGACCATATGCGTGTTCGTCATCTGGTGGTTGCTCCGCAACTGCCAATGCCCACATCGCGGCAGTTGCACCGAGCACATTTACAATAGACTCAAGCGCATCTGAAAGTAAACTGATTGAATTTGTCAGTAAATATGCGCTTACTTTGAGAAAGATAACGCCAACTGCAACAATTAAAGATATCCACGCATACCGCCGTAATTGCATGAGTGCCTCAGAGTAACGAGATTGGATCCACGTCTACTATAGCATGATGTGTTCCTTCAATGGCTGAGAGTACTTGACGGATGTTTCTTGCCAAAATTATCAGTTGCCAACGATATTGACCACGAATGCGTGAAAAAAACGCCGGCGTGGGGCCAATCAGCCGAGCTTCAAGCATTTGTGATTCAATAATTGTTTGAATTGCTGTGCTTTCACTGATTGCACGTTGCTCACACTGCTGTGCATATTGATGTTGCCACATTAACTTGACCATCCGTTGGTAGGGGGGATACCCGAGATGTTCACGATACGCGAGTTCTTGCGTATAAAACTCGGTGCTGTTGTATCGAGCCGCTGCCTGGATTGCATAATTGTCCGGCTGGAAACTTTGTAAAATGACGCGCGCATCACCTTGTCGTCTCCCGGCACGTCCTGCGACTTGTGTGAGCAGTTGAAATGTGCGTTCAGCTGCGCGAAAATCAGGCAGATGTAATGCGATGTCAGTGTTAATCACGCCGACTAGGCGGATATGAGGTAGATCAAGACCTTTGGCGATCATCTGCGTTCCTACAATCACAGATTGAGGCTGTACATGTGCGAGATCCAGTAACTCGCTATGATCGGCAGCGCTGTCGGCTGTATCGCGGTCCCATTGAATAATGGGTGTATTAGGAAATCGGTTTTGCATGATCTCCACGACGCGTTGTGTGCCACTGCCGTATTCGATAAATTCGATCCCGTAACATTCCTGACAATGCGTCTCGGGATATCGTTGTGCGCCACAGGTATGACACATACTAATTTGTAACGACCCCTTGTAATGTATTGCCATTGGTGTGCTACATCTATGGCATCGTGCTGCTGCGCCGCAAGCACGACAAATGCGTGCGCCTGTATTGCCACGTCGATTGAGCAGCAGTAGCACTTGGTAACCTTGAGAGAGCGTTGCATCAATCTGTTCTGCTAGTGTATGCCCAATAAGCCCACTCGAGTCAATACATACTTCGCTGCGCATGTCAACGATCCGTACAGGTGGTCGTGTTATCTGGGTGCCGGTTGTGTCTAATCGTTCAGGGAGATGTAAATGGGTGATTTTGGCCAGCATACCCGCATACACTAGTTCAACTGATGGTGTTGCACTGCCTAAGACTACCGGTACATTTGCAAATTTACCGTACATTATGGCTGCATCTCTGGCATGTATGAATGGAGCAAACTCACTTTTGTATGAAGTGTCGTGCTCCTCGTCCACAATGATTAGTCCGAGGTTTGGTTGTGGAACATACAGTGCGGAACGTGGGCCGATAATAATTGGGAGTTGTTGTTCAAGACTTTGTACCCACTGTAATCGTCTTTGGGTCGGTGTGATTTGGCCATGGATCACTCCCACTCGGCCAGGGAATCGTTTGGCAAAACGGGCAGCGAGTTGTGTTGTTAACGCAATCTCAGGTGCGAGCATTAAGACTTGTTTGCCGTTTGCGAGGCATTGATCGATAAGCGAAAAGTAAATCTCTGTTTTGCCACTGCCTGTTACACCGTCCAATAAGAATGTCTCATGTTGACCAAACGCGGCACTAATTTGCTGTGAAATAGTCTGTTGAGCCGCAGAGAGCTGCACTGCACGTCCTACGGGTGCCAGCGATGGTTGTACTTCAATAATTGTGCAAATTTGTCGTTCAACTAGTTGTTTGATTATCGCTTTGTTGGTAAATTGTGATAGTGGGAGTTGATGTGAAGGGCTTGCGAGCAATGCATCGATGACAGTTTGTTGTTTTGGTGTTCGCTTTCCTATTGAATTAACATAACAAACAATTTTAACTGAAGGTAATTGTACCTGAGGTACATCAACACGATATGTTACTACGATATACCCGCGTGCAACCAGCCACTTCCGCAGAGTGGCAAGTTTACGTTGGTCTACTGTTATTTTTGTCAGGAGCTCTTTCTCGCTGAGGACGTGATATTCGCGCATAAGAAACAGCAGGCCACGCTCATCGGTCGGTAACTCGGTGAGTGACGCATTGAGCCCCGCTTCAGTTAGTTGCCATTGTCGGATGGGCGACGGAACAACCGCATGTGTGACAAACAAGCCAAGCACCGAGGCTACATTGGTGTGATAATGACGTGCTATCCAGTGTGCAAGTTCAATCTGCTGTGGAGTAATGCGAAAAGGTGTAGTGCTAGTAATTACTCGAGTCGAAAATGGTGGTTTTTGTGTATGGGCCAGCATGACCACACCAATTACTGTTTGTGCACCCATTGGCACATAGATAATATCACCTTGGCACAATTGCTGATCAGAATGGTATGTGTATGGTGTGTCGCTTCCTTTTTGCTTTTCTGCGCTAATAATAATGATGTCGACATAGTTCATATCATTATCCTTTGATATACGAGTATCATACCATTACATGTCGTGATAAGAGGGGTGATGGCAACGCAAACGAGTCATTTCATTGATATTGCGCCAACGCAGACGCATGTAGTGCTCCTGTCACATTTGCATCTTGTGTTGCAGGCTGAACGTGCGCATACGTTGTCAATTGATGGTGTGCTGTTGCAACGCGTATCTGGTAGTACCACAATGTGGCAATGGCATACACATCGCAGAGTTGGTCACCATGTGATGGTGATTGAGCGAGATGATGACGTGCAGGTTGTTGCAATCGAGTGTGTTGATTCGTCCGCACATGGTGCATTTGTGAGAGCACTGAGTGATGGTTTGTTTGCAATTGATGCACGATTGTGTCTTGGGCATAGTGCATGGCAAACGGTTGGTATTCAACTCTCTCTGTTTGAATCTCTGATCGGCATGACGTGCGAGGCGTTTTTACGTACGATTCTGCGATTGATGCACTCATCAGCGCCACAGGCGTTGCATGAGTGGCAAGGTGAGACTCCTGCGCAATTACGCGTTGATCGTGTTGTTTTGCGTGATTCAACAATTGTGCCATTTACGCACAAATCAGCCGAACCACGGAACAAACATGCATCTATTTCTTTGTTGAGGCAAGTAATTGATGGAATTGCACAATCTGCCGATTATCCGCATTTGGAATTGATTAACATGATTCGGCAACGACTGTTATCGCCGATAACAGTGCATACTGAGCTAACAGAATTGATTGAACGTGCCAATCATGCACTCACACTCTGTCGACGGTCAAATCTGCATGGGGACATGCGCCAAACTGCTGATGTAGCACTCCTATATGAACGCTGGGTATGGATTGTCGTGCTTCGAGCATTGGGGTGCGATGCTACGCAAATTCCGCACCTAATCAATGGTAATCGTGAATATCTCAGCGATGCCGGCATCATGTGTGCCTATCAGCGGCGCTTGGCACCAACCGAGGCCATGACCGGCTGGTCGCGTGATGGTCGGGTTGCAGTTCCTGATGTGATGCTTTGGCAGGTGTGTGATGCGACGCGTTGTCGATCACTGATTATTGATGCAAAGTGTGCTCTTGGGCGTGATGCGCCGGATGCTGTTGCACTCAATGACGTAACTGCGTATATGCGCCGTGTCGGCGTCGGCAGAGAAGATCCAGATGCCGCAGTGTTAGTTCATCCTGGAACTGTGGGGCAGCGCTGGCCAAGCGGGTTGATACTAATTGGGACGAATGGTGCGGAGGCAGACTCGCTGGTTGCATTGGTTCGTAGTTGGGGCGTTGGTGAGATTTAGCCTGTATTTGCATCTGAAGTTGATTCTTTGGTATAATCCTCACTTGGAATTGTTTTTCTTCTGCTCCAACATCGATGTGTCTGCGCAGATACAACGCACTGAGTGGGGCAACTCCAGAGGAGTAATCATGCGCGATCGTAAACGTGACTATGAACTGCTGTTCATCGTATCTCCGATGCGTTCATCGGAAGAAGAGATTAACGCCACCATTGAGCGTGTCTCACAGCAGATTGCTACTGTAGGCGGTGCTGTCAACGCAGTAGCCCAGACCTCGCCATGGGGCCGCCGTAAGTTTGCTTACCCAATGCGTGAGTACGCTGAGGGTGAGTCAAGCCGCCGTGTCTTCACCGAAGGTTTTTATGTGTTGATTACCTGCACATTGCCAACCTTGCAGATTCGTGAGCTTGAGCGCACCTTGAAGCTCAACGACTCAGTATTGCGCTACATGTTGACGCAAGTCGAAGTGCATGCTGCACCAGCCGAAGCTCCCAGCACCGAAGCCTAAGAATAACCTATCAAGAGGAATATCATGACTGAAGATAATCGCAAAGCTGCTGGTCAGCGTCGCAAGTTTGGTGGTCGTCGCAAGGTTTGTATTTTCTGTGCAGATCAAATTCCAACCGTCGATTACAAGGACCTCAAGCGCTTGCAGCGCTTCGTGTCAGAGCGTGGCAAGATTTTGCCACGTCGTCGCACCGGCACCTGTGCCAAGCATCAGCGCTCACTGACGTTGGCCGTGAAGCGTGCCCGTCATATGGCTTTGATGGCCTTCGTTGGCGCAACGGCTCGTAACTAGACTGTGTAGGTATGAGCGGTGCGTCTCTGAACAAGGACGCACCGCTATCATTGTTATTGGGCGTATGACATGCAGAAAGGTCTGGCATGACACAACCACCACACGATGCACGCGAGCAGGCAAGTCGCGTTGCTGCAAATCGTCAAATTACTCGTCGCGATCGTGAAGATCGACGCCGTCGGACAGTGATGTGGACCACACTGTCCGCTGTAGGGATTGCTTTTGTTTCATTGGTAATTGGTGCACTGTACGATTTGGTGTATGTGCCGAATCAACAGGTTGCAAGTGTGGGCGATGTTGCTTTGAGTCGTAATCAATATGTCCAAGAGAAGCGCTTGGCATTGACTTCTGGCATGGCTCAAAATGTATTGCTTGCAACGTTCGGTGGGACCTTTGGTACCAATTATGCCCAACAAAATCCCTTCATCGAAGAAGAAATTAACAAAATTTCGCTGACTGCTCCGGTTGATGACATGGTCGTGCAAGACTGGGTCAATCGTCAGTTGTTGCGTATCGGTGCACAAACCGAGTTTAATGTCTCTCCCGATAAAGGACGTATGGATCAGTTGTTAGTTGCAGATTTTAGCTTTGCATTCCCTGTTGTCGATCCGAATGAGCCAACGGCAACCCCCGCACCAACAGCCTCAGCAGACGAAGATGCAGAGCCAACAGCAGTGCCTCCTACTGCCACCCCAGATGCATCCAAAGCACAAACGTTGGTCCCAAACATCGTTGACCAGTTGTTTGCAAGTTATCAAACGTCTTTGACGCAACAAGGTGTCACGCCAAAGTTGACGCGTGAAGACTTTGTGGCTGCGCTTGATTTGCAATACTCACGCACGATGTTGATTGAGAAGGTCAAAGAGAACCTGATTCCAGCCGATTCATTTACTGCATCAACGACGCCTACCGGATATGAGACTAGCCACATTTTGGTGCGTGTCGATGTCCCCGAAGGGGCAACTGATGCCGATCGTCAGAAATTGTTTGATGAGGCCAAGCCTCGCGCTGAAGCAATCATCAAAAAGCTTGACGGTGGTGCTGACTTTGTTGAGACACTCCAGGCAGACTCTGACGACTTCACTAGTAAGTCACGGGATGGCGCAATGGACAAGTTTGATGCTACCGGCAAGTCAATTGCAGGTACGCAGTATGACACAAACTATGTCGCTGCTGCTCTTGCATTGGCCGAAGGTGAATACACCAGTGAGCCCGTGCAAACGGCGTTCGGTTGGCACGTGATTCGTCTCGATCGCATCGAAGTGCCATCATTCGATGATCAGCTCGCAGAAGCCCGTACAAAGGCGTACGAAGAGTGGTACAATGGCCTTGATGAAAAGTACAGCGTGTCTTATGCTGTTGCTCCAACTGCCACCCTCGAAGCACAGCCGACGGATCAAGCCCCTGTGTTGCCGACTGCACCACTTGCCGGCTATCCAACTGATACGCCTACCGCTATTCCAAACGTTACCATTACAGTAACGCCAACCGCAAAGCCGTAATCGTACATACGTATGTGGCAACAGTGGTACACTGTTGCCACATCTGTTTATTTGTGGAGGGAATAATGCGTCGCTGGAAGCCATTTCCTTCAATTGGGCGCTGGTTGGCATTAGCAATTGCGGTCATATTCAGTGTGGGATTTATTGCCTTCGCATGGCTTATCTCGAGCGCTTTTGTAGGTGAACCGCAGTCGTGGCAAATTGATTTTGGCTTTTTCTTGCAATTTGTTGCAATGCTCGTCATGCTTTTGTTGTCTGGGTTTGCTTGGTTACGGTGGGTTCAATCTGTGACCCTCTGGTACGGACTTGATCGAAATGCAGTATTTATTGCATCATTGGGTAACGTAGAAGCGGTACAACTCGATCAAATCGAGCGCATCGATTTCGGCATGAAAGTCGAAAATCTGCCGCAACCACTCACTCAAGGAATCGGTTGTTATTGGGGTGAAGGTACTGCAGTTGGCCATGACAATGTATTAATTCGTAG
>Ga0068872_10004588_pt1 | contig 10458 bp, 9 predicted proteins | sample NOAtaG_7_FD_66441 | JGI IMG/M metagenome (GOLD analysis project Ga0068872, IMG submission 66441) | Freshwater lake microbial communities from Lake Erie, under a cyanobacterial bloom - NOAA_Erie_Diel1S_2200h metaG | ecosystem: Environmental > Aquatic > Freshwater > Lake | place: USA: Ohio, Lake...
TGTCCAGACTACTGGAAAAATAGCGTGATGCACTCTCTAAGAAAGCCACAATAGTAGCATTCACCTCTTCAGATACTGTCACGGCATCTGCATCTGGAACAATGTTCGTCTCACCCGCTTTGCACCTCACACTAAATTGCACTGTAGGGGCTGAAAGAATTGTGAATTTATTATATCTCTCCGTGAAATCATACACCGGAGGACTTATCGTCACTGACGACATTAGTAAGTTCCTGCGGAGGATTGATGGAAACCCTTTAAATAAATAGGGTAGATGAAGTCTGAGCAACCTCCTACTTCCGCTAGCGCATCATTCCTCAAAAAAATCATCACCTACATCGGCCATCAAGACATCAAACACCAAATCTATAAAGAAGTTCTGGACCCCCTATTAAATCACATCATGAACCGCGTATTTCCTTATATCATCCTTACATGTGTACTGTTTGTTCTCTTGCTTCTCGCCGTTCTCTTAACGCTTGGAATCATTGTCTTCCAACTTCGCCAACGCGCCCCACCACTGCCCGGAAATTTGGAAATAAAGGCATGACCACACTAAATAGAAGTCATTGGAATAGGTCCACATGATGAATCAAGATAACACGGCTGCAACTCCGGCATCATCTGCCATCGTGAATACACAAGTCATCGGAAACTATGTGCGCTATTGGGTACATTATGACACTATGCTCACACAACTCAATAAACAAGTGAGGCAGTTGCGAAGCGAAAAAGACAAGGTGGAAGAGCAGCTTTTCGCAGCATTTCAAGCATCCAAAATCACATCACCAGTTATTCAAATTCATGGCGGACGTCTCATCGTGAGCAAAGAGAAGTCCACAACGCCACTCACTTTCAAGAATCTTGAAATCTTCCTCCATCAGTATTATCGTCAACGACCGGGTACACGCGACGAGACAAACGACATTATTAATTTCGTGAAAGCGCAGCGGGAGACCATTGAGACCCCTGTTCTCAAACGAATAATCACGAGCGGGAGCGGCACAGCAGCACCGCCCACAGGAACACAATAGCGGGTCACACACCAGGTCTAAAGATAAGAGCGTTCTCTAATCTTTAGAGTATAGTGTACTTTTCACCTCCTCTTTTAAGAATGAATTGGGAAGATTGGTTGTATGAAGACATTGTGTTTGACGGGCTTGTCACGTGTCCTCGCTGGAAAGCGATTAAACTATTCGTTAGAGATGGATTAGTACCTTTTTTAAAACGACACGGATATGTGATTGGAGTAACCGAGCAACAACTCTGCTCTAACCTCGCTACTGGGCTTTTCGTGAATGCAAAAAAGTCTTGTTTAGAGAGTAATTGGAAGTTCGGTCAAGTAAATGTAGGCAGTCTTCCCGAATATCAAAGACTGCATTATTTTCATACTGTTGATTCCGACGAATGGGACAATTTCTGGACTGCCTGGGGAAAATGGGACGATGTATGTGAGGAGTCACAGTATGGGAGTGATAGGCGCTACGATATTCAGGATTACTGCTGGAGCCAGCTTAGTCCCACGTTATCACCAGAAATTCAGAATCTAGAGGATATCCTCTCATATTCTGAAGACGGAGGCAGGCACTATATGGGAAACAGCAGCGGGGCTGCTAGCCATGCATACACTGCATCAAACTATGGCAAGAATGATGACGTATATTTACGTGAAGCGGCCGAGTATTAATTAGAGCGCTCAAGCATGAGACCACTTCCCTTCGTTAAAGGGCTTTACGAAAAGGGAGTCCGCCTGAGACTTGAAATCGGCGATGAGCTTATCCACCTTTAGAGTATCAGGTGAACGGGCAATCTTCCCTTGCTCCATGAGCTTCTTTTCATCGTGGGCCGTCTGGGGCGGCTTTGACCCATAGCAATTCACTCCATAGCGGAGTTCAGGATTATCAAAGAAGCCGCCATTGACACCCACTGTTCCGCACGCGTTTTTCTCATCTGGAGGGCCGCCTTGCAGTTTCTCGTACGTATCCTTTTGCGTAGGATAGACTGCCATTTGCCCTTTCACCCAGCCATAGTTGCACCAGTCCGCTCCCTTGCCCCAGGCCTCCTTCACCTGTTCGTATGTCGCGAGCTCTGCACCGAGAGCCTTGCAGAGAGGCTCCGCATCGTAATAGGTGAACTTGTTCTGTGCCACATTGAAGACCTCATTTCCGCCCAGCACAGGCAGAATCTTCTCCACGAGACGCTCAGAAGGGCTCGGTGTCATTACAGGGGGCGCCTCCTGAGGAGCCGTCGGGGGCACTGTCACTTCCTGTATGGTTCCATCAATAGGCACAATCTGGGACATTACATCAGGGCGTGTCTCCAGACCCATGGCCTGTCTAACATAGAAACTGGCAGCGGCATATCCCTGTTTTATCTGCTCGCTGAAGATTGCGAAGAGAGTGAAAAAGATAATTGCGAGAATCATGAAAATGCCGAGAGGACCGAAGACCCATGCCGTCCACGAGGAACCGGAATTCGCCCCATTCACTGCCTTATTCACCGCCTCATTGACTGCAGCCACGGCATTTACAACGACATTCTCATTATTCTTATTGTTGCCGTTGGCAGGAGCAGCACCCTCATTCCTCCTATTGTTTCCAGTGACTGCACCAAAGACATTCCCCACTACGCCACCATTCCCTGTGTTGTTTTTCTTGTTATTTCCATTAAAAGGAATGATACTATTCACGGCCTCTGGTGCAGCTTGTATGGCGTTCGTGGCAGCCTGTTGAAGGTTTGTCCCCAAATTCTTCGCAGCATTCACTGCAGCCTCTGCAGTGTCATTCACTGTCTCAGCAGCGGCACTCGCAGCATTCGCCATAGTGTTTACAGCACCAGAGGCAGCCTTTGCAACAGTATTGTATGCATTTGTAAACACATTATTTCCTCCTCGGGCTTTCGTATTGTTCATATCCCTTTATCTACAGTATGTTTCTAAAATCACAAAGAATCTGTGGCAACTGTCGTTTCATATGCTCTAAAAAGGCCGCAACACTCACATCCCAATGGACGCCATCCGGGGCTCGGTTCGGATACGCTATGCCAAATCCCCACGCACAAGAAACCTCCGCCAGTTTTCCAGTTGCACCATCGTACTTCAAAGCCGATTTTACAAGACCGTCCTGCGAGACCTGAATAGATTGGCGCGGAGAGAATCCGGTGGCGTATACTGCCCAATCGGCTGCCTTCGTGGCCCGTATAAGTTCACACATGTCGTCCGTTGGTACCAGACTATATGCGCCATTGCCCCAACAGGCATCCCCTTTTACGATAGAGTCAGCAATGTCCGCCGCCTCACGTTTTATTCCGTCATAGGCCCCATCTCTATCCCAATAAAAGGGCTGAGCACCGGCGTAGAAATTCACCACATTTGCACTACAGTCTTTTACAAGATTCTTGACAACAAGAGTCCCACTATGGGCCGTACCAAACACCACTACACGCTCTCCAGGCCGTACATAGCTGCGCAGTCTAGACGAATCTAGTGCAATCTCAAGAGGAATGCTCGGTATGGGAAGATGAAGACTCTTGGGCTCGGAGCCCTGCGCCAAAACGAGGCGCCTGCTCTGAATCTCTTTCACCTTCTCTCCAGACATGTGCACGGCCACTTTCCAGAGTTTGTCAGCTTTAGAGTATTCTGCATGGGTGGCCAGACCTTGAAATTGTGCAGTGGCCGCCAGACACCCTTTAGTCAGCTCACGCATGGCTGCTGCGAGCTCCACAAGAGTACAGCTAGCATCCATATTTTGAATACGCCCTTGTATACTGGAAAGGTTACTGCTGGCTGCAAGAGCCGTTATGACCCCCAGTGTTTTTGACCACGGTGTATTTGACATAACGGTAGTCCACTTTCTGGCCAGATCGCCCCCGTCAAAATGCGGGTCAACGACAGCCACCTTTGTCAAGTCATATCCAGAATCTTTTAGAAGAAGAAGCAATGACAATCCTGTCACACCTGCTCCTACTATACAGATTTCATGTATCATCTCCTACTTCTCTTATGCGGAATCCTCTGGGGCAGTGCGGTTGCCACCACGGGCTGCAATGTACTGGCGCTGCTGGGGTGTAGTGCACACACAGCCGCCGCCGCAGCTGAAACTGGCTCCACAGCACTCAGGCTTGCACTGATTGTTCTTGAACATGAAGAGGGAATCCGGACCGGGTGCAAACTCTGGGCCAGTCAAGGATTCATTCGGGGCCGTGTAGCGCCAGCTGGAAACAGAGTTCCCAGTCTTCAGCTTCACGCCGTCAAAGGAGCCTATGGGCTCATACATGTCCTTTGCTCCACCGGCCATGTCCAGAGAGGAGGCAAAGCCCTCCGTAATAGCAGAGTCCACATTCGCCTCGGGCTCAACCGTGCTCTCCTGTGTAGGCATGTTTGCCGCCGTAGCAGCCGCATTCGCAACAGGACTGTTCATAGCCGCCTCGGGAGATGGAGCAGGGGCATTTGCCACCTGGAACCCCTCCTTCCTCTTTGGCATGGGCCTCTTTGCAGCCACTTTGTCATTAGCAAAGCCCTCCATAGGAGAAATGCCATAAGGGGCGAAATATATCATAATCATATTCGCCAGCAAAATAAGCAGGAGCCCAACAATTACCACAGTAGTCTTCATAACTGATTCTTCTCTGTGCTGCTTTTTTTTAGCGCGGTGCCCATGCCTCTAAAATGCCTTCAGAGGTCCGAGCTCCTTTTTGACCCACTCACGGTCCCGCTTGAATGCCGCAGAGACTTTCGGAACGGTGCGGGTGGTGAGCTTCGCCACTGCATTCAGCTTCCTGAATACGCCAAGAGGTCCATACTCCTCCGCGGCTTTCTTCAGAGCGGCGTGGCGAGAGCTATTGCTGTTCCTGTAAGAATAGCCGTGCTTCGCCAGTTCTCCCTTGTGCAAAGGTCCAATCCCCTTTCCAGACCTAGGGCCCTTTCCAGGAAGCCCGAGGTCCTTCACGCATGCAGACTCCACCATCATATTGGCCGCCTTCGGATACACGCGATATGTGGTTCCAGTCTTACGCCGAACAGTGAATCCCCGTTTCTTCGTAAGAGAACTGTACTTGCGGATATAGCTCTTTCTGGGAATCATACCGGGAGGACAGTTCTTACGAGTCAGACTCCGAATAGATGGTATGTGTAGGCGCAGACGCCGGGACATTTTCAGAGCCTGCCTTCTTTTGAAGTTTTTGGAGCTCTCTGCATGATGCGTCGTTGAGCGGACACATCTCGGTGGAACATATGTACCCTTTTCAGTCTTATACCCACGACGTTCATGATATCCAGAAGGACACCCCTTTGCCGACGAATAAGGGAGTGACTCTTCAAACCTGTGTTCTTTGACAGATGGCATTCTGCTAATTGGCAACATAATCTCTTTGATGTGTCTCTATGCCATGTTTTGTGAAAGAGTTGATTAATTTCGTATTGAGAGTGAAAGGGTAGACTTTCAAATCCAACTGCAGATAATGGAGCATTTTGTCCTTTAGTGACGGTTCCCTCCTCAGTTTCTCAAAAATCCCATTCTTTTCAAAGAGTTTGCAGACTGATACCGACTCAATGTCTTTTCGGGTATTCACACCCAAGTTCTGAATGGCGGCGTAAAGAATAAGATACAGAAGGTCCAATTTACTCAGAACCTCCAGAATACGCTCATTCTGTTGGAGCTCGTCTTCCGTTAAAGGGTCGTCATCGTCACTCTTCGTGCGCGGCTTATATTCTTCCAGATTCTCAATAAAAGGGCGCTTGAAACTGTTCAGCAACTCTCTAAAGGTCTGAATCGTCTGGTCGGCGCCTCCTTCCATTCTCTATGCTGGACCTCGTAAAAAGCGTGGCGCGAAAAATGCGCTCTGCCATTCAGATAAAGAGGATACATGCCCATCTCCGGTGATAACAATGGCATTCGTCCAATCATACGTAGACAAGGGGACGAGAGCGGTCCTCCCCCCACGGACTCAGGTCCTTCTATTGAGGAAGCAATGCGCGAAGCAGAGACACGAGGCCTAGACTTTCCTGCAACGGAGCGCGCCGTATATGTGAATGCAATGATAAAACGCGTAGCAGAATACAAATCGGCTGGGCGTAATACCAGGGAAATAAGAGAACTCTTGCCAGAGTTTGTGCGCGATTACCCCTACCTCTTTGATATGGTAACTCAAGAGGGGGGGTACGACGCAGCCAGCCTCCGAACAATGCTCACGATGCTTGAGAAGATGGGAGAGGGACAGATAAATCATCACCAGGCGACCGTGATTGTTGGACAGCGCCTGGCACAGAAATACATTGATAAGCAGACTCCCCAGACGCGGCGACAACAATAGGGTCACAGACCTTTAAAGGGCGTGTGAGTTGTGTAGGGATTCTGAACTTGTAGCACCATTGAAGACTGGTCTGAAAATCAAGAGGTAATTGATGTTTGTACCATTCTTCAGGATACTTCGTATACTGCTCGGCGCGTTTGAGAGCCGCCAATTGCAATTCCGTTTTCAGGCGTGAATGCTCCTCCAAATATGCCAGCTCCTCTTTTGATGCAAAGGCTACTACATTCGTCGGATATGAGCCGTGTACGCACTCCCTCTGAATACGGTCCAGCGCCTCTAGAATGCCCGAAGAGAGCCCCTTGAATCCTCTTCCTAGAAAATAGCGCTCCGAGTTGCACGGCCGACTTAGGGCAGGCTTATACAACATCCACTCTTTGAAGCATCGTGCTATGAGAAGCATGACGATTTTGGTGGATTCGGAAAAGGCGTCAAAGATTTTGAGAACAAAGGCGCCGTTTTCAGCCAAAGAGCGGAGACCCACCGTGGCCGAACAGACAACCAGGCGAAACACACTGTGCTCTTGCTCGTTGTAATTAATACTGAAGTCAAAGCCTCCATCTGCAGTAAAAAGATGCGCGCCAGGGCTCGTGGCCCGTACGAACGATTCCTGATTCTCTAGAGAATAAACATCCCCTGTTCCATCAGCGCCATAGTGAAGTTTAACTTCACGATGATGATGAAGAAAAGTGGATGCGCGTTTCCAGCCTGGAACATACTGATCCGTTGGACGCAATGTCATCGCAGTGGCCTGTTGCACTTGCTTGTTGTGCCTCTCGGCGAGGTGTATGATGGCCTGTATGAATCCTCCTGGGCCTTCTGCCACATGCGCCGTGCGTATTTTCTGGGTCTGTTTCGGCAGCAGTGGAAAAAACTGCAGGACATCCAGCATCTCCACCAGTTTGAAATAGGAGCGACTGAGTGGCTTCAAGACCGAAATAGAGGGGTGAAAATGAGGGTCGTCATGGGTAAACACAATTTCATACGGATTCACCATCTTTTTAATAAGTTCCCACCGCTTGCACTCCTCTAAAGGCGATATCTTCTCCTTTGCAGTCTTCAATTCTGAGTGCATGTCACCCTCTGTCCAAGGGCCGAACCCAATCTCTTCTGGTTTACCGCCTGTTGCGGCGCCCCCGCCACGCCTTTGCCATTGTTTTACAGCCTCCTCCCACGGGGGCTTCATTTGTTGTGCGACTTCCATACATAGCCATAGAAAGCCGGTCCTTATACCCTAGCCACCAGCCTTTTACTCATCCTCTTCGCTCTCTTCATCCAATACATCAATCTCCACATCGGGTTCATCCATCATGATTGCCGCCTGTGGCATTGTCACATTCATCCGCAAGCGCGCTGTGGAGCAAATATCGTCCTCTGCTTCATACAGCATAGCCTCCATCTGTTCATCGGTTGGTGCATCTGGCTCCTCTTCCTCATCAGACTCCTTTACAGGTGGGAGACCAGACTGTAGGCGCATGAAGGCGGACTCGTCAAAGAGGACTGAGAAGAAACCAGTGCCGCCGCGAATCGTCTGCCCCATCATAATATTCGCAGATATGCCCGTGACAGGGTCAATCTCCCCAAATAGCGCTGCACGCAAGAGAATCTTCTCCGTTTCTTCAAAGGACGCCTTCGCGAGCGGTCCAATATCCATCTTATTGATACCGTACCTGTCAATAGACATTAGCTTTCCAGAGCGGGTCATAATATCACAGAGAAGTCCCAGATGCCTGTAGTTCACACCTGCCTCTTCAAAGAGAGTCGTAATCTCCTGAATAAGCACGGCGCGAGTAGCCTCAATACCGAGATTCTCATAGATGTCGTGGACATGGCTACTGGTGAGCTTCAACCCATCCACATATGGATGGTTCATCACAGCCAGGAAATTCGTGCCATCCGTATCCAAGACATACTGGGTGACTGGCTTATAGACCCCTTCTTCTTCATTGAACTCCATTGTGTCCTTGTCCTGACGAAATGTGACCGCCTTGATACCAGGAACACCGCGCACGACAATACCAGTCAGCAGGCGATTCTGCAACTTCTTCAAAGCAATGAAATCATCCATGTTGTGCGTATTATTTGCGGAATCTGGTTCATTCGCCCCATTATACTCTGAAGGAATACGAATACGCATAATGAGTTTATTTGAGTTATAGTCACTGTAAATGAGATTGATTGCTGTTCCGAACTTCTCTCGCAGAACGAATGCAATATCATTCATTGTAATATTCTTCTGGAACATTCGGTCGCGGTCCATCTCAAGTCGCAGCATAAGACGACTGAATACCTTTTCATCTTTGGCCTCAGGTGCAATCTCAGTGGCCTCTGTCACCCCTTCACCCTCTTCTCCAAAACGCTCTTTTGGCTTTGTATTTACATCGCCATTTTCACTCTCAAAGATTTTATAGAACTTAATAATATCACGGTCCTCCGCAAGGACGGATTCTGAATCGTCAGGGTCATAGTAAATGGCTGCCTTTACAGTGATATCCTTCAAGAGTGTGAGCTCCAAGTCCTGGGCCACTTTGCGCGCCTTTTCACGCGAATCACGATACTCTGGCTTCAACGTCACTGTCAGCGAAATCGCCTTGGGGTTCTGGGTGACCTTCAACAATTCCTCCAAACGGGGCACACCTCGCGTCACATTGGACTTGGCGGCCACACCGGCTAGATGGAAAGTATTGAGTGTGTTATGGACGAGAATACAGTCATCAACCATAAAGGATTCGTTCCCAGGAACCGTGAAGTCATAGACATACTCCTTGGGGTCAGGCAGCACTTCCAACTCAACAATCTCGTCCCAGACTACATCAGCGTCAAGGGCTGACTGGAGAGTGGCCAGGTTATCCTCAATCTGTTCCAGCTCGGCCGCCCCTAGCACGCTCGTCCCACGCAATGTCTCAAACTGCTGCTTGAAGTCCGTCACATATGTGGAAAGAGTTGTGCGGCCTACAGACTCCTTCTTGGCCCAGCGCCCATACATGCGGCTCTGCCCAGGCATCTTCAGAAGCCGCCCCGTCTCTGCAATACATGCACCGAGCTCTGGAATCTTGTCATAGAGCTCCTTGGTATCGTGTTTCTCCTCCCGACCCGTGTAGGCAATAATGCCCTCCAACGCCGCAGCCTTTTCAGGCAGAGCGAATCCGCCCAGCTCATCGCGGAATCGCAGTGCATCCTTCTTCAGAACATTCAGTGTGTACATCGTCTTTCCAGGTATGCGTACAGACGACTCGGACCCAAGTACCGTGAAGAAGCCGCAGTAACTGAAGAGGCGGTTAATGTGGCGAATGAGGTCCTCCGAGCGGCTGCCCACGCGAATCTGCTGGCGCTCCACATTCACATTACCATCGCCGTCAAAGTAGCCGCAGAGCAGACCCGCAATGAACTCACGGGGAAACCCATACACCTCGCCTGCAATGGTCTTTGCATAAGAGCCTGTGTTGAAGTGCCTCATCAGGAAGTTCTTGAGCTCTTTGGAGTAGACTTTGTTGTCTTTAGAGGGACCAAATTCTCCTTGATGCATACGGCTAGTAAACTCCCATCCATACCGACCCGCCAGCTGTACAAGTCGCTGCTCAACCACGGGGTTCACCTTAGAGATGTTTACATTGTTCCCATTGAAAGAGCCGTCTGCCAAATACATGCCACAGAACCAGCCGAACTCGCGGTCCAGGGTCACAGTCGCCTCTCCAATATAGAAACTCAGCACAGCCACATCTGCATTGGGTACCTGTCGCGCAATAGGGATGCGCATTCCCAGGCGCAAATCGGACCCCAGCACAGGGACAATCCCCTTCGGAGACCGGCGCAAGAAGGAATGACTCAGCGTGGCAGTGGTGCTCCTACCAGACTTTGTCGTAACCTTCACGAGCCCACCATTCACTGGATGACGGCTAATCTGGCTGATACGCTTCCAGGCCGTCTTCTCATCCTGGGAAACACTCACAATGTGATAGTCTTCTTCTAAGTCCAAGACCACACTATCGCCGCCAAGATGACGGACCTTAGAATCGGCATTTTTTAGGATTTCGTCCAAGTAAACCCCGACTGGTCCGAAATAATGACGACCCGTTGACCTCTCAACAACGTGCACATGACATGATTTATGACATGACATTTGCGTAGATGGCTCGCCAATGCTCTGTGCTG
>Ga0068872_10004597_pt1 | contig 10450 bp, 10 predicted proteins | sample NOAtaG_7_FD_66441 | JGI IMG/M metagenome (GOLD analysis project Ga0068872, IMG submission 66441) | Freshwater lake microbial communities from Lake Erie, under a cyanobacterial bloom - NOAA_Erie_Diel1S_2200h metaG | ecosystem: Environmental > Aquatic > Freshwater > Lake | place: USA: Ohio, Lake...
GAGCGTCCCCGGGCCGGCGACCACGACGTTCGCGCCGAGGGTGGTGAGGGCGAAGATGTTGCTGCGCGCCACGCGGCTGTGCAGCACGTCTCCCACGATGGCGATGGTTCGGCCCTCCAGGGTGCCGAGGTGGTCCCGCAGCGTCAGGGCGTCGAGCAAGGCCTGCGACGGGTGCTCGTTGATGCCGTCCCCGGCGTTGATGACGGGCCACGGGAAGCGCCGGGCGATCTGGTGCGGAGCGCCGCTCGCCGGGTGGCGGAGGACCAGCGCGTCCGGGCGCATGGCGTCCAGGTTCTTGATGGTGTCGAGCAGGGTCTCGCCCTTCGCCGTCGAGGAGCCCGCGCTCGAAAAGACCAGGGTATCCGCGGAGAGCCGCTTGGCTGCGAGGTCGAAGCTGATGCGCGTGCGCGTGCTGTCCTCGAAGAAGGCGAGGACGACCGTGCGCCCGCGCAAGGGGGGGACCTTCTTGATGCGCCGCTCGTTGACGGCCCGGAAGCGCACCGCGGTGTCCAGCACGCGCAGGATGTCCTCGCGCGACCAGTCTTGCAGCCCGAGGAGGTCTTTCCGGGTCATGCGCGCCCCCGGCGCAGCTCGACGCCGCCGCGCCCGTCCGGGCCCCCGGTGAAGATGACCTCCACGCGGTCCGTCCGGCCGGTGTCCAGGCGGCGCCCCACGAAGTCGGCGGCGATGGGCAGCTCGCGGTGGCCGCGGTCCACCAGAACGGCGAGGCGGATCATGCGCGGCCGACCGTAGTCCATGATCTCGTCGAGCGCGGCCCGCACGGTGCGCCCCGTGAAGAGGACGTCGTCCACCAGCACCAAGGCAGAGCGCCCCACCTCAAATGGAAGCTCCGTGTCGCCGAGGATGGGCTTCTCCAGCCCACTCGTGAGGTCGTCTCGGTAGAGCGTGATGTCGACCGACCCGACCGGAGGCCGCCGCCCCGTGATGCCCGCCACGGCGTCGGCGAGGCGCAAGGCGAGGGCGTGCCCGCCGGTGACAATGCCCACCAACGCGAAGCCCTCGGGCATCCGTTCGACCAGCTCGTGGGCGAGGCGGGCCACCGTGCGGTCCAGCTCAGCGCCGCGAAGCACCCACTGGCCCTCCGCGGACGCGGGTTCCGGGTCGGTCATCGGGGTGTCACTCCGTCTCGCAAGCGCCCCGGTTGGAGCAGGTCGTCGTGACGGAGAAGGGAAAGGTCTTGTAGGCCTTGGTGCCGGGATAGTACGCGTACTCCTCCCAGGCGCACCAGACGGTGAAGTTGTCCTTCTGTTGGGTGAACTCGCACTGCGTCTTCGGGTCGATGTTGAGGCCCTTCGCGGCGATGTCGTGGTCCAACGACGTTCGCCCCGCCTGCTCCGAAGCGGCGGCGTACCACTTGCTGGCCGCGCGGTTGATCGACTCCTTGCCGTCCCAGTAGGACAGGAGCACCGGAACCCACGCGTACCCGACGTAAGACCCGCCGACCAACGCCAGCAGAAGCAGCACGCTGAGGATGTTCACCCGGCCACGGCGGGGGTTCAGGATGGGCATCGGCTCTCCGCGGACAGAGGCGCCACCTCCGACGCCCGCACGACAGACCATGCGCCAGGAGGGCGGGTGCCGTCAAGGCCCACGACGACCCCGAGGACCCACTCGTCCCGAAATGCCCCCCACAACCGGCTATCCTCGGCGCCGGCGCGGCGGTCCGCGAGCCCCCACCACTCACCCGGCCGCAGCGACACCGGCGCGTGCCTCCCCTCCCCGTCCACGCAGTGCGCGAAGGCGCCCGCGCGCCCGACGCGGCGGTCTCCCGCCGCCACCCCGTCCACGGACAGGCGCCCATCGTCGAGCGCGACCGCCGCCGGCCCGTTCGCCACCACGCGAAGAACCATCCCACGCGCCTCTCCGGGCGGGCGCACCAGCACGACGTCTCCCGCCTGGGGCTCCGCGGACGGCAGAAGCCACGCGAGCGCCCCAGGCGCCAGCGCGGGGGCCATCGTGGGGGCCGCCGGCAGCTGCACCGGACGGACCACCCAGCGACGCACCCAGACGGCCGATCCGAGCAGCAGCGCCCCCGCGACGACCGCCGGCGCGAGCCTCAATCGCTGTCTCCGACCCGCAGCACCGCCATGAAGGCGTCCTGCGGAATCTCGACGGACCCGACGGACTTCATGCGCTTCTTGCCCTCTTTTTGGCGGTCCAGCAGCTTGCGCTTGCGGCTGATGTCGCCGCCATAGCACTTCGCCGTGACATCCTTGCGCATCGCCTTCACCGTCGACCGCGCGACCACGGTGCTGCCGATGGCCGCCTGCACCGCGACGTCGAACATCTGGCGCGGGATGAACTCCTTCAGCTTGGAGCACAGCACGCCGCCGATGTGGTGGCCGTTGTCGAACTTCTTGCCGTCGGCGCCCACCTTGTAGCGGGGGACGATGATCGACAACGCGTCGACGCGGTCCCCGTTCACGAGGATGTCGAGCTTCACGAGATCTTCAGCTTCCCAGCGGACGATCTCGTAGTCCATCGAGGCGTAGCCGCGCGAGATGCTCTTCAGCTTGTCGAAGAAGTCGTAGACAATCTCCGCGTAGGGAATCTCGTAGGTGAGCATCACCCGGCCGGGCGAGCTGTACTGGAAGTCCACCTGGCTGCCGCGGCGGTCCTGGCACAGCTTGATGACGGCGCCGACGAAGCTCTCCGGCAGATGCAGCACGACCTTGCAGATGGGCTCGGCGATCCACTCGATGCCCTGGACCGGCGGCAGCTTGGACGGCGAATGGACCTCGATGTCCTTGCCCTCCTTGGTGCGGACCCGGTACACCACGGACGGGCTCGTGTTGATGAGGTTGAGGTTGTACTCGCGCTCCAGGCGCTCCTGGACGATCTCCATGTGGAGCAGGCCAAGGAAGCCGCACCGGAACCCGAACCCAAGCGCGTCGGACGTCTCCGGCTCGTAGTTAAACGCCGAGTCATTGAGGCGAAGCTTGTCGAGGGCGTCGCGCAGCGCGCCGTGCTCCGCGGAGTCCACGGGGTAGATCCCCGAGAACACCATCGGCTTCACCTCTTTGAAGCCGGGCAGCGGCGAAGCGGCCGGCGCGTCCTTGTGGGTGATGGTGTCGCCCACGCGGGCGTCCGCGAGCTTCTTGATGCCCGCGACGACGAAGCCCACTTCGCCTGCGGCGAGCTCCGCGCGGTCCACCGTCTCGGGCGCGAACACGCCCAAGCGCGTGACCTCATAGGCCGCGCCGGTGGTCATCAGCTGGATGCGCTCCCCCTTTCGAAGCGTGCCCTCCTTCACCCGCACCAGCACGATGACGCCCACGTACGGGTCGAACCACGAGTCGAAGATGAGCGCCTGGAGGCGCGCCTCGCGGTCCCCCAGCGGCGCGGGGAAGGTCTTGACGATGGCGGCGAGCAAGTCCTGCATGCCAAGACCGCTCTTCGCAGAGACCATGCACGCGTTCGCGGTGTCGAGGCCCACGCTGTCCTCGATCTGCTGGCGCACGCCGTCCGGATCTGCGGAGGGGAGGTCGATCTTGTTGAGGACCGGGAGGATTTCGAGCCCCTGGTCCAACGCCAAGTACACGTTGGACAGCGTCTGGGCCTCGACACCCTGGGCGGCGTCGACCACGAGCAGCGCGCCTTCGCACGCCGCCAGGGAGCGGCTGACCTCATAGGTGAAGTCGACGTGCCCCGGGGTGTCGATGAGGTTGAGGGCCCACTCGACGCCATCGGGCGCGACCCAACGCAAGGCGACCGTCTGCGCCTTGATGGTGATGCCGCGCTCGCGCTCGAGGTCCATCTTGTCGAGGTACTGGTCTTTCTTCTCGCGCTCCGAGATCAGGCCCGTCACCTCCATCAGGCGGTCCGCGAGGGTGGACTTCCCGTGGTCGATGTGCGCGATGATCGCGAAGTTTCGAATTCGGCTCTGAGGGGCTGCCAAGGGGACCTCCGCGGTCAGGGACGGCCGATGCCGAAGTACTCGAAGCCTTCGGCGCGCACCTGGGCCGGGTCGTAGATGTTCCGGCCGTCGAATAGCACGGCGGCGGCCATCCGTTCGCGCAGGGCCGCGAAGTCCGGGTTGCGGAACTCGTTCCACTCCGTGACGAGCACGAGCGCGTGCGCGCCTTCCGCGGCCTCCAAGGCCGTGCTGGCGAAGGTGACGCGGCCGTCGAGCGCGCGGGCCGCCGTGTCACGGGCCTCCGGGTCGTACGCGACCACCTGCGCGCCGGCGTCCAGCAAGCGGGCCGCGATCACGAGGGCCGGAGCCTCCCGAACATCGTCCGTCTCCGGCTTGAACGCGACGCCCCAGAGCGCGACCCGGCGCCCGGCCAAGGCCCCGCCGTAGCGGGCGATGACCTTCTCGGCGAGGACATGCTTCTGCCGCTCGTTGGCGCGCTCCACGGCGCGGACGATGCCGAGCTCGACGCCCTGGGCTTGGGCCCCGTGCAACAAGGCGGCGACGTCCTTCGGGAAGCACGAGCCGCCGTATCCGGCACCCGCGAACAAGAACCGAGGGCCGATGCGGGTGTCTGCGCCAACGCCCAGCCGCACCCGCTCGACGTCGGCGCCGACCACCTCGCAGAGCCGGGACAGCTCATTCATGAACGAGATCTTGGTGGCGAGGAGCGCGTTGCTCGCGTACTTCGCGAGTTCGGCAGAGCGGTTGTCCATGAACAGGATGGGCCGCCCGGTGCGGACCAGCCCCGCGTACAGCGTGGACATGGCGTCTCGGGCCCGCGGGTCTGAGCACCCGATGACGATGCGGTCCGGGCGCATGAAGTCGTCCAGCGCGGCGCCTTCCTTCAGGAACTCCGGGTTGCTCACGACGTCGATGATGTGGTTGCAGGAGGAGAGTCGAGCGCGCACAGCGTCGGCGGTGCCGACCGGCACCGTGCTTTTGATGACAACGAGCAAGGGCCGGCGGGCGTGGGCGCAGATGGTGTCGCACACGGCGTAGACACCGCCCAGGTCGGCGGACCCGTCGGCGCGGCCCGGAGTCCCCACGGCGATGAACACGACGTCGGCCTCGGCGACCGCTGGCCCGCCCTCCGTGGAGAAGTGGAGCCGGCCTTCACGCATGCCGCGGCGAAGGACGCCGTCCAGCCCTGGCTCGTAGATGGGCACCTGCCCGGCCTGCAAGCCGCGAATCTTGTCTGGGTCGTGATCGACACAGGTGACGGAGAAGCCGAGGTCCGCGAAGCAGGTGCCGACGACGAGCCCCACGTAGCCCGTGCCGATGACGCAGAGTTCCATGGTGGGCGCCCCCGTTCGGGCGCGAGGGCCCGGCGGGGCGATATCGGAGGGCTGGGGGTGCGTCAACGCGGGCCGGCGTGGGCCCTTGACGCCCGGGACCCGGAGCGATAGCCCGCAGTGTCCGAGCCGGGACCTCTGCCCGGCCGCCTTCCCGGAGTCATCGTGGCCAATCACAAGGATGCCATCAAGCGCGATCGGCAAAACCAGAAGCGCCGTCTGCGCAACCGTCACTTCCGCAGCATGATGCGGACGGAAATCAAGAAGCTGCGCAAGGCCATCGACGCCGGTGATGCCACCAGCGCCGCCGCTTCCCTCCCCGAGACGGTGAGCGTCATCCAGCGCCTCGCCCAGAAGGGCATCATCCACAAGAGCCAGGCGGCTCGCCGCGTGTCGCGCCTCGCGGTGCAGATCAACGGCCTCCAGAAGTAGTCCTCCCAGGGTCTACGCCCAGCGGGCTCCGACACAATCGGGGCCCGCTGTCTTTTTGGCGCTTCTCGCTGTCTTTTTGGGTTTTGCGACGTGGAGGGGGCCCGGCTCACGGCTGCCGGGCTCGTCACGCCGCGCCGACGAGCTCCAGCACGAGGGCCTCGAAGACCCGCACCTCGTCGGCCCCGCCGCCGTGGAAGCGGCGGTTGGCCCGCACCAGCGCGGCGAGCAGGCGCGGGGTGTCGATCGGCCGCTCGCGCAACGCACGCTCGGCCGCCCGCAGCTTGTCCGAGGGCACGCGCCGCCAGGCGGCCGGCGTCTCGGCGTGCGCGCGCAGCGCACCCTGAAGCGCCACGAGGCTGCGCACCTGCCAAGCGACAAGGCCCAGCAGCGCGTGAACGTTGCCGCCTCCAGGGCCGGTCTCGTCGAGGAGGCGGTGACAGGTCGCCAGCGCCGCGTCGGCGTCACGCGAGACGATGGCGTCGGTGAGAGACCACATGGACGCCTCCGCGACGGGCGCGCACAGGGCCGTGATGGTGGCCGAGTCGATGCGCCCGGCCCCGCCGAGGTACAGCGCGCACTTCTCGATCTCCATCTTGAGACGGCCCAGATCTCCGCCCACGATCTCGACGAGAAGGCGCGCGTCCGCCCCAGAGAGGGCCACGCCTGCCGCCGACGCTGCGGCGACGCAGAAGTCTTCGGGGCGGACGTCCCCCGCCTTGAAGCGGTAGACGGCGCCGGATTTTTTGGCGGCGTTCTCGATGCGCTTGCCGAAGTCCTTGCCGCCCACCGGCGCCGGCCACTTGGCCCCGACCAGCACCAGCGCCGCCCCGGGCCCCGGGCGCTCCACCCACCCGAGGAGGTCCTCCAACAAGGCGGGCGCGGCCTCTTGCACATCCCGCACGAGGACGACCCGACGACCGCCCAGCAAGGACGGCGTGCGGAGCTGGTCGAAGGCGCCGCGCGCGCCCTCGGCCGCCGAGCAGGTGAACACGCGAAACGGGTCCGGGCGGCCGCCCGTCAGCGCGTCGAGCACCGCGCGCTCCGCGTCCTTTACCCGCAGCGCCTCGTCTCCGAGGATGACGTGCACCGGCAGGGCCGCGTCGATCGCCGTCATCGCCTCGCCTCCTCCGCGCGCGGGATTCCGCAGCCGCGGCCTCTTGTAGCCGCACGCTCGCCCTCCGACCAGCGCCGCCCGTTGACAAGGCACCCGCCGGGCCCGACACTCTCCCCGACGCCGGGCGGCTCGATTCGCTGCCGCCCCCCGAGGCCCGTTTTGACCGCTCTCCTTCTCCTGACCGCCGCCTTCGCCCAAGACCCCACGCTCTCGACGCCCCAGGCGCCGCCGGCGGCACTGGGAGAGGTCAAGCGCCAGCCCTTGATGGAGGTCAACCTGCGCGGGCGCTGGATGGGGATGCCGGACTCCATCCTCGACATCTGGTTCTTCGACTCCGACGTCGAGGGCGCAAACCAACTGGACCGCCCGAACGTGCGCGGCGCGTCCGTCGGCATCGAGTACGTGCTGAAGCCGCGCCCGTCCAACTGGGTGTTCTACTACGAGTACATGGGCAGCCTGATGGGCGACGGCTACTGGGACGACGTCGAGAGCCCCGCAGACCACAACGACGGCTCCTGGATCGAGCCGTCGCGGCTGGGCCTGCACGGTGTGGGCGTCAACTACCTGCACGAGGTGGCGCTCACCCCCGAAGAAAACCAAGTCTGGCTGTCGATGCTTTTCGGCGGCGGCTTGGGCGGCGCCTTCGTCGTCGGCGACATGAAGCAGTGGTTGCCCGGCGGCAACGCCGACATCCGGAACGACTGCCTTCGCCAGTCCCCGGCGTTCGCGCGCAAGGACGCCTGCCCGGCCGATCCGGTGGTGCGGCTCCCGCGGGCGCTGCCCATCGTCGACATCAGCACCGGCTTCCGCATCAACTTCGCAGACCGCGCGAGCGTCCGCTTGGACGCCGGCTTCCACAACCTGTTCTACGTCGGCACTTCTGTCGGGGGCGTGTTCTGAGCCTTGACCGCCGCGTCCGCTGGCGTTACGTGCGCAGCCGTCTTCGTATCCGCTCCCAGGAGTTCACTTGATCCTCGTCACCGTCCGTGAGAACGAGCCGTTTGAGAAGGCGCTGCGCCGCTTCCGCCGCAAGGTGGAGCGTGAGGGCATCCGCAAGGACATCAAGAAGAACAGCTTCTATCTGAAGCCCGGTGAAAAGCGCCGCCTCAAGCAGCGCCTCGCCGAGAAGCGCCGCCGGAAGGCGATGCGCCGCGCCATCAAGAAGGCCGTCACCCGCTGACGGTCTGCTCCCCGGGGCATGTCCCCGGCGGGCCGGTCTGGCCGCCTTCGGGCGGCCAGCGTCGTTTTGGCCCCTCTCCACCGCCTGCGGCCCGCGCCGCCTCAGGGTGATGGTGCGGCGGTGGACAGCGCCTTTTGGGCCCGCGCCCGCGCGGCAGCGTTGAAGCCCGCGGCCCCCGGCGGGTCCCCACCCTCCGGGGCGCGAACGGCCTCGCCCAACAGGCGCTCCCGCAGGACCGCATCGTCGTTGGGGTCCAGGCCATACAAGGCGAGATCCACGAGCGGCCCGAGGTGGCCCGGCCCCTCGCGCACCGCCTCTTCGAGCAGAGGCCGCCCCGGAAGCGGGGGCGCGCCGTCCAGCGCCGGCCGCAGGCTCAGCACCAGCCCCGCGGCGCCCGCCACCCACACGCGCTCGGCCGGCGGGGCGCCCTCGACCCCGGCCGCCCACGCCGCCAAGGCCTCGAGGCCCGGGAGGTCCGGGTCCACCGCGCCGGCGCCGCGGAGGTCCAGCGCGCGGCCCCAGGCCTGCAAGGTCCAGGTTGCACAGGGCAGATCCTCCGCCCCCAGCTGGGCCACCGCGGCCGGCACCAGGCGGCCGCCGGCGGTGATCACCTGCGCCGAGAACCCCGGCCGAAGAGACAAGCAGCGCATGCCCGCCTCCCGGGCTGCCGCATACGCGCTGCCCGCGAGCGCGGGATCGCCCCATGCCGCCTGCGCGGCGAGCGCGCGCGAGAGTCGCCACAAGAGCCGCGGCTCGTCTGGGTGCCGCTCCAGCTGGAGCACCGTGTCCTGGAGCACGGGAGAGAGGTCCGCCGAGGTGGCGGCCTGGGCGTAGCGCTCGTCCAAGCTGCGGAGCTTCTTGGCGACCGGATCTCGCGACGCCTGCCGGGCCGCACACCCCACCAACAACGCAGCAACGGCCACCGCTCGAAGCCGCATCGACGCGCCCTCCTTCGACGCCGGTTAGTATCGCGGCGATACGGCGGCGCCGCCTGCCCGGGTGGTGGAACGGTAGACACAGGGGCCTTAAAAGCCCCTTCCCCGTTGGGAGTGCCGGTTCGAGTCCGGTCCCGGGCACCCTGCCCTTTGCGTGGTTGACCTCGGCCGGTTCATCCCGTATTCTTGCGCAGCGGCGGCCGCGGAGCCCGACATGGGAACGATCATCGGCATTGACTTGGGGACCACGAACTCGGTGGTCGCGTTCATGGAGCGCGGCGAGCCGCGGGTCATCATCAACGAGGAGGGCGGGCGCGTCACTCCCTCGGTGGTGGGCTTCTCCCGCGACGGCGAGCGCTTCGTGGGAGAGGTGGCCAAGCGCCAGATGCTCATGAACCCCGACGCCACGGTGTACGCGGTCAAGCGCTTCATGGGGCGCCGGTTCATGGACGCCCAGGGCGACCTCGGCCTGGTCACCTACCCGGTGACGGCCGCGGCCAACGGGGATTGCGCCATCAACGTCGGCGGGCGCGCGTACTCGCCCCAAGAGCTGTCGGCGATGGTGCTTCAGAAGCTCAAAAAGGCCGCCGAAGACTTCCTCGGCGAGACGGTCACGGAGGCCGTCATCACCGTTCCGGCCTACTTCACCGACCGCCAGCGCCAGGCCACACGCGACGCCGGCACGATCGCAGGCTTGGACGTCCTTCGCATCCTCAACGAGCCGACGGCCGCGGCCCTCGCCTACGTCCACGACCGCCGCCGCGCGAGCACCATCGCGGTCTACGATTTCGGCGGCGGGACCTTCGACATCTCCATCCTCGAGGTGGACCGCGACGTCGCAGAGGTCAAGGCCACCCGCGGCAACAACCAGCTCGGCGGCGCCGACATCGACCGCCTCCTCGTCAACTGGCTGCTCGCGGAGTTCAAGCGGCAGCACAACCTGGACGTGAGCGGGGACCGCATCGTCCTCCAGCGCCTCCGGGACGCCGCAGAGCGCGCCAAGCTGGAGTTGAGCACCGCCACCTCGGCCGACATCCATCTCCCGTTCCTCGTCGCGGACGCCGGCGGCCCTCGCCACCTGCAAACCACCATCACCCGGGCGGCCTTCGAGGACATGATCGATCCCATCGTCCGCCAGACGGTCGAGGAGTGCCGGCGCGCCTTGGCCGACGCCCGGCTGGAGGCCTCCCGCATCGAGGAGGTCGTGATGGTGGGCGGCAGCAGCCGCATCCCGCTCGTCCAACGGATGGTGCAAGAGCTCTTCGGGCGCCCGCTCAACAAGGGCTTCAACCCCGACGAGGTCGTCGCCGTGGGCGCGGCGATTCAGGCAGGGATCCTCGAGGGCGAGGTCAAGAGCGTCACGCTTCTCGACGTCACCTCCTACACCCTCGGGATCGAGGTCGCGGGCGGCCGCTTCGCGGCGCTCATCCCGAAGAACACCACCATTCCCGCGCAGAAGGTCCAGCTCGTCTCGACGGTCATGGACAACCAGCGGACCGTCAAGATCCACGTCCTGCAGGGGGAGTCCACGAAGGCCCGGGAAAACACCTCCCTCGGCGA
>Ga0068872_10004599_pt1 | contig 10447 bp, 16 predicted proteins | sample NOAtaG_7_FD_66441 | JGI IMG/M metagenome (GOLD analysis project Ga0068872, IMG submission 66441) | Freshwater lake microbial communities from Lake Erie, under a cyanobacterial bloom - NOAA_Erie_Diel1S_2200h metaG | ecosystem: Environmental > Aquatic > Freshwater > Lake | place: USA: Ohio, Lake...
AACGCCTTTTTCCGCCTCATCGACGCCCGGTATGAAGCCGTGCGGCCCACCATGGTGCTGTCGAACCTGGACCGCCAGGGCTTGATCGAGGTGCTGGGGGACGCCGCCTACGACCGTCTCACGGAAGCCGGCGCCCAGCGCCTGACGTTCGACTGGCAGAGCCTGCGCGCAAAGGCCGGGCAAGGGGTGCCAGCATGACCGCCACCATCACCCCGCAGTGCATCGATTGCCTCACAGCCGAGGATCACCCCCAGCACCCCGGGTACCAGGCCGACTGCCTGGGCTGCGAGTGCCGAGCCTTGGCCCACGGACCAGAGGGCTGGCGAGCCGCCCAAGGCCTCACCAATGCCCCGCTGCGCGACGCCATCCTGCTGATGGCCGCCAAGCACAGCGCAACCGAACACCACGTGCAGCAGCGCGTCTGGCACTGGATCGGACGCCTGCAGGGGAGGGCAGATCGTGGCTGATGACCGCTACGTCCGCGTCACCCCGTTCACCCGCCGCTACGACGCCCACGTCCAACGCCTGCAGGAGCTGGCCACGCCCAAGGCCCGCGCCGAGTACCTGCAGCAGGTCAGCCGCGACGACGGCCGCCTGATCGCCAAGATGCTCGCCGACGAGGCGGCAAAGCTCAACCAGCGCACTGCGCCGAGGAAATGACCATGCGAGTAGTTGCCTTCACCATCCTGGGCGAGCCCGCCAGCAAAGCGAACAGCCGCAAGATCGTCACCATGGGGCAGGGCGAGAACAAGCGCGCGGCCGTCATCAAGTCCGACAAGGCGCTCAGCTACGTCGACAGCGCCCTGCGCCAGATCCCGCCCGATGCCCGCCTGCGCCTGTCTGGCCCGGTGTTCTTCACGGCACGCATCTTCTACGCCTCAGAGCGTCCCGACCTTGACGAGTCCGTGATCCTGGACCTGCTCCAGGACCAATGGAAGCGCGACAAGAAGACCAAGGTCCGCCACCTGGTGCAGCACGGCGTGTACGTCAACGACCGCCAGATCAAGGGCAAGCACATCACCTGGCACATCGACCCGTTCAATCCGCGCGCCGAAATCATCGTCGAGGAGATGCAGCCAGATCCCGAGTGGGCGGCCGCCAAGAAGCGCAAGCAGGCCGTGCGCAAACAACAGGCCGCCAAGTCTGCAACCCAGTGTGCGCTGGCCCTGTAACACCGGCACACGTAACACCCTGCTGTAACAAAAGGACCGGAAAACCATGATCGCCATCGGCAAAGACGACAGGATCACCCAGGAGACGCTCAAGTCAAGGTTGCGCTACGACCCAGACACGGGCAAGTTCATATGGATTGTCAAACCAGCAGGCAACGTGAAGGTGGGGCAGGTTGCAGGCGGACTCAATTCAGAGGGATACCTTCAGATCCGCGTTTTCGGCGTGATGTACAAGGCCCACCGTCTCGCTTGGCTCTACATGACCGGCAAATGGCCTGAGAGCGAGATCGACCATATAGATGGCGCACGAGCCAATAACCGCTGGTCGAACCTTAGAGAGGCGACACGCGAGCAGAACTGCCAAAACAGATGTTTGCGGAAAGACAGCAAAACGGGAGTCAAGGGCGTTGGGCTGAACCGCAAAACCGGCAAGTGGACTGCATACGTCCGCGCAGGTGGTGTTATCCACCATCTCGGTTCATTTGAAAGCAAGCAGCTGGCCCAGGAAGCAAGATCAGGTGCCGCGAAGCGCCTGCACGGCAGCTTTGCCAGCGAGGGGAAGTAATGATCACAGCAGCAGAAAAGTACGCGCGATCAACGAATACGAGCAACCTCTCTCTGGTCGTTCAAGGGCGATGTGATGCAGATGCACTCATCGCCGCCGGCTGGGTGGCCAAGGATCCGCGCCGGGCCGCCGCGCTGGCGCTCTACCGCATGGCCGCCACCGGCGACACCAATGGCCTGCAGCCCATCGCCGACACCATGGACGGCTGGCTCAACGGCAAGCTGCAGCGCAAAGGCGCCAAGCCCATGCCCAAGGTCCAGCGTCGCGAAATGGTCGTGCACGTGCTGCGCTGGTGGCTGCAGCCGACCTGTGGCTACTGCGAGGGGCGGGGCTTCGAGCTGGTGGGCGACGACGACGCGCCGGGCGCCCGTGCTCTGAGCACGAAAGCCTGCCAGGCCTGCCACGGTACCGGCAAACGGCCCGTGGAGCGTGAGGTGCCGCCGCACCTGAAAGAACCTGCCCGCCTGCTGGCCGACCAACTGGACAGCCTTGTGCTGCTGGTCACGGGGGAAATGGCCCGGGTGCTGAATGAGCGGATGCCGAGCTTGGAGGTGATGCCTTGAAGCTCCGTCAACACCGCAAGCGCCGCAACACCCTGGTGCTGCGCAACGCGCGACGATGCCTGTTCGCGCGATCCGCCAGGCTTCAACTGTCGTCATGGTTTGCGCGTTTCATTGACCGCCAGATGGCCACCAGCTATAGCCAATCGCGCGGATACGAGCAGTGGCCGGAGTCCCACCGTTGACCGCCGAGCTGCTCCCCGACTACCTGAACTACAGCGCCGCCCACGTGGCCCAGCTGGACGACGGCCAGTGGCTGGCAGCGCCAGCATGCCCAGCGCGCCAGGTGTACTGGTGCGTCTGCTGCCAGCGGCCCATCCTGGTCGACGCCGAGGGCCTGTACATGCACGACAGCGGGGTGACGCACCCCTTGACCAGCTTTTTCAACGACGAGGAGAAACCTCAGTGACTCAGCCCACCCAAACCACCGAGAACGCTATCCAAGCAGCAGGCGCAGCCATCGCGCCGCGCGTTACGCCCGATGACCTCAAGGCGAGCATTGTCAGCGAGCATTTCTTCACCGCAGCGGATGGCGACTACAAGGCTATGGAGAACGCTGCGTTCGTCAACGGCTCGCTCAATGGTGAGCAAATCAGGTCGATTCCCGAGCCGCTGCATTTGCTCACCTTCTGCGTGCTGGTGCTCAAGAACGGCTTCACCGTGACCGGCGAGAGCGCATGCGCCAGTCCCGAGAACTTCAACGCCGAGATCGGCCGCCGCATCGCCCGCGAGAACGCCGTGGCCAAAATCTGGCCGCTGCTGGGCTACGAGCTGCGCACCAAACTGGCGGCGCAGCCCACGTCCTACCAGGATCGAGTGCGCGCCGAGTACGACGAGCTGAACACGAAGCTGTCCAAGCTGGTGGCGTTCTTCGCTACCGACACATTCGAGGCGCTGCCCAAGGAAGAGAAAGACTGTCTGACGGCCCAGCACGCCGCCATGTGCGACTACAGCAACTGCCTGTCTGAGCGCATCCAGGCCTTCGGCCAGTAAGGCGGCGCCATGACCACCATCGCTTGGGATGGCACGACGCTGGCCGCCGACAGGCAGTCGACCTGGGGCGGCACGCCCATCAGGGTGCGCAAGGTGCACAAGCTGCGCGCACCCGACGGGTCGTTCATCCTGTACGGCGGCAGCGGCAACAGCATCCAGCTGGGCGCGTTCCATCGCTTCGTCACAGGCCAGACATGGCGTGTGCCTTGCATCGATGATGCCCAGTTCATGATGATCGACGCGCAGCGCCGAGTGTGGATCGCCCAGAACAACATGGACTGGCATCGCATCGACGTGCGCCGATGGGCCATGGGCAGCGGCGCAGACTACGCCCTGGGCGCCATGGCATATGGGGCCAGCGCAATGGAGGCTGTCAAGGTCGCATCCGGCCTGGACACGGGCACTGGCATGGGCGTCGACTCGGTGAGGTTCTGACCATGGCAGACAGTCTTGACAACCTTTCCGCCGCCACCGGACTGAGCCGGGGAACCATGCTGGAGCTATTCGCAGAAGCCAAGGCAAACAACCAGCGTCTCAGCGCCTGCCCGTGGCATGACTTTGAGCCCCTACCGGGCGCCAAGGTGGTGTTTGGCCAGCCGGCAAAGTACCGCTGCAAGCACTGCGCGGGCGAGGTGGACCGGCACGCCTATCACTGGCACGAGCAGGGTAGACGCGCGAAAGCGACGCCATGAACGAATAACGCGCTGGCCATGCTGGAATTGCCCCCAGCGAACAAAGCCGGACAGACAGACCCGGCCAAAACAACAAGCTGACCCTCTTTGGTGGGTCAGTGCGCCCAAATTTTCCCAGCAACTCGGCCCCGCCGGCGATCAGCCCGCGGGGTTTTGTCGTTTCGGGGTCCATCTCATGGCAACAAGGACGAGCAACATGGCAGCAGAGACCGGTGCAGGCGTGGCCCTCAGTATCAAGACCGGGGCGCTCTTGGGTGTCGTCATGATCATGGCCAGCATCCTGGGCACGATCATCGGGCTCAAGGTCATACCCCCCACCAAGGGGCGGGAGCTGGATGACATCTCCACCCGGCTGCTGTGTGGCCTGCTGTCATCGAGCACGCTGGGCACGTATGCCGCCTACCGCTTCATCAAAGCCGACCCCGAGTGGCTGGCGTTCTGGATGCGGATCTACCAGGGCATGCCAGAGCAGTATTTCATGGCTCTGGCCAGTGCTGGCCTGCCGATCATCCTGCTGTCGGCCTTGCCTGGCTTCTGGCTGGTGGCGGCCTTCATGCGGTTTGCCCAGCGCAATGCTGCCCGGCTGTCGAACACAGAGGTGAACCCATGAACGGGCCCGCATGGATGGCGGTGGCCCGCAAGTACTTGGGCACCCGCGAGGTCAAGGGCCCCAAGCACAGCCCTGTCATCGTTGGTTGGCTCGTCAAGCTGGGTGCCTGGTGGCGCGACGACGAAACGCCCTGGTGCGGCGTGTTTACTGGCGCCGTCATGAAAGAGGCTGGTCACGACATCCCCAAGGCCTACTTCCGCGCCCGGGCCTGGGAAGACTGGGGTAAGCCGCTGGCCGCGCCCGTGGTGGGCTGCATCGTGGTGTTCACCCGGCAAGGCGGTGGCCACGTCGGGTTCGTGGTGGGCCAAGACAAGGCAGGCAACCTGCTGGTGCTGGGCGGCAACCAGGGCGATGAGGTCAACATCCGGGCCTTTCCGCGCGCCCGTGTGACCGCCTACCGGTGGCCTGCTGGTGTCGCGGCACCCGTGGCGCCGGGCCCGCTGCCGCTGCTGGCCGGCGCTGCGCTGAGCACGCGGGAGGCCTGAGCATGATGGGCCGCATCTTTCCGCCTTGGGCGCGCATTGCCCTGGCTGTCGCTGCTGTGCTGTGGCTTGGTGTCCAGATCTACAGCTACGGCCGAGAGGTCGAGCGCAAAGCCTGGCAGGCCAAGACCACCACCCAGGCCCTTGACACCAGTGAGGGCCACCGCGCCCAGGAAGGCGCCACCGCGAAGGCGCAAGACGAGGCAGACGATGAGCACATCCAAACGATTCGCCGGCTTTCTGATCAGCGTGATGCTGCTGCCGCTGCTGCTGAGCGCCTGCGCAAGCAACTCGCCGCCGCCCAGCGAGTCGCCAACGGTTGCGCCAAGGACGATCCCGCCGCTGATCGAAGCGGCCAGGCAGTCGCCGCCCTCGGAGCCGTACTTGGAGCGTGTGAGGCGGAATATCGAGAAATGGGCCGAGCAGCTGCAGAGCATCTCGCAGCCGGACAGCTCTGCGAAGCCCGCTACGACGCGCTGACCGCCAAGCCGGGCACACCTGATTCGGGGTCAGGTCAGTGACCGACAAGGCCAACGATCCGGCGCTGCTCAGGCTGCCGCCGGTGCCGCGCTATGACGCGGATCGCGACGGCAACCCGTTCGCCTGGATCGTGGCCACAGCGCCCAAGGTAAGGGCTCACCAGGTGGATCTCGTGCAGACCCACCGGGCCCAGCACCAGGACAGAGAGATATGAGCGAGCAGGATCAATCGCCAGTCGCTTACATCGACATCAAGGACGTCGACAAGGAGGCGCTGCAGGCTCAGTTCGAGGCGGGCACGCTCAGCCTGCGCGAGCTGTCAAAGCAGTTCGGCATGGACCCCAAGAAGGGTCACGTGCAGATCAAGCGCCTGGCCGACCGTGAGGGCTGGACCCAGGATCTGGGCGCCAAGATCCAGGCCAAGGCCGAGCAAAAGCTGGCCAAGCAGGCGCTGACCAAGGAGCAGCAGCAGGCGCCGCGAATCGCCGACAAGCTGATCATCGAGGCCAACGCCGAGGCTATCGTGCAGGTGCGCATGCGCCACCGCACGGACATCAGCAAGGGGATGGCGCTGACGCTCAAGCTCATGGATGAGCTGGAGCAGCACACGGACAACCAGGAGCTGCTGGAGAAGCTGGGCCACCTCATGTATTCGCCGGACAAGAACGGCAAGGACAGGCTCAACGAGATCTACCACGCGGTGATCAGCCTGCCCGAGCGCCTGAAGTCCAACAAGGCGCTGTCCGAGACGATGAAGAACTACATCGCGCTGGAGCGTGAGGCCTACGGCATCAAGGAAGCCGAGCAGAAGGATCTCGGTACGGTCAACGTCACGGTCAAGCAGTACTCGAAGCCTGCCGCGACATGAGCGCAAACGTTCTGCTGCCCAACAACTGGGACCCCCGCGAGTACCAACTTCCAGCATGGATGGCGCTGGAAAAGGGGGTGAAAAGGGCGTTGCTGTTATGGCATCGCCGCAGATCGGGCCGGCAAGGACGACGTCTGTCTGCACTGGGCGGCAACCCAGGCCATGCAGCGGGTGGGCAACTACTGGCACATGCTGCCCCAGTACGGCCAGGCCCGTAAGTCGGTCTGGGAGGCGGTCAACCCCCGCACCGGCAAGCGCCGCATCGATGAGGCGTTCCCGGACGCGATCTGCGAGACGAAGCGCTCGCAGGACATGTTCATCCGGTTCAAGAACGGCAGCACCTGGCAGCTGGTCGGATCGGACAGCTACAACTCTCTGGTGGGCTCGCCTCCCATCGGTGTGACGGCCTCTGAGTGGGCCTTGGCGGACCCCAGCGCCTGGGCCTACTTGCGGCCCATCCTGCTGGAAAACGGAGGCTGGGCGGTGTTCATCACCACCGTCCGGGGCAAGAACCACGTGTGGCGCATGTTCGAGGGCGCCAAGGATGACCCTGACTGGTTCGTCCAGATACTGAGGGCCAGCGAAACCGGCGTGATGACCCGGGCCGCGCTGGACAAGGAGCGCATCGAGTACCAGCGCGAGTACGGTCCCGACGACGGCGATGCGCTGTTCGCTCAGGAGTACGAGTGCGACTGGAACGCGGCCATCGTGGGCAGCTACTACGGCCGGATGATGCGCGACCTGGAGGGCCTGGGCCGCATCACCAACGTGCCGTACGACCCACAGGCCCTGGTGCACACGGCCTGGGACTTAGGGCTCAACGACGCCACGGTGATCTGGTTCTTTCAGCTGGTGGGCAGCGAAATCCACCTGATCGACTACCTGGCCAACAACGGGCAGCCCCTGGCCTGGTACGCCTCGGAGCTGCTGAAGAAGGGCTACGCCTACGGCGAGCACATCCTGCCGCACGACGGCGAGGCCCGTGAGCTGCAGACCGCGCGCTCCCGCGTTGACACCTTGCGTGCACTGCTTGGCCAGAACGTCAGGGCGCTCAAAGGAAAGGGCGCCGAGCGCGTGCTGGTGGCTGACGGCATCAACGCGGTGCGCACGATCCTGCCGCGCTGCTGGTTCGACGCCAAGAGGTGCGCCCATGGCATTGACGCGCTGAAGGCCTACCGGCGCGAGTACGACGAGAAGAAGAAGACCTTCGTGGACAAGCCACTTCATGACTGGGCATCCGACCCGGCGGACAGCTTCCGCTACCTGGCACTGAGCCTCGACTCACTCAAGGCAACACCTGGCGTCGCCGGGGATGTGGCCTCCGCGTTCCGCAATCGCCTGCGCTTCAACTGACAGACCACCCACCATGCAGCAAGACCAGTACACCGACGCCCGCGACAAAGCAGGGCGCAGCGGCGGCATGCCCCTGCAGAAGCTGGAGCAGTGGCTGTCCGACATGGAGAACGAGCCCAACTGGCGCGACAGCGCCAACAAGTGCGCCGACTACTACGACCACAAGCAGAGCAGCCAGGCCCGCATCGAGCGCCACCAGCGCACCGGCGAGCCGATGACGACCATCAACCTGATCCAGCGCACCATCAATGGCGCCCTGGGGCAGGAGGCCAAGAGCCGGCTGAACTGGAAGTGCGACGCTGATTCGGGCAGCCTGAGCGACCTGGCCAGCTTCTTTTCGGAGCGCCTGCACGAGCTGCAGCGCGAGGCCAGCACCGACATGGCCATCAGCGAGGCCTACAGCTCGATGCTGCGCACCGGCATCGGCTGGGTGGAGGTGTCGCGCAACCCGGATCCGCTGGCCTACCCGTACCGCGTGACCGCCATCCATCGCAACGAGGTGTGGTGGGACTGGCGGGCGAAGATGGCCGACAAGTCGGACGCGATGTGGGTGATCCGCCAGCGCTGGGTGGATCTGGATGAGGCCCTGGCCAAGTTCCCGAAGTACCGCGAGGTGCTGGAGATCGGCTGCCACAGCGGGCCCATCACCGATTCGATGGCGCGCACCATCCTGACCAGCGCCGACACGTTCGAGTCGATCCACATGACCCGCCGGTCGTTCAGCCGCCTGGAAGAAGAGTGGCTGGACAACAGCGTGCGCAAGCGCGTGCGGTTCTACGACGTCTATTACAAGCAGCCCATTCAGGCTGTGGCCCTGGTGGTAGGCAGCCGCCGGGTGAAGTTCAACCCGCGCAACCCGATACACGCCGCCATGGTGCAGCGTGGCATTGCCCGGCTGCTCAAGGGGGCCAGCTTCGAGATCCGCCACGCGATGTTCGCGGGCCCGTACCGCCTGTTCGATGTGCCGCTGCGCGGGCGCCGCTTCCCGCTGGTGCCGTTCGTCTGCTACTCGGCCGACGATGACCGCAGCCCTTACGGCCTGGTGCACGGGATGATCGAGCCCCAGGACGAGTTCAACGAGCGCCGCAGCCGTCTGATGTGGCTGCTGAAGGCCAAGCAGGTGCTGGTGGACCGCGATGCGCTGGACCCCGAATACAACACCCTGGCTGATCTGGCTGTGGAGGTGATGCGGCCCGACGCCATGTTCGTGCTCAACCCGAACCGCCAGAACAAGGACGGCCTGGTTATCCAGACCAACGCTCAGCTGCAGGCCGAGCAGGTGGCGGTGATGCAGGACTCCAAGCAGCTGATCCAGGACGTGCCTGGCCTGTACGCAGCCCTGTTGGGCAGTGGTGCGGATGGCGCCAAGTCGGGCGTGGCGATCAACAGCCTGGTGGAGCAGTCAGTGGCCAGCCTGGGCGAGACCTCGGACAACTACCGCACCAGCCGCCGCGAGGTGGGCGAGCTGTGCATGGAGCTGCTGATCGAGGACCACCTGCAGCCCGCCATGGAGGTGGAGGTGGGCACGGGCGCCAAGCGCCGTGTGATCGTGCTCAACGGCCAGACCGACGACGGCCTGCCGGTCAACAACGTGGAAGACGCACCGGTGCGGGTAGCCCTGGGTGATGTGCCCACGACCGCTGCCTACCGTGGCCAGCAGCAGATTTTCTTGTCCAACGCCCTGGGCCAGGTCGGCAACAACCCCACGGCGCAGGCCGTGCTCATACCGGCACTGCTGGAGGCGGGCGACCTGGAGAACCGCCACCTGTACGCCAAGTGGATGCGTCAGCAGGCCGGCGTGCCCGAGCCAGAAGACCTGGGCGACGAGGACGCCATGGCCCAGGCCACGCAGCAGCGCATGCAAGTGCAGGGCGCAGCGCAGGAAATGCAGCTGCGCGATGCGGCCGCGACCGTGGCCAAGAAGGAAAACGACGCCGCGCTGTCTGGCGCCAAGGCCCAGCGCGAAGCCGCAGCCGCTCAGGCCGAAGCACTCAAAGCCGAGCAGATGGCCGCAGCCCTGCAGGCGCAGATACAGCCCGCACCCATGACGCCTGACCAGCTGGCCATGGATGCCCTGCAGGAGGCCTCAGCGGCCTGACCAGTTCTCACCACGGTGTCGCCGGTGCGCCGTGGATGAGTAAAGCACCGGCAAACCCCGAAGCCCTTGGCAGCAATGCCCGGGGCTTTTTCTTTTCGGACCTCTCCGACACGAGGAAAAGCCTACATGTCCACACAAGACATCCACACCCAGATCGACAGCCTCGAAGGCAAGAACGTCGACTACTCCGACCCCAACCTCTACGCGCAGATCCTGGGCTATGACCAGGACCTGGGCGATGAAGGGCAGGGCGGCAGCCAGTCGGCCGATAACCTGATCGAGACTTCCCAGGGCGATGCAGCGGCAGCAGCCGCGACCCCTGGTGATTCGGTTGCCCCCGCTGGGCAGCTCGACATCACCGGCCAGGCCGCAGCAGCACCAGCCGCAGCAACCAGTGACTCGAACGCCGTTGTCACCGATCAGCAGGGTGCAGACCAGTCTCAGCAGGGCATTGATGGCATCGCCACGCGCGATGGCAAACGCATCATCCCTTACGCCGTTCTCGAGCACGAGCGACGTGAAAAGCAGCAGCTCAAGGACCAGCTCAAGGATCTGCAGCAGCAGCTGCAGTCCAA
>Ga0068872_10004602_pt1 | contig 10436 bp, 8 predicted proteins | sample NOAtaG_7_FD_66441 | JGI IMG/M metagenome (GOLD analysis project Ga0068872, IMG submission 66441) | Freshwater lake microbial communities from Lake Erie, under a cyanobacterial bloom - NOAA_Erie_Diel1S_2200h metaG | ecosystem: Environmental > Aquatic > Freshwater > Lake | place: USA: Ohio, Lake...
GGGTTTGCTTGGTGCGCGTGCCGAGAGGCTCGCGGGCTTGTGGCAGGCATGGGCCGAGCCCGATCCCGAAGGCGAGGCGCCGCGCGCACGTTGGATACGCATCGCCGAGCGGCGCAGCGTCGAGGATCTGGAGGTGTCGGTGGCGCCGGTGCTGGCTTCCACGCTGCTCTTCGAGCGGGTCTGGAGCCGCGTGGCGGGCGCCGTACTCACCTCTGCCACGCTGACCGCCCTCGGCAGCTTCGAGCGCATCCTGCTCCGCGCGGGGCTACCCGATGACTGCCTCTTCGCCACCGTGCCCAGCCCTTTCGATTACCGCGCGCGGGCCTGCCTCGCGGTGCCGAAGCTCGCCGCGGATCCAGGCGATCCGACGGCGCATACGCGCGAGGTGGCGCGCTGGCTCGAGGACGAACTCGACCAGTCGCAGGCGAGCCTGGTGCTGTTTGCCTCGCGCAAGCAGATGCGCGATGTCTATGACCGCGTGTCGCTGTCGCTGCGCGATTGCGTGTTGCTGCAGGATCACTTCGGCAAGCAGGAACTGCTGCGTCTGCACCGCCAGCGCGTGGACGCGGGCGAGGGTTCGGTGATTTTCGGGTTGGCGAGTTTTGCCGAGGGCATCGACCTGCCCGGCAGTTATTGCATGCACGTGGTGATCGCGAAATTGCCCTTCGCCGTGCCGGACGATCCGGTGGAAGCGGCGCTTGCCGAGTGGATCGAGTCGCGCGGGGGCAACCCTTTCATGGAGATCTCGGTGCCCGATGCGGCGCTGCGGCTGGTGCAGGCGAGCGGGAGATTGTTGCGCACAGAGGAAGACACCGGGCGCATCACGCTCCTTGACCGACGGGTGATCACCAAGGCCTATGGGCGGAAGATTCTCGATTCCTTGCCGCCGTTTCGGCGGGAGATCGGCTGAGGGCGCTGTCTGTCGGGGCATGGCCCGCCCACACGCGGGATTGTGTGCGCACGACGAGCGCGCATACCGGCCCCTTGCGGGACCGGCATGCGCGTAGAGGCATCAGAAGTTGTAGCCGGCCGCGAGGCCGTAGGTGCGGGGCTCAACCAGGAACAGGTTCGTGAACAGCCCCGAGGAGGGGTCGGTGACATACATGCCCACCACATTGTCCTCGTCGGCGATGTTCTTCACGAAGGCGCGCAGAAACCAGGTCTGATCGGGTGATGCGAGTGTTGCCTGGGCGTTCCACAGGTCCCACGACTCGATCTTGTCGATCGGCTTGTTGAAGATCCGGCCGTACATCGCGCTTTGCCAGTAGTAATCGACCCGCGCGGTGAGCGTGTAGCTCGCCGGCAGCAGGAACGAGTACTGCGCGCCAAGGCTTGCCGTCCATTCGGGCGAGTTGATCAGGCGGTTGCCCGACAGATCGACCGCCACGCCATCCGAGATGGTGTAAGGCGCAGGCAGCGTTGCTGCGAGCGCCGCGCAGCTCTGCACGCGATCATCCGCGGGGCCGTTGGCCGGTAGCGTGGGCGCGCCCGCGCCGTTGTGGTTCACCACGCAGTTCGAGGCGTTGAGATTGTCCTTGATGAGCGTGACGTCGGAGCGGCCGTCGGTGGGGTCACGCGTGTCCACGCTGGAGAAACCCTTGATCTCGGTGTGAAGGTAAGAGACGTTCGCGTTGAACCGCAGCTGTTCCGTCGGCGCGAACACGAGTTCTGACTCGAGGCCGTAGATCTCGGCGTCGGTGTTCTCGTTGAAGGAGGTGCGGTTGATGATCTTCGAGACCTGCAGCCCCTTGTAGTCGTAGAAGAACGCCGAGAGGTTCGCCTGCAGGGTGCCCCCCAGGAGTACGTTCTTGGTACCTACCTCGAAGGCATTGATGTACTCGGGTTCGAAGGTGGCCTGGCTGTCCGGATAGAGCGCCGGGTCAAAGGGCGGGTTGAAGCCGCCGCCTTTGTAGCCGCGCGAATACGATGCGTACACGAGCGTGGAATCGGTAGCCTCCAGTTCCGGGCTCCAGTCAAGCACCACGCGGCCGGTGAACTTTTTCCACTCGGCATCGTCGACGCGTGGCGCCACGTTCGGAATCGTGTCGTTCGAGCCGAAGGGCACGGTCACGAAGGTGAGTTGCCCGGTGGCCGGATTCTTGTACTGGTTGAAGAGGTACTGGATGTCGTCGATGTCCTTGCTGTCGACCGAGTAGCGGGCGCCGAGGGTGAGTTTCAGATCGTCCTTCAGCTGGAAATAGGTCTCTCCGAAAACGGCGTCGGAGTCCAGTTCGTAGCTGTTGGTGCGGTTGGTGTAATTGGGTGCGACCAGACCCTGGCCTGGCGTGCCCAGCCCGCCGAAGCCGCGCGGGATCTCGGGGAACACCAGCGCGAAATAATCGAGGCCGGTCGCGATCACCCAGTACTCGTTCAGGGTGTCGGCGTCCATGTGGAAGAGTCCGGCCGTGAAGTTGAACATGCCGTCGTAGTTCGACTGCACGCGCAGCTCCAGGCTGCGCTGGTCGGTTTCCTGGTTCGATTGGTCGTAGGCGTCGAGGGTGTTCGAGCAGCCCGCGATGTTGTCTCCCACCGAGCCGGTGGCGGAGTCCGAAGGCGCGGAGATCGGCAGGCAGCCCGTCGAGAAATAGCGCGCATATGCCACGGGGGTGATGGCCTGCAGGAACGGGGAAGGGCTCGCAACCTGCCCCACGCTCATCGTGTAGTCGGTCCGCGAGTACACCGAGGTGTCCTGGTATCCGGCCACGGCCGTGAAGGTGTAGTTGTCGGTTTCGTGCGCGAGACGAAGTGTCACCAGCGTCTCGTCGGCCTCGTAGCTCGGTGCGAAGTCCATTGCCACTTTACGCATGTCGTCGGGGTTGCCGGCCAGGTTGTTGCTGATGCCGGGCGTCGGCGCAAGGATGCTCAGGCGGTTGGGCAACAGGCCCGTCACTTGCGCGAGCGGGTTCACGTTCTCGAAACGCAGTTCATCGGGCAGGCAGCCCAGCGTGGCCGAGGGGTCGTTGTGGCACATCTGTTTCTGGGCGCGGGTGCGGCTGCTGTCTTCCTTGAAGTAGGAGCCCATCAGGTCCAGGGTGGTGTTTTCGGTGGGCATCCAGCGGATCGATCCGCGCAGCGCGTACTGATCACGGTCGTCCACGTCGTCACCGCCGGGTGCCACGTTCTCGGAGTAGCCGTCGCGTGTGAGCGAGAGACCCGCCAGGCGTACCGCGAATGTGTCGCTGAGCGGCACGTTTACCGCGCCCTCGACCTGCTGGTGCTGGTAATCGCCGTACTGGCCCTGCACATAGCCACTGAATTCCGAGGGGTCGGCGGTGTTGGTGATCATATTGATCGCGCCGCCGGTGGAGTTGCGTCCGAAGAGCGTGCCCTGCGGCCCCCGCAGCACCGCGATCTGCTGCACATCGAAGAACGCCGTTTCGAAGAGCCGCGGGAAGAGCACCGGTACCTCGTTAACGCTCACTTCGACACCGGAATCCGAGCCTGCTGCCACGGCGGGGCTGCCGATGCCGCGGATCGAGAAGTTGTTGCCCGTGAAATTGCCCTTCGCGAAAGAGACGTTGGGCACCGCGAACCGGAAGTCACCGAAGGTGGCGATCTGCTGAGCCTCGAGCGCGCTGGCGTCGAAGGCCGTCACGGCAATCGGCACGTCCTGGACCGATTCCTCCCGTTTCTGGGCAGTGACGATGATCTCCTCGAGTTGGGCGATTGCGGGTGGTGACGCGATCACGGCAGCGATGGCAACGGCAAGAAGGCGCTGGCATTGGCGTGTGCGCATGGCGGAACCCTCGGGTTTTATATGTTGTGACGGCTGCGGGCAGATATCCGGGGCCCGCGTCGCCGCAATATAGGAACGCCGTGTTACGAGCGTCAATCGGCTTCTTCGGGCAGGCCCCTCGGCGCTGTTATGCTGGGCGCGGATCCTGTCACCGGACGCAACACATGCCACTCAAGGTCTTCGTCACCCCCGTCACGCCCTTCGAGCAGAACTGTTCGGTGTTGGTCTGCGAGCGTACGCGTCGCGCGGCGGTGATCGATCCGGGTGGCGATCTGGACCGGATCCGCGCCGTGCTGCAAAAAGCCGACGCGACGCTCGAGAAGATCCTGCTCACCCATGCCCATATCGACCACGCCGGTGCCACGGCGGTGCTGGCGCGGGAAGAGGATGTGCGTATCGAGGGGCCGCAGCAGGGCGATGCTTTCTGGATCGAAGGCCTGCCCGAGCAGAGCCGCATGTTCAGCTTTGCCGAGGCCGAGACCTTCACCCCCGACCGCTGGCTCGAGAACGGCGACACCGTCACCGTGGGCGAGTGCAGCCTCGAGGTCTACCACTGCCCGGGGCATACGCCGGGGCATGTGGTGTTCTTCTCGCGCGAGCAGCGTTTCGCGATCGTGGGCGATGTGCTCTTTGCCGGCTCCATCGGACGCACCGATCTGCCGGGCGGTGACCACCAGCAATTGCTCGATTCGATCCGCGGCCGGCTCTGGCCGCTGGGGGATGACGTGGTCTTCGTACCCGGGCACGGCCCGCGTTCGAGTTTCGGGCGCGAGCGTCAGAGCAATCCCTTCGTGGGAGATGCGCAGTTCGCCTGAGCCGCGATCAGCGCCCCGAGCCGTTCGGGGCACCGTCCGCGCTGTGCATTACGTGGGCGGCGGTGCCACCGGTTCGAGCTTGCCGTCGCCCGGTTGCCCGCCGACCTGCTCCGGCGCCACCCAGGGTTCGAAATATCCCAGTCCGCACGTCGCGCCTGCGCCAATGCTGGTGATCACGGTGATCACATCGGTGTTGCAGAGCTGGTTCAGGCTGGTCTTGTAAAGAAAGCGTTTCTCGAATGCGAGACCGGGGCATTTGCGGGGAAGGCGGTTGGCGAGCGTTTTTTTGCCACCCATCTCGAAGAGGATCGTTTGTGCGTCCACCACCCGGGTGCCGCGGATCTGGTGCAGGCTGACGCAGCGCAGCGCGCCTTCAGGGAGCTTGCTTTCTTTCCTTGCGTCTGGCGCGGGGGCGGCCGGCTCTGCGGCAAGGGCGAACGGTGCCATGAGGCTGAACGACACGACGGCTGCCACGGTGATGGCGACGGGGCGTTTCATCGGAAGTACCTCCAAAGAGGTGTGGGTGTCCAGGCTCAGACAGCGGCGCTGGCGGAGGGTTCCGAACAGAACTCGCGCATGCTGTAGGCCACACGCTCCTCGACGCTGCGCGACACCAGTTTCGACTCGCGTGCTATCCGGCGGATGCGCGGCGAGAGCCCGGTGTTGTTGGCGATCTGGATCGAGAGCCCGGGCCGTGCGTTCAGCTCCATGATGAGCGGGCCGCGCTGCTGGTCGATCACAATGTCCGCGCCCAGATAGCCCAGACCGGTGATCTCGTAGCAACTCGCGGCAAGGCACATAAGCTCATGCCAGTGGGGGATCACGAGCGTGTTCAGCGGAAGCCCCGTGTCCGGGTGCAGCTTGCAGGGCCGGTTGTACTGCACCGCAAAAAGCGCTTTCCCCGTGCCGAGGTCCAGTCCCACGCCCACCGCACCCTGGTGCAGGTTCGCCTTGCCGTCCGAGACGTGCGTGGCGAGCCGCATCATCGACATCACGGGGTAGCCGCAGAAGACGATGATGCGGATGTCCGGGATACCCTCGTAGCTCAGGCCCTCGAACTGCGGATCCATCGCGACCAGCGCCTCGATCATCGCCACGTCGGGCTTGCCGCCCAGGCTGTAGAGACCGCTCAGGATGTTCGAGATATGCCGCGTGATATCGAGTCGGGTGACTTCGTCGCCGCTCGATTTCACCCAGTTCTCGCCACGGCGCCCGATGATCACCTTGATGCCCTTGCCGCCGCTGCCGCGGCTCGGCTTGATCACGAAGCTGTCGAGTTGCTCGAGGGTTTTCTCGATCACCTCGACCTGGTGCTGCTCGCTCACCACGCCATAGAGCTTCGCCACGGCCAGGCCGTGTTTTTCGGCGAGCATCTTGGTCTTCAGCTTGTCGTCGACCAGCGGATAGAGCCGCCGCTCGTTGTAGCGCGCGATGAAGGTGTTCCGCTCGTTCATGCCGAGCAGGCCGGTCTCCCGCAGGCGGAAAGGGTTCGCGAGGAACACCTCAGCGGTTCTCCAGCATCGGGCGGAAGCGGCGCAGCTCCATCAGGCGGTAGCCGGTGTACTGGCCGATCAGCAGGATCACCGCGAGCTGCACCATCAGCAGTTCCGGGAAATTGAAGGTGAGGTGCGCGACCAGCGAGTTGCTCATCATCAGGAATGCAGCCGTCGCCACCAGCAGGCTGCCGCCCCCTTGTATGGCCACTTCGCGCGGACCTTCCTCTTCCCAGAGCACCGACATGCGCTCGATGGTCCAGGACAGGATGATCATCGGGAAGAAGGTCACGGTGAGGATCTGGTAGAGCCCGAGCTTGAAACTCAGGATGCTGATGCCCGACATCAGGCCGATCACCACTGTCACCACCGCCGATATGCGCCCCAGCATCAGCAGGTTCAGCCGCGCGAGGTGGAAGCGGATATACAGCCCCGCACCGACCACGATCAGGAAGAGCAGCAGGCCCCACAGCAGCGTGGTCTGTATGAACGCGAGCGCGATCAGGATGGGCATGAACGTGCCCGAGGTGCGCAGCCCGATCAGGATGCGGAAGATCGCCACCACCAGCGTGCCGATGGGTACGAGCAGGATGGTCTTGAAGGCGGCCTGCTCTTCGGCGGGCAGCGCGTAGATGGAAAAATCGACCAGCATCGCGCGGCTGTCGGTGGCCGTGGCAAGTGCGATATCGCGCGTCGCACGGTAGCTCTTGACGATGGAGAAGGTCGCGTTTGAATCGAAGCCGCCTTCCACATCCAGCAGCGATACATCGCCGCGCCGCCACACCATGAACTGCTCCGGAAGCCCCTGGCTTGCGTTGCGCGGATCGAAGATCTTCCAGCGACCGTCGTCCCACACCTCGACCAGGTCGATCAGGTTCTGGCGACGGCGCCCGTCCTCGAGCACCAGTCCGCGCACGATACGGTTCGGGATGCCGGCAAGGGAGAGAAGCTGCAGCGCGGTATTCGCCACATGCGAGTGGCTGTGGTTCTCGCCGAGCAGGAAGGCTGCGTTCTGCGACAGGGGATCACTCACGAGCGCGCGGAGCAACTGCGTGACGAAGGTCTCGGTGTTGGCAGAGACCGCGTGGATCTCGTCCAGCAGCGCCGAGGCTGACGCAGCCTGTGCGCTGTCGTACTCGGGCGGCATGGGCGGAGCCGGGGCTCGCGCCTCGGCCTTCTGGTCGAGCGTGGCGGGATAGACCTGGATGCGGTAATAGAGCGTCTGCTTGCCGTCGGCTTCGCGTCGGGTCCATTGCGCACGGCGGCTGCCGTCGGCCTGTTCTATCTGCGAGAAACCATAGCCCGGCGTGGTGAAATTCTCGTTCAGTATCGCCACGCCATCCTGCTCGTAGGGCAGGGCGAGCGACACCATCACAGGGGCTCCGCTTGCCTGGAACTCCACCTTCGACTCGATGGTCCAGACGGCGGTCTTTTCGTTCGGCACCAGCGGGAAGCCGAGCGCGAAGTGCTTGTACAGCGCAATGCTGAGCCCGATCGCCGCCAGCAGGCCGGCAACCACGTATACCTTGATCTTTTCTTCCATGGCGCGCCGCTGTGCTCGGGAGGTTTAGGGGTCAGGGCCGGGCGGGTGCCGGCACCGTGAAGCGGCGGCTCACATCAACCACGGCCTGATCGCGCAGGAAGTTGCGGCCCAACACCACAGGGTGTCCCTGGCCTGAGCGGTCCGCGAGCAAGAACTCCGTGTACTGGTCGATCTCGCCCAGACGGATGTGGAGCGTCACAACGTAGCGTTTGGTGCTGCTGCCCTTGATCGTGGAGGAGCGTACGACGGGGCGTGTCAGTTCCGTGGGCTTGCCACTGTCGGGATCGAGCACGCTGAACCTCACCCAGGTCTTGCCATCGCGCTCGAACTCGCGGGCGTTGCGCGCGTCGATGACAGAGCCGTTCGCGCCGGTATCGAGGCGTGCCTCCAGTACCAGGGCCGGTGGGTCTACCAGCACACGTTCGACCTCGCCAAGCACCGGCATCGGCGTAGCCGGGCGCGGACGTTCGGCCGGCACGGGCTTCGCGGGAGGAGGCGGACAGACTACGGGAGCCGGGGCGGGCGGCTCGGCCGGTGGCGCCACAACCGCTGGCGCGGGCGGCGCCGGGGCGGGTTCCGGCGCGGGTGCAGGTGTTGCGGGCGCCACAGGCGCCTCGGCCGGAGGCGGCTCGCGAGCGGGCTCGGCTGGCGGGGTTGTCTGGCAGCCCGCAAGCGTCAGCAGGACGCCGAGGAGGGTGGGCGCAAGTAATGCTCTGGAGCTCATCGTTCCTCGATGTCGGCGACTGACCGGTAAAGCCCGCAAACTATAGGCCGGGGACCGGGGTGCGGCAATGCGAACGGACGATGTGAACGCTCAGTGCACGGTGCGGGCAGCGGATTCGAGGTCTGCCAGCTCCAGTTCCTCGGGTTCCAGCGCGACGCTCGACCCCTGGTAGGCATCGAAGTGTTCGTCGAGGTAGTCGCGCAGCTCGCCCACGACGGCCGTCATGGCGTCGATAGCCTGGCTGATGTGCTCGAGGGTGGAGAGAATCGATTCCGGGTCCATCGGGGGATTTTTCCGACCGCTCATCGGGCGTCTCCATCGGCTCAGCCGACATCCTGTCGGCGCTACAGTCACGTGTGGGACGCCGGGGAGGCAGCCCGTTGGCGCACCAGATGTTGTGTGTTCCGTGTGCGGCTGCAACAAGATACTGTGTGCCGGCGGGGCCGCGCAAGACAGCACGGGGAGGCTTGGCCAGATGTCCATCCTGATTTCCATCGACCAGGGAACCACCAGCTCACGCTGCCTTGCCTTCGATACCCGAGGACAGGTGCTGGCGGTGGCGCAGCGCGAGTTTGCGCAGCACTTTCCTGCCGATGGCTGGGTCGAGCATGAGCCCGAGGACCTCTGGCAGAGCACGCTCGCCACGCTGGGCGAGGTAGTAGCCCGGCTGGAGGGGCGTTCGCGCGATATCGCTGCGATCGGCATCACCAACCAGCGCGAGACCACGCTGGTCTGGGACCGTCGTACGGGTGAGCCGTTGCACCGGGCAATCGTCTGGCAGGACCGTCGCACCGCCCCAGACTGCGCAAGGCTCCGGGAAGAGGGTGCGGAGCCTGCGCTCTGTCAGAGCACGGGCCTGCTGCTTGACCCGTATTTTTCGGCGACCAAGATTGCCTGGATCCTCGATAACGTGGAGGGTGCCCGTGACCGGGCAGAGCGTGGTGAGCTCGCGTTTGGGACCGTAGACACATTCCTGTTGTGGCGTCTCACCGGTGGTGCCGTGCACGCGACCGATGCCACCAATGCCTCCCGTACCGCACTGTTCGATCTGCGCACCCAGGACTGGAATCCCGAACTGCTGCGACTCTTCGGTGTGCCGCGCAGCATGTTGCCGCAGGTGCTCGATTCAGCGGCGGACTTCGGTGTGGTGCGAGAGGGTCTTCCCGCCTCGGGCGTGCCCATCCTCGGCATTGCCGGTGATCAGCAGGCGGCATTGATCGGGCAGGGTTGTCTCGCAGCCGGGCAGGCGAAGAGCACCTACGGCACGGGTTGCTTCCTGGTGCTGAACACGGGTACGGAGCCCGTGTGGTCACACAACCGGCTGTTGACCACCGTGGCCTACCGCGTGGATGGCGTTGCGCATTACGCGATGGAGGGCAGCATCTTCGTGGCGGGCGCGGCAGTGAAATGGCTGCGCGACGGCCTGGGCATCATCTCGAACGCCGCCGAGACCGGCGCCATCGCCGCGCGTGCCGGTGGTTCGGGGGGGGTTTATCTGGTGCCCGCCTTCACGGGGCTGGGCGCACCGCACTGGGACCCGGACGCACGCGGTGCGCTGATCGGCCTTACCCGCGACAGCGGCGTGGAGGCCATCGTCACGGCCACGCTGCAATCGGTGGCCTACCAGACTCGCGATCTGGTGGAGGCCATGGCCCGCGACGGTACGCCTCTGGCGGCGCTGCGGGTGGACGGCGGGATGGCGGTGAACGACTGGCTGCTGCAGTTCATGGCCGATGTGCTTGGCATTCCGGTGAGTCGTCCGCGGCTCACGGAAAGCACGGCGCTGGGTGCGGCTGCGCTGGCGGGCTATCGCGCAGGCGTTCTGCCCTCACTGGGGTATTTGCCCGCGCTGGGCGGTGAGGATCACCGCTTCGAACCTGCCATGGCAGAGGCGGAGCGTGAGCGCCTCTACGCTGGCTGGCAGGTGGCTGTGGCGCGGGTGCGCAGCACGGCCTGATCCTGTTCCGCGTGGGCGGGGCGGCCTCAGGACGCGGTGAGCAGGAACTCCACCAACGCCTTCTGCGCATGCAGACGGTTCTCGGCCTCGTCCCAGATGACCGTATCGGGCGCATCCACCAGCTCGGCGCTGATTTCCTCGCCGCGGTGCGCGGGCAGGCAGTGGAGG
>Ga0068872_10004607_pt1 | contig 10431 bp, 2 predicted proteins | sample NOAtaG_7_FD_66441 | JGI IMG/M metagenome (GOLD analysis project Ga0068872, IMG submission 66441) | Freshwater lake microbial communities from Lake Erie, under a cyanobacterial bloom - NOAA_Erie_Diel1S_2200h metaG | ecosystem: Environmental > Aquatic > Freshwater > Lake | place: USA: Ohio, Lake...
GAACTCCGCACGCAAAAAAAGCCTGCGCCGAGCCCGTGGAAGCTACGCCAACGCCTCGGCACCGCCACCCTGGTGACCTCGAACCTGCTGATTCTGGCGGCATCGAATGTGCTGTTTCCATCGTCGTCCATCATCCGTCGGGGCTCGCCCCGTGAGGCCGCGAGGCCCTTGGCCCCGCACGGTGATGGATGACGAAGCCGACAGACGCGGGAATGCCCGCACCGCTGCTCGCAACGCTTCGCCCTCGAACCGGCAGAGGCTTTGTTGTTCGGATTCCTGAGGGGCGGAGAGCGGATGACTGGAGAGAAGACCGCCCTGGGTGTCTATCCAGGGCAGTCGATGGATGAGGAGCGATTACGACTCGTTGATTGAGATGAGGTCGGTGTCGGAAACAATCAGATGGTCGAGCAACTTGATTCCGACTGCGTCGCATGCGTTTCGCAGCAATCGGGTGGTGTTGATGTCCTCGCGGCTGGGCGTCAAGACTCCTGAGGGATGATTGTGAGCGACAAGCAGTGAGACCGCGCCACAGAGAATTGCCCGCTGAAGGACTTTGCGAGGGTGCACCGGACAGGAATTCGCCGTGCCGATCGACACGATGGAATAGCAAGCGATCCGGTGGGCACCGTCGAGGTAGAGAGCGACAAAATGTTCGCGAGAGTTGTCGCTCAGAATGGAGCGGATAAAGGCAGCGGCCTGTTCCGGTTCCGTGATCGCGATGGGCGCTGTTCGTGTTCTAGGGCTGCAACCTTGTCACGGGCCAATCGATCGGAAAGTAAGGAATGGCTTCCGGTGCAGTAGCAGTTGGCTAGGGGCTTGTTGCAAATAGTTCCGTCCCAGCCGTGATCGTGCCAGGCTAGTCGAACCGTGAGGTGGGTCGTCATGAAGTCGTGCTCCACGATGGGGCAATGAGAAGGCTGTGCAGAGGGAAAGAGTCAATTCGTCTCCGGGTCCGGCTCTTCGGCAAGCGGTTCGGCCGCCGAAGGAACGATCATAGCAAGCAGTTGAATATCAGGGACAACAAACGACACGTCCAATCGCGCAAGATTGCCGCACACAAGCGACTGTGCCGGCCCGACTAGGGCTTGAAGGGCGTCTACTTCAGGCAATTGTGCGGTCGGCGGGTCGCGGCGAAACGATCGACGTTTGAAGAGTCCGTTCAAGCGTTCGATCAATTGCCAGTCTGAAAGCAACGTCGGATTCCCACTGCACGCGTAGGCGACCGCAGCGATGACGCTACGCACGGAAGTCGTACTCGACGTGACGTGTTCGGAGACTCGAAACACATACATCGGTCCGGGCAATAGGCTGGAGGGGACTGCGGTAACCGTCGCAGAGAACTCGCGGGATTGCCGGACGGCTTCATGGAAAACGACATGACCAAAGCCTAAGACTCGCTCGCTGTCGCGGCTGGCCTCCGCATCGCGCGAAAACACTATTTCAGTGTAGTTGGAGCGAGCGGCAGGCTCGGAGAGCCAGTTGTCCGGTGTCTTAAAGGTTAGGCCCGCGTCAGACTCTTGAGCTCGACGATTGTTGATGGCGAGCATCGCCACAAAGAACGGGCGCAGCGCCGGTAGGTCTACCTTGGGAATTCGGTCGGACATTTCCTGAAAGTCGAACCGCGCGCAATGACCGACAAGATCTCGCACGGCGTCGAGCATGTCGCGACCGCCAAAGGTGGTTGCCTTTTGATCGAACCAAGAGGTAAGTGACTCGGGAGGCACGTCAGCGCCATCGGAGAAAATCTCCCGGAACACCTTGGGCGAGGTCATACCCAAGACGAGCTCCAGCAGATCCTCCGGCTCATCCATAACCTCGCCCAAGGCAAGCATGATCTGCTCGATCTTGGCATTCAGCTTGTCCCAGATACGCGATTCGACAGTATTGGGGTTGCGCAAGGTGAAAACCTCGACTTGCTCGGTCTGTCCGTAGCGGTAGAGGCGGCCCACACGCTGGTGCAGACGCATCGGGTTCCAGGGCAAATCGACATGGAAGAGCGTATGACACTGCTTCTGGAGGTCGATTCCTTCGCCAGCCGCCTCAGTCGATACGAGGAATCGAACCGTCCCTGCATTAAATCGCTCCGCAGCGGACTGACGTTCTTCGGTCAGTGACCGGATCTGGCCGTTTTGCATGCGGACGCCTTCGGCCCTTCCCTCGCCGTTGATAAAGGCGACGCAACCATCGCCGAAGCGACGCTGCAGCTCGGACATCAGCAGGGATTGGGTTGCCTTGTACTCCATGAAGAACAGCACCGATCGTCCGGCGAGCGGACCGTCGAGCTGCGCGAGGATTTCGGTGAGCTTCGTTTCCGACTTCACCTGATCGGCGGCGGCGATTAGCTCTTCCAATCGGCCTTCTTCGTTGCCGATCAGATTCAGTTCAACCAGTTCGGTAATCTGTTCCTCGATACGGCTAACCTCATCGGAGTCGCCCTCGTCTTCCGTTTGGAGGTATTGGCCCATCAGGTCACGCTTCGACTTGAGTTTGGCAAGTTCGTCCTTGGCTCCGCGTAACTTCAGTAGCCGACGTTGGAGAGCGCGCCGGATGGCAGCCACCGAACTGGAGGCCAGCTTTTGCATGGAGATCAAGACGAGAATCACCGTTCGCTGATCCGAAGAACTAAGGGTTGATGCATATGCCTTGCCGGTGGCGATGAACTCGGTGAGCATCGCGTAGAAATGAGCTTCCGCTTCGGAGTAGGGATAGGTTCGCGGCGTCACCTTAGGAGCACGAAATAATCGCTTCCCTCTCAGGTCGGTCACGTTCTGCTTGTTGTTGCGAATCATTACGTCGCGCAAGCCCGCGAGCTGCTGCGAGAGAGGACGCTTCGGATCAAACAGATCGGGGCGAAGTAATCGCAAGAGGGACAAGAAACCGAAGTTCTTACCGCGGTGGGGTGTGCCGGTGAAGAACACCATCGATCGGACGCGTTTGCCGGAAACCAGTTTGTCGAGGAGTTGGTAGCCAAGAGTTGGTCCGCTCTTGTCGTCAGAATTGAGATGATGAGCTTCATCGACAACAACGAGATCCCAAGGGGGGGCTTCCAGCATTCGGTTGTGACGTTCGTTCGAATCGGTGCGCAGGGTTTGCAGCGAAGCAACCACTTGGGGATGCGTGTGCCAAAAGTCGGCGGTGGTCGTGTCGGCGTCCGCGACATAGCGGGCGAGGCGGATGTCGAACATGGTCTTGAGACGTAGCTGCCATTGTTCCACAAGAGAGGCGGGACACACGATCAAAAGGCGGCGCACTGTTTGTCGCGAGAGGACTGGCCAGAGAATGAGCCCGGCCTCGATGGTCTTTCCAAGTCCCACGTCATCTGCCACCAGCCAGCGAGTCGGCCATGTTTCCAGGACTCGTCGGCAGACCCAGAGCTGATGCGGCAGGAGCGCAATCCGGGAGCGGGAAAAGACGCCCCAACGATCATTCACCGATTGAATGGCCTCGCCCAAAACACGCGTGAGAAGCATCAAGGGTGCATCCCACTCAGTGCGATTTAACGTGTCGAGGGGCGTAGCCACCAGGGTCAGCTCGCCGGGAAGGCAACGCTCGAGGCCGTGCTCAAATTGAGCAACGACGGTGCGGCCGTCGTCGATCACTACCTGGCCGACTCCGAACTTGCCGCTACGAACGGTATTTCCTGGTTGGAACATGCGTCAGGTAACCTCCGATTGCAGTGGGTTGTCGTCATCAAACCATAGGGCAGATTCTTCGTCGTCGGTTTCGATGGGCGCAGCGAAGAACTGCATTTGTAGACTTGCGTCGTCCGCCACAACCTGCAAGGGAATATCGAAGGCCCCGCCAAAGGTAGCCTGATCTCCAAGGTGTTGGCGCAGAAATGCAAAAATGGTTCGCGACCACTCCCAGGGCTGCTGATTTGCTAACAGATCGTCACAGCCCAGATCAACAAGCATCCGCCGCACGCGCGCCACGGGAACGAAACAGTGTGGATGGACGTGCGTATTAGAGAGAACCTGGTGGCGAACCAATTCTCTGAGGACAAAGCACTGCCCCATGCCGAGAACGCGGGAGAGAGGTGGCGCCTCCACGCCGCCCGCCTGAAAAGCGGCACTGGCGCGCGTGTTGGTCAATTGCGTCAAAGCGAAGGGTTGCCGAAACCGCTGTGCTGCAAGAAACAATTCGATGTAGTCATCCAAGTGTCGAGAGACCTGATAGATCCCTACGAACTGTTTCATCCATTGAAAAAACCGGCTGTCGTCAAGTTGTCCATCCAAGAAACTGTCGATCCAGTCTATCCAGAGGCCTTGCTGCCGCTCCGAGGACGCAATCATGTCGAGCCAACCGTCCTGTTCGCAACGTCTGAGGAAACTGCGATGCTGCTCGGCCACGGTGCGGCCCATGGTGTGCGTGAGGCCCAGCAGAAACAGAGTTACCCAGTCCTTGCGCCGCTGTTGGGCGTGTTCTTCCGCTTCTTGATCGAGGAATTGCAGCCCGCCGTTGGGATAGACGCGAGCTTCGTAATCGCGCGTGGCCTGTGGACCATTTGCGGTCCACCACTCATGAATGGCCTGGAGAACCGTTCTGGGATTGAGTTGCGGCGGGGGCTGGGCAGCGGCTAGGAGTTGCTGCAAAAGATCTGCGGCGTCGTCCCGCGCCAGGAGTTCCGCCAAGCGGTGCTTTTGCAGCGTCGACAGTTCTTTGAAACAGGCCAATGTCGCCAGGTCCGCGAGCCACGTACCTTCGAGACCTTGTCGTTTCAACTCGGTTTGCACCGTGCGCCCCGCATCACCATCGGCGAGATACACCAGCGCGGCTTTCCGAGTGGCATGGTCCTTTGCTGCACGAACCCAGCCGGCCATATCGGGCGGCGTGGCTGATAACTTTTCCCGGCACGCGATGAAAAACCGCAGACCCAATTGGTCGTATTGTTCGCTCAGCACCCTGGACGCCGGTGCAAAACCGGTTCGAAAGCACTCGTCAGAACTCCAGCCTCCGTCTGCAGGCGGCGTTCGTGCAATCAACAGCTCACGGGCAGGGTGGTAATGATTGTCAGCCGCTAAGAACTCCGCGGCGTCGAGAAAGTCTCGAATGCGATTGGTTTCGGTTTGATCGGGGATTTGCGCCAGAAACTCGCGTGTTAATAGTTCGCCGAATCGTTCGGCTTTTACGGGATCAATCATCTGATGGGGTGATTCCCAGCGGATGATGTCCACGAGCGTGATCGCCGTGACGTGCTGGACTAGGCTGGGGCAAAGCCGCTCCAGGGGCCGGACGACGCGCTCATGGGAGATGAGCATTCCATTGCCGACTCGTTCTTGAAACGCAGGCCAGCTGCAAACGCACGCCAGCGCATGCCCATCGAAACTAGGGCGACGATCGCGCTGTGCCAATACGCCGCGAATGGCAAACCGCACGGTGGCCAGGCTGACCAGTTGCTCCTCAAACCGCTTGCCAGGCAAGCGCGCGGGAATGGCTGCGTGGTGGGAATAAAAACTGGCGACACCTGAATCGAAGGAGGACCAGAGTATGTCGCGAATCAGTTGATCGGCCGGATGGTCGTTGGTGGCGCGTTCACTGACGGCGAATACGAGTCGCTCCCACAGCGAACTCCAGAGATCAAACGCCTGCACATCGGCGGCCAATCGCAGGTTGTGTCGAATCTCGATCCGCTGGGAGGAGTCCTGGAAGGCTGCGAAGAGATCAGCCAGGTGATTGCCAAAGTCTTGGCCAAGCCGGTGTGCCGCCGCATGATTCTGCGCAGGGTCTCTCGCCAATTGGGCACGGCCAGGATCGAGCGCGAACGGTCCATTCACGAGAAAGCCAAGTTGTAGCGCTTCCTCAGTAGGGGCAGTGACCCAAATTGTCGGAACCTCTGGGCTGAATGATTCGATCCCGCGGCTGCCGAGCGCAAAAAGAATCTGGCCAGCGTCTGAGCGGAATTGAAGCACCCGCTGCGGTTCGGATTTGCGATCTTCGGACGGGACGGGTTTGACCACGCCGGAACTCCATCCGGGCACGCCGGGGATTTCGGTTGGCTCCCACGTCACCTCAGCGCCGTCGCTCCCGCAGACGGACCGACGAATCTGGCGGGCGAAGACGACCAGCAAATGGGCCAATTCTCGAAAGCGGGACGTTACCTTGGTCCCATCGGTTCCCTCCGCGAGTTCCAAAACAATGAGCGTTGCTTGGGGATCTCGATTTGCGAATTGATCGCGCAGGTCGTCAAGGGTGCGCCGCTCCTCGCCGATGAGCCGCCGCGGATAAATGCCGCCAATGAATTCAAACGCCAGGCGGCCGCTGAGCAAACGAGGCCGATCACAAGCCAGAAAGACACTCTTGAATCCCAATCCGAATTTGCCGGTCACCGGCAGCGCAGCCTCGTGGGGATTCTGCCCCTTGTTGGAGAGAGAGAGCACAGACATCTTCCATAAGTCGTTGTCGAAGCCATGCGCCGCGCGATCCGCGTCGATCGGGTATTGATTGATGCGACGGCCAAAGTGCACAAAGACCAATCTCGAAGGCTGCGATAACAAGTCAAACGCAGGTTCGCGGCGGCTGTGAGCGAGTGGCGGTCCCGAAAAGTAGTGCTGCAACTCCGCGTAGGCATCGTCGGCATTCTGAAAAAGCTCGAATGGGATCGAGCTGAGTTTGTACTGATTGTGGTCAGCAATCCGGTGTTGCACGGCCGCGAGAATGTTCGCCTGGGTCGGCGTTGTGGGAGGTTGCTCGAAAAGCCGGCGCAATTCCTGGCGAGCATCCTGCATCTCTCGGTCCGGGTCGCGGGCGAGGTGCCGTTGGGCGTTGGGCGACAGCGACTCACGTTCATGTTTAAGTCGAACGGCCGCATCCCAACAATCCAACACTCGAGCCAAGTCAGGGTCACTGCGCAAGCCATAAAGGGCGAGTATCAAGAATCCGCTCTCGATGATGCGCGATTGGGTGATGCGAATATCCAACTGGTCGCTCGCCGCAAGCTCATCCCAGGTGGTTGCAAATTGTGTTTGGCTCTCCCGGTTGTTGTACGCCTCCGCAATGAACTTGGCGGCTGAGTCGCGCAGCAGGCGGCTGAGCTCGATTTCAGTGAACTCTGTGGGGTCAATGGCATTGAGGCGAAAGCAACGAAGTCGCAGTCCTTGATCGATGCGATGCGGAAAAGGACTATTCCGATTACCGAAGCCGACAAACAAGGTCATCGGACGCTCATTGCGCGGCACCGCAATCTCATCTCCCAAGAGATTTAGGACGTGAATCAGCGGTTCGGCCGCGATTTCGACGACAACTCGCTGTTTGCGAATCATGGTCTGAGCATCTTCCATGATGGGATTTCCAGATGGATCACGGCCACACTGCATCGCCAGGAGACCAAACTTGTCTCGTGTCTCATCTAGCGTGCGATTGCGGCCCAAAAACTCTTCTGCCAACAGCCGCATCGCAGGGTCGTCCCCCAACAGCGCCAGGAACCCGCCGATTTGTTCGTTCGGGAGCAAATCCCGCCAGGGATCGAAATAGGCGCGGAGACGTTCCGTGGCCGCGGGCACGTTCCAATCTGGTTCTCGGATCTTTAGTGTTCCGCCCGGCAAGTTGTCAGCGGCCGCTAGAGCTTCTGTCTGGAGAACAACGGGTAGCAATCCGGCGATTTCCGCTTCGACTTGTCGATCGATGACGAAGGCTGGTGCGACCCCATCATTGGTGAGGCACAATTCGTGAGGCGTCTTCCAGTGGCCGTCGGACGTGGGCAATTCGGTGTCTTGAATACCCGCCTCGTAACCAGTGACCGTCATGAGCTGCCGCAAGTACTGGCTGAACACGCGCACGATGGTTTTACGGCGTCCGCTGGATCGGTCCTTGATGTGTGCGGCGCGCAAGAATGCCAAGAGCTGTCGCGTTCGCGACTCAGAAAAAGCCTTCTTCAGAACGCCAAAGGTGCTGTCGGCGGCATTGGGGAGCTTTTCCTTTACCGCACGTAGCAACGTGATTTGCGGAAATAGCACACCATCGTCAGATTGAAAGGCGGCGAGCCAATCGTCGAAGGCAATGTCGGCGATACCGACCGCGTTCAGTTCGTCTTCTAACAGCAGTATTCCGAGCATGCCCAGTGCATCAGATTGTGCCGGAACAACCTGAGTTAGCAGAATAGTAAATGCGGGGCGGGCACACAGATCCGGATGCAGGGCATTGGCATCGACAAAGACACCGGGAAACTGTGCGACGAGCCGTGCGACCTCGTCGCAGAGTCTCGGCAAGTGCAGAATGTCCTCCGGCTTGACGGCGGTGGCGCTTGGCAGAGGAACCCAAATGGTAGCCTTGAGCCGATCAAGCGTGGCCTTGGGGAGTGGATGGGCCTCGATCAGGCAATCCATGATCAATTGCCAGTGTCGGTCCGGGTGAGGTGCGTTAAGGACGATGTCGATGACCGCCCGGGCATCCAAGGTCGGAATCAACTGTTGCTGGCGCTTCCAAGTCTGCTCGTCGGTGGAGCGTCGGAGGATACTGGCTGCCTGCTGAAGTTCAGAGGGTAGCGACCATTTACCTTCCCAGAAGGTCTTGCTCGTGAGACTGACGAAACTGTCGTCAGCGGCACGATGAATGGGGAGGCGGCGGAGAAGTTCATCATCTGCGATGTGCCGCAGAAGATCGCTGTAGTCTGTGTCACTCGGTCGTAATCCAGCGAAGGCTTCCGTTGGAATCCCATCTGCCAGTCGACAGGCTACGTCGGGGCCGATGACTTCGATCGTGAACTCACGTCGATCTTCTGCCGACATGAGGACCGAGAACACGGGGTCGACAATTCGCCATTGCTGGTCGAGAGTGGAGAGGCTGAGCTTTGCGATCCGCCACCAGACATCGTTAGCTCCGTCGCCTTGAACCAGGAGGGGCTCCTTTGCGGAGAAGTGCGCGGGCTTGGCATGCAGCAGGTATCGCACACCGCTGCAAAAATCAGTCTCGCGGCGCCCTTCGGTGAATTTGCGCATGGTCTTGAAGAGCTTGCGGCGTTGCCCTGGAGCGGCCAAATCTGGCTTGTCAGTGACGGTGAGTGCGTCGAGCATTTGCCCTTCGCGGCACTGCGCGGGGGCATTGTCTTGACTGCCAAATACTGCCTCTGCCAGCTCCTTGGAAATGAGCACGATGTCGTCATTGGCAAGTGCGTCTTGGAGTTGATAGGCCATCGGCGACGGCTTAACAAACAAAGTGCAGCGACGGTGATGATCGATCAGGTCTGCCCAAGAAAGGCGGACCTCTTGCCGTTCACGGCAATTGGTGGCGGCGAAGAGCGTGAAATCTCCGGCGTCGTCGACTAAGGATGCAAGCTCACGAGTCGCCCGAAAGACCTGCGCCCCCACCACTGCGACTCGTTCGGCTTGCTGCGGCGTGAGTTTTCGTTTGGTCCACTGCGATAGTGTTTTGAGAACTTTCAAAGCCTCCGCCACTTGCAGAGCTCCTGCACACGGATGCTGCGCAATAACGGCCGGAACCCAAACAGCCGATTCGGTGGAGTTGCACAGCGTCAAATAGAGGTCGGCTGACTGGTCGTCTTCAATATCGAGCGAGAGCCGAATGCACCTTTGGCTCGGAATATGGCTAAGGAATTGCTGAGCGGCCAGACGCGCGTCATTGGAATCTGTATTACGTAGCGTGATCAAGGCAGACCGAGCCAATGTGACCAACTCGTCTGCGAAGAGCGACGATGCGGGCTGCGTAGTGGCCGTGTCGAGGAACTGAAAGAAAAACTCTCGGGCCAAACTGGATCGCATCAAGTCAGCCGCCGGCACAGTTGCCAAGAGAGCGCGGACGACCTCGATCGGAAACCGCTGTTCTGCCGGAAGGGCGGTCAGTCGTGGCAATCCCTGAAGCACGACGACATGGGCCTCAGCAAATCTCCGTAGAGCTGGAAAGACTGCCACTGCGAGGGATTCGTCCGGCGTACTGGGTAACGATACAACCGGCAGCCCCGCCGGCACGACGCGCCACTCGAACGTCCCGCCTTTGTTCAGACGGCGAACAAAGGCATCTCGCCGACAGATATCTTCGCGAAAACGGGCAAACAACTCGGAATGTTGAATGGCATGCGTAACGGCAACTCTCGTGGATTCCTTCCAATCGCAGCGACTCGCGATGTCAGCACAAGCAGCCGGTAAGAGCGGCAGCGTTCCGGATCGTGCCAGGCGATGGTTCCACGCGAGGCGGACGGTAGCCGAATCGTTGATCGTATCTGGTGCCGGTGCATCTTGGCGCAACCCTTCGACCTCAGTGCGGCCCGAGTTGGGAAAGAACCAACCGTGGAGCGCGAGATCGATGCCCCATCCAGTGGCAACAGCAATGGTCTCGGGTTGGCCCAAAGGCAGAAACACGGCCCAGTGAATTCGGAGTTGTCCGCTGGACTGGGGACAACGAGCAGCGGTAAAGCAAACGGCCGCATGCTGGCGCGCCTTCTCCGGAACCTGCTGGCTCTGCCCCGTGCTCCTATCGGTC
>Ga0068872_10004608_pt1 | contig 10431 bp, 19 predicted proteins | sample NOAtaG_7_FD_66441 | JGI IMG/M metagenome (GOLD analysis project Ga0068872, IMG submission 66441) | Freshwater lake microbial communities from Lake Erie, under a cyanobacterial bloom - NOAA_Erie_Diel1S_2200h metaG | ecosystem: Environmental > Aquatic > Freshwater > Lake | place: USA: Ohio, Lake...
CTTCCCATTGTTCCTAAAATGCTCCCCACCTAAAAAGAAAGTTAAGAAGGTTTTTAGCGGATATGTTGCATTAGGTGCTTGTTATGATGAATTTGAAACAATTATATTCTCCAAAAGAGGTGGTCAGACATTAATCAAAGCCAAACTAATTGTGGAGGTAGATGAGTGAAACTAGTAATAGAGCAAAATGATAGATATTTTGAACATGGTGAAATAAAAATTGTCAGAAAAGACGGAATAGAAAAATTGGTCAATATTTCTATTGACCTGGTAATTACTGAAGATATTGAATCTCTAAAAGAAGAACTTGAAGAACTAATAGCAAAATATGCTATTTAATCTCACCTATAAATGTCCAAGTATTTTTTGACTTAGCCATAAATTTCCTATTATGGGAAAAAAGTTCGTACTCAATAAAATTTTTAAACCCAGTACAATACACTTCTGATCTACCACAAGGGTGAAGGATAACAATAGCATCTAGTGAGATATTTCCTAGTATCTCAGCTAGTCTTATCTCCAAAGCTGTACTTATATCCTCCATTTCTGCGTAATAGTCACTGTATGACATTTGCCAAATTTCTGGATATTTTTGCACTTTCGGGGCTTTGGGTATGGATTTTGAGCCTCTACCCATTTTTGACTTTTTCATTTTTTGTCCTTTTTAGTTTCATGAAATTTTACTTCCAAATATCTTTTACTCTCCACTTCATGCCCATAGACATAAAAATAGTTTCTAATTTGATTGCAAATACTTGGGTGCATTTTGCAGTCTACATTTATCTTATAAAATGATTCTTTGGCCAATACCATGTTCATCAGTAGTAAAAATGTCATTACTCCCCCTTAAAATGTTCGGTTATTTTATCTAAAAGTATTCTTAGAATTTCCATATCTGACTTGGTAAGTTTTTTACCCTCTATTACAGGAACTTCATGCTTTAAATGTTTCCTAAATACTTCATCATAAATAGTGTCTATTTTCCATTTCATAATGTCAGCATCAATAGCGTTTTTGAATGATTGGATTTCATAGCAGTCAGTTAAATCAAACTCCAGTACACCTTTCTTGACAGTTTTTTCTTTTAGCTTTTTACCTACTAGTTTTTTAGACTTCATCTTTTTCCTTTAGGTTTAAAAATTTATCCCTTGGAGTTCTCTTGGCACGTTCTATTATTAAGTTAAAATATTCAATTCGTTTTTCAGTGTCAGAGTTGTAATAGTACGCACTAAATAATTTTACTATCTGTGCAGAGTGCCTAACACTAAGGCCATACCTATTTCTTATCTCGTCAATTCTCATTCTAAATATTTTCTCAGGGATTCTGTTTTTTATTTTTATGTCTAAATGATCTTTTGGGTCTATCATTAAATGCTCCTCGAAATACTAATATCCCTACAAGGAATATTACTAGTAGATTTATAGTCTCGAACATTAAAACTAAAAAGTTTTTCATAAGAATTTACTACCAAAATGCCTGATTCAGTTCAAATACTTTCTAAAGAATTTTGTCTGTTTTCCTTACATATCGTAGGCTTGCATTGTATTTTGAAGTTTTTATAGAGTGGCACTTGATGCAGAGCTTTTGTAGATTGTTTCTATCGTATAGTCTATTAGTCCAATCCAATAAATCTCCTTTATATGGGCCAACTTCTACAATATGGTCAATCTCTATTTGATCTTCTCTAAACCATTCTTTACAGTGGGCACATTGGTAAACATATACTTCAATATCATTCCCATTTTTATATTTACCAATTTTCTTTTTCTTTCTATTTTCAATTAGACATTCTCTGCGACCTTCCCAACGGATAGTTGCTTCACGCAAAACATTTAACACATAGTCAATATCATTTTTGTCCATATCTTACGTTATCCGTGGCTTAACGCATTTGTAAAATTTTATTTTAAAAAATGTATTGCCTATGTTGAAGTGAATCATTTAGAACTAATCTAATGAGGAAACCAAATGGAAAAATTAGTGTCAATTGACTTTGAGTTCAATCAAGTCAAAAGTGAAAAAGTAAATTTAGTATGTGCTTGTCTGTATTCAAAAGATATTGAAGAAAAATATTGGCTACATAACAATAAAGAAGAAAAAGAAAGACTAGCAAAAAGATTAGAAGAACTAAAAGCAAGTGGCCATACTTTACTGACATATCAGGCAGTAGCGGAAGCACGTTCCCTCTATTCTTTAGGATTAGACCCATATTGGTTTCCATTTATTGATCTATTTCTTGAATATCGCTGTCTATCCAACCACAATGATGAACTAAACTATGGACTACAATTAGTGGACGGGAAAATTGTCCACACTGCAAAGCCACCTCCAAAGTGGCAACGTACTGAAGAAGATACCGCCACTGGATTTAAACCAACACACTCACTAGCAGAAGCAACATACAAACTGCTAAAGATAAAGAGAGACACAGAACATAAAGATAGAATTAGAGACCTTATTATCTCAGACCCAATTTCTTTTAATCGAGAAGAACAAAAACAAATCTTAGAGTATTGTATGGAAGACGTTAAACATCTTCCAAAGCTACACGAGGCAATGGTAAAGAAGTACAAAGAGTATCTGTCACCAAGTTTTAATGAAAAAGAATTGTTCACAGAAATGTTGACCAGGGGAAGATATTCTGCACTAACTGGAGTTAGAGAATCCATTGGCCACCCGTTTGACTATGAGGCAACATTAAATTTTTCAAAACAAGTTGGGTCAATAATTGATGACTGTCAAAGAGAAATAAATAGATTGTTCCCAGATATTGCACCTTTTGAGTGGAATAAAAAGACACAAAAGTTTGTGTGGAATCAAAAGAAAACTAAAGAATGGGTACAGAAAAATTGTGATGTATCAAGGTGGATAAAGACAGAGAAAAATTCTATCTCACTCTCCCTTGAAGCATTTGAGAGATTCTTTCCGTATAGACATGACTACCCAACTGATTCATTTGGGGCACAAATGGTTAGGTTTTTAAAACTTAAGCAGTCATTGAATGGATTTATTCCAGGGGGAAAGAAAAATTTTTGGGACGCTGTGGGGCCAGATAAAAGAGTTAGACCATATATGAATATCTATGGCAGTCAATCAGGACGTTCTCAACCTCCTAGCTCTACATACCTATTGTTAAAACCTGCATGGCAAAGAGCTCTCTTTCAACCAGATAAAGGTAAGTGCATTGTTTCAGTAGACTACGGGTCACAAGAATTTTTTGTGTCAGCACTCTACTATGATGACGAGGAAATGATTAACTCGTATCTTTCTTCTGATGTGTATTTGTCCTACGCAAAACTAATTGGCTTAGTACCTCAAGACGGGACTAAGGAAGACTATAAGTTTGAGAGGGATTTATGTAAGGCAACAATTTTAGGTTTGTCTTACGATATGTCTAAGTATGGATTGTCTGTTAAACTTTCATCTGACTTAAATAAGGAATTTACTCCAGAAGAAGCACAAGAGCAAATAGATCAATTTGAGAGTGTATACACTACATTCACTGATGGAAAGAAAGCATTTGTAGAAGACTATAGAGCAATCGGGTATTTTAAATTTGAAGATGGTTGGTGTATGTGGGGAGACAATGACAATGATAGGTCAGTTGGAAATGTCCCAATACAGGGTATATCTGCAAGTATAATGAGAAAAGCTGATGAACTTTGTTATGAACGAGGAGTGAGAGTAGTTTGTACCCTACATGATGCCCTTTACGCAGAGATTGACTACGGGGATTGGGCCAAGATTGATGTACTTATGGATTGCATGAGAGAAGCATTTGCAAATACTTTTCCTCACAGATTAAGAGAAGCAAAAAAGATTAGGCTAGACCCATTTTGTTGGGGGCCAGATTTACCAATGGAAAAAGAAGTAATAAATTCTAAAGGTAAAAAAGAATATGACTACGAGTCAATTATTACTCCAAAAGGAACTGAAGTTTCTGTTTCTGGTAAGTACATAGATGAGAGAAGTAGAACCGAGTATTTTAAATTTTGCAATTATTTTTCTCCAAGGGAGGAGGATTTACTATGAGATTAAATAAACGTGGACTAGAGTTGATAAAAAGGTTTGAAGGATTTTCTGCAAAACCCTACTATGATGTGGCAGGTATCCCAACTGTGGGATATGGCACTACGCATTATCCTAACGGAAGAAAAGTTCATATCAGTGATACTTCTGTTTCAGAAGAATTTGCAGAAGGTCTTTTACTTCAACATATTGAAAATGACACAGCTAGGTTAAAATCTTTTTTATTGAAAAATGATTTAGTTCTAAGTGAAAATCAATTTTCTGCTTTACTGTCCTTTATCTACAACGTAGGATTTTCACCACTAACCAAAGGTAAGAAGCTACATACTGCTCTAGTGAATAAAAAACTTTCAGATGTTCCAGAGGCCATGAAGTTGTACGATAAGGCAACTGTGAATGGAGTAAAGAAACAGATTAAAGGTTTGCAAGAGCGTAGGAAAGCAGAGGTGGAATTATTTTTATGTCCCTAAAGAAATTTTTTGAAAACTATAGCGACCACAACCAAGATATAAACTTCTTTCAGAAGCACGTAGATGACTCAGAACCAGAAGTAGTTGAGTTGGATATTGTCTTGGGCTATGCGAATGTTAAGAAGTCCAGAGATATGTATTTTGTAAATACAAATGCTCTTATTACAGGAATATTTAAAAAAGAATTAAATGGATACGTCCTTCAAAGAATAGAAAGTGTTAAAAGTAAAACAGGTAAATCACAAGTGCAAAACTTTTTGCACTTCAAACAAGGAGACAAAAATGTCAAAGTTTCAAAAGAGAGTCACAGTTAAGAAGTCATTATCAGGTGCTAGAAAGTTCCGTAAGTGGGACGACTATGCAATTGGAGATGTGCTAATCGGAAAGTATCTAGGAAGAACACAACCAGATCAGTATGGCAAAATCAACACAATCGTAGAAGTTCTTGATGCTCAGTTCAAAGATGGAACTGGAGAAGACTACAATGGAAAATCACTAGTCCTTAACTCTAATGGTATTCTTGACAAGAATATTGAAGAAGTTAGTGAAGGTGAATATATCCAGATTGAATATGGTGGAAAAGCTACTATTGAAAAAGGTAAGTACAAGGGTAAAGAAGCACACAGTATGAAAATTGAAGTAGTAGAAATTGGAGATGAGGAAGATAATGGTGAAGATTTATGATAATAGAAAATATGCCCTCTAGCGAATACCACGCTAAGGGCAATACTTTTTCAAGTTCACAATTAAAAACAATGCTTGAAGACCCAGAGATTTTTTATAGAAAATATATTTCTAAAGAAATTGCCAAGGAAGAAAGTCCTGCATTTGACATTGGAACTTACTTTCATACTGCTATCTTAGAGCCAGAAATTCTTGAAAAAGAATGTGCTGTGTTCACTGGAATACGCAGAGGTGCTAAGTGGGAACAGTTTCAAATTGAGAATAAAGGTAAAGCTATTGTTACCGATAAAGAATATGAACAGTGTTTGTCATTGATAAACGCTGTGAAGTCTTCAGAAGTGGCTATGAGCTATTTGTCTAAAGGAAAAGCAGAGGTAAGTGCCTTCATTACCCTTTTAGTTTCTTCTGGAAATGTTTTCTCAGAAGATTTTGTTCTAACTCCAAATGGTTGGGAAAGAGCAAAGATGCCAAAGACAGGTGTCGAGTTGACAATAAAATGTAGAGCAGATTTTCTTGGGGATAGCTATATCCTTGATCTAAAATCTACTACTGGAAATGCTAAAAATGATTTTGCAATGAGACAGAAAGTATCTGCTTATTCTTATGACCTTTCAGCATCTCTATACTTAGATATTTTTTCTGTGGCCCTAAAGAAGCCAATGAGAACTTTTCTATGGACGTTTGCTTCTAAGGACATGGGCAACTCCAGAACTTATGTAGCTTCTCAACAGAATGTTTTAATTGGCAGAGCAAAGTGGAAGAAAGCTGTGCTTCTGCTGGCCCAATATATATCTAATGATTGGCAATTTAAAGATGAACTTGGAATTTTAGAACCTAATTTTTATGAAACTGAATGGATTAAAACAAAAGAGGAAGATGTACTATGAAAATTTTTGAAGTAAGAGTTGATTTAACAAGACAATTAAAACAGTATGAATCGGATAAAATCGGTGTATCTGCAGTCCTTGAAGAAGGTGAAGATGTGCATACTGCAATCAATGCCCTTAAAGATGTTTGTCTAGGAAAACTAGTACAAGGTCTAAAGGGAGGAGATAGGGTAGAAGTGGAAGTAACTACTGTAGATAAAAACCAAGTTGAGCTTCCAATTCAAGAGCCAACTCCTGCTAAACCTAAAGCTAAAGCAAAAGCTAAACCAGAACAAGTGAGGGTTGAAACTCCAAAAGTTGAAGAAGTAAAGGTTGAAGAAGTAAAGGTTGAAGTTAAAGCAGAGCCAAAGGTTAAAGTTAAAGCTAAGGAGATTTCATACGACAGAGGCAGTGACCTACATAAAAAACACGTTGGAAAATTGCTAGATAGCTTGTATTCTGATTGGAGAAAAGATGTCAAAAAACTTGAAGCCGCTAAAAAGGTTTCAATAGCTATGGAAGGAAGAAACTTTATGGACGCATCAGGAGAAATCGTTGATTCATTCAGAAAAGAATTTACTTCTGAAATGATGAATGAGCTTAGTAATTCTTAGAGAATATCAAGAAACAACAGTACAGTATGGGGTTAAAAACCCCTACTGTATTCTTGCCCTTAGTCCAGGGCTAGGTAAAACTTTAATTGCCCTTGAAATTGCAAATAGAACAAAGTCCAAAGTATTGGTAGTTTGCCCTGCGTACCTAATACACAATTGGGTATCTGAAATAAAAAAATTCTTCCCAAATAAATCCTGCACGTACTTTAAAGGTAAAAAAGATTTTTATAACGTATGGGACACTGAGATAGTCATTACTTCTTATGGACTACTACAGCACTGTGAGTACCTATTCGAGTGGGCAGATATGGTAATTGCTGATGAATGTCAAAATCTAAAGAGTGTGCAGGCCAAAAGAACGGACTTGTTTCATAAACTTATTTATGAAAACTCAGTAGAAAGATGCCTACTTTTAACAGGTACTCCAATTAAGAATAGGGTATATGAACTATATTCTTTAATAGCAATTTGCAACTACCGGCCACAACTAAAAGATTCTCCATTTTTAAATAGGTTTCCAACGTATGTTTCTTTTGCAGACTATTTTTCAATTCCAGTTGAGAAAAGAATAAATACTAAATGGGGAACTAAGAAACTTATTTCTTGGAATGGGTATAGGAATATACCAGAGTTAAAAGAAAAATATCTAAGAGACATTTATATTAGATTTTCTGCAGAAGAAGTTCTTACGGAACTTCCAGATAAAGTTTATAAGAATATTCTTATTGAAGACATTTCTTGTCCAGAATTAGTGGAAGCATTTAATAGTTTTAATGAAGAACACTCTAAAACTGCCCCTGATATTAAAGCCCAAATTGCTTTGGCCAAAGCCAAGTTTACTGTAGAGTACGTTAAAGACCTACTAGAGACTGAAGATAAAGTTGTGGTATATTCAGACCACGTATTGGCCGCAGAAGAAATCGCTAAACAACTTGGAGCAACGGCAATAACAGGCAGTGTTCCAATAGAGTCAAGGAAAAGAATATCAGAGAATTTTGTGTATGGAGAGACAAGAGTATTAGTGGCAACCATTGGCTCATTCTCCACTGGAGTCACCCTTATCGTGGCCAATAACATGGTCTTCAATGACTACCCTTGGATACCAGGCGATCTTGAACAAGCTGAAGGACGCATTGCTAGGATAGGTCAAAAAAACATTTGCGTATATCACAGAATATTAGGTAGCATACAAGATGAGTACATACTTAATGTAGTAGAAGAAAAAACATCTACCATAAAGGCAGTAACATGAGTTTTAAAGACCTAGTAAAAGAGAGAGTAAAAGAACTTGAGACCGAACTTGAAAGTCTTAGGAGAAGGTATCCAGATGGGGGATACAATAGGAAACTAAGAAACTGCCAAGATGCCTACAACCACAATAGGCAAATACTTTTTCTAATTGAACAATACGAGAAGTATGGAATACCGAAAGTTAAAATAGGGAAAGGCAAAACAGAAATTATCTGATGAAAAAGCCTAAAGTATTTTCACCACTAAACAGAAATAGAGAAACAAAGCAATTCAATCCACGTAAATCCAGAGACAATATGTACAAATCAACTGATTGGTTTGTATATCGTAAAGCATTTTTATCAATAAATAAGAGTTGCTATTGCTGTGGACACCCTGCAACTGTAGTTGACCACATTGTTGCGGCAAAAGACGATAGAGAATTGTTTGAGAAACTGGACAACCATTTACCTCTTTGCCATATCTGTCACAATACTATCACAGCACTTTTCGATAGACACGCAAAGCAGAAGTTGAAAGAGAAACTGGAATGGATTGCAGAGAAAAGAAAGATTCATGGCATAAATATAGTGGTAAAAGTATTACCTAAATTTGGGAAGTAAATATGGCATCTATAGTCCTTAGTATCTTTATGTTTTTATTTTTCTTTATGTGTCTAGTTGGGTCGATATATAATAATAGGGGATTTTTTCTTCAGTGGTTTTATGCTATGGGTTGCATATTAAACCTGTATATCTTTATTACTCTTGTAGATTCAAATCAATTAGTACCCTAACTGCCTCTTGGAAATTAAAAACATCTACGTATGTACCCTGGTTATACCCAACTATTTTATTACATACATTGAGAGGAAGTCTTTTCTCTTGGCCAACAGAGCCTAGATATTTTCTAGTCATTCTGTATTTACGGCTAAAACAATATGATTTCTCCACATCAACGTACATTCTATTGTCTATTTGTACGTAGTGAAAGTATGGGGATAGTTGTTCTACGTCTGAAATTTTTGGATAGTCTTCTGGAGAAACTCTACAACTACTAAGGCAACTTATTGTAAGCGTCATTAGCAGAATCAGGTGTATTAGCTTCTTCATATTTTTTGGCCTTTAATTTATTTGCTTTTTCTTTTGCCTTACGTTCTTTTCTATCATTGTACCTTTTGATTTCTTTCTTGATAAAAGAAATAATGAGAGCCACTAACTTTTCAGCTAGTGGCAATCCAATGTATCTTAGTACCTTATCCCAAAACATTATTTTTTCAATGCCTCGTCAATTGCTTCTGCAAAATCTAATTCGATAACTGCTAGTGGCTCTCCGTCTTTATCAGAATCTAATTGAAGTTTTAGTTTAGTCACTTCTAATTTGAATGACACTGATTTAATATCCGCTTTAGCTTCACCTTTAGAGATAAGTTCTCCAAGAACTTCTTTAAGGTCGATAGATAGTTGAGCAGATTTTTCTCCGTCTGCATTTCCGTCATAAGAGCCAATTACTTTTGAATCTTTGATTTCTAAATTAAATTTGTTAGACATAGTTACTCTCCCTGTTGTTTAAGTTTACACGTTCTGTTATCAATAATGCAAAGCCCTGATAATACCCTGTCAACTTTTGCTTCAAGAGCATCTACACGGGCATTAGTGGCGAATGTAGAGAAGAAGCTATAGATTAGGAAAATAACAAGCGAGGTAATAACCCCAATAAGCCGTTCCATTATCTTATCTTTAAGTTGTTTCCCCATCACTAATAGCACCCTTCTGAATGTTTTTCAGCTATATCGCCTACTAAATATGGTACAGAAGTTTCATTAGCTTTGGAAGGTTTGTTAGTAGCATGAGAATAGTTTGAGAGGTGTAGTTTTTCATGCACTGCAGTGTTAATCATTTCTGGCATTGATCTTGGATTGTTTCTAGTATTGAAGTACACATTCTCTCTATCAGAAGACCATGTAGTGGCCAGCACTTTACTAAATCTTTTTGAATAGGTTGTAATGTTGCATGACTTAGAGAGTAGTTTTGCCAATACTTGTTCACCATTGTCAGTTGTACCATTGAAGAACTTAATAGACTTTACTTCATCTTGGAATGACTTCTTTCTAATGACACAGTTTGCACCTTCTGCAACTTTTGCAATGTATGGAAGTTTAGAACGATAAGTTATTTTGACAGTGTTATCTACAACTTGTTTTTCTTCAACAGGTTGAATAACAATCTCTGCCCCTGGAATTTCTAAAGTAGTATTCTCTTGTACAACTGGCTTAGATACTTCTGGACATTTGTGTTTAACTGTTGAGCAAGACGATAGTAAGAATAAGACCAAAAACAATTTCAATTGCATACAAAATATCCTTAGTATATTTACTTAGCACTACTGTAAGCCTCTATCTCATACGGAATATTCAAATAGGCTTTTTTAGTGTCTCTATATTTAACAAGATTTACTAGGTAGTAGTAAAGGTACTTTGAATAAAATTTCAAAGCACCTTCTTTTTCTATTTGTTTTATGTGAACCATTTCATGATT
>Ga0068872_10004615_pt1 | contig 10415 bp, 9 predicted proteins | sample NOAtaG_7_FD_66441 | JGI IMG/M metagenome (GOLD analysis project Ga0068872, IMG submission 66441) | Freshwater lake microbial communities from Lake Erie, under a cyanobacterial bloom - NOAA_Erie_Diel1S_2200h metaG | ecosystem: Environmental > Aquatic > Freshwater > Lake | place: USA: Ohio, Lake...
TCGTCACCGAGGTACGCGTTCCACGGCCAGCAGGCGATGGCGACGTCGACCTTGCACGGCAGTGTGCTCAAACCCATCTCGCCGTACCCGTAGTACGCGATCGGACGCACGTAACACGACGGCAGACCGGTCGATGCGACGGTGTCCTTCGATGCCTGGACGAGCTCCTCGACGGTGAAGGGGATTTCCATTCCGAGGATGTGCGCGCTGCGGTGCAGGCGCTGGATGTGCTCGGTGAGACGGAAGATCGCCGGACCCTCGCTCGTCTCGTAGGCGCGCATTCCCTCGAACACGCCGGTGCCGTAATGCAGGGTGTGCGTGAGGACGTGGATCTTGGCGTCGTCCCAGGCGACGAGCTTGCCGTTCATCCAAATTTTCGGCGTGGTCGTGATCGGCATGAGCGTTTGGGTCGCCTTCCTGCCCCGCGCCGGGGCTCTCATTCACGCTATCTGTGCGGCCTCCCCGGATGCCGAAGCAAGATGCGGAAAGCCGAAGCGAGTTATCGACGCGAATCGGCGACGATGCGGGCGCAAATGGCGTCGCCCACCTCGACGGTGCGCCCCGACGGGGCGTCGGTGCAGGCGCGGCGCATCACTGCGGCGGCCCCGTGCTCACCGAGGTGCTCGAGCATCATTGCCGCCGACAGGATCGCGGCGACGGGGTTGGCGATGCCCTTGCCGGCGATGTCGGGGGCCGACCCGTGGATCGGCTCGAACATCGACGGACCGGTGCGCGCCGGGTTGAGGTTCGCCGATGCGGCGACACCGATGCCGCCGCTCACCGCGCCACCGAGGTCGGTGAGGATGTCACCGAAGAGGTTGTCGGTGACGACGACGTCGTACCGATGCGGATCCTGCACGAAGTAGATGCATGCGGCGTCGACGTGGTTGTACGCCGTTCCGACATCGGGATAGTCGGCGGCGACGATGTCGAAGGTGCGCTGCCACAGATCGCCGGCGAAGGTGAGCACGTTCGTCTTGTGCACGAGCGTGACGTGCTTGCGTTGACGTGTGCGCGCGAGGTCGAAGGCGTAGCGCACGCAACGCTCGACACCGAAGCGCGTGTTCACGCTGCCCTGCGTCGCCACCTCGTGCGGCGTTCCCTTGCGCAACAATCCACCCTCGCCGAGGTACGACCCCTCGGTGTTCTCGCGGATGACGATGAAGTCGTGCCCGCGCTCGTGACCGGGCGCGACGCCGACGAAGGGACGGTGGTTGACGAACAAGTCGAGACCGAAGCGCATCTTCAGCAGCAAACCGCGCTCGATGACCCCCGGCGGCACGTCGGGCGTTCCGACCGCACCGAGGAGAATTGCGTCGAATGCGCGCAGATCGTTCAGCGTCCCGTCGGAGAGAACTTCACCGTCGCGCAAGTACCGCGCACCGCCGAGGTCGAAGTACACGGTGTCGAGTACCACTCCCGTCGCTGCGACGGCCTTCAACGCCTCGGCGATCACCTCCGGTCCGATTCCGTCGCCGCCGATGACTGCCACTCGATGTGCTCGTGCCACGACGTCAAGCGTACGCACGCACGACATCTGCGCTCGGGTCCCGGGCCGCACGGCAGCACCGCTAGCGTTTCGCGCATGCCAACGCATCAGCTCTCGCGCAGCGCTTTCGATCGTCTGAGCGCCGAACTGAAGGATCTCACGACGCGCGGCCGCATCGAAGTCGCGGGCAAGATCGAGCGGGCACGCGAGCTCGGCGACCTCAAGGAGAACGGCGACTACCACGCCGCCAAGGACGAACAGGGTCACATGGAGGGGCGCATCCGCCAGCTCGAATCGATCCTCGAGAACGCCGAGATCATCGAGCCCGTCGCCGACGGCCGCGTCGGTGTCGGCGTCGTCGTCACCATCCTCTACGACGGCGATCCCGAGTCGATGGCCGAGAAGTACGTCATCGGCCACGTCGAGGAGAAGCCCTCCGATCCGAAGGTGAGCGTCATGAGCCCCACGTCCCCCGTCGGTTCCGCGCTGCTCGGCGCATCGGCGAACGACACCGTGTCCTTCGTCGCTCCGAACGGCAAGACGCTGTCGGTGCGCGTCCTGTCCGTCGACGTCCCGTCCTGACGGCGGTCGACGAACCACAACCGGTCGCACAGCCATGCCGATCGTGCGTACGACGCCCGCGTCGGGCGGGTTCCCCGCGGGACACGACGTCGAGTTGACGGGACGCGGCACGACGTTCGTGCGCGAAGTCCCCGGCCCGGCGAACGCGCCGGTGCTCATCGCACTGCACGGCTGGACCGCCTCGGCCGATCTCAACTGGTACCCGTGTTACTCCGCGTTCGGCGAACACTTCCGCGTACTCGCACCCGACTTGCGCGGCCACTCACGGGGCTTGCGCACGCGATCCCGATTCCGCCTCGAGGATTGTGCCGACGACGTCGTGGCGCTGGCGGACGACTTCGGTATCGAGTCGTTCTACGTCGTCGGTTACTCGATGGGCGGCACCGTCGCACAACTGCTCGCGCGGCGACATCCGCAGCGCGTTCGCGGCATGGTGCTCGCGGCGACCGCGGGCTATTTCGCCGCATCGAACATCGAGCGGCGCAACTTCCTCGGCATGGCGGTACTTGCCCGCATCTCACGACTCGTCGGATCGCAGATGCGCACGTGGGTCACCGAGCGGGCGTTCCTGCAGAAGCGCACCGCGGAGATGGCCGAGTGGGCCGTGCGCCAGATGGGTCGCCACGACTGGCGGATGATCTTGGAAGCGGGCAGTGCGATCGGCGACTTCGATTCGCGACAGTGGGTGTCGTCGTTGCAGGTGGCGACCGCGGTGCTCGTGACGACCGATGATCTCGTCGTTCCGCCGTCACGCCAGGAAGAGCTCGTGACGAGCGTACGGGCCGCACATGTCGCGCGCCTCGCCGCGGGTCACGATGCGGTGTGGTCGCGGCGCGAAGAATGCGCACGACTGCTCGTCGAGCTCGCACTCGATGTGCACCGCAGCCGCTCAATCACGCCGTAAACACGTGTTCATGTACGCCGTAAACACGCGTTGATGCCATTTGTGGCGCTAGTCGCGCCACAAATGGTTGATCGCGTCGGCGAGAGAGCCGCGGCCGTCGCCGGCATCGGTGATCACCTCGTCGGGCGAGTCGGCAAAGCGCAGGACGGACCCGGCACCCGCGTCGCACACGATCGAGACGAGTCGCACGCGCCGGCGCTGCGGATGCTCGCTCGGCGCACGCTCGTCATCGTCGTCACCGGCGACGGGAGCAGCCCAACCGCACGTGAGCACCGCCGCCGCGTCGTAGAAACGCACGACGTTGGCCGCGGGGTTCGCGAGCAACGAATACACGTCGGGGTGTTCGGCGATGTACGACAGTCGCAGCGCCCCGTCGACGTTGCGCTCGACACCGCGCGGATCGACGACGCTGATGCCGTACAGCCGCGCGCGAGGCACGTCGAACCCGGGCAGGGAGAGGTGGAGGCTGTGCTCGACGCACGATGCCAGAGCAATGGGTGTGAGGGAAGTTGTCGCCATGCCGAGGCTGTGTGCGTCCGATCGGGTTGAATGGCAGGGTGACTGAACGTCTGACGTTGCCCCAAAAAGTGTGGGATCGCCATGTTGTCCACCGCGATGCCGACGGCACCGAACTGCTCTACGTCGACTTGCATCTCATCCACGAGGTGACGAGCCCGCAGGCCTTCGACGGACTGCGCATGTCGGGACGCACCGTGCGTCGCCCCGAACTCACCGTCGCCACCGAGGACCACAACGTGCCGACCCTCGACATCCACCTCCCCGTCGCCGACCCGACGTCGGCGAAGCAACTCGAGGTGATGCGCCGCAACGCCGCCGAGTTCGGCATCACGCTGTACAAGATGGGTGACGCCGGCCAGGGCATCGTCCACGTCATCGGTCCCGAACAGGGTCGTACGCAACCCGGCATGACGATCGTGTGCGGTGACAGCCACACCGCAACGCACGGTGCCTTCGGTGCGCTCGCCTTCGGCATCGGTACGTCCGAAGTCGAACACGTTCTCGCCACGCAAACTCTTCCGCAGGCCCGCCCGCGATGGATGGGCGTCACCGTCGACGGCGATCTGCCCGCCGGCGTCACCGCCAAGGACGTCATCCTCGCGATCATCGGTCACATCGGTACCGGTGGCGGCATCGGCCACGTCATCGAATACCGCGGCTCGACCATTCGCAGCCTGTCGATGGAAGGTCGCATGACGATCTGCAACATGTCGATCGAGGCGGGTGCACGCGCCGGCCTCGTTGCACCCGACGACACGACGTTCGCTTACCTCGAGGGCCGCCCGTACGCACCGAAAGGTGCCGCGTGGGAACGCGCACTCGACGACTGGCGCACTCTCGTCACCGACGACGGCGCCGCCTTCGACCGTGACGTGCGCATCGATGCGACGAAGCTCTCCCCGCACGTCACGTGGGGCACGAACCCCGCGCAGGTCGCGACGATCGACGGTCGCGTGCCGTCGCCCGACGACTTCGACGACTCGACGACACGCAGCACCGTGGCCCGCGCGCTCGAATACATGGGTCTGCAACCCGGCACGGCGATCCGCGACATCAACGTCGACACCGTGTTCATCGGCTCGTGCACGAACAGCCGCATCGAAGACCTCCGTGCCGCCGCCGCCGTACTGCGCGGTCGCACAGTGAGCGTGAAGCGCGCCATGGTCGTACCCGGCAGCCACGTCGTGAAGGCGCAGGCCGAGAAAGAGGGTCTGCACGAGGTGTTCCGCAACGCCGGCCTCGAGTGGCGCGAGCCCGGTTGCTCGATGTGCCTGGCAATGAACCCCGACAAGCTCGCCCCCGGTGAGCGGGCCGCGAGCACGAGCAATCGCAACTTCGAAGGTCGCCAGGGTCGCGGTGGACGCACGCACCTCGTCTCCCCCGCCGTCGCCGCCGCCACCGCCGTCGCCGGTCACTTCGCCACCCCGGATGACCTGTCGTGAAGGCCGTACGCATCGTCACCGGTCGCGGCTTGCCGTTGCGTCGCAGCGACGTCGACACCGACCAGATCATCCCCGCCGAATGGTTGAAGCGCGTCGAGCGCACCGGCTTCGAGAAGGGACTCTTCGCCACCTGGCGCGACGACCGCAACTTCGTGCTGAACGACGAGCGCTACGCGGGCGCCACCATCCTCGTCGCCGGACCGAGCTTCGGCGTCGGCTCGTCGCGCGAGCACGCGGTGTGGGCACTGCAGCAGCACGGCTTCGACGCCGTCATCGCACCGAGCTTCAGCGACATCTTCCGCAACAACTGCACGAAAAATGGTCTCGTCCCCGTCGCGCTCTCGAATGACGAGGTCGAGGCGCTGTGGCAGGCGATCGAAGCCGATCCGAAGACCGAGATCGTCGTCGACGTCGACACACTGCGCGTCGAGGTTCCGGCGCGCGGTTTCTCGGCGGCGTTCGATCTTGCACCCGCCGTGCGCACGCGATTCCTCGAGGGGCTCGACGACATCGGGATCACCCTCACCCACGCCGCCGACATCGACGCCTACGAGGCGCGACGTCCGGCCTGGCTCACTGCGCGCTGAAGAAACTCGCCAGATCCGCGAGACGCGGATCGTTCGAAAACACTTCGATCGGCGGCTGCGGCTCGAGGCGCAGACCGCGCTGAATGATCCGGCACGTCGTGTGCTGGTTGTACTCGGCGAGCGTCACCGCCCAACCGTCGCGACCGGCACGAGCCGTGCGACCCGAACGGTGGAGGTACGTCTTCACGTCGATCGGCGGCACGTAGTGCACGACGCACGCGACGTCGTCGATGTCGATGCCGCGGGCGGCAACGTCGGTGGCGACGAGCACCGACAGATCGCCGTTCGTGAATCTTTCGAGCGAGCGCTCGCGCGCGGCCTGCGACATGTCACCGTGCAGAGCCGAGGCCCGCACCCGCAACTTCTCGAGGTTCGTGGCGACCTTGTCGCACATCCGCTTCGTGTCGCAGAACACGACCGTCTTGCCCGCGCCGGCGGCGAGTGCCGCGACGACGCGGTCCTTGTCCATGTGGTGCACCGCGAGGAACAGGTGGCGCATCGTTCCGACGGTGGCCGTCGGGGTGTCGATCGATACTTCGACGGGGTTGCGCATGTACCGGCGCACGAGGTTCGCCACCTGGCCGTCGAGGGTGGCGGAAAAGAGCATGGTCTGGTGCTCGGCGGTGACGTGGCGCAGGATCCACTCGACCTGTGGCATGAAACCCTCGTCGGCCATGCGGTCGGCCTCGTCGAGCACGACGATCGAGACTGCGTCGAGACGCACCTCGCCCGCCTTGATGAGATCGATGAGGCGCAGCGGCGTGGCGACGACGATCTCCACTCCGTCTCGCAGGGCGTCGATCTGGTCGTCGCGCGACGCCCCGCCGTACACCGGCAACACCCGGCGCCGGCCGTGCTTGGCGATCGGTTCGAGCACCTCGGCGACCTGCAGGGCGAGCTCGCGGGTGGGCACGAGAACGAGGCCGAGCGGCGCCCGCGGGGCGGCAGCACTCGTCAGACGGGCGAGCAGCGGCACGCCGAAGGCGAGGGTCTTGCCCGAGCCGGTGCGGGCCCGGCCGCACACGTCGTCACCGCGCAACGCAACGGGGATCGCCTCGACTTGGATCGCGAAAGGGGCGTCGAAGCCCGCAGCGGCGAGTCCGGCGGAGATGTCGGCGGGAACTCCGAGCGCTGCGAACGAGGTGCCGGCGCCAGTCATGAGTGCTTCAGCGTAGTGCTCGGCGACGGAATCGAACTGACTCGTGAATCAGTATCGGCTGACACATCAGGCAGTAGACGCAGACAGGTGAAATCTGTATGGTGACCAACTGCAATTGTCCGATCCGACAAGGAGGTGCCAGATGGAAACCATGCAACACAACAACGAGACTCCGCTGGGCACTACCACCGGCGTCGTCGACAACGCCACGACATCGTCGATCAACGGCCGCAAGGGTCCGTCGTACGACTGGCAGTCGCTGCTCGTTCCCGCCGAGCCCGTGTTCGAAGCGTCGTTGCAGATGATCCTCGCCGAGGAATCTGCTCGCACCACCACCGCGTCGCGCGCTGCGCGACGTCGGTCGTGACCGTCGACCTCGCCAGGGTCGGATCCCGCTTCACCGGCCGAGTCTTGGTACTCGGCTGCGGCGGCATCTCCCGGGCCGTCGTGCCGCTGCTGCTGCGCGACATGAAGCTCGACCCGTCGAAGATTCGCGTCGTTGATTTCACCGACTACCGCTCGTACATCGCCGATTCCATCGCCAAGGGCGTCACGTTCGAGATCGGTCGCGTCACGCGGGACAACCTCGACAGTTTCCTCGGTGAGCGCGTCGGTGCGGGCGACATCCTCCTCGACCTCGCCTGGAACATCGACTGCCCGACGATCCTGCAGTGGTGTCGCGACCACGGCGTGCGCTACCTCAACACGAGCGTCGAGTTGTGGGACCCGTACTACGACATGCACTCGACGCATCCGCTCGACCGCACGCTGTACGTGCGCCACCAGAACATCCGCCGAATGGTCGAATCGTGGCCCGACAACGGCGGCGCCACCGCGGTACTCGAACACGGTGCGAACCCCGGTCTCGTCAGCCATTTCGTGAAGCGGGCCATCGGCGAAATCGCCGAGGCGATGCTGCGCGAGGGGCGCGCCGGCAGCGCGGCGAAGTTCGTCGAGGGCGCCCTTGCCGAAGGTCGCTACAACACCCTGGCGATGCTCACCGGCGTGAAGGTCGTGCACATCTCCGAGCGCGACACCCAGATCACGAACGAACCCAAGCGCGTCGACGAGTTCGTCAACACGTGGTCGATCGAGGGCTTCTACGAAGAGGGCGTGGCGCCGGCCGAACTCGGCTGGGGAACGCACGAACGCTGGCTGCCGCACAACGCCCACGTCCACGACGACGACGGTCCGTGCAACCAGATCGCCATCGCCCAGCCGGGCATGGAGACCTGGGTGCGCTCGTGGGTGCCGGCCGGCGAAATCCTCGGCATGATCATCCGCCACGGCGAGGCGTACACGATGAGCGACCACCTCACCGTGTGGAACGAGGACGGCACGGCGAAGTACCGCCCGACGGTGCACTACGCGTACTGCCCCACCGATGCCGCGATCATGAGCGTGCACGAGTTGCGGGCGCGCAACTGGAAGATGCAGTCGCAGCAGCGTCTGCTCACCGACGAAATCGTCTCGGGTCGCGACGAACTCGGCGTGCTCGTCATGGGTCACGACTACAAGTCGTGGTGGACCGGTTCGCTGCTGAGCATCGACGAGTCGCGCGCCATACTGCCCGGCCAGAACGCGACCACATTGCAAGTGGCCTGCTCGGTGCTCGCCGCGACGGCGTGGATGATCGAGAACCCGAACGCCGGCGTGTGCGTTCCCGACGACCTGCCGTGGTCGTACGTGCTCGATGTCGCCTACCCGTACCTCGGCACGTTCCACTCCGGACCCGTCGACTGGGATCCGCTCGCCCACCGCAACGATCTCTTCCCCGGGTTCGGCAACGGACCGCTGCGCATCGACCCGAGCGATCCGTGGCAGTTCGCCAACTTCATCATCCCGTCGCCGCGCGCGGTGTGACGTTCGCCGGCACGCGCCGGTGAACGATGCGGTGCACGAACGCACACGCATCTCTGCACGCTGTGACGTGTCGCCGGGCGTTGTCAAAATGCGCGACGCCGCTACCATGACGCTCGTGATTGCAGCAACCGGCGTCCTTCTTCTTATGTAGCGACGTCGGCCACATATTCGTCGACGTCGACAAACTCCCGAGCCGAAAGGCCGGGAGTTTTTCTTTTGTACCGACAGCACTGCACCCAGCCCCGAAAACGACTACTCGGACACCATTCAGACACACCCTTCAGACACACCCTTCAGAAACGAGGAGACACCCATGACACCGACATCGGCGCCGGCATCAACACAGACACCGGCACACACCGCCACGGAGTCCCCCGCGCCCACGCCGCGGCTCATGGCGTTCGAGAAATACGAGCGATGGATTCCCCTCGTGCTCGGCGACCGCACGTGGCCGAACCGCACGATCGATCGCGCACCGACGTGGTGCTCCGTCGACCTGCGCGACGGCAACCAGGCACTCATCGACCCGATGGATCCGCAGCGCAAACTGCGCCTGTTCCGGCGTCTCGTGCAGATGGGATTCCGCGAGATCGAGGTGGGGTTCCCCTCGGCGAGCCAACCCGACTTCGATTTCGTGCGGATGCTCATCGAGGGCGGCCACATTCCCGACGACGTCACCATCCAGGTGCTCGTGCAGTCGCGTGAGGAGCTCATCCGCCGCACCTACGAGTCGCTGCGCGGTGCCCCGTCGGCGATCATGCACTTCTACAACTCGGTGAATCCGCTGCAACGGCGCGTCGTGTTCGGAATGGACACGAATCAGGTGATCGACCTCGCCGTCGACGCCGCCCGACTGTGCCGGTCGCTCGAATCGGAACTGCCCGGTACCGACCTGCGCTACGAGTACTCGCCCGAGAGCTTCACGCTCGCCGAACCCGAGTTCGCACTCGAGATCTGTCACCGCGTCATGGACGTCATCGAGCCGACACCCGAACGTCCGATCATCCTCAACCTGCCGGCGACCGTCGAGTGCTACTCGCCGAAGGTGTACGGCGACGTCATCGAGTGGTTCCACCGCTCGGTGCACAACCGCGAGTCCGTCGTGCTGTCGCTGCATCCGCACAACGACCGCGGGTGCGCCGTCGCCGCGGCGGAATTCGGTGTCATGGCGGGTGCCGACCGCGTCGAGGGCACGCTGTTCGGCAACGGCGAGCGCACCGGCAACGTCGACATCGTCACCCTGGCGATGAACCTCTTCGTCGACGGCGTCGATCCCGAGCTCGACATCACCGACATCGACGCGATCAAGCGCGACGTCGAGTACTGCAATCGACTGCCCGTTCACGAGCGCCATCCGTACGCCGGCGACCTCGTGTACACCGCGTTCTCCGGCAGTCACCAGGATGCGATCAACAAGGGCCTCACCGCGCTCGGCGCCGAGTACGCAAAGTGGGAGGTGCCGTACCTGCCGATCGACCCCGCTCATGTCGGGCGCACGTACGAGGCGGTCATCCGTGTGAACAGCCAGTCGGGCAAGGGTGGGGTCGCGTACCTCATGAAGACCGAGCACGGCATGGACCTGCCGCGTCGACTGCAGATCGAGTTCTCCCGCATCGTGCAGGAAGTCGCCGAGCAGTCGGGCGGCGAGGTGTCACCGACGGCGATGTGGGACACCTTCCGCGGGCGCTACCTGCCGGACGCACCGCGCCTCTCCCTCGACTCGTTCGAGTTGAGTGACGGCGACGTCGGTGCGACGCGGATCACCGCCCAGTTGCGCGACGGCGACCGGCGCGTCACCGTGACGGGTGCGGGCAACGGACCGATCGACGCACTCATCGCCGCCCTGCGCGGCAACGAGTCACTCGCCCGC
>Ga0068872_10004618_pt1 | contig 10410 bp, 6 predicted proteins | sample NOAtaG_7_FD_66441 | JGI IMG/M metagenome (GOLD analysis project Ga0068872, IMG submission 66441) | Freshwater lake microbial communities from Lake Erie, under a cyanobacterial bloom - NOAA_Erie_Diel1S_2200h metaG | ecosystem: Environmental > Aquatic > Freshwater > Lake | place: USA: Ohio, Lake...
GTGGCCCGCAGAAGCAGATGGAGCAGGAGCCTTCCTGGAATTAAAAAATACCGGGCTCGATAATGGTTTGGCAACTTCTTGGGTTGCTTCCAGTAATTGTTTTTATTCAGTTGGAAAGCCTGTGGTTAGTGATGTTGGACTCTGTCAAAACGAGGCCTCAACAGCTATCACTGCAACGGTACTGGTAGGAACTTCATTGAAATGGTATGAAGATGAAGCAGGTACTAAGCCACTGGCCTCCGCTCCGGTACCCAATACATCGTCCATCTCAACCATCAATTACTACGTTTCCAACATTACGGCAACAGGGTGTGAAAGTCAAAAAGCAAAAATTACGGTTACGGTCGGTTCACGTCCATCCTTGCTTCAGGTTACTACCGATATGACGAATCCCGTTGAGCCAGTTCTGCGGGCCTCCGAATCCACTGGTTATCAATGGTACCTGAATACGCTTCCGATTGCCAGAGCAACCACAAAAGACTTTATTGCCTACCAAAGTGGAAGCTATCAAGTGGCCGGCGTAAACAATGGCTGTGTTGGACCGTTGTCCTTACCGATAGACTTGATTGTAACAGGTCTGGATATATCCAAAGACTCCAAACGTCCAATGGTATTTCCCAATCCATCAGGGGGCTTAGTAACGTTATACTTTCCGGATGGATTGGATCAGGAATTCCAAGTGGAAATCCTTGACCTTACTGCTCGATCACTATTGCGTCAAACAGGTATAGGCACTCAGGCGGAACTTAATATCGCCACTTTACCGGCAGGTACCTATTTTTTACAGATTCGGCGAAGCGAACAAAGATTTAGGCTTAAGTTGATCAGGAGTTTGGACTAATTTCCTAGCTGGCGTCCTTTTGCCTGTTGTTTTAATCCTTTCTGATTTCGACCTAATTATTTTTGTAGGTATTTCATATTTTTGGTTTATGGAAAGACTTACGAAGTCTATTGTCCTTATTATTATGTTCACCTTGATCATTTCTTTTGATGCAAGGTCTCAGAGCAATTACAATCAGTTAAACAGAATTTATGCTAAGTATAAGTATTACTACCCTTCTCAGAAGTATAAAAATGCCTGCTCTTCCTTAGCCAAAAAAAGTCAGCCGCCAAAAAAATTCGCTTTAGTTAAAAAAAGCCGACCGCGAAAAAGGGCTGAACAACCTTAGTAGTTTCTTATTTTTTTACTCTATACCCTACCACATGTTGAAAAGATCGTTGTTGATTTTTAGTCTTACTTGTATTAGTCTTTTTGCTCGTGCCGACGAAGGTATGTGGCTGATGCAATTCCTTGGAGAGGAAACCTACAAGGAAATGGTGAAGAAAGGTTTGAAGTTGTCCCGCGAGCAGCTCTACAGCCTGAATAAATCGTCGCTAAAGGATGCCATTGTAATTTTTGCAGGTGGATGTACCGGTGAAATGGTTAGTGCCGAAGGTCTACTGTTTACAAATCATCATTGTGGCTACGGAGCTATTGCGGATGCCAGTACGGTGGAAAATAATTACCTCCGCGATGGTTTTTGGGCTATGAACCGATCTCAGGAAATACCAGCTCCTTCGGTTTACGTACAATTTCTTCGCAAGATTGATGATGTTACTGGTGAAGTGGAATCCTCTTTAACTGGTTTGGAAGGTGCCGCACGTGCGGCAAAACTTCAGTCTGTTTCTGCAGAGATTGCAAAAAGACTTAAAGGTGACTCGAATCTGGAAGTTCGTGTCATCTCTTTCTTTCGCAATAACCAATACCTCGCGTTCTATTACGAGCGCTTCAACGATGTTCGACTGGTAGGTACGCCTGCCGAGAGTATTGGTAAGTTCGGTGGTGATACCGACAACTGGGAGTGGCCGCGCCACACCGGAGATTTTTCAGTATTCCGTGTTTATGCCGGAAAAGATGGTAAGCCCGCCTCATATTCTACAGAAAATGTTCCGCTCAAACCGGCTCATCACCTTCCTGTCTCCTTGAAGGGTGTAAAAGACGGCGACTTCTCCATGATTTTCGGATATCCGGGTGGCACCAACCGCTATGAAACGTCCTATGGTGTGAAGTTGAAGACCGAGATTGAAAATCCAGCGATTGTCAGTCTTCGTGATGCTCGCTTGAAACTGATGTTTGAAGAAATGAAAAAGAGCGATGCTGTTCGACTTCAACTGGCCTCCAATTATGCTTCCATAGCTAACTATTGGAAGTTTTTTGATGGTGAGCGTAAGCAGTTGTTGAAATACGACATCTATGGCCAAAAGCAGAGGGAGGAAAATCAATTCAAAACCTGGGCTGTTGGAAAAACGGAATACGATGGGCTCTTCGAAAAATTCGAGGCGGCTTATCAGGCCTGGTGGCCTTACGCACGCCATCGGATTTACATGAATGAGGGTATCCTGGGTTCACCGCTTGCGGCTTATGCTTCCGGTCTGCAAGCACTCGAGCGTGCACTTACCCGCAAACAGGTTGATCCCGCTGAAGTCAAAAAGGTGGCTGAATCCATGAACCGCAGTCGTCAGGCATTCCTGGAAAATGAAAATAAACCATCCGATCAGAAAATTCTTGCTGCAACGTGTCAGATGTTCTTTGAGGATATAGATCCGGCACAGCATCCCACAGGATTTTTCGATGGATTGAAGGGCTACGGAAGTCTAGAAGATGGTTCAGCCTTTCGCAATCTTTCCTCCGAAATTTTTTCAAAGACCATCATCCTGGATGATCAACGCTGGAATGCCTTTATCGCGTCACCCGACTCGCTTACACTTCAGCAGGATCCGGCCTACCGATATGCGACCACCTTTATCCGGAATTATATGAAGTATCAGCCGCGGTCCATTGAGTTTACCAATAAAAACAACGATCTCAGTCGCTTGTACCTCAAAGGTGTGCTGCAACTAAAGTCAGGAAAACCATTTTACCCAGATGCCAATTTCACCATGCGCATGAGCTACGGTCAGGTTAAATCGTACAAACCTCGCGACGGTGTACACTACGATTACGTTTGCACCATGAATGGAGTGCTTGAAAAGTATAAGCCGGGTGATTATGAGTTTGATTTGCCAAAAAATCTTGTTGAAGCAGCCCGTAAAAAAGATTATGGTCGCTATGCCGATCCGAAAAGGGGAGACCTTATTGTTGGGTTCATCACCACCAACGACATTACCGGAGGTAATTCTGGTTCTCCCGTGATTAATGGTAAGGGTGAGTTGATTGGATTGGCTTTTGATGGAAACTACGAGGCACTAAGTCACAAAATTGCCTTTGACAAGGACCTCAACCGCACAATTTGTGTCGATATCCGATATGTTTTGTGGTGTATGGAAAAGTTAGGAGGCGCTAAGCACCTGGTGGATGAGCTTACGCTGCGTTAAACGCACTATTTATCAACAAGCGATATAGGAAAAGCCGGAGAAATCCGGTTTTTCTTGTTACCACAATTGTCTATTTTTCACGGCCCAAAAAAAGGGTTATTTAAACCACATAATTACTTATGAGCATTCAATGGAAAGGCGTTATGCCGGCACTGACAACTAAGTTCAAGGCCAACGATTCTCTGGATTTTGATCTCTTTAATAAAAACCTCCAGGCTCAGCTGGATGCTGGCGCTGACGCAATTATTTTAGGCGGCTCTCTTGGCGAGGCCAGTGTACTTACAGCAGATGAGAAATTTGCGCTGGTACAGTTTGCAGTCGGAAAAGTAGCTGGACGCATTCCGGTGATAATGAATATTGCTGAGGGGAGTACCCGTGAAGCAGTCCGCCAGGCTGCCGAAGCAAAAAAATGTGGCGCGAAAGGTTTGATGTTGCTTCCGCCCATGCGCTACAAATCTGATGAGCGCGAAACCGTCGAATATTTTAAGGCTGTTGCCGAGTCCACCACGTTGCCCATCATGATTTACAACAACCCGGTGGACTACAAAATAGAGGTTACCCTGGATATGTTTGAGGAATTGAAACCGTATGCCAACATCCAGGCGGTAAAAGAATCTACGCGTGACGTCACAAACGTTACGCGCATGATCAATCGTTTTGGCGACCGCTTCAAATTGCTTTGCGGCGTAGATACACTCGCAATGGAAGAATTGCAAATGGGTGCTGACGGCTGGGTAGCCGGCCTTGTGTGTGCCTTCCCACGTGAAACGGTGGCCATCTACCGACTGGTGAAATCAGGACGTGTAGCAGAGGCGCTTCCGATTTACCGGTGGTTCATGCCGCTGTTGGAACTCGACATTCATCCGAAGTTGGTACAGTACATCAAGCTTGCTGAAACGGAAGCAGGAATTGGATCTGAGATGGTTCGAGCGCCGCGATTGCCGTTGATCGGTGAGGAGCGGGAGCGCATCCTGAACATCATCCGCACCGGTATCAAAAACCGTCCTGCATTACCGGATTATCTGTCGATTAAGATCTAAGTATCGTCCAACCACATGAGCGATTTAGCAAACAGAGTAGATGGTGTCATGCGCCGTTCGCGTGCCGCTTTTGAAACTTACCGCACCCTTACTGGAAAAAAACGTGCTGAATTTTTGGATGCCATCGCAGCCGCCATCGAAGCAGATAGCGCTTTGATTGTTTCAGCAGCCATGAAAGAAACCAATCTACCCGAACCACGTTTGGCCGGTGAGCGCGCTCGTACGTGCAACCAACTGCGCCAGTTTAGCGCCATGTTGCGTGAAGGTTCTTGGGTAGAGGCACGTATCGATACGGCTCTTCCAGACCGACAGCCCTTGCCAAAGCCGGATATTCGTAAAATGCTGGTTCCGATCGGACCAGTAGTGGTCTTTGGAGCAAGTAACTTCCCCATGGCCTACTCTACAGCTGGTGTGGACACGGCTTCAGCACTTGCCGCAGGATGTAGCGTAGTCCTCAAAGGACATCCCGCTCATCTTGAAACATCGCGAATGGTGGCTGCGCTGATTTCGAAAGCAGCAACTGCCACAGGCCTACCTGCGGATGTGTTCATTCACGTCGAAGAGCCTGGGTTTGAAATTGGAAAAGCGCTGGTACTGCATCCGCTTACCAAGGCCGTTGGCTTTACCGGATCTTTTTCAGGAGGTAAAGCCTTATACGATTATGCTCAGCAACGAAGCGAGCCCATCCCGGTATTTTCTGAGATGGGTAGTATCAATCCTGTTTTTCTGTTGTCCGGTGCGTTGACTGCCCGTCCGACTCAAATCGCTGATCAGTACGCTGCGTCCATTACCCAAAGCGTTGGACAGTTTTGCACCAATCCCGGATTACTACTGAGCGTCAAGGGAAGTGAATTGGAGGTTTTCAAAAAAGAACTCGCTGCACGAATGCAACAAATTGCCCCTGCGCCGATGTTGCACGAAGGCATATCGAAAAGTTTTTATTCCAAACGCTCAGAAGCACTTAAACAAAAAGGCGTTCATCTGATTGTTCAGGCTTCGGAAGCGCAACCAGAAGGGCAGGGAGTTCCTACGTTGGCATCGGTAAGTGGAAAAGATTTCTTGGCAAATCCACATCTGAGTGAGGAAGTCTTTGGTCCCTATTCACTCCTGGTTGAAGCGGATAACTTGCAGGAATTACTTCAGATTGCTGCACAATTACCCGGTCAGTTGACTTCAACGCTTATTGGTGAAGATTCTGATTTGCAGGGATCTGCTGCACTGATTCATGTACTTTCTGATAAAGCAGGACGATTGATAATTAATGGAGTGCCAACCGGCGTGGAGGTATGTCCTTCGATGCATCATGGCGGACCTTTTCCGGCCACCACCGATTCCCGCTTTTCGTCAGTGGGCATTGATGCCGTTAAACGTTTTGTCCGTCCGCTCAGTTATCAGGCCTTTCCGGAGGATCTGCTACCGGAAGAATTGAAAAGCTCAAATCCGTTGGGAATTTGGAGATTGTATAACAACGAATGGTGTAAATAATTATCGATGTCAAAGACCTTTTTTTGTATCGATGCCCACACCTGCGGAAATCCCGTGAGGGTTGTGGCTGGTGGCGGACCACCGCTGATTGGAAAAAACATGAGCGAAAAGCGTCAGCATTTTCTGCGCGAGTACGATTGGATCCGAAAGGGTCTCATGTTCGAACCCCGTGGACACGATATGATGAGCGGAAGTATTTTGTATCCGCCGTCGGATCCTGCCAATGACGTTGGTGTTTTGTTTATTGAGACCAGCGGCTGTCTGCCGATGTGTGGTCACGGTACCATTGGGACCGTCACCATTGCCATCGAGCATGGATTGGTGATTCCAAAAACTCCAGGAGTATTGAATCTTGAAGTTCCTGCCGGTTTGGTTCGAATTGAATACAAGCAGGAGGGAAAGAAGGTGAAGTCGGTGAAGATCCGAAATGTAAAAGCTTATTTGGCGGCAGAAGGAATTATCGCTACGTGTCCGGAGTTGGGAGAACTTACGCTGGATGTTTCTTATGGTGGTAATTTCTATGCCATTGTTGATGTTCAAAAGAATTTTCCGGGATTGGAGCACTTTAAAGCTGATCAGTTGGTCGGGTGGGCTCGTGAATTGCGCAAAGACATTAATAAAAAATATCAGTTTGTTCATCCTGAAAACCCGACGATCAATACTTGCAGTCATGTGTTGTGGACCGGAACACCTTTGGACTCGAAGTCCACGGCCCGCAACGCGGTGTTTTATGGCGACAAGGCCATAGACCGTTCGCCTTGCGGAACGGGTACCTCAGCACGACTCGCGCAGTGGTTTACCAAAGGCAAGCTAATGCCTGGTGATGAATTTATTCACGAAAGCATTATCGGCTCAAAGTTTATCGGCAGAATTGAGGAGGTTACTGAGTTAAACGGAAAGCCGGCCATCATTCCCAGTGTGGAAGGTTGGGCCAGGGTATATGGATTGAACACGATTACCATTGATCCGGAAGATGATCCGTATGCGTACGGCTTCCAGGTTATCTAAAAAAGCATTCATGGGAAAAAAAGTTTTAGTTGCCGGCGGCGGAATTATTGGATTGAGTTGTGCCTGGTATTTAAACCAGGATGGCCATGATGTGACCGTTGTGGACCAGAGTAAGTTGATCGATGGGTGTTCTTTTGGAAACGCCGGCATGATTGTCCCTAGTCATTTTATTCCACTGGCGGCTCCGGGTATGGTGAGTAAAGGAATCCGTTGGATGTTCAATTCCCGAAGTCCATTTTTTGTTCGACCACGATTGAGCATGGATCTGATGAAATGGGGCTGGGAGTTTTTACGCCACGCTAATGCAAAGCATGTTGATCACTCGATTCCGGCATTAAAGGAATTAAGTCTATTGGGAAAGAAGTGTTATCAGGAATGGGATCGTACCATGCCGTTTCGATTTGGTTACGAGGAGCGTGGATTGTTGATGTTGTATAAGGATCAGCATACGGCAGAGGAGGAGAAAGAGACTGCGGAGTTGGCAAACCAGATTGGTATTGAGGCGCGGGTTCTGGATCGCCATCAGGTTCAGGAACTAGAGCCTGATGTTCGGGTAGATGTTTTAGGTGGTGTTTATTTTCCAGGCGATGCGCATTTAAATCCGCGAACGCTTGTTGAAAATTTGATTTCTACGCTTCGTTCACGTGGCGTCACTTTTTTAGAGGAGCATACCATTGATGGATTTGAATTTTCGGGAAAGGAAGTACGTGGTGTTCGGTTGAAAAATGCAAATGCTAGCGAGGTGGAAGTTAAATGTGATGAGCTGGTGCTGGCTACGGGCAGTTGGTCTGGTTTAGTAGGCAAGCAATTAAAATTGAGTATGCCCATGCAGGCCGGCAAGGGGTATAGTTTTACGTTGCCTGATGTGGAGAAAAATGTGCGCATTCCATCGATTTTTCTGGAGGCCAGAGTGGCAGTAACCCCGATGGGTCGGACGTTACGTTTTGGCGGCACGATGGAAATTGTTGGTGTTGATCACAGTATTAATATGGAGCGGGTGCGTGGTATCGTGGATAGCATACCAAAATATTACCCCGAAATGCAGGTACCAGTGCCGCAGGTAGAGTCAATCTGGCACGGATTACGTCCGTGTACTCCGGATGGTTTACCCTACATCGGTCGCAGCAGTAAGTACTCCAATTTGGTTGTAGCGACAGGGCATTCCATGATGGGTTTGAGTTTAGCACCGGCGACTGGATTATTGATTTCGGAGTTGGTGGGGGGAAAGAACTTGAGTATGGGTATAGGTGCTTTTGATCCGGAGCGGTTGCAATGAGGATTAGATGGGTTAAAAATCTTTATAATTCCGATTAGCCTTTTTTAATTGTTTTAACAATTTCCGCTTAAATGAGAGAGTGGTAGCATCTTTAAGAGGTGCACTTCTAAATCCATATCTAGAAGTTTAAATATCCCATAACCTCCGAGATATTTTTTCGTTGAGGACATCTTAATGGTTACTCGGCAAAGGGTTTAGGATTAAAGATCAATACGGATGAGCCTTCATTTCACCCAATGTTTTTTAAAAAGTGATTCGCATAAGATTTTTCTTCTTTTTATTACGATATCTTTAGTTAATCCGAGACTTTGCAGCGGCCAGCAGAATCTTTTCAATATTCCCTCGGGTGACATTACGAATGAGAAGAAGCTGTTTTATCAGCATCAACTTAATCTTTATGGGGATAAAATTGAGTCGAAGGCGCATTTTGTTTATGGCCTAGGGAAGGGATGGGATGTTGGATTGAATGTGGTGGGGAAGGGAGCTTACTTTTCGCCCTCCTGGCGCGTTTCGTATAACGATAACCCGGATCGGGGAGCGCTGTATCCAATTGTGTTGGCCACGGTTCAAAAACAGATTCAGCTGACCGAGCAGATCGATTTTAATCTTGGTTCGCAAGTTGGATACAACATCAGCAATCAGTTGGAGAATAAGGAGCTCAATTATTTTAGTTATGGGATTGGCATTTATCATTTGCCTGATCATAATGGACGATTGGTGGGTGGAGTTTATCAAACCAACCGCATGTATGTAGGAGAGGGGAATATAGTTGGTTTGATGTTGGGTTATGAAATCAAACTGAGTAAGAGGTGGTATTTAATGGGAGATTGGGTAAGCGGAGATAATGATGCTGCTGTTGGTGTGGTGGGAGGTATTTACAATCTAAGTAGGCGTGTTCAGCTTTGTTCAGGTTGGCAGATTCCTAATCCGGAATCATTAAAACCATCGGGTATTGTGTTTGAATTGAATGTTCTGGGTTGGGACATGGAGTTGTAGGGGGTGTAAGATTCTGAGATGCGCTGAATTCCGCTGTCATCATTTTGTTAATTTATTAGTCCTATCAACGAGAAGGAATAGGGCGTCGTCTTGTCTTTATCACCCTTCGGCTCCGCGAATAACTGGAACCTATTGATTTAGGGCATGCCTTTACGCATAGGTCTGCGATAATTTTGAATTGTGCACACAGCTTTTCCTTTCTTCAGCGATCGAATTTTCGATCGGTGCAGAATTCGTATTCATTTAAACTAAAAAACTATGCACTTTAAAATCGATTTTCTCTCAGGGCGGGTAATTGCGTTTACTGTCCTCATTCTTTTAATGTCGATGGCCTGTGAATCGCCAGAGCTCCGTATTCAGGAACTGGCTATGTCAGGTGCGCCTGCTGCCAGAGTATCAGTTGGTTCATCTACGGGCACGGTTAATTATCAGATTTTATATGCTGGCCAAACCATAAATGCCGGAACGGTAGCTTATGATGACGTGGACACTAATAATGATTTCATCGATGATGCGCTACGGATCACGTTTCAAGCGGCTAATGGTTGGGAGCTATTGGAAACCCATTTTTATATAGGCTCATCCTTAACGGATCTTCCGGTCAATAAATCCGGAAATCCACAGCCTGGCCAGTTTCCGATGAAATCCGGTGCGCTCACCGGGCAGACGACGTATTCCTTAACGATTCCATTTGCGAATATTGGGTTTTCTTGTCCGAATACAACCACAGAGGATTTTTTTGTTTCGGCACATGCCTCCATGCGAAAGTTGACCAGTGCTGGCGGTTATCAATATGAATCAGGGTGGGGTGACGGCTTGCGATTGGTGCAAAGAGGAAGCTGGGCGATGTACAACATGATCTACATTACCTGCGACGTCAATAATCCACCGAATCCGGCGACTACGGAAACAGCGTTTGCATTTGATGGTGATCAGACCGGGTGTTTCCAAAACTTTAGTGAGTTTTTGGAAAACTCCAATCGGTGGGGATGGACAAACGGGCCTTTTCCTAATGGAAATTATAAATTACCGATTTATGCAGGTGCAGGTCTTTGTGATCTTACAAAAGGCATTATGGTGGGTCACCTGATAGTAACTTACAATGGCTCCACGGCCAACTTTAGTTATCAACTTAGTGGAAACAATCCGTTTACCGGATTACCTTATTCTCTTCGTGAGATTCACCTTTATGCGGGTAATAATTTATTTCCTGTTATACAAAATGGTCAGCAAGTCGGACAATACACGATT
>Ga0068872_10004620_pt1 | contig 10404 bp, 7 predicted proteins | sample NOAtaG_7_FD_66441 | JGI IMG/M metagenome (GOLD analysis project Ga0068872, IMG submission 66441) | Freshwater lake microbial communities from Lake Erie, under a cyanobacterial bloom - NOAA_Erie_Diel1S_2200h metaG | ecosystem: Environmental > Aquatic > Freshwater > Lake | place: USA: Ohio, Lake...
CGCTGCCAACGCTTTTGCATCTGGTTTTTCAACGGCCTTTGCTCTCTTGCCTTGAATCTTGTTGTTCGTTGATTTTACATCGTCCACGGTTTGCGCTGTGGCTTCAGTTGCTGCTAAACCATTTACGATTTTAGTCGCTAATGACTTGAGTGGTTTGAAAGTCAACTCCCTTGCATTGGTTGCATTGTCGTAAGCTGTCTTTGCTACTTTCACTGCTTGCAGTGCTGCAATTGCCCCTGTGTTTTGGGTGGTCAAAGCTGGCAGTTTTAATGCCGCTTTGCTTGGATTGTACGTTGCTCCGTAGCCTGTACAAAAGCTAATGAGATCCTCGAAGGTCGCTACATTTTTAGCGTGACCTGTTTCTGTGGTACTTGCCATTGTGTTTTGAATTTAAAGGTGGAACATTAGAAAAAACTATATTGGTACTAACGAAAGCACTAAGTGGCAAGTTTTAAACCATGCGTTATAAATATTCAATAGCTTCGAGATGCCACTAAAATGACCAGATTAATGGGGTATGCTGCAGAAGTTGAATGGATTCTTGGCGATCAAATCGGAGCGTTTGATGCCCAAATCGCCCTATTTTGAATTTACATTTGGTACATATGATCTATCCCCAAAAACAAGCATACTTGTCTTCGTGTACCAGATTTACAAATTCGGAAAGAGAATGAACCGTTGGTTTTGGTTTATACGTGTGCCATTTGAGGTCGGAACGTAGCCAAAATACCTTCCAACAATTTTTAGCTTTAATAAACGTGGCTTTCGCTACGGGGTGGTCCCGTATGATTTCGGGATTATCCCACTTGGGGCGAACTTCAACTATCGTGACACTTTGGTCTTCTATTCTATAACTAATATCGAGTTTGGGGCGAATGTGTTCGGGTGGCCTTCTTTTGTCAACGAAGTTTTCCATCACTTCGATAATATCCAAAGTTTTTAGTGTATCGATTGCCATAAAACTATTTATTGGATAGCTAACTAACTTAAGCAACTACCTTGCGCCTCTTTCTATTTCTAAAATCTCCGGCATTTCATCATATGTACGACCGTTTAAAAGTCGACCACTTGCCTTTTTATTTCGACCTCCCCACTGTTTGAAAAAGAAAGCTACACCAGCTTTCTCACACTGATCTTGAATTTGGAGAACCCAGTCAGGATTCATTGGTCTAGGTTTATGGCCACTTTCACCACCAACAATAACCCAGTCAATCTTCTTGAGATTTAGTTTTGATAGCGGCCCAATAAGTGGTTCAAGCGATAGAAATTTAACTTTAGCCTTCGTTTTTCTTAATAGATTTATCCTTTCAATTACGCGGTCATCTTCAACTGATACACCCATCCAGATATTATGTGTCCATTTTAATTCCTTGTGTAATTCAAACAATCTATCAGCTCTTTTAGTGAGTACTTGAAAAACGTGTTGAGGATTCTCGTTCATTACTTGAAATACTTGCTTAATAAAATCCAGTGGTATGTCATTGTGAAACAGATCACTCATTGAGTTTACAAATACTACTTTCGAAGATTTCCAAGTATATGGAATACTCAAAGATTCGGCATGAACTCTGACTTTGAAGCCGTCTTTATATTTATCAATTCCCATCGCCTTTAAGCGTTTTGACATTAATTCTGCGTAACAGAATTTGCAACCCGCTGAAATTTTTGTGCAACCCGTTGTGGGGTTCCATGTCATTTCAGTCCATTCAATGCTTGATTGTGCCATTTATTTAAGTTTAAAACTTACTTTCTTACTATCATCCTTGTAATGGTTATAAGCTACATAAAACGATTTTTTTCTCGCCCTTTCTCCATTCGCTGTAATAACTTCAATTTGATCATTATTCTGCCAATTGTAGAATATTTCGTTCGTGTGCTTCGGAAGAAAACCCTGCCTTAATGTGAACTCATAAACTTCTCCATTGTGACGTTTGCTTCCTTTCAGAAAGACTTTCAGTTTTTCTTCAAGTGGATTTGTTTTTTGTTCATAAAATAAGCTTGGTTGATTTCCTGCATAATCCCATCCCTTTCCTTGTTCAGTATCAATTTCCCATTTTGCCTCAAGCATTTTTTCAAAACCTTTTATGTGTGAAGTGAAAAAGAATAAACAGAAAACTGTGCTAACGTCTTTTTGAATTGTGAATGTATCAACAAAAAGTTTATCACCCAAAAACGCTTGAAACCCTTCTTTAAGTTGAGAAACAAAATTCCAAACATTATCACTTTGTTTCCAATCCTTGAATAGTTCCAACTCCTCAATAAAATCCTTTAATGCTTCTGGTGTTCCATTTGTGGCAAAGCGATACATAAATTGAGTGGGAAGGCAAAGCAAAACTTCCGCATTGCCTTTTGCCATTAGACTTTTAATCTGATTGGTTTTTATGTGCTTGTATTCATAAGGGTCGATGAAAATAAATGCCTTTTGATTTAGTGCTTTTAATTTTGGTAAAATCGTGAGTAAGTTTTGGTATTCAATTTGGTAATCATTTGACGTGTACTCAATGTCACCAAACTCATGGTAATAAAGTGATTTGTCTTTTACTGCCTGCTTTACCTTTTCCACCTTTTCTCCTACAATATCATTAAAATGACAATCAATTTTAGGGATGCTTGAAGACTTGGCAACACTTATAAAATGAATGTCTTTGACCGCTCGTAGTGCAACTATCGGACTTCCTTCTCCACCGTTTTCATACACCCCTTCTCCGCAGAATAGATCGTAAATTTTTACTCTTTGCGTGTAACCGTCATTGCAAATGATATTCAGATACCGTTTCAAATACTCTCCGAGTAGCCGAACTTTTGCTTCTGAGTGATTAAGTAGATTCGCTTTTACATCTTTCTTCGCCATAGTTAAAAGACATTAAATATATCACCGATATAATTTTCTAATTATTTTTCTGTTGAGCCAATTTACTGAAATTTGTTCTTTTATCTTGTTATGATCTGTTCGTTAGTTGAATCATAACGGTGTTTCACAATCTCACCAGAGATAATTAGATGAATTGCTTGCTCAATAATATCCAACGGTGCGATGAACCATTCGCGTGGGGAATACCTGCGGCCATCGTTTCCGGTGATGTCAATATTTAAACAGGCTGCACCGAAGAAGTTATGAATTAACAACTCAAACTTTTGTGGGTTCATGTTGTAGCATTGGTAAGCCATTACAATTCTAACGTCTGCCATTAAGTAAGTAGGTTCTTGGCTGGCATTTTTAATGCGGTCTTCTACGGAGGTTTTAGAAAAGCCGATCTTGTATAGGTTCTGGATTTCTTTTATTTCCTGTTTGTCGCTTTTGGATTTGAGAATGTAGATGAAGCCTGCTTCCTGATCCTCTTCATTTATCGTATTGAATGTTTCAATAAATTGATAGTTTAATTCGGCTGCATTTTTTGTAAGTACCTGACCATTTACATATAAGACTTTTGCAAGTGAGCGGTAAAGCATGTTGGATTCTGTTCCGTTCTCGAATATGCACCTTGTGCGCCCGTCTTTGCGCACACGTGAACCATCGGGAAAATATTTTTCTTCTTTGGTGAAGTCTATCTTTTCGAGCAAGAGTAGTACGCCATTGTGAACGTAGAAATTACCTTCTACTAAATTGTCTTCTTTAAACTGAATGAGTTTGCGCTTGCCTGTTGAAATATCTTTCTGAACATCTTTAAATAGCTGTTCGTATTTTGAAAAATCTTTGCAGGGTTTTCTTCGTGCGACAAAATCTGCTTCGGCTCTTTCTTTATCTGATACGGTTACGTGTTTGAGATCGAAAAGCCCTTCGGAATCATCACCTAATAAACCTAACACATCATCATTCAAAATATCTTCCAAGGAATTGATTTGCTTTTTCTCGAAATGCAGCAATCCGTATTTATCATGCACATTCAGGATTTCTACTTTGGTTGGGTTATCCCTGAGTGATTTTAATCGTGAATACAATTGATGCTCCTGTAAACCACCGCCTTGTTCGGGTGCGCGTTTATTCTTTTCGTAGAAATCATTTATCTCCTGAAAGGATGCCACAAGCCTTTCGTCTTCATTCCGTGTGGGTGAAGTGGAAGGTTTGATATTCAACAATCCCAGAGGATCGTTTTCGAATAACTCTTGTAGCTTTTTATCCTTATCCATTTTGCTGTTTGCGCTTTTGTTCTTTTAAAAAGATAATTGCTTCGGCCATTCTTCTTTCCAATGGATCGGTAGATTGAAGGCTTGGTTCTTTCTTGAATGTCTTTACAAAGTCGTTAATCTTAGGCCATAGCAATAAGGCTTCTTCCAAGGTCATTTGAATACGTGTTGATTCAATTACGTCCTGTATTACTTTTAGCACTTTTGTTGTTACTGACTTGGATAAAATCTCGAATGCTTTTTGGAAGGGGTTAATGCGGTCTATTAAATCAATGTGCAAATCGGCAATATTTACAAACTGACCTGCCATTCTTATAAAGCGTTTGTCGCCCACATCCTTTATCTCTCCGTTCTTCACTACGGAATCGACCACTACATATTGGCGAACTTCTTCTACTTCTTCGGCTGATAACTCAGGATATTTTATTTGAATGATCTTCGGGATTAATACCTTGTTGATTACTTCGGGGTCAACGTTGCCGGGCATGGCCTTGAGCATGGTATCGTCTTGCAGGATGGTTGCCTTTAAATCGTTGAGGTCGGATTCTATAATATCCTTTACCCGTTTTGATGTTGGTGTTTTAAAGCCACGAATTTTTATCTCACCCGGTTCGGCTTTGTCTTCATCGGATAGTTTCGTTTTGAATTTGAAGTTGGGCGCAAGCACTTGTTCCATCAACAATGATGCTGTGATGGCTTTGAGCATGTTGTTTACGGATAGTTTTATCAAGTCATCGGCAGCATCTGGCTGGGCGATTAGATTAGTAAACTGTGCGTGTGTTTTATTATTGCTATCGCGTGTGCAACGGCCAATGATCTGAATGATTTCTGTTAACGAACCTCTGTAACCAACGGTTAAGGCGTGTTCGCAATATGGCCAATCGAAACCTTCTTTCGCCATGCCGAGGGCAATGATCAAATCCATGTCGTCAACGGACTTAATGGTTCGTAAATAATTTTGGATTTTATCTCTGTCCTTTTGATTATCATTTACCAGATCGGCTACTTTCAATATTTTGCCATCGGTGTGTCTCTTTATATAGATAACTCCTGTTTCGCTATCCACTTTTTCAACATCGCCAATCGCATCTAAGATTGTATCTACCTCATTGTGCTTGTCCTTCGTGGATTCGCCTGAATTTACATTCGGTATGTGCAGGATGGTTTTCTTATTGGTATCTAAGATTTCAAGAATAGCTGTGGTATATCGGCCTTGATAAAAATGGTAGCCGATGCCTAACGATTTAAGATAGGTGTAACCGTTTAGCTGCTCGTAATAGTTGTAGGTGACCTTGGTAAACTTGGCTTCGTCCTCAGGGTTTAGTACGGGAACGCTATCTCCACGGAAATAAGAACCCGTCATTGCCACCACATGGGCGTTTGACTTTTGCATGATTGACCTTAGCAACTCGCCCAAACGACTATCGCCATCGGCAGAAACGTGGTGGAATTCGTCAATAGCTAAAAGTATGTTGTTGAACCTGGTTTCTTCTAATTCTTCAAAGGCAAAGCGAAGTGTGGCGTGGGTACATATCAAAATCTTCTCGGTGTTCTCTAAAAAGTTTTTGAACGCCTGCACTTTGCTTTTGCTGCCGTCCATGCCGGGGGTGCAAAGGTTGTATTCATCGTTCGGCTCCCAATTGGCAAAGAAGCCAAAGTCTTTGAGGTTGGTTTTGCTGAATGAACCACCAATTGATTTTTCAGGAACGGCTACGATAACCTTTTTCAATCCCTGATGGATTAATTTATCAAGCGCGATAAACATTAACGCGCGCGACTTGCCCGAAGCTGGTGGGGCTTTCAATAAAAGATATTGTGCATCGCGTGCCTGATATGCTTTCTCCTGCATTTCGCGCATGCCGTAGGTGTTGATCTTAGAGCTTTGCCCTGTTTGGGCGTAGGTAACATGTACTATATCAGGCATGGTTATTTCTTTTTCTTTTTAGACTTTTTCTCTACTTCAAACAAAGTGCCTTTGGTTTGTTCTTCGGCTATCATTTGTTCATAGAGTTTAAATAAATACTCTAAGCGTTCTTCATCTGTTTCAAATGGCTTGCTTCTGTAGCAGCGTTCCACTGCAAGGTCTAATTGATGATGTGCCTCTGATAAACCTTCAGGTATTCTATTGGGATCGTAAAGCTGAGCAAGTGTCTTCTCACTATACTTTTCTCTTTCTTCTGTGACTAAGTAAACATTCCTCTCTAGTTCTCTTTTCTGAGCAGATGAGATTTCAGGAAATGGAAATGTGTTATAACAGAGCGCTGATGAGTAACGATAATCTGACTTTAACCTACCGGCAACTGCTCTTACCCATGTCATATGCATTAAAGAGGTCACTACGGCAAATGTCCATGGTTCTGGATTGTAAATAGCTTGTGCGGAGTCTATTATTACGGTGTTCTCGTTTACGAAATCAATAGGAATATATTTTCTTCTTTCTGAAGAGACTCTTGGTATAACAATTGAATTATTTGGGTTAAATCTATCTTCAGCAGCTTTAAAAGGAGTTTGTGCAGCCAATTTAGTAGTCAATTTTTTACTACTTAATCTAAATTCTTTAACGGCTAAGATTCTTTTATTTATCTCTTTCATACCTAAGGCTTCCTTAGCTTCATTATTTGAAATCCAAAGACACCATCGCTCTTGTTTGTTAATTAACTCATAAGATCCGATTATCTTTTTTATGAACTTGGTCGACTCAGGATGTTTGGATATGATGTGGTTCTTCTCTATCAAATCGAGGTTAAGATTTCCATCATCGGAGAAACCAGTACCTCTAATTATTAATTGAATCTTAGATAGTGGCCTATTCCTTTTATCAATGAATGCGTTTGTTCCTTCGACTAAGTATGGATTGATATTGCTAACTAAATGCTTAAAGTTGCCTCTAAAAATTGCCTTTGGGGAATTTCTTTTATTTCGAACACCAACTATTATACATATTACAGCGGCTTTACCTTTGGCATTATTCTCCCACTTAAAAGAAGTATGGGCAAATCCAATTTCAAGATTCTTATCAATAATTTGCGGCCATAAACTTGCAACTTGTTCACCTTGACAAATTGAATTGGTGCTGACTAATGCAAACTGTGCATTAGTATTTTGAATGTATTTTGCACCTTTCAAAAACCAGCAAGCTATGTAGTCCAAGTTTTTAAATCCGTCTATTCCTTTAAAAACGATTGCCAAATCTTCCTTTTGAGAATTACTTTGCATGCTGTATCCTAAGTAAGGAGGATTACCCAGTAGATATATCTCATCCGCTTCTCTTTTGGGACACACTTTTTCCCAGTCTATTCTTGTCGCGTTACCTTGAACGATGTTACCTGTTTCTTTTAATGGCAAGGCGGGTTTAGTTCTTCCAAACTCCTTGAAGAACTCCTGGTTCATTTGGTGTTCGGCCAACCAAAGTGATAGTGTTGCTACTTCATGGGCAAAGTCATCTATTTCAATTCCGTAAAAGTTGCCGAGGTTAATGTTTGAAAACGCAAGGCTGTTCAATGCCTTAAAGATTTTCATTTCAAGTTTGCGTAATTCCTTGTATGCAATAATCAAAAAGTTGCCACTACCGCAAGCGGGGTCAAAGAGTTTAATGTTCCAAATGCGTTGTAGCAGGGCATTGAGTTTTTTGGTATTGCCGTTGGCAGATTCAAATTCTTCATACAGACTATTCAAAAACAGTGGCTCGATTACTTTCATAATGTTGGGCACACTTGTATAGTGTAATCCTAAGCCACCCCGCTGTTCTGGCGTAACAACCGCCTGAATCATTGACCCAAAAATATCTGGGTTTATTTTGCTCCAGTCTAATTCACCGCTTTCAATGATTGCCTGGCGGCTGCGCCTAGTGAATACGGGTGCATGATGTTTGTGGCGGAACAAGCCACCGTTTACATAAGGAAAGGCGGTGAGGTAAGTAGGAAGTTTTGAATGTGATTTGGGCGGGGTGTTCATCACCTCAAAGAGTTTATCAAGGAAGGTGTTCAGGTCGCTACCATCTGTATTAGTAACAGAACTGATGGCGTTGGTAAACTGATTCTCTTTTAAGATGCCAGTATCTTCTGCGAAAAAACAAAACAACAAGCGCGAAAGAAACACATTGAGGTTGTGAACTTGTTCGGGTGTTTTTGTCGGGTTGTCTTTCTTTATTTCGTCATACAGCTTTGCCATACGCTCCGCTGCCTTAACATCAGCAGGGTTTTCGTTTTGGTGCTGTGCTTTCTCCATGCCCGCCAAAGGCAAAAAGAAGTCGAAGTATTTGGCTATCTCTTTTACCGGAATATCAAGTGTGTCAGATGTTTTCCGGTCTATTGCAAGCAGTGTTTCAAAGTCGGTGACAATAATAAAACGCGGGTCGTGCTTTATGGCTTTGTCGTCTGCTTTGATCCTATCAATCAGTCCGTGTAAGTCTTCACCCTTTACGGATTTGAAAAGGAGTTTCTTCTTCCAGATTATTTCTCCAGCTGTCTTTGAAAGGTTTAAGCCTCCTGCTTGTAAGCGTTTTATGGATGCTTTGGGCTGGCCATAGGCTAACAGCAAATCGTAGATGAACGATTCGTGCTTGAAGGGCTTGCTTAGTTTTTGGAGGTTGGATTCTATTTGGGCGATGTTCATTGTTTATCAAGCAATTTTGAATGAAGCGCTTTGTTGGACTGGTTTAATGCTTTCAATTCCGATTCATTATTGGTTAACTATAAAATTGGCTCTCTCCAAAAGCTCATCAAACGTAATGATTTCAATATTTCTTGATCCTCTTCTAAATAATTCAAAGGTGTCCTGTTTAATTTCCTTTTCCCTTTTGTTTTCCAGTTCTGCAAACTCGGATTTATTTCCTATTAACAAAATTGCTTTAGCATCACGGGTTCTCTTTTCCAGTTTCTCGTTTCCTTCTTTGTTATAAAGATTATTCTGTTGGCCTAAAATGTGCCATTCTGCCTTTTGTTCTAAGACTTGCGAGATTGCTCCTATAAAATCGGAATGAAAACCCCAAGCTCCACTTCTGTTTTTTGTCTTATCAAATACCGGAGTTGACGGCTTCTTAATCTCTACAGTGGCTGTGAAGTCAGTGAATGTCATTAAGAAATCAACAGTCGCTTTTTCTTTATTATCAGTTCCGGTACTGGACACATTCATTTCTCTATCGAATTGGGTTAGCATACGATAATCCAACCCGTAACCAAAAATCCATTTCTGTTCATTGAAGAATTTCTGCCAATCTTTCTCACTCCATTCTTCCTTAGATATGTGATACTTAAAAGTCTCTAAAGCATCCTTTCGGCCTAAGAGAATATCAATATCTTTCTTGGTTAGGTCGTTTTTGATTTTTTGGAGTAGATTGGTTCTTTCTTCTCCATTAACACTTTTCAGGATTTTAATAATATCCTTTTCGCTACTGTCGATTAGTGCTTTGTTTCCTGTGCTACTTGACAAGTCTTCAATCTGAAAATTTTCTCTATTTGCGAAGTCAAGAAAATGAATCGACTTCAAAAAGGATAGTAGTTTACCAAATTCGTCATCTCTGAATGAGAATGTGTGTTCGCTTCGCGATGTTATATCGCCTGATTGTTTTTCGTCAAATCTTTGGAAGGTCAGTTTCCTAATCTTCTTATCGTTTTGACTAATTAATACTGCTACTTGCTGCTTCCTTTTCGCGGATTGCCTTAGAGTCAATACTCCATTGATTTCTCCCGCAATAACTATTTCAGAATTTTCAAATACGATTTTAACGTTACGTGTTTCTTCAAGGGCATTTGGGGATAGCTTGAATGCTTTACTGATATATATTTTACCCTCTTTACGAAGTTTAAAAAAGTCAGCATCGGTAGAAGGGTTGGTTAATGATGGCATTAATCCGAGTTAGCTCTCCAGTCTAAATTGTATAATTAAATTTTAGTCCACAATTTAGTTAATAATTGACTACTCTCCATAGTTGGGGCGGGTGGGTTTGGCTCTTGCCATTGCTTTGGTGTCGCGGTGGCATGTGTGGCAATGGCAAGTGCCAAAAGCGTGGGCGAGAATCTTTTCAGGTTGCCGTGCGGTGGGCATTGTTAGACGAGTCGTTGTTCGTCAGCCGAGTCGAGTCCCAGTTTTTTTTTGTTTTCTTTTAAAGTCCCCGTTGTCTAAGGATACGTTAAGTTGTCCCCGTGGAGATACTTGATAGGTGGGGTGTCGAACGCTATTTTGTTGTCGTGGAGAATTTGTCGGGTTACACGGAAGGGCATTGTTGCTAACGTTTGTGCTTCTGCAGTAGCGCGCTTCCGAAGCCGCGTCCTGTCCCCG
>Ga0068872_10004621_pt1 | contig 10398 bp, 7 predicted proteins | sample NOAtaG_7_FD_66441 | JGI IMG/M metagenome (GOLD analysis project Ga0068872, IMG submission 66441) | Freshwater lake microbial communities from Lake Erie, under a cyanobacterial bloom - NOAA_Erie_Diel1S_2200h metaG | ecosystem: Environmental > Aquatic > Freshwater > Lake | place: USA: Ohio, Lake...
CGCTCATCCTCGACGACGGCGTCTACGAGGTTCCGTCCACCCTCGGCGTCGGCGCCGTGCTCTCTCCGGACGACGAGCCCATCACCATCCGCGCGCGCAGCCGCGGCGGCGCCGTGCTCGAGGGCGTGCCCGGCGACGACGGCGACGGCCCGAGCGCCATCCTGCGGGTGGAAGGTGCCCAGAACGTGGTGCTGGACGGCCTCGTCCTCCGCCTCGGCCAGCCGGTGCTGGACCTCGGCTCCACCGCGAGCGGCCTCGTGCTCGCCGATGTCGTGGGCGTCGAGGCGCACCACCTCACGGTCGGGCCGGTGGGCGGCAACGGCATCGTCGTCAACGGCATGTCCTCCGATGTCCGCATCGCGCACACCGAGGTCCGCGACGCCGCCACCGGCTCCGGCCTCGTCGTCGGCTGTTCCGACGCCTCGTGCTGGACGACGGGCCTCGTGCTCGCCAACCTCTGGGTGCACGACCTCCCGTCCGAGGGGGCGCAAGGCCTCGTGCTGCACCACGGCACGCAAGGCGCGCTCGTCACGGACACCGTCGTCTACGCCGCCAACGGGCGCGGCGTCTTCCTCGGCAGCACGGAGCGCGGGGACGCCAACGTCTTCGAGGGCAACGCCGTCTGGAGCGTCGTGGACGAAGGCATCCTCGTCGAGGGCGCGGCCCGCCTGCGCAACAACGTCGTGTTCAACGTGGACGGCGAGGGCATCCACCTCAACGACCCGGGCCGCTCGGACTACCGGGACATCATCCTCTCGTCCAACACCGTGGTTGATACCCGGGATTACGCCTTGCGCGTGCAAGACGCCACCGGCCTCGACACCCTCACGCTCGCCAACAACGTCTTCTGCAACCCGTTGGGGCTCGGCGTCCTCGTCGACCGCGCAGACGGCGACACCGGCGTCGCCGCCCCCGGCACCGTGCGGGCCAACGCGGTCTGCGGCTACTCCGAGGGCGTCTCGGCCGTGCTGGCCGAGGTCTTCGCCGGCGGCGGCTACACCGACTTCATGGACGCGGTCGCCTGGGACTTCTACCCCGCCAACGGCAGCACCCTCGTGGACGCCGGGGATCCAGCGGGCGACTCCTGGATCCCGGAGGCCGACTTCAACGGCGCCCCGCGCGAGGGCGACGCGCCGGACGTCGGGGCCTACGAGTGGGACGGCGAGGGCAACCCCGGTTGGGCCATCCGCGAGGGCTTCAAGGAGCTGGGCACGGACCGCGCAGCAGATCCGGCGACCGTCGGCGGCTGTTGCCAAGACGACCCGGCGGCGGCCGACAAGGCGCTGCTCCTGCTCCCGCTGTTCGGGTTCGGGGCTTGGCGGCGCCGGCGGGGCTGATCGTCCCCTGCGGCTCTTGAGGGAGGGAGGGCAGGGGAAACCAAGGTTTCCCCCGCTACGCCCCCTTCCTGTCGCCGGCCGGGGGGCGTGGCGCGTCGCCGCCTGCTGCGCCGCGGAAGCCCGCGCGCGCCCCGCGCCTCCCGCACGCGGCCCGACCCTCGCCGGGCGGCGGGAGTTCGAAAACGCCGGGCGCGACGGGGCCGCCGTGGGCCGCGGCGGCCGCCCCGGGCGCGCCACCGGTGAGGGCGCCGGGCACGCTACAAGGTGCGGCGAACCTTGCCTTCTGGGCCAAGGACCAGGGCGGCCCGCTGCCGCTCGTACTCGGCGCGGGAGAGCGTGCCGTCGTGGTAGGCGCGGTCCAGCGCGCGCAAGGCTTGGGACAACGCCGCGTCCTCTGCGGTGGGGGGCGGCGCGTCTGCCGCCGCGGGCGCGCCGGCGGGCGTGGGCGCCGCCGCCGGGCGCGCGGGGCGGGGCGCGCGAAGCTCGGCGTCCAGCGCCGCGTCGGCCACCGGATCTCCCGGATGGCCGGCCGCGCTCACGGCCCCGCGCGCCAGGTTGCCGAGGCGCTTGATGAAGCTCACGCGCCCTCCGCCGGCACGGCCGCCCCGGCGCGCAAGCGGTGCAAGGCGCGGCTGACGAGCACGCCCGCCATCTGCCGCCGCCAGCCGACGTCTCCGTGCACGCTGCCTTGCGGGCGCGTGCGGGCGACCACCGTGGCCGAAATCTCGGCGATGACGGCGTCGGAGAGGGGCTCGCGGGCGAGGGCGTCGATGCCGGCGATGGCCTTGGGCTGCGGGTTGACCGCCCCGATGACCACCTCCAGGTCCGGCGCCATGGCGCTGGGGCCGGCGCCCTCGAAGGTGCCGCGGATGGCGACCGAGAGCTGGGGGAAGTCGATGGAGCCGCGGGTGCGGAGCTTCTGGTAGGAGGCGCGGGTGCCTGCTGCCGGCAGCGGCACCTCGACGTGGGTGAGGACCTCACCCTTCTCCAGCTTCAGGTGATCCATCCCGTTGAAGCGGTACAAATCACGGATGGGCAGGCGGCGCTCTCCGGCCGGCCCGAGGAAGCGCAGCGTGGCACCGAGGCTGAGCAGCACGGGCACCGTGTCCGACGACTGGGTGGCGACGCAGGTTTTCGGCCCGCCGACCACATGGCACCAGGTGCCCTCGGCCTTGAGGCAGTGGCCCAGGGCCTTTCGCCACTCGGCCGTCTGGTTGTAGTAGAGGCACCGGGTGTCGAGCAGCACGTTGCCGCCCAGCGTGCCCATGTTGCGGATCTGCGGGCCCGCGACGCAGCCGGCCGCCGCCGCCAGCGAGGGGAGCGCCGAGAGCCCTGAGAGCGCCCGCAGCGTGGTGCCCGCGCCGATGGTGACCACGCCGTCGCCCACCGACCAGCCTGCGGGCAGGGCCCCGCCGAGGCCAATCACCGTGCGGGGCCGGACGATCCGGTGCTTGAGGTTGGGCAGGAGATCGGTGCCGCCAGCCAGAAAGACCGCGTCCGGCCGGTCCTGGACCAGGGCCACCGCCTCTTCGGGGGAGCGGGCGGGCACAAAGCCAAAACCATCCATCCGCAGCACGCGCACCTCGCCCCGGCGACTTAACCGATCCCGCGCGCCGCCGGGGCTCGACGGCGGCGCGGCGGGCGGCTAGCGCTGGCCCACGGAGGCTCGATGGCCCTGCACCTCGTGACGCACTCGGGTCCTTTTCACGCGGACGACGTCCTCGCCGCCGCGCTGCTGCGGCACGCGGTGGACCCGGCGTTGTCCATCGAGCGCACCCGCGACGCCGCCCGCATCGCGGCGGCCGATGTCGTGGTGGACGTGGGCGGCATCTTCGATCCGGCCTCCCTGCGCTTCGACCACCACCAGGCGAGCTACACCGGGCCGCGCAGCTCGGCGGGGATGGTGCTGGACTGGTTGGTGGACAGCGGGCGCGTGTCGGCGCGAGACGGCGCGCGGCTGCGAGAGGGGCTGGTCGACTACGTGGACGACGTGGACAATGGCCGGCGAACGCCGGCGCCGGGCGTTCCCTGCTTCGCTGGGCTGGTGGCGGCCCTCGCGCGCACCGGCGGGAGCCGCGGGGACCACGACGCGGCCTTCGCCGTGGCGGTCGGGATGGCGGAGGCCCTGCTGCGCGGGACCTTCGATGGCTTCGCCGAAGAAGACCGCGCGGAGGCGGTCGTCGTGGCGGCGATGGAGGCGGCGGCCGCCGCCGGCAGCAACGCGATGGTGCTGGGCGAGTATGTGCCCTGGAAGCCTGCGTACTTCGCGCATGGGGGCGCCTCGCACCCGACCGACACGGTGCTTCACCCGGGGCCCGACGGCGCGTGGCGGGCGGCGGCCATCCCGCCGGCCCTCGACAGCTTCGCGCAGAAGCGGCCGTTGCCGGAGGCCTGGGCCGGCCTGACGGACGACGCGATGGCCGCGGCCTGCGGCGTGCCGGGCGCGCGCTTCTGCCACAAGAACCGCTTCATCTGCGTCTTCGACACCTTCGAGCACCTCGTCGCGGCGCTGGCCCACGCCGGGCACCTCGTGGGCCCGCTGCCGCAGCAGGGCTGAGCGGGCGCGGCGGGCCCGCGGGGCGCCGCGCCAGGGAGACCGGAGGGCGCCGCGCAGCGGCGGTGCGCCCGGCGGGCGCACGGAGGCGCGGCCGCGCCGACCCCGGAGGGGGCCCGGTGCCCGGCCGGGACGGCCGGGCAGGCGCCCGTCAGCGCGCGGCCGTGGACGCGGCTTGTTCGCGCAGGGCGGCCAGGACGCGCTCGGGCGTGAAGGGGATGCGGCGGAGGCGGATGCCGACGGCGTCGTAGATGGCGTTGGCGATGGCGGGGATGATGGCGTGCAGCGGGCCTTCGCCGGCCTCTTTGGCGCCGTAGGGGCCGCCCGGGTCGATGGTCTCGACGATGCGGGCGATGATGTCCGGGGTCTCGACGGCGGTGGGGATGCGGTAGTCGAGGAGGTTGGGGCCGGTGTGCAGGCCGCGCTCGTCGAAGAGGCCGGCCTCCATGATGGCCTCGGCGTAGCCCATGTAGACGCTGCCTTCGATCTGCCCCTCGACGAGCACGGGGTTGATGGCGCGGCCGCAGTCGTGGGCGACCCAGACCTTCTCGACCTTGACGATGCCGGTGTCGCGGTCCACGGTGACCTCGGCGACGTGGGCGGTGGTGGAGTAGGCGGGCGACGCGCCGATGGTGCCGCCGCGGTAGGCGCCGCCGACCTTGCGGGTGCGGTAGGCGCCGGCGGTGACGAGGGGGAGGCCGGCGGCGGCCTCGGCGATCTGAAGGACCTGCTGCACGGGCAGGTGGCGGGACGGGTCGCCCTTGTCGTGCCAGGTGCCGAGCCCCACGCCGACGCGCTCGGGCGGGACCTGCCAGTGGGCGGCGAGGGCCTCGACCATGCGGGAGCGCAGGGCGCGGGCGGCTTCTTGGGCGGCGGTGCCGACCATGTAGGTGACGCGCGACGAGTAGGAGCCGAGGTCGACGGGCGTGAGGTCCGTGTCGTGGGAGACGACGAAGATGTCGTCGGGCGAGACGCCGGTTTCTTCGGCGACGATCCACGCGAGCATGCCGTCGCTGCCCTGGCCGATGTCGCTGGCGCCGCAGAACACGGTGATGCGGCCCGAGCGGTCTGCCCGCAGCTGGACGCCGGATTGCGGCATGTCGTTGGGGTAGATCGGGTAGGCGGTCCCCGAGATGTACATCGAGCAGGCGACGCCGAGGCCGCGGCCGTCCGGGAGCTGGCCGTGGCGCTCGGCCCAGCCGGAGTCCCGGGCCACGACGTCGAGGCAGGCGCGCAGGCCGGTGCTCGGGATGAGCTGGCCGTTGACGGTGAGATCGCCGTCGGAGAGGGCGTTGCGGCGGCGAATCTCGATCGGGTCGATGCCGAGGCGCTGGGCCAGCTCGTCGAGCCCGCACTCGAAGGCGAACCGCGGCTGCACGGAGCCGTGGCCGCGCTTGGGGCCGTTGCAGGGCTTGTTGGTGTAGAAGCGGCGCGCGCGGAAGTGGTACGCGCCCATGTTCACCGGGCCCGTGAGGAGCTGGCCCGCGTAGTACGAGGTGATCATCCCAAAGCTGTGGTACGCCCCGCCGTCGATGCGGATGTCGCTGTCCACGGCGAGCAGGCGGCCGTCCGCCGCCCCCGCGAAGCGCATCTTCATTTCCATCGGGTGCCGCCCGCGGTGCGAGTAGAAGACCTCCTCCCGGGTGTAGAGGATCTTGACGGGCCGCCGCGCCTTCCGGGCGAGGTGGGCCACGCAGAACTCGAGGTCGAAGGGCTCGGACTTGCCGCCGAAGGCCCCGCCCACCGCCGGCTGGATGACCCGCACCTTGGACTGCGGGACCTGGAGGACCTTGGCCAGCTCGCGGTGGAGGTAGTGCGGGACCTGCGTGGAGGACCAGACGGTGAGGAAGCCGTCGGGGGAGACGTCGGCGATGGCGCAGTGGGGCTCGATCGGTGCGTGGGTGTTGCCCTCGTAGAACCACTCGCCGTCCACCGTCGCGTCGGCGGCGGCGAAGGCGGCGTCGACCTCGCCGAAGGCGAGGTCCACGTCCTTGCAGACGTTGTCGGTGCGCGGGCGGCCCTTCCAGTCGGCGTCGTGCACGAGGGCGGTGGCGGCCTCGGCGGCGTCGAGGGTGAGCACGGCGGGCAGCACGTCGTACTCGACGGTGATGAGGTCCATCGCGCGGATGGCGGTCTCTTCGTCGATGGCGGCGACGGCGGCCACGCCGTCCCCGACGTAGCGCACCTTGTCGATGCACAGGGCGGTCTCGTCCGGGGTCCAGGGGATGACGCAGTAGGCGGTGGGCAGCTCGGCGCCGGTCATCACGGCGACGACGCCGGGGAGGGCCTCGGCGCGGGAGGTGTCGATGCGGAGGATGCGCGCGTGGGCGTGCGGCGAGCGCAGGATGCGGCCGTGCAGCATGCGCGGCAGCTCGATGTCGTCGGCGAACTTCTCGACGCCCGTGGCCTTGCGGATGCTGTCCGCTTTGCGGCCGCGGCGCCCGAGCACGAGGAAGCCCTCGGCCGGCGGGCCGTAGGCGGCGGGCGTCTCGCAGCCGGGGGTGGACGCGTCGGCCAGGCCGTCGAGCCCACGAGACGCGAGCTTCACGGCGTCGAAGATCTTGGTGTAGCCGGTGCAGCGGCAGAGGTTGCCGCCGAGCGCGGTGCGGATCTCGGCGTCGGTGGGCGCGGGCTTTTCGCGGAGCAGCGCCTCGGCCGAGCAGATCATGCCGGGCTGGCAAAAGCCGCATTGGAGGGCGCCGGCGATGTCGAAGGCGCGCGGGACGCGCGGTGGCACGCCCTCGATGGTGGTGATGGCCTTGCCCTCGGCGGTGGCGGCGAGGGTGCAGCAGGACAGCACCGGCGCGCCGTCCACCAGCACCGTGCAGGCGCCGCAGTCGCCCTTGTCGCAGCCCTGCTTGGTGCCCGTCAGCTTGAGCTTGTAGCGGAGCACCTCGAGCAGCGTCCAGTGCGGCGGGGCGAGCGTGTCGTGGGCGTCGCCGTTGACGGTGAGCTGGAGGGGGAGGGGGCGTTCGGCCATGGGCGCTCCGGAGCGCTCGGCTAACCCGGCCGGCTTGACCGGGCCGCGCGAGGGGGCGATGCTGCATCGCGGGGGGAGCATGCGCGCCGAATCGCCCGTGGATGGGATCTCGCTGGTCTGCCCGGTCTGCCGCGGGGTGGGGCCGGACGGCGTGTTCCGCGCGGCGCCGTTGGGGCCCGCGGGGGCCGGGCTCGGCTGCCCGGCGTGCGGGGCGGCGTTCCCCGTGGTGGACGGCGTTCCCATCGTGCTGCGCGACACCGACGCCTGGCTGCGCGACGAGCTGCCCACGGTGCTCGCCCGCGAGGGCCTGCCGGCCGAGGTGGAGGCGCGCCTGTTGCGCGGGGGCGGCCCGGTGGCGCGCAGCCGTGCGCGGCGGGCGGCCTACCGGGCGAGCGGCGACGGGCCTTTTCAAGACGCGGCGCGGGCGGCCCTGGCCGGCCTGAGCGGGCGCGTGCTCGAGCTGGGCTGCGGCACGGGCTGGCATGGGGTTCCGGGCTTTCTGGGCGTGGATCTCGACTGGATCCTCCTCGGCGACTACCCGGGGCGCCGCCTGCTCGCCGACGCGCTGGAGCCGCCGCTGCCGGGGGCCGCCTTCGACGCCGTGGTGGCGCTCAACCTGCTGGACTCCTGTCGAGACCCGGCGTTGCTGCTGCAGCAGATGGACGCGCTGCTCGCGCCGGGCGGGGTGCTCGTGTTGGCGAGCCCCTTCGCGTGGGACGCCGCGATCACGCCGCCGGCCGCCTGGCTCGACGCGGCGTCCGTCCAGGACTTTCTGGCCTCTCGCGGCTACTCCGGGCGGGTATCGGAGCACGACTGGGTGCTGCGACACGGCCCGCGCACCCGCACCCACCTTGCCACCTGGCTCTGCGTCGCGCAGCGCTGACGGGGCCGCGCCCTGCGCCCCCGAGGGAGATTCATGCTCACGCTCTACACGGCACCGACCCCGAACGGGTGGAAGGCGTCCATCGCCCTGGAGGAGCTGGGGCTCCCCTACGAGGTGCGCGCGGTCGATCTGCACCTCAGCGAGCAGAAAACCCCGGAGTTCCTGGCGCTCAACCCCAATGGTCGCATCCCCGTGCTGGTCGACGATGGCTTCGCCATCTTCGAGTCGGGCGCCATCCTCGTGTGGCTGGCAGAGAAAGCCGGCCGCCTGCTGCCCGCGGAGGCGCGGGCGCGCTCCGAGGTCCTTCAATGGGTGTTCTTCCAGGTGGGGGGGCTGGGCCCGATGATGGGCCAGGCCAACGTGTTCTACCGCTACGCGCCCGAGAAGATCCCCTTCGCCATCGAGCGCTACCAGCGGGAGAGCCGGCGGCTCCTCGAGGTGCTGGACGCGCGCCTCGCGGCCCGCGAGTTTCTCTGCGGCGCGTACAGCATCGCCGACATCATGCACTGGTCTTGGGCGCACACCCACCGGTGGAGCGGGGTGGACGTGAGCGGACTGCCGCACCTGGACCGCTGGCTGCACGCGGTCGGCGGCCGGCCGGCGGTGCAGCGGGGCAAGGCGGTTCCGGTGAAGGTCGCGCTGAAGCCCGAGGATGAGAAGCTTTTCGCCGAGAAGGCGCGGGGATTGCTGGTCTGAACGGGGCGGCCGGGGAGGGAGAGCGGCGCGGCGCGGGTTAGGCGACCGGCATGACGCGCACCGCTCTCCTCGCCCTCGCCATGACCTGCGCCGCCAAAAAGAAGGCGGGGCCATCGGTCTCGGTGGAGGACGCTTGGTTGCACCCGGCCCCTGCGGCCGTGGCGAGGCTGTCCGTGGAGTCGGCCGCGCGCACGTGGCGCGGCCCGGCGCGGCTCGCCGTGAAGTCCGCCGACCCGCTGCACTGGGAGGTCGAGGACTTCGACCAGGCCGGGCTCTACGAGGTGCGGATGGAGAGCACCGCGCCGCCGCGCTTCGCGCAGGTGCCCGGCGCCGCGGCGCCCGACGAGGGGCTGGCCGTGACGGAGGGCCGCCGCACCACCGTGACGCTGCGCCGCCAAGACGCCGCCCACGGCCCGATGAAGCTGGCGATCGCGGCGGATCTCGCGCCGGTGGCGGCGCCGCCGCCGGCCGACTGGCTGCGCCCCGGCACCACGCTCTACTACGGCCTCACCTTCGACAACTTACCGGTGACGAAGGTCGTGCCGATGGGCCTCGTCGTGCGCCTCGGCGCTGGCTCGGACGGCAGCCGCGTGCTCACCTGGAAGGTCGAAAAAGACCCCTTCCGCGAGACGGAGATCACGAGCGAGCGTGTGGTGAGCGGGCGGACGCTGGTTCCCCCGGCCGTCGTGGAGAAAGGCACCCGCTTGTCGGACCGCTTTGGCCGTGGGGAGTCGGTGCCGGAGGCGTCGAGCCTGTTCTTGTCGCGCGCGGGCTACGCGGCGCTGGAGTCGATGGGCGGGACCGCCTTTCACGACGACGAGGTGGGGCCGGCGGGCGTGCTCGTGCGCGTGGGCCCGCGGACGGCCGTGGTGCAGGCGGACGACGCCCTCTGGGCCATCCCGGTGGTCGTCGCCACCGCCGCCGGGGGCAAGGGCGTATACGCCGTCGCGGCCGACGCGAAGGAGCCGCTCGTCGTGTCTGCGGTGCGGCCGGGCTACCGCATGAAGCTCATGGCCATCGGCCGGCCCGACGCGGCTGGCCCCTGAGCCGACGCGTCAGGAGCCCGGGGCGTCGGCGGCGTAGACCTCGGTGGGCTCTGCGATGTCGCGCAGCGTGTGGTAGCCCATCGGGCGCAGGACGCCGCGCAGGTGCCGCGCGACCTCCCCCGTCGCGAGAATGGACACCCCGAGGCGCCGGCAGAGCGCCTCGGTGCGCGCCGCGCGGTTGATGGCGGGGCCGACCGCCGTGACGTCCAGGCGGTCCGATGCGCCCACGTTGCCGACGAGGACATCGCCCAGATGCAAGCCGATGCCGAAGCGCAGCGGCCCCGGGATGGACGGGGGGAGCGCGAGGGTCGCGACCCGGGCCGCGACGTCTTGCGCCGCCCACAGCGCCCGGCGGCAGGCGTCTTCTTCTTCGCCGGACTCGGCGGGAAACAATGCCAGCAGGCCGTCTCCCATGAACTTGACGACCTCGCCGCCCTGCATGCCGACGGCGCCGGTGACCTGCTCGAACCAAGCGTCGAGCACGGTGAGGAGATCCAGGGGGTCGACCGACTCCGAGAGGCGCATGAAGCCGGAGAGGTCGCTGTACCAGACGACGGCCCGGACCTGCTCGCGGGCGCCGCGGGCGAGGCTGCCGTCCAGCACCCGGCCCCCGCTGAGCCGGCCGACGTAGACCTCCAGCAGGGTGCGCGCCAGCTCTCGCTGGAGGATGAGCTCCAGCACGGTGGCGAGCGCGCTGCGCAGGCCCTCGAAGAGCGCGAGGTGGCTGGCGCTGAAGCCGCCCGGGGCGTCCGACGCCCAGGTGAGGACGTTGATCTCGCTGCTGCCCCAGACGAGGCGCTGGCCGTAGTAGTCGGTCGCGCCACGCGCGCGCAGCTCGGCGAGCATCGGGAAGTCGTCCGGGCAGTCCGCGTCTTGGATGCGGCGGCGCAGGGGCCCCGGAT
>Ga0068872_10004622_pt1 | contig 10395 bp, 11 predicted proteins | sample NOAtaG_7_FD_66441 | JGI IMG/M metagenome (GOLD analysis project Ga0068872, IMG submission 66441) | Freshwater lake microbial communities from Lake Erie, under a cyanobacterial bloom - NOAA_Erie_Diel1S_2200h metaG | ecosystem: Environmental > Aquatic > Freshwater > Lake | place: USA: Ohio, Lake...
GAACACCCACGCGCCACCCGCAAAAAAGATCTTGGAGCTACGACGAGCAAGAAGTACTTCGATTCCTTCTGCGCTGTCGGCGGCGTCACGAACGAGAACAACGGTGGCGGCGGCAACGGCAACTTGCTCGACCTCGGGCTTTGTCCACTCCTCTGGTCGATTGCTCTTTGCTTGATCCATCAGTCGTCCCCCATGCCCAACCGTTCAAGCATCGTATGGGGAACATCGAAGTCGTCAACGGCGACTCGGGCGGCACGTTCAACATTCACCGCATCGAGATCGCGTCCCGACCATTCATCCCATGGCCCGGCAGGGATTCGCGCGGGATCGCCACCAGCGTCGTCACACGCGTAGAGATAGGCCTGCAGAAGATGAAGGTGTCGTGGTGCCCCGATTGACCCGTGGCCGGGAACGATGACGGTCGCCTGATCGGCGAGTTCGCCAAGGGTGTCGGCCCACACTGAAGGATTACCGTCCCACGCGTTTGGTGTTGTGCCAATGGTGGCGAACGCGCCAGCGAACATCACACCGGCCGAAGGAACGAGCACGACGAGATTCTCGGACTGCTGGCCGCTCACGGGAAGTGCAAGCACTACCGGGGTCAGCCATGCAGCAGCATCGACAACGTGAGAGACCGGGCGAGTGGCGAACGGAACCTCGGCGGTGCGGGGGTTGGTGTCGTAATCGTGAGCCCACGCAGGCGAGAGTCGTTTATAGGCCTCGATGGGGGCGGGCTGATCAAGCAGCACATTGGTTTGGGTGCGGCCATAGCGACCAGCCATCCAGAACACGGCCGAACCGCCCACGGAATCGAGATGACTACTTGTATAGACAACGCGCTTGATAGGCAGTCCGAAACGGTCGGCAAGTTCGTTGTTCAATGCTCGGGCTGCCGACGGGGCCAAGAGTGTGTCGATCACGGTGATGCCGTCATCTTCGATAACGACTCCGGCATTGCCCGTGCCATTGCCGATCCAGGCCCACACGTTGGGCGCGATTGGCTGGAGGCTTCCGCAGTCGGCCGCGACTGGACCGATATCGGGGGTCGGGGGCATTGGTCCGAGATCGGTCATGGGCCTGAGCGTAGGGGGCTAACGTCTCGCCGTGGCTAACCACAAGAAGACAAAGAAACCTCGGAAACCGCAGCACCACCTTCCCAAGGTCGGTACGCCGCAGAACGACGCCTACCGACTCAAGCGCAGTCGTGAGGATGTTCTCGATTTCGGGCTTATGCACCCCGGCAATGGTCGACTCACAAAGATCATCGGCGTGCTTGCCGTGATCTTCATTGTGGCGATGCTCGTGTCGTTCATCTTCCTGACCTAAGTCAGGCAAGGATCTAGAGCAGCAGCCCGCCGTCGACGGGAATGACCGCGCCGGTGATGTAGGCGCCCGCCTTCGAGGACAAGAAAATCGCCGTGCCGGCCATATCGGAGGGCTCGCCGATGCGGTGGAGCGGAACCGATGCCTTGATGGAATCGCCGAAGTTCTCGAGTGTGGCCGCCATCATCTTCGATTCGAACGGGCCCGGTGCGATTGCATTCACGGTGATGTGTTCACCGGCGAGACGCTTGGCGAGCACTCGTGTGAGCTGATGCACAGCCGCTTTGGAAGCGGAGTACGAGTAGGTCTCGAGTGTTGGCACGTGAATGCCATCGACCGAACCAATGTTGATGACGCGTGCGGGATCGGGTGCCGATGCGCCGGCGATGAGTTCGGCATGAAGGAAGCGTGTGAGTTGGAACACGCCCTTAACGTTGATGTCGAGAACTTTGTCCCACGCCGCATCGTCGAAGTCATCGAACGGAGCACCCCAGGTTGCGCCGGCGTTGTTCACGAGAATGTTGAGCGAACCGTCACACCATTCGCCAACTTCACGAGCGAGGCGCAGACATTCGGCTTCGGTAGAAAGGTCGGCGGGAAACGAAACGCAGTTGGGTCCAAGTTCGGCGGCCACCGCGTCGCAAACATCGGCTTTGCGCGACGAGATCGCAACTTTGGCACCAGCTTCAATGAAGCCACGGGCGATCATGAGGCCGATGCCGCGGCTGCCGCCGGTAACAAGTGCTGTCTTGCCTGAGATATCGAACAGATCGCTCATTTCGATGTCACTCAATCCTGATTCGGTGTGACATCAATGAGGAGGTGCTTCGAGAGATCACCGTAAAGCGTGGGACGCATTCGACGTTCAACGAAGCGCCACGTGCCGTCAACCTGTTCAAAGGTGTCGGTATACGAACCGGCGATGATTGGCTGCAGGGGAAGTTCTTCAGTCTGTTGAAATACCGTGAATCGTGATCGACAAACCGCAGACAATTCGTCCTCGGCAATTTCGATGAGCGGGTTTGTCGTGACATGGTGCGATCGAGGAGTGCCGTCTGGGTATTTGCGTGTCGTCGAGGTGTAGAGGGCGGTCACCGCCTGTGCGCCGACCACCATTGGGGTTCCATCGGCATCTGCGATGGCACCGTGTGCGAACAACGCGCCGATTGCTTCGTAGTCCCCGGCGTCGATTGCTTCGGCGTAGGTGTAGAGAAGGTTTTCGATTGCACCACGATGATCAGCCATGGGCGAGAACCTAGTTCGCGCCGGTCAGTGAGCGGATTGTGTCTCCGTACAGCATCTCTTTATGGATGCCGATGACCTCGCGAGATTTGGTGGCGAGCGCCGCAGAATGGGCGATGGTGGCGGCGAGGAGTTCCTCTTCAGTGAGGATCTCGTCGGCGATACCGGCGGTGAGCGCTTCGGGGCCAGTGAACCGGTGGGCGGTGTTGAGAGCGCGTGCGATCGCAGTGCGGGGGAGACGTGTGAGCAGAAGCTGCGCCATCTTCTCGCTCACGGGAAGCGCCAGATCGAGTTCGGGCATGCACCAATAGCCACGATCCGAGCGCATGGTGATGCGGTCGTGTGCACTGGTGAGCAGGGCCCCGGCTCCGAAGCAATGACCATTCACCGCTGCGGTGGTGTGGCAATCGAGGCCGAGGATGCGGCCCCACAAACGATTGAGCTCATGCAGGAACTCTCGGGCGTCGTCGGGGTTGGCCATGAGCCATTCGAGGTTCAGGCCGTTCGAATAGAACTTTCCGGTTCCGGTTGTGACGAGGGCGAGCGGGCCCTCCTTGGCTGCGACCTGGTCGATGAGGCCATGCCAATGGCGAACGACGTCGAGGTCGAAGCGGTTCTCCTCGGCGTCCATGGTGATGACGGCGACGGCGCCATCGGGGCCCTGCCAGGAAAGGGTGACGTTCGGTGCGCTCATGGGCAGAGCATGGCACGGTCAGGGGCCTCTAGCCTGCAGGAATGGCTGACTACCGCCCTCCTTTGCGAGACGTGAACTACGTGCTCGATCACCTCGTTGATCTCGGCGGACTCTGTGGTTTGCCGGAGTTCTCCGGACTCGATGGCGACACCATCAAGGGTGTTCTCGAAGAGAACGCTCGCTTTGTTGCCGAGGTCATTGCTCCGCTGAACCGAATCGGCGACACCGTTGGTTCGGTGTTTGAACCGGCGACGAATACCGTGCGCACGCCCGATGGATTCATCGACGCGTATCGCCAGTACGTCGATGCTGGTTGGGGCGGCGTGCCATTCCCCGAGGTCTACGACGGTGGCGGATTCCCGTGGCTTGTCGGCATCGTCATGCAGGAATTCATTTCGTCAGCGAACATGGCGTTCTCGATGGCACCGCTTCTTACCCAAGGTGCAATTGATCTGCTCATGCACCACGGCAACGAAGAGCAGAAAGAGAAGTATCTGAAGCGCATGGTCACCGGCGAATGGACCGGCACCATGAACCTCACCGAACCGCAAGCTGGTTCCGATGTTGGTGCCGTGCGCACCAAAGCGGTTCCGCATGGTGATGGCACCTATCGCATTACCGGAACGAAGATTTACATCTCCTTCGGCGAACACGACATGGCCGAGAACATCGTGCATCTTGTCCTTGCCCGCACGCCCGATGCGCCTGCCGGCACCAAGGGCATCTCATGTTTCATTGTTCCCAAATATTTGGTGAATGACGACGGGTCGCTGGGTGCGCGCAACGACGTCAAGGTTGTGTCGATCGAACACAAGATGGGCATCAAAGCGTCGCCCACATGTGTGATGTCGTTTGGCGAAGACGACGGCGCGATCGGCTACCTCATCGGCGAAGAAAACCGCGGCATGAGCTACATGTTCACGATGATGAACAACGCTCGACTTTCGGTTGGGCTCGAAGGTTTGTCGTTGGCCGAGCGCGCGTATCAAGACGCGTTGCAGTACTCGCAGGAACGTCGCCAGGGCCGTGCACCTGGTGCGCCGGCGGGCGAAATGAGCCTCATCATCGATCTTCCCGATGTGCGTCGCATGCTGCTCACGATGCGTTCGATCATTGATGCACTGCGAGCAATCATTTACGTGAACGCACACGCGCTTGATATGGCGGCGCATCATCCCGACGCCGATGTTCGTGAGCGCAATCAGGAACTGGTGGAACTGCTCATTCCGGTTTCAAAGGGTTTCGGCACCGATATGGGGATCGAAGCCACCTCGCTGGCTATTCAGGTCTATGGCGGCATGGGGTACATCGAAGAGTCCGGCGTTCCGCAGCATTACCGCGATGCCCGCATCACCTCTATTTATGAGGGAACCAACGGGATTCAGGCCATGGACCTTGTCGGGCGCAAACTGCCGATGCGCGCTGGGGGAGTCATGGATGACTACCTCACACAAATCAGTTCGCTTGTTGCTCGTCTCGATGCTGCCGGTTCTGAGTTCGCCGGTATTCGCGATCGCATCGACGAATCGTTGGCCTGCGTTCGAAACACCGTGATGTGGTTGATGGAACATGGCATTGCCGACGTGCGCAACGCACTCGCAGGCGCAACGCCGTTCCTGCGCATGTTCGGTTTGCTTGTTGGCGCTCGCTACTTGGCCGACTCCGCACTCGCTGCAAAGGCCGACATTGACGCCGGTGTTGGCGACGCTGAGTATCTGAATGCGCGCATCACGGTTGCTCGCTTCTATTGCGACAACTTGTTGCCGGGCGTGCTCGGGCTTGAGTCCGCCGTGACCGCTGGTTTCGAAGACCTTTACGCCATCTCCAACGAAACGCTGTGAACCTGTGAACGCTTTCCTTGCTTCAATCCCGAGTCCGTCATCGAACCAACTCGGACCGTTCCATATGTATGGGCTGATGATCGCCCTTGGCGTGTTGGCTGCGGTCGAACTTGGTCGCAAGCGCTGGCGGGCACGCGGCGGCGATCCCGACGACGTCTATGTCGTTGCATTTTGGGCCGTTCCCGCAGGCCTCGTCGGCGCGCGGATTTACCACGTTGCAACGGACTGGCGAAGCTACGAGGGTCGTTGGCTCGACGCACTCAAGATTTGGCAGGGCGGTCTCGGAATTCCCGGTGGTGTCGCGCTCGGTGTTGCCGTCGGGCTTTGGGCCGCTCATCGTCGCGGTTGGAGACTGTCGGTGGGTATCGACGCGCTTGTGCCCGGCATTCCGTTGGCCCAAGCCATTGGCCGTTTGGGCAACTGGTGGAACCAAGAACTGTTTGGCAAGCCCACGAGCCTTCCGTGGGGTGTGCAGATCGATGTGCAGCATCGCCCGCTCGACTACATCGCGTATTCGGTGTTCCAGCCCACGTTTCTCTACGAGATGTTGTGGAACCTGGCGCTGTGTGGACTACTTCTCTATGTCGATAAAAAGCGCGTCATGCGGCCGGGCAACATCCTTCCGCTCTATGTCGGCCTGTACTTCGCTGGTCGCCTTTGGATTGAAGCGCTTCGCATTGATCCGGCGAGCACCATTGGACCGTTTCGGATCAACATCTGGATGTCGATCATTGGAATCGGCGGAGCAATCTTGGTGTTCATTGTCCGGGGAGTTCGCCGGCGCGAAAGCGATAGCGACGATCCCTACCGTGACGGTCACGTATGGTCTCCCGAAACCACTTCTGAAACAGAACCAGAGAAAGAAGCTTCCGAATGAACCTCTCCGATCTCACCGCCCTCGACGGTGCGGGCCTTCCCGACACCGATGGCAAGACCGTTCTGGTTGTGAACGTGGCCTCGAAGTGCGGGCTCACCCCGCAGTACGAAGGCCTTGAGCGTTTGCAGAAGCGTTTCGGTGGCGATTCGTTCACCGTTCTTGGTGTTCCCTGCAATCAGTTCATGGGCCAAGAGCCAGGCACCCCCGAAGAAATCGCCGAGTTCTGTTCGGCCACCTATGGCGTGTCGTTCCCGCTTACCGAGAAGATTGATGTGAACGGCGAGGCTCGTCATCGTCTCTATGCCGAACTCACCGCTGTCGCCGATGCGGCGGGCGATGCGGGCGATGTCCAGTGGAACTTCGAGAAGTTCCTCGTAGGTGCCGACGGCTCAGTCACCCGTTTCCGTCCCACCGTTGATCCTGAAGCCGACGAAATCGTTGCGGCCATCGAGTCAAAGGTTTCCTGAATCTCTCATGCGCCGTACCCGAGTTCTCATTCCCGCGCTCGCTCTGACAGCCGCAGTTATTGCTGCTGGGTGCAGCTCTTCGTCGGCATCGGGCACGAAGGGCTCCATGGCGGTTGCATCAATCGCCTCGAGTACAGGTAGCGCTTCGGCCTACGGCGTCACACAACAGAACGGCACCGTGCTCGCCGTCAATGAGTTGGCCGACGGATCGATCAGACTGAGCACCTACGACGACCTTTCCGACCCGCAAGCCGGAACCGATGCAATGAAGAAGGCGCTTTCCGAAGGCGCTCAGGTTGTACTCGGGCCGACTCTCTCGCCAGTCGCCGCCGCCGCTGATCCGATCGCCCAATCAGTCGGAGTTCCCGTCCTCGCCGTGACCAACGCAGTTCTCGACATGGCCGCGATCGGAAACGTCGTTTGGCGAGTCTCGTTGTCGGAAAACGCGATGGTGTCGGCATCGGTGAAGTACGCAGCATCAAAGAAGTCGGTAAAGACGGCGACACTCATCTGGGAACCTTCCGATGGCTACTCGGCGGGCTCGGCGGCTTCGTTCCGGGCTGCTGCCCAAGCGAACGGCATCACGATCACCAGCGAGCAGACGTACGTCGATGGTTCTACCGCAGTCGATGCAGTCGCTGGCGCGGCTCTGGCCAGTTCGCCCGATGCAGTGTTTTTCGCATTGCGCTCGGCGGTCGCCGACGATTTCCTCGTTGCGACCGCGTCGACCAAAGCGTTACGTGTTGGTGGGAATGGCTTCAACTCTGCAGCGGTCGTCGCGTCGTCGGGAGCAGGAGCAGACGGACTGATCGTTTCTGGCTCGTGGAACATCAACTCACCGAATGCGATGTCGAAGAAGTTCGTCGAGGACTACACGAAGGCCAACAATGTGGCGCCCGATTCCTTCGCTGCGCAGGGGTACGCGGCGATCCAGGTTTTGCTGGCCGCAATGAAGAAGGCCAAGAACGCTGGTGCGGCCGGCATTCAAGAGGCATTGGCGAAGATCGGCACCGTCGAAACAGTGCTCGGGCCGTTCGGCTATGACGCCAAACATGAACCGACCTACCCCGGTGCGGTGCAGATCGTTCAGGGTGGAGCCTTCACACTTGCGTCCTGAGTAGGGATCGCTCCCGAATGGGTCATTCAGGTATCGGCCGGTAGGATTGAGGGCGTTGGGACGACCGTCGGTCGTCCGGCGGCATCCGGAGGGGTGTCGCATCCTCCCTCTTGGAAAGCCACCTCATGACAACGTTTGCCGATCTCGGCGTTTCGCCTGATCTCACTGCCGCACTTGAATCTCGCGGCATCATGTCGCCGTTCGCGGTGCAAGAACTCACCATTGCCGATGCGCTCGCTGGTCGCGATGTCTGCGGCAAAGCCAAGACTGGTTCGGGCAAGACGCTTGCCTTTGGTCTTCCGCTGCTCGAAAAGGTGAAGGGCGCTGAAGCCCGTCGCCCCCGAGCGCTCATCCTCGTTCCCACTCGTGAACTCGCAACGCAGGTTCGCGATGAACTCGCACCGCTTGGTGTTGTTCGCGACGTCACTGTCACTGCCATCTATGGCGGCGCAAAGATGGAAACGCAGGTCGCCGAACTTGAAAAGGGCGTCGAGATTGTTGTGGCCACCCCTGGTCGCATGATCGACATGATCGAGCGCAAGGAAATCTTCCTCGACGACATCACCCAGGTTGTGCTCGATGAAGCCGACCGTATGGCCGACATGGGATTCCTCCCGCAGGTCGAGTGGATCCTTCGCCATGTTCCCGGTCAACACCAGACCTTGTTGTTCTCGGCCACGCTCGATGGCGTCGTCGACACGCTGATCAAGCGCTACCAAACCGATCCGGCCATGCACGAGGTTGTTTCGGAACAGGTCACCGTAGAACAGATGCAGCACCGCTTCTTGCAGGTACATGACATGGACAAGGTGAAGGTCGCAGCCGCGATCATTTGCAACTCCAACCGCACCATCGTGTTCGTACGCACGAAGCGTGCTGCCGATCGCGTTGCCGACAACCTTCGTCGCGAAGGTGTCGAAGCCGCATCGATCCATGGCGATCTTCGTCAGAGTCAGCGCGAGAAGGCGCTCAAAGACTTCAGTGACGGAAAGTTGAAGGCACTTGTTGCCACCGACGTTGCTGCTCGCGGCATTCACGTCGATGAGGTTGACGTCGTTATTCATTACGACCCGCCGGAAGATTCAAAGGCGTACCTGCACCGTTCAGGCCGTACCGCGCGCGCTGGGGCCAAGGGTGTTGTTGCCACGCTTGTGATGTGGAACGAAGAACTTGAGGTCAAGCGTTTGCTCAAGCGTCTCAAGCTCGATCAGCCCATCGTCGAGGTGTTTTCGAACGATAAGCGGCTTGCCGATCTCGCTTCTTGGGATCCGCGCGCCGACTCCGCAACTCGCTGAACGTGTCCGATCTCGGTCGGGATTACGAGACTTCGCTCGATCCGACTCGTCGGCGTCGAGACGGAGTGCACTACACGCCCCGAGATGTTGCCGATGAGCTCGTTGAACGTGCCTTTGCTGCTCATGGTCAGGTGATCGCGTCTGGGGCACCGTTCTCGGTCTGTGATCCCACATGCGGGGCGGGCGTCTTTCTACTTGCGGCTGCCGATGCATTGGTTGCAGCCGGCAGAACTCCATTCGATGCACTCACAAGTTTGCGCGGTATGGACATTGATCCTGACGCACTTGAAGTTGCCCGCGCTGAACTTGTTGGTTGGGCCCGTGCGCATGGCGTCGCGGCAGAGGAGCAGGAACTTCCCTTCGTTCTTGTCGTTGGCGACGCGCTGAATGACGCGTGGCCTGAAGACGGCCGCCTTGATGTTGTCGTTGGTAATCCTCCCTTTGGTGGCCAACTTGCGGGAGCAACAGTGCGCGACGAAAGCGCGGTTGCCGGTGCAGCGCGGATCCTTGGTCGACCGGCGGGCTACACCGATACCGCTGGCGTTCTGCTCGTGCGAGCGCTCGATGCCGTCCATATCGGGGGTTCGGTGGTGTTCGTGCAGCCACTTTCTGTTCTTGGATCTCGAGATGGTGCAATCGTTCGTGATTCTGTGAGCCCGGCACTCGAATCGATCTGGATTCCCGACGACCAGTTGTTCGATGCTGCGGTCAGCGTGTGTGCGCCGGTGCTGCGCAAACCATCCGCTGCTGAATCGGCGGCTGACAGCCAATTGATTCCGACGTGGACCGAACTCGCTGCCGAAGCAATGGGTGTTCCATCTGTTCACTTGCGCGGCGAACCTCTTTCAACGATCGCTGATTGCACGGCGGGCTTTCGTCATGAGTTCTACGAGGTTGCCAACGCAACGATCGAGCAGGGCAGCACGATGGAGTCGGCAAACTTCCCACGACTTATCACTGTCGGACTCATTGACCCCGCGCGATTGTTGTGGGGTGAGCGCGCCGCGCGTATTGCTGGCACAACATTCACTCGTCCCGTTGTTGACGTTTCGAAACTGGTGAAGGAGTTCGCGGTCCGTAAGCGTCCGAAAATTCTGGTGGCCACACAAACTCGCATCATTGAAGCCGTCGCCGATTATGACGGATCGCTGTGGCCATCGGTTCCAGTGATCTCGGCGCTGCCCTCACAAGACGGTGAAGAAGCAATGGATCTGTTGCTTGCAGCGGTCCTCGCACCGCCAGCTTCGGTATGGGCAGCTCGCCAGGCGGCTGGAACTGCACGCAGCCCGGGCGCCGTTCGACTCAGCGCCACGCAACTCGAATTGCTTCCGTTGCCCACGAACCCAGAGCAATGGCGGGCTGGTGCAGCACAACTCAGGGCAGGGGAGTTGGAGGCCGCAGCGGTCACGCTCACCGATGCCTATGGCCTTGACCAAAGCGAGCAAACCGCAGTCCTCAACTGGTGGACACTCCAGTCAAAGCGCCGGAAACGCCAAGGGAAAACGACTGGTCTTTGACCTCGGCCCTGTTGGGCTGGCA
>Ga0068872_10004623_pt1 | contig 10394 bp, 11 predicted proteins | sample NOAtaG_7_FD_66441 | JGI IMG/M metagenome (GOLD analysis project Ga0068872, IMG submission 66441) | Freshwater lake microbial communities from Lake Erie, under a cyanobacterial bloom - NOAA_Erie_Diel1S_2200h metaG | ecosystem: Environmental > Aquatic > Freshwater > Lake | place: USA: Ohio, Lake...
CCAGTTCGACTTTGTAGAACTGGTGCTGCCGGATCATGCCGCGGGTGTCCCGGCCCGAGGCGCCGGCCTCAGAGCGGAAGCAAGGGGTGAGCGCCGTCAGGCGCAGAGGCAGGGTCTCTGCAGGAAGGATCTGCTCGCGCACGAGATTGGTCAGGGAGACCTCGGCGGTCGGGATCAGCCACCGGCCGTCCGTAGTTCGGAAGAGATCCTCCGAAAACTTCGGCAGCTGGCCGGTGCCGAAGGCCGCGGCGTCGCGGACCAGAAGGGGTGGCGAAACCTCGGTATAACCGTGCTCGAGGGTCTGCATGTCGAGCATGAACTGCCCGAGGGCCCGCTCCAGGCGCGCCAGCCGGCCCTTCAGCACGACGAACCGGGCGCCGCTCATGCGGGCGGCGGCCTCGAAGTCCATCAGGTCGAGGGCCTCGCCGAGGTCGGCGTGGTTGCGGGGGGCGGCGAGGGCGAAGGGTTCGCCCCACCGGCGGACCTCGACATTGCCGGACTCGTCTTCGCCTTCTGGCGTCTCGGGCGCCGGCAGGTTGGGCAGGCTGGCCAGGAGGTCCCTGAGGGTTTCCTCCGCAGCCTTCTCCCGTTCCGCGTCGCCGGCGGCCTCTGTCTTCAGGGCCTCGACTTCGGCGAGCAGGCGAGCCGCCTCTGTTTCATCCTTGGCCGCCTTGGCCTGACCGATCCGTCGGGAGAGTTCATTGCGCCGGGCTTGCGCCGCCTCGGAGGCGGTCCGGGCGGCGCGGACCTGCTGGTCTAGCGCCAGCGCCTCCGCAGCGGCTCCGGACCGGCCCTTCGCCGCCCAGGCCTTTTCGTAGAGGTCGGGTGTGTCGCGAAGGGCTCGGATGTCGTGCATGGCGGGAGGTCCAGGGATTGGCCGACTTCTCTAGTCCGCGTCGCCGGGGGCGCCAACCGTCTCCGGGGCGTATTCAGACGATCACGTCCTCGTCGAGCTCCCGCCGACGCCGGAATTCGATGATGCGCACGCACCAGATGGAGATTTCGTAGAGCAGGATGATCGGCAGGGCGAGCATGAGCTGGCTGATGGGGTCTGGCGGCGTGACCACCGCCGCCACAACGAAGATGGCGACGATGGCGTAGCGCCGGAACTCCCGCAATGCCGAGGAACTGACCATGCCGGCCAGGCCCAGGAGGGTCAGGATGACCGGAAGCTGGAAACAGAGCCCGAAAGCCATCAGCAGGGTGGTGACCAGGGTCAGGTAGTCCGAGACCTTGGGCAGGAGCTCCACGGTGATCGCCCCGGCGCCGGTAATCTGCTGGGAGAGGGAGAACCAGAGGACGAACGGAAAGATGAAGAAGTAGACCAGAGCTCCCCCAAGGGTGAAGAGAACCGGAGAGGCGATCAGAAAGGGCAGGAACGCCCTGCGTTCACGCTTGTAGAGCCCGGGCGCGACGAAGCCGTACACCTGGCTGGCGAGGACCGGGAACGACAGGACCACGGCCCCGAAACCGGCCAGTTTGAGCTTGGTGAAGAAGAACTCGAGCGGGGCGGTGTAGATGAGCTTGAGTTCCTGCCCCTGCAGGGGCGGTAGCTCCTTCAGCCCCACCAGCACCAGAAGCAGGTCAAAGGGTCCTCCGCCACCGGTATGTGTCGAGGGCTTGAGGTGGAGGGCCTGCAGGACCCCGTCCACGAATCCCGTCTGCGACGCCGACGCAGCCGCCGCCTTCTGGGCCGCCAGAATCCCGGCCGCGGCTTCGTAGGGTCGCAGGAGGAGGCCGTACAGGACATCTGCGAAGGCGAAACAGACGACAAAGGCCAGGACCACGGCGACCAGCGAGCGGATCAGACGCTGCCGGAGCTCAACCAGATGGTCCAGAAGCGGTGCGCGGGACGCCTCGATCTCGTCCTCAGGTTCGTGGGCTTCGGTCATTCCGCCTGCTCCGCGGCCTTACGGCGCCTTCGGGGCTTTGGCGGCGGCGAAGCCGTCTCCGGGGGCGGAGTCGCATCCGCCGCATCGGCCTCCTCGACGGAGGTCGCCTCCGGGGCGCCGCCGTCGAAGGGAGGATGGAACTGGACATCCGAGGTCTGAAGGCTGTCGCCGATCTCCCGCAGGACCTGGTTGACCTCCGCGGTCTCGCTGGACAGCAGCGCGCCCTGGGACTGTCGCATGGCCTCCACCTCGCGACGCAGTTCGTCGAGTTCCGATTGCCGGGCCATGTCGTCGAAGCTGGCGCGGAACTCTGCAGCCATGCCCCGCAGGCGGCCCACCCACTCGCCCAGCTTCCGCAGCATCACGGGCAGGTCCTTGGGGCCGACCACGATGAGGGCGACAGCGGCGATCAGGAGGTATTCAAGCCCGCCGACTTCGGGAAGCATGGCCAGGTCCTAGCACTGTCCCCATGCCAAGGCCTGGGGTGGTTCGGGTCGCTCGGGATCAGCCCCGGGCGTCTTCCTTGGGCGCATCCACCTTGGCCGCCGACGTCTCTTCGGACGACTCGGGCTTGCCGCTGTCCTTCAGGCCGTCACGGAAGGCCCGGATGCCCTTGCCGGCATCGCCCAGCAGGCCCGAAAGTTTCCCCCGCCCGCCAAAGAGCACGAGGACAACCACCGCGACAATTATCCAGTGGATCGGCGACAATCCGCCCATTTGCAAGCTCCTGATCGGGTTCGGGGTGGGCCCTCGGGCCTCCCATGGCCCCATATATAGACGCCGCCCCCCGGCACCGCCAAGGGTCAGACGTCGCCCGTCGCGCCTTTGCCCTCGTCGCCCGGGTCACCGAGGAAATCCATGTGAAACTCCGGCGCCTCTTCTCCCGGCTCGATCGGGTCCTCCTCAGGCATGGAGAGCCCGGGAGTCGGGACGCTGAAATCCGCCGGCAGGTCGAGGCTCAAGAGACCTGCGGCGCGCATGTCGGCGGCGCCGGGAAGATCGGCGAGGCTAGAAAGGCCGAAGTGCTCAAGGAAGGCGTCCGTGGTGCCGTAGGTCACCGGCCGACCCGGGGTCCGACGCCGGCCGCGCATCCGCACCAGACGCAGTTCCAGAAGGACGTCCAGCGTACCGCGGCTGGCCTGCACTCCCCTCACCGCCTCGATCTCGGCCCGGGTCACCGGCTGGTGATAGGCGATGATGGCGAGGGTCTCCTGGGCTGCGCGCGACAGCCTGCGGGGCTCCTCGCGCTCCACGGTCATGAGGAAGGCGAGATCGGCGGCGGTCTGGAAGCGCCAGCGGTCCGCGACGCAGACCAGCTCAACACCGCGTCCGGCGTACCGGGTTTGGAGGTCGGCGACCGCACGGTCGACGTCAGATCCCTCCGGCAGCCGCCGGGCCAGGTCATCGAGGCTAAGGGGACCGGCGGCGGCGAACAATAGCGCCTCGACCCGCCGCTCCGTTTCCGCCGGGTTGGGCATTGAGGGCGAATCCACTGGCGCGGTCACACCGCCCCTCCCCTCCGGCTGCGGAGATAGATATCGGCGAAAGCCTCGAGCTGCCGCGCCTCCAGTGCGCCCTCGCGGACCAGCTCCAGGCTGGCGGAGAGGGTCGAGGCGACATAGGACGCCCGACTGGGGGACGACTCTGAGCTTGAGGCCGGATAAGGGGCGACACCGGTCAGGGCGGTCCAGCGCGACAACTCAGGCAGCAGGCTGCGCAGTCGGTCCCGGGCGGCTTCCAGAGCATAGGCCTTCATCGGCTCTGGCCGGTAACTGCGGGATTCCGAGCGCTGACGTTGATCCACATAGGCCTGCATGAGGGCGTAGAGGTCTCCCTCCAGCCGCGTCGAAGGCAGGATCCGGATCGCGTCCGGATCGCCGCGGACAAAGACGTCTCGGCCCAATTGGGGTCGGGCGCGGAGGGACTCCGAGGCGCGCCGCATGGCGTCGAGCTTGGCCAGGCGGAAGGCCAACTGGGCGGCCACCTCCTCCGCCGGCGCCTCCTCAGGCTGGGGGCGTTCAGGACGGGGCAGGAGAAGCCGGGACTTCAGGAAGGTCAGCCAGGAGGCCATCACCAGGTAGTCGGCGGCCAGGGCGAAGCTGCGCCTTCGGGCCTGCTGCACGAAAGCCAGGTACTGATCAGCCAGCCGGGTGATGGAAATGCGCAGAAGATCGACCTTCTGGCTCCGGGCAAGGGCGAGAAGGACATGTAGCGGTCCCTCGTAGCCGTCGACGTCGACGATGAGGGCTTCGCCGTCCTGGGCGGCGTCCTCGGCGGCCTCGAAGTCGAGGCGGGGCTGGAATTCAGACGCTTCGCTCATGCAGACGCCCCTTCCAGAAGCGCGTCGAAGCGGGCCTCGGCCTCCCGGCGGTCGAAGGGCTCAGGACGCTTGGGTAACCGCGCCAACGCCGCCTCAGCCCGGCGGGCGGCGCGGCCTGAGAGCGTCCGGACGCCAGCAGCGACGGCCACCATCTCGGCCATGTTCCCGTTGCAGTGGAGGACCACATCGCAGCCTGCAGCCAGGCTCTGGCGGGCCCTAAGGGTCATGTCCCCCTCAAGCGCCTGCATCGAGAGGTCATCGCTCATGATCAGCCCGGTGAAGCCGAGTTCCCCGCGAAATACATCCTCAATCACCCGGCGCGATGTCGTGGCGGGGCGGCGGGAATCCAGGGCCTGGTAAAGAACGTGGGCGGTCATCGCCAGGGGCATGTCGGAGAGCGCCTGGAAGGGCGGGAAATCCGTCGCGCGAAGCGCCTCAATCGAGGCCTCGACAACCGGCAGATCAAGATGGCTGTCGGAAGTCGCGCGGCCGTGTCCCGGAATGTGCTTGATCACCGGCAGGACCCCGCCCGCCAGGAGCCCTTCCGCCACCGCCCGTCCCAGAACCGCCACAGCCTCCGGGGTCTCGCCATAGGCGCGGTCCCCGATGATGTCGTGGGCTCCCGGCTGGGGAACGTCGAGGACGGGCGCGCAGTCCACGTTCACCCCCAGGGCGAAGAGGTCGTCAGCCATCAGCCGCGCCCCGAGGCGGACCGCCTCGCGCTGCACGGCGAGCCCGCCGGGAAGCCGGGCCAGGACCCGCGCGGGGGGGTACTTGCGCCAGTGGGGTGGGCCGAAACGCTGGACCCGTCCGCCCTCCTGGTCGATCAGGACGGGGGCGTCCTCCCGTCCGACGGTCCCGCGCAGGGCGGAGACAAGCGCGCGGACCTGATCCGGGCTCTCGATGTTCCGGGCGAAGAGGATGAAACCCCAGGGCCGGACGTCCCGGAAGAAGGCCGCCTCCTCGGCGCCCAGGCGCGGTCCGGCACAGCCGTAGATGGCGGCGGAAACGTTCATCGGACGAAGCAGGACTTGCCGGCCGACTTCAGCCGGTCGCAGAACGCCTGGGCGGCGGCGCGGTCCGAGAAGCCGGTCACGGTGGTGCGGAACAAAGTCGACCCATCGCGCTCCACCCGCTCGACGCGCTTGCCGCGGCCTGAGCCGCCTGCCCGGGCAACGGCGGCGCTCCACTCCCTGTCCGCAATCTCGGCGGAGGAGAAGGCGCCGATCTGTACGCTGGCCGGACCACCGGCCGCGGTCGGCTTCGAGGGCGCCGCCACCGGCGGCGGGGTCGGCTTGGCCGCTGGCGCCGCCGGCTTTGGGACCGGCTTTGCGGGCGGGGCGGGGCTGGGAACAGCCTGCGGCGGTTTCGCAGCTGGCGGCGGGGACGGCCGGGGCAGAACCGTCACCGGAGCGGGCGGCGGCGATGCGGGCGTGGGCGCAGGTACAGCTGCGGGGGGAGTGGCGACGGCTGCCGGCGGTGATGTGGGCGTTGCAGGGGCGACCGAGGGGCGCGGAAGGGGCTGTTCAGGCGGCGGCGTGAAGTTGGGCTGGAGCGGCGGCGGCTCGCCCTCGGCCTGCTGGTAGATCTTGAGCCCCGCGGCGGGATCCACGTCGCCGGAGGCCGGCGGCGCCGCGGCGCGAAGTTCGCCCACCGGCTCACCGATAGCCTTAGGCGCCCGGGAACCCTCCGAAAGCCCTCCTCTGTAGAAGGCGAAGATCGCCGCCGCCAAGGCGAGCAGGAGCAGCAAGGACAGAATCAGGGTCAGGGGCGCGGGACCGCGCGGCGCGGGGCGCTCGCGCCGGTCGAAGGCCAGGGGTTCGTCGTGCGGCGCTCCGCCGCTGCGATTGTGCTCAGACATGGCCAGTTCCGTCCTGGATCCGCGAATCAGCCGGCATCACGGCAGAAGCCTAGTTTAGCGCCCGGAACCCCGGCGGCGCACCCCGGGGCGGATCAGGACCAAGCCTCGAGCTGGAAGAGTCGCCGATGTTCCTCGATGGCGAACCGGTCGGTCATTCCGGCGATATAGTCGCAGACGCTGCGGGCCCGCGAGGCCTCGTCACGCCCCTCAAGGGCGGCGTAGATGTCGGCCGGCAGGACGTCGGGCTCGGCCAGGAACAGCTGGAACATCTCGGCAAGGATGCGCCGAGCCTGACTGCGCGTGCGGTTCACCCGCCAGTGCCGGTACATCCGGTTCAGGAGGAACTCCCGGAGCGCGGCGAGGTCTTCAAGCATCGGGCGCGAGAAGGCCACCAGGGCGCGATCCAGAGCCCGTACAGCTTCGGCGGAGTCCACGCCGGTCTGCGCCACCCGCCGGGTGGTCTCCGCCATCACATCGTCAACCATGGCGCCGATCATACGGCGAACCGCCTCCATCCGGACAATGGAGGCGTCAAGGTCGGGAAAGTCCCGCTTCACTCCGAAAAGGATGGGGCCGATGAGCGGCACGTCGATCAGGTCGTCCAGGGTGAACATGCCCGCCACCACCCCGTCATCGACGTCGTGATTGTTGTAGGCGATGTCGTCGGCGAGGGCGGCGACCTGGGCTTCCGCCGAGGCCCAGCCGCCCAGCTCCAGGGAATAGCCCCGGTCGAACTCGGCCACGGCGCTCCAGGAGGGTCGCTCCAGCCGGGAGGTCACCGGGCCGTTGTGCTTGATCACGCCCTCCAGGGTCTCCCAGGTCAGGTTGAGGCCATCCCATCGAGGGTACCGGCGCTCCAGACGGGTGACGACCCGGAAGGTCTGCACATTGTGGTCGAAGCCGCCGTAGGGCTGCATGGCGCTGTCCAGCTCGTCCTCGCCGGCGTGGCCGAAGGGTGGATGACCGAGGTCATGCGCCAGGGCGATGGTTTCGGCCAGATCCGCCTCCAGGCCCAGGGCCGCCGCCACCGACCGGGCGATCTGGGCCACCTCCAGGGAATGAGTCAGGCGTGTGCGGTAATGGTCGCCCTCATGGGCCACAAAGACCTGGGTCTTCTCCTTCAGGCGACGGAAGGCGGTGGTGTGGATGATCCGGTCGCGGTCCCGTGCAAAGGGGGTGCGGGTCCGGCTCTCCGGCTCCTCATGGCGGCGGCCGCGCGAGGCGGCGGCGCTCTGGGCGTAGGCGGCGCGGGAGACGGCCATGCGATCGTAGGCTCCTGGAGATCGGCCCCTTCCAAGGCGGCCAAACCGGGCTCATATAGAGCACTATGGCCAAGGATGCAGTCTTGAACGCCCCGGACCTCTCCCTTTCCCCCGCAGCCGCGCGGCGGATTTCAGAGCTTTCGCGCCTCGAGGGGCGGTCCCTGATGCTCCGGATCGGCGTCGACGCCGGCGGATGCTCGGGGTTCCAGTACCAGTTCGATCTTGTCGAGTCGGCCGCACCCGACGACATGCGGATCGAGCGCGACGGCGCGACGGCGCTGGTGGACGAGATCAGCCTCGTCCTGCTCAAGGGCTCCGAGATCGACTTCGTCGACGAACTCGCCGGAGCCGAGTTCCGGGTGCGCAATCCCAACGCCCGGTCCAGCTGCGGCTGCGGCGTCAGCTTCTCGATCTGAGCCCGTGCGGATCGCCACCTGGAACGTCAATTCCATCAACGCACGTCTTGAGACGGTGCTGCGCTGGTTCGAAATCGAACGCCCGGACGTGGCCTGTCTCCAGGAGATCAAGTGCATCGACGCAAAGTTCCCCGCCGAGGCCTTCGAGCGGTTGGGCTACAATGTCGCCGTCCACGGGCAGAAGACCTACAATGGCGTCGCCCTGCTCAGCCGGACGCCCCTGGAGGACGTGACCCGGGGACTGCCGGGCGATCCGTCCGATGAGCAGGCCCGGTACATCGAGGCCGTGGTGTCTGGCCCCCGGCCCATGCGGGTGGCTTCCATCTACCTGCCCAACGGCAATCCTCTCGGGTCGGAGAAATTCGACTACAAGCTGGCCTGGATGGCGCGTCTTCAAGAGCACGCCGCCGATCTCCTCCGCCTGGAGGAGCCCCTGGCCCTTATGGGCGACTACAACGTCATTCCCGGTCCGCTCGACGCCGCCAACCCGGAGGAATGGGCAGGCGACGCCCTCTTCCAGCCGGAGAGCCGGGCGGCCCTGCGCGCCCTGCTGTGGCTGGGGCTCAGCGACGCCTGGGCCGAGGCTGGCGAGGGTCCGGGCGGATATACCTTCTGGGACTACCAGGCGGGCGCCTGGCCGAAGAATAACGGTATCCGCATCGATCACGGCCTGCTCTCGCCCCAGGCGGCGGACCGGCTGTCCGCCTGTCGGATCGACCGGGCGCCCAGGGGCTGGGAGAAGCCGTCAGACCATACACCGCTCATCGTCGAGCTGAGCCTCTGAGCGAACGCTCTCTGAGAAAGCAGGCGCACGCTGCGCGTCCCTTTTCAGGACGGGGTGAGCGGTCTCTGATTTCGGCGGCGCCCTCACATTCCGGTTAAGGCGAGCGCGCCCTTTCGGGAGACAACACCCCGGGCATTGGCTTGACAGCCTTAAGGCATGATCCCAGCCTCACCGGATCATACCCCCGGGAGGTTCGGTCCATGCTTCAGCTCGTCCTGGCCTCTGCGGCCTTCCTTCTGTTGCACCTTTGGGTATCCGGTACGCCCCTGCGCGACCGTCTGGTGGCGCGCCTGGGCGAGGGGGCTTACCTGGGCCTCTTCTCCCTGGCCTCAGTCGCCATCCTGGTCTGGATGCTGGCGGCCTACGGCGGCGCCCGGTCGGCGGGGTACAATCCGACATGGTGGGGGCCAACGCCCCTGACCCAGCATGTTCAGCTGGTCCTCATGCTGGTCGCCTTCCTGCTGATCGTTCCTGGCGTGATGGCCCGCAACCCCGGCGCGGTCGGCCAGACCGGCGCCCTTCAGGACGCCGACCCGGTGCGCGGAATCCTGCGCGTGACCCGCCATCCCTTCCTCTGGGGCGTGGGAATCTGGGCGGGCGGCCACCTGCTGGTGAACGGCGACCTGATCTCCCTGATCCTCTTCGGATCCCTCGGCGTCCTCGCCATCGGCGGGGCGGCCAGCATCGACGCCAAGCGCCGCCGGGTCTACGGCGAGACCTGGGCGGGGTTCGAGGCCAAGTCCTCCTTCGTCCCCTTCGCCGCCATCCTGTCCGGGCGCCAGACTCTCAGGCCGGGCGAGTTCGCCCTGCCCGCCCTGGTCGGCCTGGCCGTCTATGTCGCCACCCTGCTGGGCCATCCCCTCATCGCAGGAGTCCCGGCCCTGGGCTGACCGGGCCGGTCAGATGTCGGCGTAGACGTGCCGCTCGCCGGCCATGCCGGGATGGGTGACGGCGCCCTGGTGGGCCGGGCCGACGATCTGGGCGTACTTCCAAAGGGCGCCGGAGCCATAGTCCGTGACCCGCGGCTTCCAGGCCTGCCGACGACGCTCCAGCTCCACCGGATCGACCTCCAGGTCCAGCACCCCTGCGTCCGCGTCGATGAAAATGATGTCGCCGTCCCGGACCAGGCCGATGGGGCCGCCCATCTGGGCCTCGGGCCCCACGTGGCCGATGCACAGGCCGCGTGTAGCGCCGGAGAACCGGCCATCGGTGACAAGGGCGACCTTGTCCCCCCGGCCCTGGCCGGTCAGGGCCGCGGTCGTCGAGAGCATCTCGCGCATGCCCGGACCCCCCCGGGCGCCCTCGTAGCGGATGACCAGGACGTCGCCGTCCTTGTAGTCGCCGCGCTCGACCGCCTCGAAGCAAGCCTGCTCGCCGTCGAACACCCGGGCGGGGCCCCGGTGCGACCTGTGCGAGGCCATGCCCGCCACCTTGACGATGGCGCCGTCGGGGGCCAGGGAGCCCCACAGACCCACCACGCCGCCGGTCGGCGAGAGCGGGTTGGAGACCGGGCGGATGACCTCCTGGTCATCGCGCCAGACCACGTCCTTGACGTTCTCGGCGAGGGTCTTGCCCGTCACGGTCATGCAGTCGCCGTGGATATAGCCGCCTTCGAGAAGGGTCTTGAGCAGCATGGGCATGCCGCCGGCCTCGCCCATGTCCTTGGCCACGAAGCGACCGCCGGGCTTCAGGTCGGCGATGTGCGGCGTGCGCTGGGCGATCTCGGCGAAGTCGCGCAGGGTGAAGGCGATGCCGCACTCGTGCGCCATGGCCGGGAGGTGCAGGGCGGCGTTGGTGGAGCCGCCGGTGGCCGCCACGACGGCGGCGGCGTTCTCGAAGGACTTGCGGGTGATGAAGTC
>Ga0068872_10004628_pt1 | contig 10389 bp, 5 predicted proteins | sample NOAtaG_7_FD_66441 | JGI IMG/M metagenome (GOLD analysis project Ga0068872, IMG submission 66441) | Freshwater lake microbial communities from Lake Erie, under a cyanobacterial bloom - NOAA_Erie_Diel1S_2200h metaG | ecosystem: Environmental > Aquatic > Freshwater > Lake | place: USA: Ohio, Lake...
GGCGGGCGTTGATCGGGCGAGCCGTGGGCGGAAGCCCACGGGTGTTTGGCCTGGTCGCGTTTGGTTGCGTTTTGCGGCGTGTTGGCGTGCATGCGGCGGTTGGGGCGCACACCCGGGCACTTCCGTGCCCGGCTCGCCTGTGGGGGCCTGTGGGGGCCTGGGGGGCCTGCGGGTATTTGGGTGACACTGTCAGTTGCCGGAATCGCTGGTGCCGGGGGACTGCACCCCGGCGGAAATTCCCAGCTCCGGCACTTCGGTGCTCCACACATGCAACGGGTTTGGCTGATCCAGCACGTAACGAATTGCTGCCAAAACCGCCTGCACGTGCGGCAGTTTGCGGGTCGATCCGGATCTGGTCCACCAGCGTCCGCACGCGCGAGATCCGTATAACTGGTTGAGTCGCCGGCTGCCCCACATTTTCAATGCCTGCAGAATCTGATCCGGTGCCGGATCTGCCGGGACGCCAACCACGCAGTGGAAGTGGTCCGGCATGACAGCGGCTGCCAGCAAATGCCATGACCGATGCGTGCAGGTGTCCTGAAACTGCTGCACCAGTGCGATTGCGTGAGCAGGTTCCAGCAGGACGCTGTCGCCGCTCATCTGATTGCGGGCATAGGCCTGCAGGTCCGGCTGCGATGGTGCAAGGGGTTCGTGCAGGCGATTGTGTCGCGTGCGTTTGCCGCGGAGGCTGCGCAGCGTGCCTGTGATTCCGCGGGGATCCCCGGGCAGTCGGCTGCCGGCGGTTGTTGAGGTAATCAGCCAGCAGCGGTCGAAGTTGTCACACAGTGGGCCGGGATTGGTGTGCATGCATTCTGTTTTCAGGGAGATTGTTGGGTGGTTGTTGATAGCGTCCGTAATGTTGCTATTGAGGGGTGGTGGGAGTTGGGAGTGCAATCGCGGGAACGGGAAATTCCCGCGGAATGTGGGAGATGCGTGTGATGTGTCGTGTGCGAGGAATGGCGCGGGTGTGGCGGTGTGTGGTGTTTTGTGAACACCCGGGGTTGGGTGTGGTGTGCGACGTGGCGAGCCGTGGGCGTAAGCCCACGGGTGTCGCGTGTCGTAGCGTCTGATTCTGTTTTTGCGTGTCGGCATCCATGCCGGGGCACCCGGGCACTTCCGTGCCCGGCTCGCCTGTGTGGGCTTGTGGGGGGGCTTGTGGTGGGTGTGGTGTGCGACGTGGCGAGCCGTGGGCGGGAGCCCACGGGTGTCGCGATTGTTTGCGTCTGATTCTGTTTTTGCGTGTCGGCATCCATGCCGGGGCACCCGGGCACTTCCGTGCCCGGCTCGCCTGTGGCGAGCGGTGTGTAATGCCGTGCCGTTCCGCGTGTTCATCACCGCCTGCCCAGTTTAGCCCCATTTCCCCGGTTTTCAGCTGTTTTCAGGCCGTTTCCACGCTAGGCTGTTGGGGGGCGTCGTCGGGATGGCCCTGGGGCGGGCTGGATGTGCTGAATTGTGGGGCAGGTTCCGTGAGCGAAATACAAACGACTGTGAATTACGGGGATCTTCTGCGCGGCGTTTTGGATCGCTGCGAAGGAAGATCGCTGAACGTGCCACTGTCCGGTGACGAAACTGCCCGGCAGGTCGCAGTGTCGCAAAGGAAAATGCGTGATCTGGACAAGCAGCTGCGAAGTCTGTTCGAGCCACTGGCGGCAGACTGGAAACCGGCAGACAAAGACCGGGAGGCTGCATGGGAAATTCACGTCGATCTCCGCACTCGCATTACGACTCAAAGACTGCACTACCTCGACGGCGATGAAGGTGCTGCTCTGGACAGTCTGGTAAAACTGTTTCCGATCGTGCGAGATGTCTGTCGCAAGCACGGTTCCGCTGCCGTGGTGACCCTGGCGGTTGCTGATCTGATGCTGAATCATTCGCTGCGGGAACTGACGGCGTCGTGGCACGTACGGAAACTGCAGGGCAAACTGAATCCCGAACATTTGAAACGGCAGTTTCGGGTCGAACTGACGAGGGTGCAGGAGCAGCTGCGGATCATTTCTGCAGTGCTGCACATTCTGGCGACCGGGCGGGACGAAATACCGCTGAAGCCGGGGCAGCCAGAACTGCCAGTGTTCGGGCCGGGCTGGGAGTACAATCAGGTGCTGGGGCTGCTGCCGTTGATCGGCGACAAGATTTGCCCGCTTGAAGCCAAAGAGATTCAGGCGCGTCGTGCCACGATGTCGGCGGTCACAGGCAAGCAGCCCGTCACTTCTGAGGATCCAGGAACTTTGGGCCTCGTGGGGCTGGCCATATCCGGCGGCGGCATTCGTTCGGCGACGTTCGCGCTGGGAGTTGTGCAGGTGCTGGCTCGAAACGGTATTCTGGGGCAGGTGGATCTGCTGTCGACGGTTTCAGGCGGGGGGTATACCGGCTCGCTGCTCAGCAGTTATCTGAATGGCTATGCCGAGTCGCAGCTGGAGGTATTGTCGGAAGAGAAGAAGAAGGCCGAGAAAAAGAAGGCGGAAGAGAATGAGAAGTCGAACGTGAACTTGCCTGCTCCTGCCACAGGCCATCCTCCGTTTGATAAGTCAGTGGCGGGTGAATCGCGGGCGATCCGCTATGTGCGGAATCACAGCAAGTACATGCAGCCGGCGGATTTGTTTTCGTGGGCCAAAACGGTGGGGATGGCCCTGTACGGGATTGTCTGCAATCTGTTGATTTTGGGTACGTTGGTGCTGTTCGGGGCATGGATTACAGAGATAGCGTGGGGTGACAGTTTGCGGAAGTGGCAGGAGAGCGGAGAGCCGCTGTCATGGACGAGTTATCTCAACGGAAGTCTCTGGTGTGCACTGACGCTGACCGCAGTCACATCGGTGACGGTGTTTCTTCTGCCGGGGGCGCAAAAGGTGTTCCTGGGTCGACGCGGAAAGAGTGTGGGGAAGCTGTTGTGGGTGGAGTGTGGTGCACTTGGTCTGGCCGTAGTCACGTCAGCACTCTGGTTGTTCATTTTGCTGCTGCCGGTGGCTGCAGCGACCTGGCTGATGCTGGCCGGTTGGCTGGTTGAGAGGAAGTCTTCTCAGCCGGCCCTGCCGTGGTCAGCGATCGCGACGGGGATTGCGACGTTTGCCGGATTCCTGGCGGCGCGGGGTAACAGTCTGCCGCAGCAGCGCAAGAAATCGCCGATCGTGGGGATGCTGATGACGGCGCTGCTGTGGGTGGCGGGACCATTGCTGCTGGGGGTGGTTTATGTGGAAATTGTGCGGCTGGTGATCGCGTCGGACTACGAGTGTGGGCCATTTCTGTGCGCGATCACGTGGCAGTGTCTGGTTCTGGGGCTGGCGTTTGTGCTGAGCCTGTTTTTTGCACTTTCATGCAATGTGAATTTGACATCGCTGCATCGGTTTTATCGCAACCGGCTGGCAGAGACGTTTTTGCTTCGGCATGCTCCCAAAGCCCTGTATGGCGTGCAGGTGCAGGATCCGCAAAAGCTGTCGCAGCTGCGGGAAGGTAACTCCACCGCGCCGTATCATCTGCTCAGCGCGGTTGTGAATCTGCCGAGTTCTCAGAATCCTGAGCTGCGCGGTCGGGCATGTGACTACTTTTTGTTTTCGAAGCATTTTTGCGGCGGGCCGATCACGGGGTACCGGAAGACGGAGGATTGCGAGCGGGCCAATCCGATGCTGGATCTGGGGACAGCGGTAGCGATTTCGGGTGCTGCTGCAGCGCCGCAGATGGGAGTTGCGTCAGTCAGCGGCGCCAGTTTTTTGCTGACGATGCTGAACATTCGGCTGGGGTACTGGTTGAAGTGGCCCGTGGAGGGTCAGCCGGTGAGCGTTGGCGGTGGCCCAGGGCCGTTTTATCTGGGGCGTGAGGCAGTGAATTTGATGGACGAATCACTGCCGTATCTGAATTTGTCGGACGGCGGGCATATTGAAAATCTGGCGGTGATGGAGCTGCTGCGGCGGCGTTGTCAGTTTGTGGTGGCGATCGATGGTGAGCAGGACGGTGAGCTGCAGTTTCCCAGCCTGTGGATGCTGCAGCGGTATGCGAAGATTGAGCTGGGGACGGACATTGAGATTGACACTGAGCGACTGACGTGGGCGATGCCGGTGCGGCCGACGGATATTCCGGAGGTGGCCAGTGCCGATGCTGAGCCGCAGCCGCGGTACAGTCGGGCTCATTTTACGCTGGGGCGGATTTTGTATCCGGAAGTGAAAGGAGACCGGCCTGAGGGCTGGCTGGTGTATGTGAAGCTGTCGGTGACGGGGAACGAGCCGGATTATGTGCGGGATTATCGTCGGCAGTTTCCGGATTTTCCGCACCAGTCGACGCTGACGGATCAGATTTTTGACGAGGCTCAGTTTGAGGCGTATCGGCGACTGGGTGAGCATGCCTGTGAGGACATGTTTGCTGACGAGTTGCTGGCGGAGCTGGAGTATTGCGGGGGGCTGTCACTTGGGGCTTTGAAGGGCTGTCGTCAGTGTGGCAATCTGGCGGTCGAAGACTGGGTGCAGGCACTGCGGGCGGCGTTTCGGAAGTAGTGGTGATCCGCGTGCGGCAATCAGGCGAGCCGTGGGCGGAAGCCCACGGGTGCTGTGCTTGATAGCGTTTTGTGGCGTTTTTCGGTGTGGCGGCATCCGTGCCGCGGCACCCGGGCACTTCCGTGCCCGGCTCGCCATGTGACGTGTGTGCGTTGTTGGCAATCAGGCGAGCCGTGGGCGGAAGCCCACGGGTGCTGTGCTTGATAGCGTTTTGTGGCGTTTTTTCGGTGTGGCGGCCTCGATGCCGCGGCACCCGGGCACTTCCGTACCCGGCTCGCCATGTGTGTCAGGCGTTGGCGGCGGGATTGAGGCGTGTCAGTCCGAGCAGCAGCAGTTTGACGGCAATAGCGGGTTCGTCGGCGAAGAACAACTGGCGGTTTTCGTCGTCGGTGAGGCCGTTGTTCAGGGCGGCAGCGGGGCCCTGTTGACCGGCAGTCTGCAGATCCGTCAGCAGGGACAGGGGATCGGCCAGAGATCCGGTCAGGCTGCCGCGGGCGATTTCGGAGTTGACGGAACGGGTTTGAATTCCGCGTTGTGCGGCTTCCTGCAGCACGCCGTGTACGGTGGAGTTTTCGGCGGGAGACAGCTGTTTGGTGAGGTCAGGGCGGGGGCGATTCTCGATGAGATCAATGACGGCCTGCCCTGCTCCGCCAAGGGCGCCCAGCAAAAACAGCGGGCGTCCAAGTTTGACGGACCACCACGCCTCTTCAAGGACTCCGGGGTACAGTCCGGAATACCCTTTCAGTTTGCCGCCCATGACAACGCGGGCTGCGGTGTCGATGGTGGTTTGCTGCCGCATCAGGGACATGCCGCGAGTCCAGGCCAGTCGTCGCAGGGGCGTGTCTTTGAGGGTGAACGGGTTTGTGTCGGCGGGAAACAGCGGCTGCCCCTGGTCGTCGAGGTCGGGGATTTCGCTGGTTTCCGGGCGGGGGCCAGGACGGATCTTTGCCACTCCGTTCAGCAGGTTCAGCAGCATGCGGCTGAGATTCTCAGGTCGAGACGTCAGCGACAGCGGCCATGGCGGAATGTTGAGTATGGGTTCCAGCCGGGTTTCGAGGTTATCGGCCAGTTCTGTGTGACTGCGGACCAGTTCCAGCAGTCGCAGCGTGAAGTTGCGGCCATTTGCTTCTGCAGGATCTTCCAGTCTGCCTCCGTAGACAATCCGCAGTCCTGCAAGCAGCAGACTGAGATGAATTTCATCGGTGAAGTCCTGTTCGTGCAGGATACTGAGCCCCCGTTTTGACAGTTCAGCGGAATCGGAAACAGACACGCAGACGGACTGGCCGCGAAGATGAGCGGCGTTGTGGGCAAGCAGGCCCAGTGGCGTACAGAAGTCGGCATCCCTGAGTGCCTGCAGCATGCGGAGCTCGGACAGAGCCAGCGGGGGATCGGGATAGAGAATGCAGTGCCGCTGGTCAGGGACGACCTGAATTTTTGTCAGGTCAGCGGGTTCCGGACTGCTGGGCAGCACATTGACGCGGGTGGTCGGCGGCAGCTGCGCGGCAGTCTGCTGCAGAAGCAAACTGTTGAGATGAAAGCGAAGTGCTTCACGGACGGACTGCCAGAGGATGGTGCGGCAGGTGCCGGCGGTCTGCTGGGGTTTCCAGACGACAACAGGAGCGTTGCCCAGCCAGGGAAAACTGCGTGGTTCGCCGGATTCGAGAGCATCGATGACGACGAGCGGGCCGCGCTGCTCCAGTTTTTTAGTCTGGAGAATTTCTTCGAGGCACCAGGGTCTGGAGGTGTAATGATCGGTGAGAATGGCGATGACGACGGAGCAGTTCCTGATCCCGGCACTGATTTCCTTTGCGAAATCCTGACCTGGGGGAATATCGCGTGCGTCGAACCACTGTTCAATGGGAAGATCCTGGACATAGGCATGTATTTGGCGGACAGGGTCTTTGGCGGCGTCTTCACTGCCACTTGCTGCCAGGTCTCGTTTGGCATGGCTGAGAAACAGCTGGAACGGGCGTTTTCTGGCGGCGGGTGAAGCCTGAGCCTGTGGCTGCAGCAGCGAGACGGCATGCATGGCGATGTGCAGTGCGGCTGTGTCGGTGGCGCCGGCGAGCCACGTCTGCATCTGATGGCCTGCCGACTGGTTTTCAGGGTATTCCTGCAGTCGGACCATATTGCGTCCGGGGCAGAGGGCAAAGCCGCCTGCTCCGACGGCCATGGTCAGCAGTCCGTGCTGTTGTCCGGTGGACTCGAGTTCTTTGCGAACTTCTTCGACAAAGTTTTTCCAGCGTGTCCCGGTGTCATCGAAGACTTCCTGAGTCATCAGGTCATCGGCGAGGATGACGATGAGGGCATGCCGGCATTCTGCGACCTGCGGTGCGAGCTGGAGTTTCCAGTCGGGTGGCATTCCGGCGTCATTTGGTGGTGCGAACCGCACTGAGACTCGCAGTCCTCCGCGTCCCGGCGGATCAACGAAGCGTCGCATCAGTTCGGCGGCCAGTTTTTGAGCACCGGTGGATTTGGGGTGTGCGATGAGGAACAGTCGCAGGGGGACTGCGTCGGGTGAAGCCGGCAAGGCGGACATAGGCGTACTCATGCGTGTGCCTGCTGGTCGATGGGCAAAAATGCTATTGAGTTGCGGAAGCTGATGACAGTGCGAGCAGGTCAGGCCGTGGTGGTCTCTGCAGGGAGACATTTCAGGGCATCTGTCACCAGCCGGACTGTGCGACGCATATTAGTGACTTTGAGGCATTCCAGCAGTATACCGCGGGGAATTTGGTTGATGATTCCATCGGCAGCGGTGTCGGAATGCAGCATTTTGCGATAGTTTTTCAGGTGCCGGAGTGTTTTTTGATGGAAGGCGGCGGTTGTCTGCAGACGGCTGTCGGACAAATCGGGGCATTTGCGCAGGATCCAGTCGGGAGCGAACTGCAGTGATTCCGGCAGTCGGGCATTGGCAGAAAGCAGGAATGTTGCGATGTCCGCTGCAGCGCCACCGAATCCGCCAAGGATAATCAGGGGCTGTTTGGCAGCGATCGACAGGCCGGCCTCTTCGAGAGCTCCGGGCATCCAGCCGCGGGTGGACTTCAGCAGTCCTCCAAAAATGACTCGCATCCGGGCCAGTTCGGTGGTTTGTTTACGGAGCAGGCGAGTGGAGTCAGCCCCGAGACGCAGGCGGGTGGCGGCATCGAGTTTGCTGACGTCTGTTTCGGCAGTGAGTTCCCGGGGAAGGACTGAGCGGATCTGGCAGATACCGGCAAGCTGCGCGTGATGTTCAGGAGTCAGCTGTTCGCAGTCGGGCCACTGCAGGAAGTTTTGGAATGGCCACGTTTCCGGATAGCCAAGTGAGACCAGTTTGAGAGTTTCTTCGGGAATCCAGGTTTGTGCGAGTTCGATGAGGGCGGTGGTGGCCGTCCGATCAAGTCGCGCCAGGGAACCTCCGAGGATCACCTGGCTGTTATTTTTCAGGAGTGCAACGGTGAGTCGTGCGAGCAGTTCTTCGAGGTGTTCGCAGCCCAGTCCGTGTGGCTGGAGCTCGCTGTTGTCACCGATTCCGGACAGTGCAACTTTGGGTCTGGCGGCAGAGCGTGCGGGAGTTTCGGGGGGCAGAAAGGCTTCCTCGAAACTGATCAGTTTTGTTTTTTCGCTGAAGGTTCGCAGCGTCGTTTTCAGCTCATTGATTTCTGCGGCGCGGAGGTCGTAACCTGGGTACACGATGCGTGCGACGTGTTCGGGCCTGGGGGCCCGGGGATTTTCAGCCAGCGCGTTGCGGAGTGCGGCGAGCGTGTACTGGCAGGGCGTCCAGGTGATGTAAACGGTATCGGACTGCTGATTCAGTGGGTTTTGCGGTTCCTGTGCCTGCAGTTCTTTGGCAACCTGTCGGTGGGCGCTGGACAACAGCGTTTCAAGCATCAGTCGGTCGATGATTTCGGCGACGCAGGCATCGGTTTGCTGGGGCTGCCAGCCGATGCGGGGCAGCCCGGCCAGTGCCTGCATGGTGCGAGTCCAGTCTTTGCCCGATTCGTGAACTGCGACCGCGGGCTGCAGTTTCCAGATCTGCAAGTTCGATTGATCGAGTGGCTGAGGTGTCCTGGCGGCTTCGACTTCCAAACGGCACCAGGGCCGGGATGAGTATTTGTCGGTGACGACGGTGATCATGGCGGCGGTATCATTTGCCGCTGCCGTGATGATTTTCTGCTGCCAGTTGCCGCCGAGTGCCAGTTCGTTGGCATCGTACCAGGCGTCCATCTGACTGAAGTGACTGATGGAGTCACGGATGCGTTCGGCGATTTCACGACCGTCGGCCTTGGCATGACTGAGAAACACATTCAGCCTTGGCAGGTTCTGATCGGCTGATGTCTGTCGCAGCCGTCTGGAGACAGCTTCACTGACAAGTCGTCGCAGTGTGACGGTGGCTGCAGCCGGGTCCGTCTGGTCGAGCAGTCGAATCGGGTTGCAGTTGTTGTACAGAGGCGACAGGCGGTAGAAGGAGTCGTGCAGTGCGACCGGCAGGATCAGTGGTGGTCTGTCGCTGTCGTTGAGCTTTGCCAGCAGATGTTCGGTGGCCTGACGCCACTCGGTTGAGGCAACAAAATGCTGGTCCACGAGCAGGATCACGACGTTCAGCAGTGCAGCATTCCAATCGATTACTGGATCGAACTGGAATCGTGGTTCAAGGGAGGTCGTTTTGGCGGAGTTTCGGGTGGTCCTGACTTTGGGCAGCGGGGCCACCTGGCGACGGTACCACACGGGCAGGCCGGCATCGCTTTGTGCACCGGAGGAATCACTGAGTCGAAACCACTGCTGTAGGCGACGACACACTTCGCGTGTGTCGTCAGACTGCGGATGGTGAATGATATAAACGGTGAGTGCTGACGGCATGGACTGGTTATTCCACAGTGTATTCGACGAAGACTTTGTCGACGTGCAGTTTCTGTTTGAAGCGTTTCCACTCGGCTGCGGTCAGCTGAGCGATCTGCTGTTTAGTCAGGTCTTCGGGTTTATGATGTCGATCTGCGGACACGATGACTCGCCCGCGGCATTGTTGATTCAATGCCTTCAGCAAGTCCTTATCGATGATACCGTTGTAGCTTTTTTCCTGTTCCGGGATCATGGCAACAAGATCGGGGTGGGTCATCATTTCGAGACCCTGATCTTTGAGTGTGGCATTGTGGCTGCCGTGGTGACTGACCTTGTACAGGACCGTGCGGTTCAGCAGCTCTTCTGCGTTCACTTTGCGGACGCGACTGCCGGAGCCGACGGTCCATTCGTGCTGATGCCAGCTGAGCCAGCTGCCGACCTGTGCGTCACCGGGGAACAGCAGTACGCTGCCGGTTTTAATGAGTTCGATCGCGAGGACCAGACTGGTGTTGTTGACTGCCCCGTCAAGCTGCAGTGCCAGCCGGGCGGCGATGTTCAGCCAGTCACTGTCGATGTTCCGGTAGTGCTGGTCTTTATCCATGTAAGTGCGGCGGAACCAGGCATCTTTGGACATTTTGTCAACCGGCACTCCGACACCCTTGCGGAATGGATTGCCGTTGTCTTCGTCATTGTCCTGATCAGGACTCATTGCCTGGAGGAAGCCTCCCAGTCCATTTCCGTCGAGGCTGAAGTGGGTCGATTTTTTCGAGCCGTAGGTCTCCTGGTTGTCACCACCGGAGGGATTGGATTTGTTGAGCAGTTTGTCGCGGGGCGGGCCGAGCACATAGATGCGGACTCCGGCCGGCAGGTCGGCGGCCGGCACAAGTGTTCCGGGTTTCAGGTATCGTGCACCGCCACCGCTGTTTTTTGCCAGTTTGCAGATGTGCTCCATGGCCTCCTGGGTTTGGCCGCTGACCTTTTGATCTTGCCGGTAGCTGATGCCACTGTCGGATTTCAGCCCCAGTCCGTAGAATTCGCCGATGTCAGCGATGGAGTCGCCGAATGCAGCGAGTGCTGTTTCTCTTTTCGAGCGGCT
>Ga0068872_10004629_pt1 | contig 10387 bp, 10 predicted proteins | sample NOAtaG_7_FD_66441 | JGI IMG/M metagenome (GOLD analysis project Ga0068872, IMG submission 66441) | Freshwater lake microbial communities from Lake Erie, under a cyanobacterial bloom - NOAA_Erie_Diel1S_2200h metaG | ecosystem: Environmental > Aquatic > Freshwater > Lake | place: USA: Ohio, Lake...
CCACGGGCACCATCAACGACATCGCCTCAAGTACCTTCAATCGCACCCCACCACCGATACGCATGGGCACGACATACACGTGTGCACCGCATAAATAGGGGCGGGTATCGGCAATCTCACCAGTGAGCGCAAGAGCGCCCGAGGCCTGTAGGGCAAGCAACGACTTGTGTGGGCGGCGCCCCACTGCAATTAACATCGACTCGGTCACTTGGGTGTGGACAAGCGGCATCACCTCGTTGACCATCCAGTGCAAGGCATCGACATTCGCACGGAAATCGAGCGTACCGCTAAAAACGATAGTTGGTCGCACAAACGGATGTGCACTGACCGTACCACGATCAAAATACCGCGTATCGACGCCGTTCGGCACCACCACTGGCGTCACCGCCGGATTAAGAGCACGCAGAGTCGTGGCATCATCGGGCGACACCACCGTCACGACATCGGCTTGGTTCATCATGGTGCGCTCAAATAGGCGCAACTTCTGCCACTGGACAAACGAATACGCCGCAGCATGCCACCGTTTGGGCTGGTTGATATCCGTCTCGAAGGCCCGTTTTTGGATGACAAACTCCGCATTGAACTGATCGAACACGGTGGCGATGCCGTGTGACCGCGCAATCGACAGGTACGGCGACATCTCGATGCTAAACGCCACCACCACATCAAACGATTGGCGTTTGAGCAGGGCCGTCAGGGCGCTCGCATAGGTAGCATCGTAGTTGCGCAACGCCATGTCGGGCCATGGATGAAGCACGGTTTGTACGCCACGTTGGAGCAAGTTGCGCGCCCGAGGTCCCATCACCGTCAAGACCGTCGTCGGCGCCATAGCGCGGCGCAACTGCTCTTGGTCGACATCGGCAGTCACAAACGACAGACTCGTCACTTGGTGGGTTGCTGCCAACCCACGAATCAGTTGGAACATGCGCATCGTACCGCCACCATACGGTGGCCAGGGTGCATATGGCGTCAGCACAAGGATATTCATAACGGTATCCGCTCATATAAACGTGGGACGAGGATGACGAGTGCCACACCGACTGCAGTCAATGCGGCAAGTAATACGGCACCCGCTGCGACATCTTTGGCTCGCCCTGCTAATTCATGATACTCGGGACTCACCAAATCAACCACCGTTTCAATTGCCGTGTTGATTGTTTCGCTGACCAGCACAAATCCCATGGTAATCAACAAAATCGCCCATTCGACACGACTACACCCCAGCCACCAGGCGGTCAGTGAGACCACAATCGTGGCCACAAGGTGAATACGAAAGTTGCGTTGTGGCCATGCGCCGTTGATAATGCCCTGAATCGCATAGCCAAACGAGGCGCGGAGCGTGGCCGCACGCCAGCGTGTCGATGGATCGATTGGCGAGTTCATGCGCGTGGTAATTGCAACAACGTCATAACCGCCTCTTGGTGTGACTGCATCAGCGCGTCGTCGTCGGGACCGCGCTCATGATCGTAGCCGAGTAAATGCAACAAGCCGTGCACCGTCAAAAACGCCAGCTCGCGTCGCTCGCTGTGACCAAACTCGGCTGCTTGTTGACACACGTGTTGCCACGAAATCGCAATGTCGCCGAGGTACTTGGGCATACCAGGTGGCAACACAAACCCCGGTGTATCGCCATCGTCGGCGAACGACAACACATCGGTTGGTGCATCAATCCGGCGATATTCGCGATTGAGTCGATGAATCTCCTCCGCAGTGGTAACCAACACCGACACCTCGATGGCACCCGTTTTGTTTTGCTGATGCAGGGTCGCCCGCACGGCTGACTCGATTAACGCGGCATCAACGACGCCTGCCGGGAGTGCGTCATCGACTTGGACATCCACTGTCACGGTATCGCTCATATGTGTCCTTGTGCCTCTACTTTTGGTTCACTCGTGCGTGCTTTGCCGCCCGATTTATAGTCAACACGACTATGGTACAACCCCTCAAGGGCTTTGATAAAGGCCTGTCGTACTAGTTTAATCTCGGACATCGTCAGCGCCGTATCAGCCAACTGGTCCTCTTTGATGCGCTCATTGAAGATTTGGTCGACAATCGCGGCTATGCCCTCACTGACACTCGCATAGTCGTTTTTGAGGGCACCGCTGCCCGATTTAGAGCGCACTGTAGCCTCAACACCGTCCGCTAGCATCAAAATTGCCTGCTCGCGCGAAGTCGGTTTGGGGCCCGGGTAGGTGAAATCAGCCACATCGGTGTTCGGATCTTGATCGAGCGCTTTGCGATAAAACAGATTGAGTACCGAGGTGCCGTGATGCGTCGCAATAAAATTGGTGATAATCGGCGGTAACCCTACGTCATTGGCCATTTTGATGCCATCACGCACATGGTCGATGATGATTTTAGCGCTCTCATGCGGCGTCACCGTATCGTGCAGATTGACCCCGTCGGTTTGATTCTCCGTAAAAAAGTAGGGCCGCTTGATTTTGCCGATATCGTGATAATACGCCGCCACCTTGAGTAACAAACTATTGGCGCCAATCGCCTCAGCGGCGCGCTCGGCGAGAATACCCACCGTCACACTGTGCGAATAGGTGGCCGAGGCCTCGGTCACCAGTCGGCGCAAAATCGGCTGCTCAGGATTGGCCAACTCGAGTAACTCGAACGGTGTCGTAATCCCCGATACCTTGCCGACCAGACTATACAGGCTCAGGCTCAACAACGCCGAGATGAGTCCACTGATACTCGAGGCTACAATCACCGGCCAAGCGGCCGACCCATCAAAGCTCGATTGGGTCACTAACGCCACACTCAAGGCCGAGACCGCACCCGTTAGGGCGGCCACACCCCCGGCCACCATGAACTCACTCGAACGCCGAGCTTGGTGAACCATCGAACCCGCCACGAGCGCAACCAACAGGGGTGGGAGACCATGCAGCAGTGAGCCGTTGGCCACAATCAACACCACCACACCGACATTGATGGTCAATAGGCTAGCGGTGCGAATGCTGACCACAATCGTCAACAACATGCACATCAACACCAATGGCGAGGCTGCAACTAAGAATGGATCAATCATGGCGAACAAACGCGTCAGCACAATGGTGACCACAATCAATAACAGGATGGTATAGAGCTTTTTGTTGGAGCGTGAGGTCGGTTCATCACCGGTACGCAACATCAAGCCGAGCAGATAGGCGAGTCCGTACGCCAACACGATATGGCCAGTAACAGCCAGCCAGTTCGTCTCGGTACGAATGACACCGAGCATCGTCATTTTTTCGTAGCTGAGGGGTGTGACCACATCGCCGGTGCGCACGATGCTTTCGCCTTGGGCAATTTGGACCTCGACTGGCTTGACCGCCGCTAAGGCCTCGTCGATACGGCGCTGAGTGGCCTCCCGATCGTATGTGACCGTGACTTGAATGTATGGCGTAATAAAGCGCTCGATGATGGCGCGATCCTCAGCCGAACGCCCCGAATTAATCAGGTTGGGCAGGTTTTGCCGAATTGCCACCACGTCTTCGGCCTCGATGCGACGATTTTGATCCTGCAGAATAACGGAGTAGATGCTTTTGATCTCGGCACTCAACCCGCGCCATTCGTTGTCACTCATCACGGCCAAGCGTTGCGCGACAATCGGCGGAATCAGCTCGATGTCCTTGTCCTTGTCGAGCTCATCGAGTGCCGCCCGCCGATTCGACAAAATGACGTGCTGTACGCGTGTCGAACCAATCGTGTCGAGGATCCCCTCAAGCTCGACCTGCAACCGCGTCAGTTTGTTGCGGTCCTCAACCGAGACTTGGGTGGTGTCGCTCATGATGCGATCGCGCAGTTCTTTGGTGCGCAAATCGCTGTTGTAGGTCAAACTCCGCGTGGCCATGACATCGACTGGACTAGGACTACCGACCACAACGCCTTGGACTGCAACCGGTTGCACCAAAAATACGGCCAAATAAAACACGGCCAATACCCCACACATCCACCACAAAAAGTGGCGTTGTACAGAGTGCTGTAGATTGGTAAAAACCAGTTGAAGTTGTTGCACCATCAACTATGCTCCCAATAGCTCACGTACGAGCTGGTTGAGGACACGCCCGTCGGCCTGGCCTTTGAAGTGTTGCATCACCACCGGCATGACTTTGTTCATATCAGCTGCATTCTTGGCTCCCACCTGCTGAATAATCGCAATGATGTGCGGACGCAACTCATCGGCGGTCAACATGCGTGGTAGATAGCTCGACAAAATCGCCGCCTCGTGCTCCTCTTTGGCTGCCAACTCCGGCCTGTTCCCCTTGTAATAAATCGCCGCCGCCTCTTGGCGTTGCTTGACCTGCTTGCCGATAATATCGATCATCTGGGCATCGCTCAAAACCACCTTGGCGGCTGCAGCGGCGCTGGCCTCAGGATTGCTCTCACCGCCGGCAGCATCGTAGGCCTGCTTGACCTGATTGCCGTGGGCGGCCTTAATGGCACTCATCGCCATACGCATCACCTCGACACGCAAGGTGTCACGCGCCTTCATGGCCACCTTCATATCATGTTGAAAACGCTCGTACAGGTTCATACTGATTACTCCTATATCACAATACGTCGCGGGCGCACCCGTTGTTGCTCTGCCACAATAATCGCGCGAATCTGGGCAACCGCCTCGTCGAGTCGCTCAGCCCGATTGAACACCACGTAATCAAATGCCGTGACCTGGGCCATCTCACGCTCGGCGTGTTGCATGCGCCGCATAAATTGCTCCGGCGTCTCGGTCCCGCGATTGTCGAGCCGCTGGCGTAATTCATCCATGCTCCCCGGCGCCAAAAAGATTTGGATGGCCCCAGGTATCAAGCGTTTGAGTGTGGCCGCACCTTGGACATCGATGCGCAAAATCACGTTGCGCCCTGACTCAAGCCCCGAGCGAATGCTGTGCTTGGGAATACCCTTGTAGTGGCCATAGACCTCGGCCCATTCAACAAGTTCGTTGTGGGCGATTAATGACTCAAAACCGGCCGCATCATAAAAGAAGTAGTCGACGCCGTCGCGCTCGCTGGGCCGCGGTGGCCGACTCGTGGCGGTTACCACAAAGTGGAACGGCTCGTCGAGCTGGCGCAATCGCGCCAGTAGCGCGTCTTTGCCGACCCCTGACGGGCCAGAGATGACTAACATCAACGGTTGAACCGGACCACCTTGTAACAACGGATTCAACTCACCCTCGTGCGTTTGCATACGGTATACTTACTGCTATGACCATTGATACACTTGCCATGACGGCTATTTGCCATGAGCTCCGCCCGCTCATTGGCGCCAAAATTCAAGACAGCGTGATTGCGTCACCAATCAGCATTGCGCTCGAACTCTACGCCAACCATCGCCGCCAATGGTTGCTCTTGTCAGCACACCCAAAATGGGCACGGATTGCGCTTCATACCACCAAAATCCCGCGTGGCGTCGATACCACCACACCCCTGCTCTTGTTGTTGCGCAAGTATGTCGAAGATGGGCGCATCACTGACATTCAACAACTCGATTTGGAACGGATTATTGTCGTAAGTATAGCCAAAGCCCATGAATCACGCAACAGTGACGAGGATGAGCCGACCGAGCCACCCACCATTACCACCGTCAAACTCATCATCGAAATCATGGATCAACGCAGTAATATCTTTTTGGTGGATGATAATAATGTAGTCCTCGAGTGCGTCAAGCGCGTCCCTGCGCACCTGAGTCGGCGCGTCGCCTTGCCCCAACATCCCTATCAGTTGCCACCCGTCCCCACCAAAGCCGACCCACGCGTTCCGGTCGACCCAGCAGTCATTGACACCTTGAGTCAAAGTGCCGATCTGGCCAAAGCGCTGGTCAGCACCTTCCTTGGTGTATCACCCCAGATGGCCCGTGAGAGCGTCCATCGCGGACATGGCGATGCCAGCGCCAGTGTGGCAGCCCTACAACAACTATTTACTCAACCGGCCGATCCATGCCTTATCCGCGATGAACACGGTCAACCTATCGGCTTTGCCGCCTATCGCCTGTCCCATCGCACAGATAGCGAGCCAATTGAGTCGCTTAATCAGGCGATTACCACCTACTACGCCGCCCACGAGATGCTCGGCGATTATCAGCGCCGGCGTGACGCCTTGCGCAGTCGCATCAACGAGCACCGTGAGCGCCTCAGCCGCCAACTGAATCACCTGCAACAAGAGATGACCAAAGCCGAGGCGCTCGAGCAGTTACGCTGGGAGGGGCAGATGATCTACGCCTACATCCATAGCATTACACCATCGATGACCCAACTCGACGTCGACGGCGCCATCATCAAACTCGAACCACATGTGCCACCGTCGCAACAGGCGCAAGCGCGATTTAAGGCCTATGACAAGGCCAAATCAGCCGTCGAGGGACTCCCTGATCGCATCCAACATGTCAGTGATGAGTTGCAGGGTATCGACGAGACGTTGGCGTTCCTCACCATGGCCGACGGCTTTGAGGCCATCGAGTCGGTCGCCCGCGATGCCATGACCGCTGGCTGGCTCAAACCCAACGACGTGCCCAAACAATCGCGGGTGCGGCCGATGCCACCGTTGCGGATTGTGGTCGATCAGGCAACGACGATTTATGTGGGGCGCAACGCATACCAGAATCAACTCGTCACCTTCACGATTGGCGAGGCACATGACACCTGGCTCCATGCCCGCAACATGCCAGGCGCACATGTCATCATCAAAAGCAGTGGGCGCCCAGTCGACGACGAGGTCTTGCAAAAGGCTGCACGACTCGCCGCCTACTATAGTAGTGGCCGGGCCGATACTGCGGTCGATATCGACATTTGCCGGCGCAGTGCCGTGCGCCGCATCAAAGGCGGGCCGGTCGGGTTGGTCAGTTATCACGCCGAACGCACCATTCGGGCTCAGCCATCTGCCACATAAAGGAGATGAACTATGCGTATTTTGGTATTGAATGGCCCAAATCTCAACATGCTCGGCACGCGCGAGCCACACATTTACGGGGCGACGACCTTGGCCGATATTGAGGCCGCCTTGGTGTCACACGCACTGCAGTACAAGGCCGAGATCGTCTTTCATCAGTCGAATCACGAGGGCGTGTTGATTGACCTGATTCAGGCAAATCAATCGTCAATTGACGGGATCATCATCAATCCGGGGGCGTTTACGCACTACAGCTATGCACTGCGCGATGCCTTGAGTGCGGTGAGTGTGCCGATTGTTGAGGTGCATATCTCGAATGTGTACAAGCGCGAGGCGTTTCGGCATCACTCAGTGATTGCGCCCATTGCCACTGGTCAAATCGCCGGTCTCGGCTGGCAGGGATATTTGTTGGCATTGACGTGGGTGTGTCAAGCAAAAGTGGTATAATGTCGGCAGTTTCTGCTCGCAAATAGCGTACATAGTTGGAGTATGAATAACACTATGGGCAACGATAAACACCAAGCAAACGAGGCCTTTTCTCTTGACGAGGTTCGTGAACTCATCAAATTGGTCAGTGGGAGCGACATCAACGAACTGACTATCGAGCGCGACGAGGCCCGCATCCAAATCAAGCGCGGCATTGCAGCCCCCGCTCCCGTCATGATTCAGGCTCCGATGCATCATCACATGGGCGACGTGATGATGGCCGTCCCGAGCAATGCTGGCGCTGCCAGCGCACCAGCGGCTCCTGCCGAGCCAGTAATTAGTGGTCACCAGGTGACTTCACCAATGGTGGGGACGTTCTATACCAGCCCATCACCCAAGGATGCCCCATTTGTCAACGAAGGCGACATGGTCAAAGTCGGCGATGCCTTGTGTATTGTCGAGGCCATGAAGATGATGAACAGCATCGAGGCCGACGTGGCCGGGCGCGTCGTCAAGATTTTGGTCAAGAACGGCCAGCCAGTCGAGTTCGGTCAGCCACTGATAATCATTGATCCGAGCGCCTAAATGCAGGTGATTGCCCTCAATGATTTGGCCAACATCATCAAGGACGTGTTGGGCAACCCATTGATGAGCGATCTGTGGGTTGAGGCCGAGATTGCCTCGTTTAGTCAACCTTCATCAGGTCACTGGTATCTCGGGCTCAAAGACGGCGATACCAATATGCGCGCCGCTTGTTGGCGCGGCGTCAATCAACGACTCAAACGTCCCGAGGTCGGCGCGCTCGTGCATGTGCATGGGCGTGTTGATTTTTATCCCGTCAAAGGTGAGGTGCAGCTCATCATCGATGACATTCGCGATGTCGGTATGAGCCAGAGCCAAGCCGAGCTCGAGCGCCTGATTGCGCAATACCAAGCGCTGACGCGCCAACGGCCAATCCCACGCTTCCCCCGGCGAATTGGCATCGTCACCTCCAAAACCGGTGCAGCCCTACAGGATGTACTCAAGACGCTCACCAACCGCTATCCATGTGTTGATGTCGTGTTAAGTCACACCCTCGTTCAAGGCATTGAGGCACCCAGTGCCATCGAGGCCGCCTTGGCAGCCCTCGCCGTGGAACCACTCGATGTCATTCTGGTGGTGCGTGGTGGTGGCGCAGCTGAGGATCTCGCCGCATTTAACAGCGAGATTGTGGCCAAAGCGATTCTGCGCTCGCCAATTCCGGTGATTACCGGTATCGGCCACGAAACCGATTATTCGCTGGCTGACGCCGTAGCCGATCTCCGCGCCGCCACACCAACTGCCGCCGCCACAGCTGCCGTACCCGATCGGATCGAATTGCTCCAACATCTTGCCAACTTGCGTTATACCCTCGACGTCCATATCGCCAATAGTTGTACGGCGCTCGAGATGCGCGTCGACGATGCCAGTGCCCGCTTGCAACGCGCGGCACCGGCCACGCGGATTGCGGCCACCCTGCAACAACTCGACTACGCCCACCAGCGCCTCAATCGGGCCATTGACCAGCGCATGCGTATGGCCCAAAGTCAGCTTGCCCAATACCAATCAGTGCTGGCGGCGCTCGATCCGACGGCAATTTTGCAACGTGGCTATGCGATTGTCCGCGATGAACACGGTGCGATTGTCCGCAGTGTGCAGGCCGTCGGCACCGACCAACCAATCTCGATTCAACTGCATGACGGTAGCATTGATGCCACCACCAAAAGGAAAACGCCATGAGCGAACAACCATCATTAGAAAACATGCTCCGCGAAATCGAGGCGATTGCCGCCCAACTCGAACAAAACAGCTTGAGCCTCGAGGATTCGCTGGCCCTCTACCAACGCGGCGCAGCCCTTGTCGAACAAAGTCGGGCGGTGCTCGACCAAGCCGCCATCCGCCTGCGTGAGATTCGTGGTGAGTAGTACGCCAATATTTAACATGCATGAACGAGTGAAAGTGATACAATGCCCTCGATAGGATTATTGTTTGTTCACCAAGGAGAAGTGCACGATGGCGTATGGCGTCAAACTCGCCCCCAAACCGATTACCCCGGGGTTGTCAATCAAGGATTTGGTCGACAATCACTTTTATTCGTATAACGCCGGGCGCCTACGCGAGGCGTGTCAGCTGTTTGCCCGCAAGATTGCCCAACCCGATGTGACCATCGGCGTCACGTTGTCGGGTGCACTCACGCCAACCGGACTCGGCACCGCCGCCATCGTGCCGCTGATTCGCGCAGGGTTAATTGATTGGGTTGTCAGCACTGGCGCTAATCTCTACCACGACATGCACCGTTCACTCGGCTTCGAGTTGTTCGGCGGGAGCCCGTTTAGCGATGATATCGCCTTGCGCGAACAAAACATCATTCGCATCTACGACATTTTGTTCGACCAAAAGGTTCTACTCGAGTCAGATGACTTTTTGCGCCGCTGTATCGCCGAGCCCGAGTTCCAGAAGCCGATGTCAACCGCCGAGCTCCACTACCGCCTCGGGCGCTACACCCAAGCCCGCGAGAAGGCCATCGGCACCGACTACGTCTCCGTCTTGACTGCCGCCTACGAGGCCGGCGTACCGCTCTACACCTCGAGCCCAGGCGACTCAACCATCGGCATGAATGTGGCGGCCATGGCGCTCGCTGGCAATAAATTGCGCTTCGATGTTGAGGCCGACGTCAACGAGACGACCTCGATTGTCTACAACGCCAAGAAGCACGGTGGCAAGAGCGCCGTGATTATTCTCGGCGGCGGCTCACCCAAGAACTTTATTTTGCAGACGGAGCCACAGCTCCAAGAGATTATGGGCATCGCCGAGAAGGGCCACGACTACTTCGTGCAGTTCACCGATGCCCGCCCAGATACCGGCGGGTTGTCGGGCGCCACCCCCAGCGAGGCCATGACCTGGGGCAAAGTGGACCCCGAGCAGTTGCCAGACTCAATTGTGTGTTATGTCGACAGCACGGTCGTATTGCCCGTCTTGACCAGCTACGTGCTCGAGAGCACTGGCAATCGCCCACTCAAGCGCTTGTACGATCAGCGCGAGGCCATGCTCAAGGAGTTGGCCGACGACTACGC
>Ga0068872_10004630_pt1 | contig 10387 bp, 9 predicted proteins | sample NOAtaG_7_FD_66441 | JGI IMG/M metagenome (GOLD analysis project Ga0068872, IMG submission 66441) | Freshwater lake microbial communities from Lake Erie, under a cyanobacterial bloom - NOAA_Erie_Diel1S_2200h metaG | ecosystem: Environmental > Aquatic > Freshwater > Lake | place: USA: Ohio, Lake...
GACCTCGCGTCCGGCGCGCCCGCGCCGCGTCGCGAAGCTGCGTCGCTGCGCTCCGCATCTCCGGATCCGGATCCTCGGCATCGCCTCGGATTTCGAATCCCACCCGAGCTGCTCTCGGGTCGTTCGGGTTCGCTCCAAAAGACTTCCCGTCAGACGGAGTCCGGGCGCAGCCCGGACGCAGCCTGGGGAACCGACGACGTCATCCTCCGATTCCGACGACCTCGTTCAGCAGACCAACGCCTGCTGGCACCCATGATTTGAGCGACGGCTGCGTGCGGCAGCCGCCGTCAACCAAGCCGCGCGAGCAGCTGCGGGCTCGACCGCTTCCTCTCGCAGGTTCACACACCGCTCGCCGTCGCATCGCCGACCAACGCCGAATCTGCAATCCAGCCACGCGTTCCATCGCCGAGCTCGACTTCGATCCAGCCGGGACGCGTCTCGCGCGGCACGCACTCCGTTCCAACTGGAAGTGGACTTGCAAGGACCGGCTCGAATCCATCGCCGTTGCCCTTGCGGAGGACGGTCTCGCGCTGCACGACGGCGATCCTGAACTCCGATCGACGAATGCCGTCGGCGATCACGGTCGCAGACAGGACGCACCCGATGAAGAACAGCGCAATCGACGCGCCGCGAGCCCGTGCGCCGAGCAAGAGCAGCAGGATGACGCCTGTCCAAAGGGCGGCAAGCGCCGCGATCCAACGGATGCGCTCGTCGACCACGCCCCACGTCGAGCCCGCGCGCGCAAGCAGGCCGGGCTTCGCGACGGGCATCGACCGCGCGACCTTCGAGCGAGCCTCCGCAAGATTCGCCGCGATGCGCTCGTCGCTCGGAGCAAGGCTCCCGGCCTTGCGGTACTCGGCGATCGCCGCGCCCAGCTCGCCCGCTTGCAGAAGTGCGTTCGCACGGTTGTAGCGGAGGAGCGCCGAGTCGGATCGCTCGATCGCAGAGGCGATCAGCGACGCACTCTCGAGGAATGCGGCCCGCGCCGAGGCTGGATCGAGGGCGGCGCGTTCGAGACCCTTCGCGTACGCGATCTCCGCCTGCTCGAGTACCGCGGGCTCGACCTGCGCGCCACGCGTCGAGATCGCGACGACGATCGAGCCGATCGCGAGCACGATCGAAGCAGCCAGCAGCGCCAACCGGGCCGCCCGTGGAAGGGTCGGGTTCTGCGTCGCGTTCATCGAGCACCTCCGGTACCGGCGTCGAGTGTCTTTGTCGCGGCTTCGACGGCATCGAGCACCGAGCGCACGCTCGTCGCATCGACGGCGCCGCCGGCGTAGCGCGCCCGCTCGCATGCACGCAGCAGGTCCTCGAGCGCCGCGACCGCCTGCGGTGGCGCCTCGCGCGACACGAGCAGGCCGATGGCGTCCTTGCGCGCAACACCACGCTGATCGATCCCGCAGCGCGCCGCCACGAAGGCGAGGAGCGCCGTCTCGATCGCCTCGGCCGAGGGCGACCCGGCGAGCGCCGCATCGGCGGCGGAGCGCGCCGTGCGATGCGCAGCCGCGCGGGAATCGCGGGCGAGCCGGCCAATGTGGCCCACGCAGAGGCTCGCTCCGATCACGGCAAGCGGCAGCACCGCCGTCGACACCACCCAGCGCAGTTCCGCGGTCGTGGCGATGGAGGCTTCGGACGCGGAGGCATTTGCCAGGATCCCGCCATCGACGCGCGTGAGTTCGCCCGGCGTGGGCTCCTGCGTCGGCGCCACGGCAGGACGCTCGACGCGAACAACGGCGCTCGGTTTGACGACAAGCGGGATCGCATCGCTTTGCGCGACGCGGTAGACGCCCGACGAAGGATCGAAGAACGGGAAGTCGATCGGCGGAATGGCCCGCACCTTGTCGTCGAGTGCGCGGATCGTCTGCGTGAACAACTTCGTTCGACCGTCGACGGTTCCGCCGGCGCCCTCCGAGGACACCCGGAAGTTCCGCACCAACTCCGGCTGATCGGAAAGCGAAGGCCCCAGCATGCCCGCGAGGCTCGCCGTTCCCGAGCGATCGGTGATGCTCATCGTGATCGTGATCGGGTCGCCCACGGCGGCCTCGAGCGGCTTTGCGCTCACCGCGATGTCGAAGTCGCCGACCGCACCGGTCCACGCCGCCGGGCGGCCTTCGTCGGGCGGAGTGGCGACGGTCACGTCGATCGATGCAGGCTCGGCCGAGATCGGTCGCGCGCCCGCGAGCGAGAGCCGGTCCCCGAAGAACGCATCGCCCGCCCGTCGGAGCGCCGTCGGATACTGCATGCGGATCCGGATGTCGCCGACGTCTGGTGTGCCGGAGGCGATCGGATCGAAGGGTCGGCTGACCGTGTAGACGAAGTACTCGAGACCGTCGAGTTCGATGCTGTGGCCGAGCGGCCGGCGATTCTCGGATGCGAGCTTCTGCAGCGATTGAGCGAAGGTCCCGAACTCCGAGCGACCGTCGATCAGGGACCATATCTGTCCCTCGTCAAGCGAGATTCCCAGCCGCTCGTCGCGGAAGGTGCGCACGGCGATCTCGAGATCGAGGAAACCCTGCTGGCCGACGTACAACGTCTCCGGCCGAGAGGCGATGCGCACGATCATCCGGTCGCCTGTCTCGGACACGACGACATTGAGCGCGACCGGCTTCGTCGCGAGCGTGCGGTTGCCGACCGGGACCGAAAGCGCCGGGATCTCGATGGTGCCTGTCTGTCTTGGGATGAGCTCGTAGGTGATCTCGATGGTGCTTCGACGCGTGGTCCGTCCATTGATGATCTGCATGCTCGTCGAGGACTGCTGGCCGGGAAGTCGGCGGATCTCGGCGCCCTCGATCCTCGGAAGCTCTGGCTCTTCGAAATCCTCGACACCCTCGATGCGGAGGAATATCCGCATCGGCTCGTTCACGAACGCCTGCGGCGACTCGGGTTCGAGCGAGACCCGCTGCGCGGCCGCGCCGCGCGTGGTGGCAAGCGACGCCAGGATGCAGAGGAGAGAGATCGCGATCAAGCGGAGTGGAGGCATGGAGTCACTCAGTTCTACCAGTCACGGGCCGCAGGCTCCGTCTTGCCGCGTTCACGACGGGCGCGCTCGGCAAGCCTGGCCTTCTCCCGTTCCCGAATCTTCTGAAGCAAGCGTTCGACCTGCTGCCTCGTCAGGGGCTTCTCAGCCTGTTCGGCGCTTTCCTTGGCAGATTGCTGCTGTTGGTCCTGCTGTTGGTCCTGCTGCTGGTTCTGCTGCTGCTGGTCCCGCTGCTGCTGCTGATCCTGCTGCTGCTGCTGCTGATCCTGCTGCTGCTGCTGCTGATCCTGCTGTTGCTGCTGGTCTTGCTGTTGCTGCTGGTCTCGCTGCTGCTGCTGCTGTTGGTTCTGCTGTTGGTTCTGCTGCTGGTTCTGCTGCTGGTTCTGCTGCTGCTGCTGATCCTGCTGCTGCTGTTGATCCTGCTGTTGCTGTTGGTCCTGCTGCTGCTGCTGCTGCTGATCCTGCTGCTGATCCTGCTGCTGATCCTGCTGCTGCTGTTGCTGCTGGTCCTGCTGCTGCTGCAGTTCCTTGAGGCGGCGATAGGCGAGCTCTGCATTCGCGCGTGCATCGCGGTTGGTGGGGTCGGCACGAATCGCGTCCTTCAACTCTTGCAGCGCCTGCTCGAGCAACTCGAGTGTTTGGGCTTGATCGGCGGCCGCTTGCCCCGTCGCGTCGGAGGGAAGGCTCTCGACATATCGTGTGGTGCCGCGGTTGTACATGGCGCGCGCCGCCACGGAGGCGCCACCCCGGGTCGCCGCAGCGGAGAACAGCGCCCGCGCCGCCTCGAGATCGCCCGCGCGATAGCGCTCCACTCCGAGGTTGAAGAGCGTCTCCGCCTTCGTGGCGCGGTTGGCGATCAATTCATCGACCGGTGGAGCCGATGGCGCGTCGGCGACTCCGCCAAGGGCGACGGCGAGCAGCACGGCACACACGGCGCGGACGCGCGCGTCGCGCGGGTGGATGGGCGTCATGGTTGAACTCCTTCGCGGCGCGAGGCGCGCGCGGTCGTGGCGGACAAGCCGCCGATGCCGACGAGCGGCGCCAAGAGAAGCGCGAGAAGCGCGGCGCCTGAGAACCACTGGTGCAGGGGCTCCCGTGTCCGGACGTCCGCCCGCTCGCGCGTCGAGGAATCGATCGTGGCGGCCAGATACTGGGCCACGTCGCGCATGTCGACTTGCGATGTGCCGGCATCGACGAAGAATCCGTTGCCCTTCGCAGCCACGTCGGACAGGAGCGTGGGATCCATCTTGGTCCACACCTCTTGGCCCTCGAAGGTGAGGTATCGCTTTCCGCTGCGGGTGTCGCCGATGGGAATCCGCGCGCCTTCGTTGCGGTCGCCGATGCCGATCGCGATGGTGCGGACGTCGAGGTCGCGCGCGGCTGTTGCCGCCGCCTCGACGGGCTCGCTCTCCATGTCCTCGCCATCCGAGAGCACGATGATCGCGCGTCCGGTGTCGCTGTCCTTGAGATTCGCGGCGGCAAGTCGAATCGCATCGCCGAGCATCGAGCCGCCGCGCACGGTCGTCTGCGGCGAAAGCAGGTCGAGTTGCGTGAGGAAGGCGCGATGGTTGAATGTCAGCGGACATCGCAGCGCGGGAACGCCGGCAAACTCGATGAGTCCGACCCGGTCCGTGCCGATCGCGTCGACAAGATCGGCGGCGAACTGCTTCGCCCGCGTGAGGCGGTTCGGTGCGGCGTCTTCCGCAAGCATGCTGCGCGACACGTCGAGCACCACCATCACGTCGATGCCGCGCTGCTCGACCGCCTCCACGCGCTCGGCGCCGCGCGGATCGGCGACCGCGACTGCGAGCAGCGCCAACGCGACGACGATGCAGGCTCCGCGTGCGGCGACGCGCGACGCGGCCACGCGCGGCGCAAGGCGGGGGAGAAGCGTCGCGTCCGCGAGGCGGGCAAGCGCCTTTCGGCGCCAGCGCATGAAGCCCGCGAGCGCGAGGGCCGCCAGCACGGCGACGGCGAGCCACGCGAGCGAGGCCGGGCTCATCAGCACGAGCCCGCTCGGCGGGGAAGCGAGGAGGAGCGGAGCGCCTGGCGCGACCATGTCAGTCGAGCCTCCGCAGCAGCGTCATCGAGAGCGCCATCTCGGCGGCCAGCGCAAGCATCGCCATCACGAGGATCGGCGGCAGCGTCACGGGGGGAAGCAGCGGCAGTTCGCACGGAATCGGCTCGACCGCCAGCTCGCGGTAGCGGACGATCTTCGTCTCGTCGATCGAGCTCTTCTCGAGCGCGTCGATCGTCTCGTAGATCCGCCTCAGGCTGTCGCTGTCGGTCGCCCGGAAGTAGCGGCCGCCGGTGGCTGTGGCGATCTCGGTCAGCGTGTCCTCGTCGATGTCGACCTCGACGCGCTGGATGACGGTGCCGAACGGCGTCTGCACCGGCACGGGCGCGAGGCCGCGCGTTCCGAGTCCGATCGCGTAGATGCGCACATCGGTCGACTTCGCGAGCGCTGCGGCCTCCTGGGGCGTGAGTTCTCCCGCGTTTGACTCGCCATCCGTCAGGAGCACGACGACGCGCGACTTGATGCGCGTGCGGCCATCGCGATTGGCGCGTTCCGCGGCGTCCTTCAGCTTGTCGACGGCAAGCGCCACCGCATCGCCGATCGCCGTGCCTTGCTCGCTCGACCCTTCCGGGAAGCGAATCTGCGCGAGGGCATCGAGCACCACCTCCCGGTCGAGCGTGAGCGGCACCATGCTGTCGGCGTTCCGGGCGAAGGCGACCACGCCCACGAGGTCGTTCGGCCGCCCGTCGAATCCGTCGCCGCCCGCAATGAACTTGCGGGCGATGTCCTTGAGCGCATCGAGGCGATTCGCCGCCTCGCCACCGATCGAGAAGTCGATCGCGCGCATCGAGTCGCTGCGATCGACGACCAGCTGGATCGCCACGCCTTCGACCAGCCGCTGCGCGCGTTCATTGGCGATCACCGGTCGCGCGACGGCCACGATGAGAAGCGCGATGGCGAGCGTCCGCAGGATCGGCGGCAGGGCAAGGAGGCGCGGGGCAAGGCCCCCCGGGACCTTCGCGACCGAGGCAAGTGCGCTGAAGGCGACTGTCGCCCGTCGCCGCTTCCGCCAATGGAGGACAAGCGGCAGCGCGGCAAGCGGCAGCAGGAAGAGCACCCACGCGCTCGACGGATGGAAGGTCATCGCGCGACCTCCTGCGGCTGCGTTGGCGTCGCCGAGTCGTTCGCGTCCGGCTGCTCGCGCGTCGAGGCGATGAAGGCGCGTGCGTCGGCGAGATGCGCGTCGCACTCAGCGCGTTCGGGCGTCACGTCGGCAAACTTCACGAGGTCGGCGAGGCGCAGCAGGCCGCGCAGGCGTTCGCGCTCGGCCTCGGGGAACTCAGGGTGCGCGGTCGCCGCGGCAAGCAGCTCCCGCGAGGTCTGCCGCTCCGCGGCGATCCCGAATCGACGCAGGACGTAGCGGCGCACGACGCCCGAGAGCCGCTCGTAGTAGCGGCCGAACTCCGCGCGTGCGGGGAGCGCCTCGCGCTCCAACGCTTCCAGTTCCCCGAGCGCCGCTCCGTCGGCAGAGAGGGGCGCGACCGTCCGTCGCAGGAATCTCCGGATGACGAGTCCACCGACCACGACGGCGATCGGCGCGAGAAGCGCGATCGCGAGCGTCGTGGCGCTCCAAGGCTCGGCGAGCGGAATCTCGCCGGCGATGTCGCGATAGGACTCGGGGGCGATCTCCTCGCCAAGCACGCTGGCGATCGTCACCGCGGGCAGCGCCGCCATTCCCTCCCGCAACGCGCCATTTCGCGTCCAGCGCACCGTGACGGGCGGTGGCGCGATCGTCCCCGAGGCGAGCGTCATCAGCGTCAGTCGCGCGATGGGCGCGTCGTCGGAGGTCGGCGAAGGCTGGATCGTCGCGAACACATCGAAATCGCCGAGGTTGCGCGCGACATCGACGGTGGGAGCCGTCGTACCCGGCGCCGGCGCGAAGGTCAGCTCGACATCGAAGGGTACGCCCACTTCGAATGCGATCGGTTGACCGGGCGCAGACATCACGACCCGCGCTGTCACCGAGAGCCCATCGAAGTCGGTGCGGACGTCTTCGAACGCGGGAGTCGTGGCCGCGCCCGCAGAAGACGAGCCTGCGGCGGGTGGTGTCTGCGGCGATGCCGCGGGGAGAGGTGCGGCCGCCGCGACGCATGTCGCAAGGAGGGCGATCGCCGCGCACGTGAAGCGCACGCGCCAGCTGCGGCCCGATGCGAAGGCGCAGGTGCCGGTCATCGCGCCCTCCGCGACTCGCGCTGCGCGAAGTAGGCGCGGAGGAGCGGCGCGAAGTCGGACCCCGTCTCGAGCACGAGCGGCTCCGTGCGCGAGCGGCGCAGCATGCGGTCGCGCGCCGCGCCGCGTTCGCGTGCGGTCGCGCTCCACGCCTCGCGGACAGCGCGCGACCCGGTGTCGAACAGGCGTCGCTCGCCCGACTCGAGATCCTCGAACTCGACGATTCCCACGTTCGGCATCTCGTGCTCGCGCGGATCGGCGACGACGATCGGAATGACATCGTGCCGGCGTCGGAGCCGCGACAGCGCGCGATCCCACGCCGGCGCGCCCTCGGGCGCGAGGAAGTCGCTCACCACGCACACGACGGCGCGCTTCGAGAGCGTGGCCGCCAGTTCGTCGAGTGCGCGGGCCATGTCGGTGCCCCGGCGCTGCGGCTCGAAGGCGAGCAGGTCGCGCACGATGCGCAGCACGTGCCGCCCGCCCTTGCGCGCCGGCACGAACGACTCGACGCGGTCGGTGAAGAGCAGCATGCCGACCCGGTCGTTCGACCGGATCGCCGAAAAGGCGAGCGTGGCCGCGACCTCGGCAACCAGTTCACGCTTGAGCTGCGCGCGTGTCCCGAAGGAAAGCGAGCCAGAGAGATCGACCGCCAGGATGACCGTGAGCTCGCGCTCTTCGCGGAACACCTTGACGTGCGGCGCGCCGACGCGCGCGCTCACGTTCCAGTCGATGGAGCGCACGTCGTCGCCGTAGAGGTACGGCCGCACCTCCTCGAACTCCATGCCGCGGCCCTTGAACGCCGAGCGATACTGGCCCGCGAGGACATCGCTCACGATGCGGCTCGTGCGGATCTCGATGGCGCGGATCTTGCGGCGGATCTCGGGCGAAAGCATCGTCGCGCTCGGACTTTCAGGGCACCGCGACGTTCGCGAGGAGGATCTTCACCAGGTCGTCGCCGGTCTTGTCCTCCGCCTCGGCCTCGAAGCTCGGCGTGAGCCGATGCCGCAGCACAAGGGGCGCGACGTCCTTGACGTCCTGCGGAACGACGTATCCGCGGCCATCGAGGAACGCGTGCGCGCGGGCGGCGCGCGAGAGCGCGAGCGTCGCGCGCGGCGAGGCTCCGTATGCGATCAGCCCGTCGAGCGGAACCTTCGCGGACTTCGGATCGCGCGACGCGACCACGAGGCGCACGATGTAGTCCTTCAGGCGGTCGTCCATCGCGATCTCATCGACCACGGCGCGCGCGCGCGCGATCTCTTCGGGCCGCAGCACGGGCGCGACCTTCGTCGGGGCCGTCATGCGGGACATGCGGTCGAGGATCTGCCGCTCCTCGCGCTGCGTCGGGTAGCGCACGAGGATCTTGAGCATGAACCGGTCGACCTGCGCCTCGGGGAGCGGGTAGGTGCCTTCCTGCTCGACCGGGTTCTGCGTCGCGAGCACGAGGAACGGCTCTGGGAGCCGATACGTCTCGTTGCCGATGGTCACCTGGCGCTCCTGCATCGCCTCGAGCAGCGCCGACTGCACCTTCGCGGGCGCGCGGTTGATCTCGTCGGCGAGCACGATGTTCGTGAAGATCGGTCCCTTCTTCACGGCGAAGTCGCCGGAGTTCGGCCGGTAGACGAGCGTGCCGATGAGGTCTGCGGGCAGGAGGTCCGGCGTGAACTGGATCCGCTGGAACTGCGCCTCGATGCCGCCCGCCAGCGCCGCGACCGCGGTCGTCTTGGCGAGGCCGGGCACGCCCTCGATCAGGATGTGGCCATCGGCGAGGAGGCCGAGAAGCAGTCCGTGGACGAGTTCCTCCTGCCCGACGATGACGCCGTGGATCGCGCCTTGGAGGAGCTGGAACGGCTTGCTGCGCTCGACGACCTCTCGTTCGATCGCACTGATGTCGCGTGATGCTGTCGCCATAAGGGGCCTGACCTCGCTGTGACGTGGTATACCGACGATCTTTCCGGGGATGCGGCGCGGGCGCCTTTCCGTCCGCATGGTGATGCAGCGGACGCGCGCCCGCAAGCGCGCCGCACGTGCGAGCACAGGAGCGAAGTCAAGGAGTTGACCATGACGCAGGACACGCGTGCGGACGCGGGGGGCAGACCCGCGCGAATTGGCTGGATTGGCGCGGGAATCATGGGTTCGTCGATGGTCGGCCATTTGCTCCGCGCGGGCCATCCGGTCGTGCTGCACTCGCGGACCCGCGCCCGATGCGAGCCGCTGCTGGCCGCCGGCGCGACCTGGGCCGAGACCCCGGCCGAAGCCGCTGCGGCCACCGACGTCGTCTGCACGAACGTGGGGATGCCATCGGAACTGGACGACGTGATGTTCGGGGCCGCGGGCGCCATGCAGTCGGCGCGGGCCGGGCAGATCTTCATCGATTTCGGCACGTCGAAGCCGTCTGCGGCCCGTCGCATCGCGGCGTCCGCCGCCGGGCGCGGCGCACACGCGCTCGATGCTCCTGTCTCGGGCGGCGATGTCGGTGCGCGCAACGCCACGCTCTCGATCATGGTCGGTGGCGACGCGGCGGCCTTCACCCGCGCGGAGCCGATCTTCGCGGCGCTCGGAAAGACCATCGTGCACCAGGGGCCGGCCGGCGCGGGCCAGCGCACGAAGATCGTGAACCAGGTGCTCGTCGCGGCCAACACGGTCGGGATGTGCGAGGCGGTCCACCTTGCCGTCCAGGCCGGGCTCGACCCACAGAAGGTGCTTGCGTCGGTCGGCGGGGGCGCGGCGGCGTCGTGGTCGATCTCGGTGCTCGCCCCGCGTGTCCTGAACGCGGACTTCGAGCCGGGCTTCCTCGTCGAGCACCTCGTCAAGGACCTCCGCATCGCCAGGGAAGAGGCCGGGGAGCTCGGGCTCTCGCTGCCGCTCGTCGAACTGTGCCTGGCGCGCTACGAGGCGCTTCTCGCCGCCGGGTTCGGCCGCAAGGGCACGCAGGGGGTCTACCTCCTCTACGCCGGGAGTGGCGCGGGCGCGGGTGGAAAGGGCTGACGGTCCGAGAAGCGGGCGCGCGCGCGCGCTCGCACGATCCGCTGCGCCAGCGCGCGGGCTTGAACAGCGGTTTCCCCCGGATTTCAAGGCGCTTGCCGGACCGCTCGACTTCGGGTACATTACTCGACTCTTCAAAGCGAGCCGAGCATGAGCACGATCCCGACCACTGGCACTGTGAC
>Ga0068872_10004634_pt1 | contig 10385 bp, 5 predicted proteins | sample NOAtaG_7_FD_66441 | JGI IMG/M metagenome (GOLD analysis project Ga0068872, IMG submission 66441) | Freshwater lake microbial communities from Lake Erie, under a cyanobacterial bloom - NOAA_Erie_Diel1S_2200h metaG | ecosystem: Environmental > Aquatic > Freshwater > Lake | place: USA: Ohio, Lake...
CCGGGCAGCAGGGACTGGCCAAGGTCTCGGCCACCCCCGGCCACACCAAAACCCTGAACTTCTACCTCGTGCAGCGGGAATGGCACCTGGTGGACCTCCCCGGCTACGGCTTCGCCCAGAAGAACCTCGCCGACCGGGAACGCTTCGAGGCGATGATCATCGACTACCTCGAGCAGCGCGAATCCCTCATCCGGGTCTTCGTGCTCATCGACTCGCGTCTGCCGATGCAGAAGCTGGACCGGGACTTCGTGGTATGGCTCATCGGCGCGGACATCGACTTCGCCCTGGTGTACACCAAGGTGGACAAGACCAAGCCGGCGGTGCTCCGCGCGACCCGGGGCGAGTTCGAGGCGCTCTTCCAGCAGATGGGCCTCTCGGCGGCGCCGATGTTCGAGACCTCGTCGGAAACCGGTGCCGGCAAGGTGGAACTGCTGCGCTTCATCGCGGCCGAGGTGGCCAGTGTGCAGGCCGATGGCAAAGACGAGGAAGACTCCTCCGAGGTGGACGGGCCGCATCCGTCCGAAGGCGACCGGACCGCCGCTGGGTGAACCATCCGCCGCCACCACCACCTTCAGGTCACCGCCCGGGTCACCGACGCCGCCTCAACGCGGGCGGATCACCAATTCCTCGATGACGGCCCGGGAAGGCAACTGGACGGCCAGCAGGACACAGGCGGCGATGTCCTCGGGCTGCATCATGCGGGCACGGGCGGCCTCATCGGGCACCACCGGACGGCGGTTGAGCAGGGGGGTGTCGATGTCGCCCGGGAAAATTCCAATGGCCCGGATGCCCCGCGACCGCTCCTCGGCATTGATGGCCTGGGTCAGGCCGGCCAGGCCGAACTTGGACATCACGTAGGCCGGCCCGGCCTTCGGCGAGGCCTGTTTGCCGGCGTCGGAGATGATGTTGACGATGGTGCCTGCGCCCCGGGCCCGCATCCCCGGCAGGAAGGCCTGCACGCAGAAGTAGGCCCCGTTGAGGTTGGTATCCATCATCGCGTGGTAGTCGGCGTCGGAGAGCACCTCCAAGGCACGCTTCGGGGCGTTGGTGCCGGCCGCATTGACCAGCACCTCGACCGGCCCGAACTCCTTTTCGATGCGCGCGCCGACCTCGCGCACCGCGTCCTGCTGGGCGATGTCGCAGGCGATGGCGGTGATGCGGCCAGCCAGGGCACCGGCCCGCGAGCGGGTCTCCTCGAGCGCCGAAAGGCGGCGGCCAAGGGCCACCACCGACCACCCGGCCGCGACGAGCGCCAGAGCCGTCGCCTGTCCCACGCCGGAGCCCGCCCCGGTCACCACAGCCCATCGAGTCATGCGGGAAAGCCTATGGGGACGGGACTGAAAAGGGAACCCGGGAGAATCCGGGCCGGATGGCGGCGGCGATGGCGGCGATGGCGGCGTTGTGGAGATGGACTTCAGGCCGCGAGCCGCGCCCGATGCCGCTCTTCCAGGTCGTCGAGTGCCCGACGGACCTCCGCCAGGTCCATCTCATGGACCTCGATGCCCCGACCGATGCCTTCCAGCAGGGTGATGGTCAACTCGCCTCCCAGGTGTTCGCGGAACTCCTCGAGTCCCTCGAGCACGGCCAGCGAGCCAGAGGGTCCCACGGCCCGCAGTTCCGGATCGAAGAGGGTGAAGCCCAACTGCTCGAGCAATCGGAGGATCCGTTCGGCCTCGACGCGGTCCAGCAGGCCCCTTCGGACCGCATAGAACACGTCCAGCGCGATGCCGATGGCCACGGCCTCGCCGTGCCGGAGACGGTAGCCGGTCATCTGCTCGAGCTTGTGCGCGGCCCAATGGCCGAAATCCAGCGGGCGGGCGCTGCCCATCTCGAAGGGATCGCCACCGGTGGCGATGTGGTTGAGGTGCAGCTCGGCACTCCGCCGGATGAGGTGCTTCATGGCCTCGGGCTCGAAGGCCGCCAAGGCGGCGGCATCGCCCTCGAGCCTCCGGAAGAAGTCCGCATCCCGGATGCAGGCCACCTTGACCGCCTCGACGTAGCCGGCCCGCTTGTCCCGCTCCGGAAGGCTCGCCAGCAGGTCGAAATCGTTGATGACCGCCGTCGGCGGGGCGAAGGTGCCCACAAAGTTCTTCTTCCCGAAGGCGTTGACCCCGTTCTTCACCCCCACCCCGGAATCGTCCTGGGCCAGCGTGGTGGTGGGGATGCGGATCAACCGGACCCCGCGATGGGCGGTCGCCGCGGCCAGTCCCACCATGTCGAGGAGCGCCCCTCCCCCGACGACCACGACATGGTTGTGCCGGTCGATGTGGTGCCGGTGGATGAGTTCCAGCATCCGCTCCACCAGCGACCAGTCATTCTTCACGGATTCGCCCCCGGCCACGCGGACCGGCGGGCACACCAGATGGAGGCGATCGGCCCGCGCCGCGAAGTAGGCCTCGACCTGAGGCACCAGCCCGGGTCGCGCGGCGGCCAGCGCCTCCTCGATCACCAGCAGGACCTTGCCCCGGCCGGCCCGGGACGACGGGACCCCTTGGAGGAGTTCGGCAGCCAGCAGCGGGTTGCCTGGGGCGAAAACCCCTTCGGTGAACTGCAGCCGCAACCGGTATTGGACCGAGATGACACGTTCGACGACGGACATTGGGTGCGCGAAAGACTGCGGTTCCGACGCCGCAGCGCGAGGTTTATTTAGAGTCAACGAAAGGGCGTGGCCCACGGTGGACTCCACACCCCCCGGGGAACGGCGCGTCGCCCCGGGACGCCCACCCACGCGCCGGATAAAGCCTAGGCGACAAGCCGGCGACTCTGGCGTACCTTCCGCGCCCGATCCATGGCGGACTCCCCCGCATCGTTCTTCAGCCGCGTGCTCCAACGCCTGGCGCTGGTGGTCCACCGGCACCGCACCTGGTTCATCGCGCCGCAGTTCCTCCTGGCCGGCCTGTGCGTGTGGTTCACGGTCGCCCGGCTCGAGTTCAGCGTGGACCGGAACGACCTCGTCGGATCGGAACAGGCGTACCACCGGAATTTCCTCGAGCTGAAGCGCGAGTTCCCGGGGCAGGACGACCTCGTGGCCATCGTCGAGAGCGACGATCCCGAGAAGAACCGCCAGTTCGTGGAACGGCTCGGGGCCCGCCTCGACCGGGAATCGACGCAGGTCTCGCCCACCAACCTCTTCACCGACGTCTTCTACAAAGGCGACCTGCCGCTCATGGGCCCCAAGGCCCTGCTCTTCGTCCCGGAGTCCGACCTGAAGGAGATGCTCTCGGCGATCCGGGGCTTCCGGCCCTTCATCGAGCAGTTCTCCCGGGCGACCAACCTGGCGGCGGTCTTCCACCAGGTCAGCGTGCAAATCCGATCGGCCGACCGGTCGAGCAACGCGGCCAACGAGTCGCTGGTCGGCGCGCTGCCGGCCCTGGAGCGGATCGTGCAGCGATGCCGCGAAAGCATGGTCCGACCGGGCATCCCCCCGTCACCGGGCGTCGATGCGCTGTTCGGCGCCGGGCCCGAGGCTGAACGGGCGCGTTACGTGACCTTCGACCGGGGCCGGCTCTACCTGGTCAATGCCAAGGCCCGCCTCGCGACCCTGGAGGAGATCCCCAAAACCGCGCAGTCCAACTGGGAGCGCCTGACCGGACGCCAGCACGCCAAGACCGGGCGGGAACTGGAAAACGACCTGAAGTGGCACCAGGGGGACCTGAGCGGACGGGCCGTGGAGCGGTTCCGGGAACTGATCGCCGAGACGAAGCAGGAGGTGCCCGGGGTGAACGTGGGACTCACCGGCGAACCGGTGCTCGAGGTCGACGAGATGCAGCAATCCCAGACCGACTCGACCTGGGCGACGGTCCTGTCGCTGATCCTGTGCGGCCTGCTCTTCCTGGTGGGCTACAACCACCGCGGCCGGCCGCAGAAAACGGTCCTGAGCCTGCTGGTGGGCCTCTGCTACACCATGGGCTACACGACGGCGGTGGTCGGGCACCTGAACATCCTCACCATCACCTTCGCACCGATGCTCATCGGGCTGGCCATCGACTTCGGGGTGCACCTCATCAGCCGCTTCGAGGAGGAGGTGAACCTCGGCCAAACCGACGTCACCGCCATCACCCGGGCGATCGTCAACACCGGCCAGGGGATCTTCACCGGGTGCTTCACCACCGCGGGAGCCTTCTTCGCGATGGCGCTGACCGACTTCCGGGGCATCCAGGAGATGGGGGTGATCAGCGGCGGCGGCCTGTTGATCTGCCTCGTGCCGATGATGACCCTGCTTCCGGCCCTGCTGCTCCGGGAGAAGGGCCTCCGGCGCGTCGCAGCGGGCAACGACGCCACGCCCACGGGAGCCTCCGCTCCCGTCGCCCCAGCCCTCCCCGCGGCGGCGGACTGGCGGTGCCGGCTCGAGCGATTCTGGCTCGACCGGCCCTGGTGGGTGCTCGGCGCCGGCGCGACCCTTTCGGCCCTGTGCGCCGTCCAGGCGGTCCGGGTCCCCTTCGACTACAACCTGCTCAACATGCAGAGCGATGGCCTGTCATCGGTCATCTTCGAGAAGAAGCTCGTCGAGGCGGCCCGGATCCGGAAGGACGACGCCTCGGGCGACCGGGCCCAAGGGGTGTTGTTCGGGGCGGTGACGGTGCCATCGGCCACCGAGGTCCCGGCCATCGAGGCCCGGCTGAAGGCCCTGCCGACGGTCGCCGGTGTCGATTCGATGGGCCACTACCTGACCCAGGATTCCACCGCGCAGCTTGAGCTCATCCGAAAAATCCGGGCGGAGACCCGGGCGATCCGGTTCCCGGTCGTGCCGGACGCACCGGTCGACCTCGGGGCCTTCAGCCAGCGCCTGTGGGGGCTCCAGGGACTCCTGGCCCTCGCGGCCGACGAGGTGGCCCGCACGGCCCCGGAGGAGAAGGAGCTGATCAGGAACCTCACCTCGCTGCGGGCGGCCATCGCCGATCTCCGGTCGTCGATGTTCCGGGGCGACCGAGAGGCCAACGCCCGCCAATTGGGCCGATTCCAGCACGCGCTCTTCCGGGACATCCGCGACACCTTCGAGACGCTGCAGGGCCAGGACGATTCGGGAGGCCTTCGGGAGGCCGACCTTCCGGCCGTTTTGCGCAACCGATTCGTGGGAGTGAGCGGCAGGCACCTGGTGCTGGTGTACCCGAAAGAGGACGTCTGGGAACGGGGGCCACAGGAACGCTTCGTGAAGGAGATCCAGTCGGTGGCCCCCCGCGCCACCGGCACGCCGGTGCAGCTCTACTACTACACCGAACTGCTCAAGGTCTCGTACCTGGAGGCGGCGGGCTGGGCACTTGGGGCGATCGTGCTGCTGTTGTTGGTGCACTTCCGCTCGCCGGTGCAGGTGTTCCTGGCGCTCTTCCCGGTGGCCGTCGGAGCGCTCTGGATGGTGGGGTTCATGGGAATCGCGGGGATCCCCTTCAACCCGGCGAACATCATGACCCTGCCGCTGGTCATCGGCATCGGGGTGACCAATGGCATCCACATCCTGAACCGCTTCGCCGAGGAACGCACCCCCGCCCTGCTGGGCAAAAGCACCGGCAAGGCGGTGCTGATCTCCGGCCTCACGACCATCGCGGGCTTCGGCAGCCTGATCATCGCCGACCACCGGGGCATCCGCAGCCTCGGTTGGGTGATGGCGGTCGGCACCGCCACGTGCATGATCGCCGCCATGACCTTGTTGCCGGCGCTCCTCACGCTGAGAAGCCGGCAGACCGGCAACCGACGGCCCGGGATTTGAGGCCCACGTCGGCATGAAAATGCCCCGGGCACCTGGACGGCACCCGGGGCGGATCACAGAATTTCCGGCCGGTCGATGGCCCCGACCGTCAACGCCCACGGGATGACCTCGCGGGTCCCGGGACTGACCCGACCTGAGGCCCACGCCGACCGGTGACGGTGGACGCCATCAGGCTTCGGCCATGGCCTCGCGGGCGAGGAAACGGTCGCGCAGCTTGCGCAGGGCGGCCGCCTCCAACTGACGGATCCGCTCGCGGGTGAGGCCGAAGTCCACCCCGATCTCCTCGAGCGTCCGGGGGTCTCCCCCCTCGAGGGCGAAGCGCTGGTTGAGGATGATCTGCTCGCGCGGGTTGAGCGAGCCGACCAGCTCCCGCATGAGCTCGGCGTTGCTCGACTCGCTGACGCCAGCCCAGGGCATCACCGCCGACTCGTCGGCGATGACGTCGGCGATGCGGTTCGACTCGGGATCGTTGCCGATGGGGGCATCCAGCGAGGTGGCCCCGACGGCGGCGGCCTCGCGCCAGCGGCGGATGTCGTCCACGTCGGCCTCCAGCTCACCGGCCAGTTCAGCATCGGTGGCCGGCCGCCCGAGGTCGGCCTCGAGGCGGACCTCGGCCTTCTTCATGCGGGCCAGTTCCTGCACGATGTGGATGGGCAGGCGGATCGACTTGGACTGGTTGGAGAGGGCCCGCTTGATGGATTGCTTGATCCACCACGCCGCATAGGTCGAGAGCTTGGCCCCGCGGTCGGGATCAAAGCGCTCCACCGCCCGCATCAGGCCGATGTTGCCCTCGTTCACCAGGTCGAGCAGGGGCAGGCCGTAATCCTCATACTCGCGGGCGATCTTGATCACCAGGCGGAGGTTGGCACGGATCATGTGCTCACGGGCGGCCTCGTCACCCTTCTGGATGCGGCGGGCCAGTTCGACCTCCTCCTGGGCGGTCAGCAGCGGGGTCTCCACCGCGTCGCGCAGGTAGAGTCGCAGGGAGGAATGCTCGTCCCAGACGCCGCGCTCGGGGTGGCCCACGGCACGGGAGTCACGCGGACCCGGGGTCTCACTCCATTCGGGCTCCACCTGAACGGGAACCGCCCGGGAAGTCGCCAGCGTCTCCAGCGGGATGAGGGCTTCACCCGGAGGTTTCGGTCCCCCCACCGCACCAGACGATTTCAGACCTTCGACCGACGCGGGGGACATGGGCGCCGGTTCAGGCCTCGGGGAAACCGGGGCTTTGCGGTTGCGCGGAATGGCGGACTTTCCGGTGGCCGCGGGACGCAAAGAGTTCCGCAGGCGTTTGGACTGTTGGGACCGCAGCCGCTTGCCTTTGGACGAGGCGGAGGTCGCGTGGGAGGCGGAGGATCCGGACCGCTTGGCTTTGAGGTGGGTCTTCATGATGATTGAAAGGTTGGAGTCGCTGGTGCCGGTTTTGTTCACTGGTTTCGTCGGACTCGAATCGGGGTGGGGAGGTTGCTTCCTGTCTGAGCCTTCCCAACCGTCATCGTCCATCTAGCATACGCAGGGCCAAACCGGATTTGCCGATTTCGAGGCCAATCCCAGACCAATCGCTCACCTGCCGGCATGGTTTTCGGGACATCATGCGACATTTTGTCGCCCAAGGTGCCAGCCATGAAGCTCCATGGCACTTGCCCATTCCGTCCCGGCCACCGGCCGTGCGCCATGAATTCCACGGTCCTGAAAGACTGGCCTGCGCCCGGTGAACGTGCTGAGATCTTCCCACGCCTATGACTATGCCTTCCATCTCGGGTGCTTGGACCATCTCCTTGGTCTCCCTGTTGACCGCCTCGACCCTGCCCTCGCTGGCCGGATCCTGGGTCACCTACGAACCCAAAGCCGGAACCTCCAACGGCAAGACCGTCGTGCTCCTGAGCGGTGACGAAGAGTATCGCTCGGAGGAGAGCCTTCCGCAGATAGGTAAAATCCTCAGCCAGAAGCACGGCTTCAAGTGCGTCGTCCTCTTCAGCCAGGATGCCGACGGGACCATCAATCCCAACAACCAGACGAACATCCCGGGCATGCACCTGCTGGCCCAGGCCGACCTGGTGGTCAACCAGTTCCGGTTCCGCGAACTGCCCGACGCCGACATGGAGCATTTCGTCCGGTACCTCGACAGCGGCAAGCCGATGATGGTGGTCCGCACGGCGACCCACGCCTTCAACTACGAGCGCAACAAGCAGAGCCCCTACGCCGGGTATTCCTGGACGGCCAAGGGGGGAGGCTTCGGCGGCAAGACCGTCGGTGAGACGTGGACCTACCACCATGGCCACCATGGCAAGGAGGCGACGCGCGGCGTGGTCGACGGCCGCAACGCCAAGCACCCGATCCTCAACGGCGTGTCCGATGTGTTCGGCCCGAGCGACGTGTACGGGGTCAACCCGGACTTCCCGAAGGACGCCACCATCCTGATGCACGGGCAGGTGCTCACCGGGATGCAACCCAACGACCCGCCGAACCTGTCCAAGCCCATCATGCCGCTGGTTTGGCTGCGGGACCACCAGGGCGCCTCGGGCCACACCTCGAAGATCCTTTGCACCACGATCGGAGCCGCGGCCGACCTCCGCAGCGAGGACCTGCGCCGCCTGTTCGTGAACGCCGCCTATTCGCTGACCGGCCTCGAAGTGCCGAAGAAGGCCGACGTGTCCCCGGTCGGCACCTTCGAGCCGACGATGTTCGGGTTCAACACCTTCACCAAGGGCGTGAAGGTTTCGTCCCACGAGCTGAAGTGACGTCGCCTCACGGGTCGAGGCGGATCCGCCACATCTCGGCGGATTCGCCCGTCCCGAGCTCGAAGGTCCGCTCCACCCGGCCGTCGGCACGGACGACTCCCGGCGGCGTGGTGTAGGAGGCCCGGAGGACGGTGGCGACGGCGGTGACCGACCCGGCCCCGGAGATCGTCACCCGTTCCAAGACGAAGCCGGCATCCCGGTCACCGGCGGTCCGGAGTCGCACCTGACCGCCCGGCAGGCTCTCCACCGCGACCTCGGGCCTCGATGGCGGCACCGCTCCCAGCGGCTCGGACCGCCAATTCGACGGCAGGTGGGTGGGTGCGGTCAGGTCGATGCGCGCCAGGCAGCGGTCGGCCGCGGTGGCATCCGAAGGCCAAGGAGCCCCGGATCGGTAGTCCAGGTCGTCGACGACGTAATAGGGCACGAAGCCGGCGTCCGGCCTCGGGGGAAGCTGGGGAGTGTCCGGACGCACCAGGGTCAGGCGCTCCCCTTCCGAGGCCAGTTGACCCGAGTAGGGCCCCAGGACCACCTGCGATTCGGGCAACCCGAGCAGGCGCCGAACCGCCGTCGGGTTGTTGGTGTTCGCAAGGATCCAACGGGCCCCGGGCTCCATGGTCTGAGGTTCGGTGAAGGTGAACCCGATGCCCCCCTCGATCCGCCAACCGTTGGTGGGATAGGCCGGGTCGAAAAGAGGCACCGGCACGCTGGAGACGTTCTGCAACTCCACGAACTCGATTTCCCCCGCCGGTGCCGCATGACGCAGGCGACGGAACACCACCGGTCCCACGGCATGGGGCGCGTTGGTCCCACCCAATCCCTGCCGGAAGAGGTTGATGAGCAGCGGGTCCAGCGTGTTGTCGATGCCGGTGCCCAGGGTCATGCGCTGCATCAGCCGGAACGGACCCTCGCCGTCCGGGTGCCGTCCGAAACTCACGCCATTCGGGCTGGCCGGGAATTCCTGCACATCCTCCCAGACGACCGGCTGGCCCTGGGCATCGGCGGAGAGCAGCGTCACGACACCGCCTCGGGCGGCCCCGAAGGTGAAGGCCGTCCGGCCAGGGCCGGGGTCCAGCAGGTTGAACTGGTACTCGTAGATCACCCGGAAGCCCCGGGGCGGAATGACCGTGCCGGCGGGAATGCGGTAGCGGAACGGGTCGGCCAGGTCGTTCGACAGGAACCAGCCGCCCAGGTCGATCGGCTGGGTGGTGCGGTTGTACAGCTCGACGGCATCCTCCAGCGGCGGGTCGGTGTGGGCCAGCAACTCGTTGACCACCACCCGGTTCCGCGGCCCCGAGCCCTCGCGTCCTGGCGAGCCGAAATACTCGGTGCTGGCCCGCCAGTTGGCGGCATTCGCAGGATCCTTGGCCGGGTCGACCAGCTCGATCGAGCCTCCGTTGCCGGCAGCTCGGCTGGGCCAGTCGCCATCGACCCCGTACTTGAGCTGGGCCAGTGGGAGGCCCGCGGCGTTGTTGAGCAGGAGCGACTCGCCACCGTTGTTGAGGGCACCGGAATAGTTGCCGGGAAGCAGGCCCGACACCGGGCCATACCTCGCCTCGAAGAGGGCACGGTTGCGACAGATCACCGCCCGGGCGCCGGGTGGCAGCAGGTAGGGCGTCGGGAAGGTGAAGGTCAATCCCGAGGCGAATGACGCCCCGGAGAGGTCGATGGAAACTCTGCCGGGGTTGAGCAGTTCGAGGAATTCGGCCTCGGCGGAGGCCGACCCGCCCGGCGGCTCATACATCACCTCGCTGAACACCACGGTCTGCGCCGACAACCGGCCCACCAGCGCCACACCGGCGACCAGCGCCGCCGCGATCCAAGTCCTGTGCACGGGCCCAAGGTAGCGATCGCCGCCGGACTGGGAAGGCCGACCCTGGAGGATTCCCGCGCCCCGCCGATTGGGGACTTTCGCCCGACCCGCTCCCGCGATTGAATCGGAG
>Ga0068872_10004647_pt1 | contig 10369 bp, 5 predicted proteins | sample NOAtaG_7_FD_66441 | JGI IMG/M metagenome (GOLD analysis project Ga0068872, IMG submission 66441) | Freshwater lake microbial communities from Lake Erie, under a cyanobacterial bloom - NOAA_Erie_Diel1S_2200h metaG | ecosystem: Environmental > Aquatic > Freshwater > Lake | place: USA: Ohio, Lake...
GTCGTTGACGAGGGCGAGGCCGTCGGCAAAGTAGCGGACGTCGAGCTTGGTGAAGGAGCCGTCGCCGTTGAAGTCGCCGAGGATTTCGATCACGGCATCGCCGGGGTTGGCGGCCTGGCCGGTGGTTGTAGCAAGGGTGGCCAGAGCGCCGGAGGCGTTGGGGCTGACCCAGGCTGCGCCCCCGTTGCGTGAGCGCCAGGCGGCGACCAGCTGGGAGATGTCGTCGGCGTTGCGGACGCCGTCGGCGTTGAAGTCGCCGGCAACGGCGTTGCGGAGGGGGAGGTTGTCGGTGTAGCTCAGGAGCGTGCCGTCCTGCGTGATGTACTTATCGCCCGCGGGGACGAGGGCGACGTCGGAGTAGCGGAAGTTGGTTACGAAGAGGCGCTGCGCATCGCCGATGGAGGCGGTGGTGGAAGCGAAGAGCGTGCCGACGGCGGCGGTGCTCGTCGTGCCACCCTGCGCGACGGTGCGTGAGTCGTTGGCGGCGTAGGTGCTGCGGTTGGGGACCTTGCCAGCGCGGCTGGCGGAGGCGTTGGGAGCAACGCGGTTGCCGAAGGCGGCGTAAGCGGAGTTGCCCAGGATGTTGCCGGACTGGAAGCGGATGTAGTCTTGCAGGGTCTGGTTCAGGCCGGGGTTGGGGACCAGGACGGTGGGGTCGATGGTCGGGGTGCTCTGACGGACAAAGTCAGCCGCACCGTTGAGGATGTACTGCGTGGAGGCGAACTCGCCTGGGGTGAAGACGGTCTGGTCAGCGCCGGGCAGCGAGCTGAAGGAGGTGATGGAGCGTTTGATGTTGTTGATGTAGGCGGCGGCCTCGACGTTGCGCATGGCGGGGTTGAGCGTGCTGGGGCGAGTCTCGGTGCCGTTCCACCCGAGGCCACCCTTGGCCGCGGGGGCCGAGGCGGGGTCGCCGAAGGATGCAAGGACGCCTGGGCCTGAGATGACCCACCCGTTGGGGCCGTTGTCCAGGAGGTTGTCGAGCGTGGGGCGGACGAAGAGTGTGCCGCCGTAGAGGGAGTTGCGGACGCTGGCGATCTCGGCCTTGCCTGTTGCGAGCCAGGAGGAGATGGTGGCATCGCTGTCGCTGCCGAGGCCGCGCTCTGGGCCGACGTACCCGATGGCCAGGCGGTTGTTGATGACGGAGCCTTCGACGCGGTTGTTCCCTTGCTTGTTGCTGGGGACGTAGATGGGGCCGAGGCGGTCGAACTGCGGGCCGTTGTTGCGGACGCCGGCGTTATCGCCGTTGGCCCAGGAGGGGTCGATGCCGTTGGAGTTGTCGAAGGCGTTGCGCGTGCCCGAGCCGGAGTCGCGGGTGACGACGATGAGGTTCTCCCCGTCGCGCTGGCGGCCTGAGGTGAACAGGTGGCGGATGTCGGCCTGGTCGAACTGGTTGAACCCGATGCCGAAGTTGATGGTGGGGGCAACGGGCGCAATCAGGATCGCGGTATCGAAGATGGTGTTGGCGTTCGGTGTAACGGCGGGGTCAAAGAGGTTTGCCCCGCCTGTGAGCGTGGCGAGTGTGGTCTGGCGTGAGCCGGTGTTGCGGCGTGCGCCGTCGGCGTCGACGGGGTTGCCGGCGTTGCTGCCGTAGCCCCCGGACAAGGGCTTGCGGGTGCTGGCGGCGGTGCCGGTCTGGACGACGGCCCAGGTAACGGGCACGTCCAGTGGTGCGATGTCAACGGTCAGCCCGCCGTCTTCGGTGATGCCCTCGTTCGGTGAGGTGCTGGCGAGGCCGGGCGAGGTGTAGAGGGCCTTGAACTGGTTGGGCCCGCTGATGATGGCGCGGACGGGTGCCCCGCCGGGGTTGTTGGCGTTGTAGAGCGAGCCGAGCTGCGCAGGGACTTCGGGGTTCGGGTTCGAGCCGGTGTTGTCCTGGGTGGCGTTGCCGGCGGAGATGTAGCGTGAGCGGTTGTAGAACGCGGCGGTGCGTGCGGAGATGCGCAACGAGGCGTTCGCATCGGTGTTGGTGCCGGGCTGGGTGGTAAAGGTGCGGCCGAAGGTGATCAGTTCCTGCAGGCCGTTGGTCGAGCCGACGGCCTGGTAGAGGACGACCCAGTGCTGGTTGGCCTGCCAGGTCTGGTTATCGGGGAAGGGCGCGGGGATGGCAAAGGGGGCAAGCTGGTCGATAGCGGACCCGCCGTTGACGCGGGCGTTCCCGTCGCCGTCGACGTCGATGTAGTCGATGGTGCCGGCGCGGGCGCGGAAGAGGTTCTCCAGCAGCGTTGCGCCGGAGACGCTCACGACAGTGGGCTGGGCTGCGGCAACACCGCCGATGAGGGCGATGGTGCTGCCCGCGAGGGCGACGAGTGCGGCTTTGGAACGGATCATTGGAATCTCCTCAGGTGTGGTTGTGAACGCGGAACATGAGCAGGTTGCTCGAAGACACTACAGACAAAGAAACCGCCTCCCATCGACAAGATGGGTAAGCTGGGGCGTTTGGGTAAGCCCCGTTTATTCAGGATTTGATCAGCAAGAGGCGCGGCGTTTCCGTGCCGAGGTTGTCTGGAAAAGGGGGTGGGGTCTTTCGACGCCACCCGCCGGGGTGGTAAGGTAAACAGAGGGGATCAGGGGATCGGGGTCATGTCGTAGACACTGTTGCCGGGGCCGGTGACCGAGTAGCACTTGTCTCCCCAGAGGCGACGTTTCACTGTGTCGACGACGCTCAGGCGCTCGACGTGCCCATCGAGGAAGACAAAGTGCGACAGGCCGCCGTAGGGGCCTTTGGCACCGGGCTGCTGGCGGCCGACGGCGTTGATGGTCTTAAACGACACGCCGTCGATGATGCCGGTGGGGTCGGATCCGAGTGTCTCATTGGTTACTATGTCGGTCAACTCAGGATACTCAAAGGTCGGGATGCTACCCCTGATCTGCTCATTTAGAGGGTCGTCTTGAGTTCTACCTTGAATCACGGTGATGGGGCGGTGGCTCTTGGAGACGTTCCCGACAAAGACGGAGTTCCAGTTGCCCCCATAGCTTGCGAACTCGGTTGCGAGGATAGTGCCAGCGGGCCTGAAGATTTCAGCGTCCGAGGGGAGGCGGCTGATCCGGGTGTTGGGGCCGCGCTCATTGACGAACTTGTTGCGTGGGATGATGGCCGCGTTGGCGGTAAAGGCGACCCGGCTGACTTGGCGGTCGTATGGAGGATCGCTGGGCGACGTGCCCCCCGCGCCGTTGATCTGGCCGGGTTCCCAGTTCAGGAAGTTGGAGCCAGGGTTGGTTGCCGGTGCCCCGCCGCGTGGCACGGCTGGAGACTGGAAGGCCTCGGTGTTGCGTGTGGCGTCATCAAAGAGGAGCACCGACCAGTGGACGTAGCCGTTGTTGGCGTTGAGGTTATATTCCCGTTGGTCAGTGGGGTTCCAGCGTGTAGTGGTTTCGTCCGCGCCGTAGACATACGACGGGGGCATCCGGCCGCGGTTGGCCGCGTTGTAGTTGAACGTGGCGACGCCGACGCTGCGGATGTTCGAGGCGGTCTTGGTGGCCTGTGCCTCCTTGCGTGCCGAGCTCAGGGCGGGAAGCAGGATGCTCACCAGCAGCGCAATGATGGCGATGACCACGAGCAGTTCGATCAGGGTGAAGGCGGGGCGTCTTGGTGAGAGCGTCATGCGGGTACTCCGGTGCGTTGCGGGAAAATAAGAAATGCTCGCTATCGACGGGCAGAACATAGCGGCGGGCACCGGGAAAGTCGTGTGATCTTGTGTTGTAAGATCATCAAGATCGTGTTACGATTGTGTGAAGATGAGTGTGAAGATTGTGTGAAGGCCCTACGCGGCGAGGGCGTAAACGTGCTTGGACACAGGGCGAGCAGAACCCCACCCCTGCCCCTCCCCTCGGGGGAGGGGTTCTGAGTAGGTCGGCTCTCCGAGCCGAGCGTTTGAGAGCTTGCGACGCCGAACTGTGTGAGCCAACCCCAACCCCACCCCTGCCCCTGGCCGCCAGAACGCTCTGGCGGAGGGGTTCTGAGGCGGAGGCCCGTGCGGGAGTTACACGGCTGCCGGGGTTGGGCGTTTGCTCTCGGTGAGGAGTTTGCGCAGGACGGTCTGGAGGATGCCCCCGTTGCGGAAGTAGTTGATTTCCACCGCCGTGTCGAGCCGGCAGGTGAGTGTGAACTCGATCTTCTGACCTTTCTTACTACCTTGGGTGCCGGTGGCGACGGCTTTGATCTGGCCACGGGGGGTGAACTGGGGTGGGAGGTGGATGTCGAATGCGTCGGTCGGGCACAGGCCCAAACTCTCGGCGGTCTGCCCGGGGTTGAACGTCAACGGCAGCACACCCATGCCCACGAGGTTCCCGCGGTGGATGCGCTCGAAGCTCTCGGCGATAACGGCCTTGACGCCCAAGAGCATGGTGCCCTTGGCCGCCCAGTCGCGCGAGGAGCCCATGCCATAGTCCTTGCCAGCCAGCACAATCAACGGCGTGCCCGCGGCTTTGTAGTTGTTGCTGGCGTTAAAGATGCTGGCGATCGGTGCGCCGGGCTGGGTGAAGTCGCGCGTCCACCACCCTTCTTTGATTGCCGGGGGTGTGCTGTCGCCCGGGACGGCAACGGCGGTGAGTTTGTTTTTCACGCGGACGTTGGCGAAGGTGCCTCGGGTCATGACGCGGTCGTTGCCCCGGCGTGAGCCGTAGGAGTTGAACTGGCTGCGGGGAACGCCGAGGGCTTTGAGGTACTCACCGGCGGGGGATTTTTCGTCGATGTCCCCGGCTGGGCTGATGTGGTCGGTGGTTACGGAGTCGCCAACGCTGACAAGCACGCGTGCGCCGGTGATGCTGGGCATCGCTCCCTCGTGCGCCTTGGGCTGCATGCCGTTGAAGTAGGGTGGGTGCTGGATGTAGGTGCTCTTGTCGTTCCACCCATAGAGCTCGCTTTTGGAGACGGGCACTTGGTTCCACGTCTCGTTGGCGCTGAAGACCTTGGCGTATTGGGCCGTGAACTGCGCGGGGGTGAGGCAGGCGGCCTTGGTCGCCTGGACCTCGGCGTGGGTGGGCCAGATGTCCTTAAGGTAGACGGGCTTGCCGGCGGCGCTGGTGCCCAGCGGCTCGGTGGCCAGGTCGATCGCGACGGAGCCTGCGATGGCGTAGGCGACGCACAACGGCGGGCTGGCCAGGAAGTTGGCCTTGACGGCAGGGTGCACGCGGCCCTCGAAGTTGCGGTTGCCGCTCAGGACGCTGGCGGCGATCAGGTCCCCCTCCTTGATCGCGGCCTCGACGGCCTCGGGCAGTGGCCCGCTGTTGCCGATGCAGGTCGTGCACCCGTACCCGACGGTCTGGAAGCCCAGCGCGTTGAGGTCGGCTGAGAGGCCTGACTTATCAAGGTAGTCAGTTACAACCCGCGAGCCAGGGGCAAGGCTGGTTTTCACCCAGGGCTTGCTGCGCAGGCCGAGGGCATTGGCCTTGCGTGCAACGAGGCCCGCGGCGATGAGCACGTCGGGGTTGCTGGTGTTGGTGCAGCTGGTGATCGCGGCGATGACGACGGCGCCGTGGGTGAGCTTGTGCGTTGCGCTGGGGCCTTGCGTGGTGAACGTGCCGGTGCTGTTGGCGATTTTTTCGGATGTCAGGCCGAAGCTGGTGTTGCCCAGCGGCGCGCCCAGGGCCTTGAGGAACTCGGCCTTCATGTTCTTGAGCTCGACGCGGTCTTGCGGACGCTTTGGCCCGGCAAGGCTCGGCTGCACGGTGGCAAGGTCAAGCTCCATCACGCTGGTGAAGACCGGGTCGGGCTTGCTGGCGTCCCACCAGAGGTCGTTGGCCTTGCAATAGGCCTCGGTCAGGGCGGCTTGGTCGGCGCGGCCGGTGAACTTCATGTAGGCGATGGCGTTGGCATCGACGGGGAAAAAGCCCATCGTCGCGCCATACTCGGGGGCCATGTTCGCGATGGTGGCGCGGTCGGGGACGGAGAGGGCGGCGATCCCCGGCCCGAAGAACTCCACAAACTTGTCAACCACACCCCGCTTACGCAGAATCTGTGTGATGGTCAGCACAAGGTCCGTCGCGGTCGTCCCCTCCGGCAGTTTGCCCACCAGGCGGAAGCCGATGACCTCCGGCGGGAGCATGTAGTAGGGCTGCCCGAGCATGACGGCCTCGGCCTCGATGCCGCCCACGCCCCAGCCGACGACGCCCAGCCCGTTGATCATCGTCGTGTGGCTGTCGGTGCCGACGCACGAATCGGGGTAGACGAGCGTTGCGCCGTCGGCGGCCTTGGTGAGCACGCCGGGGGAGAGGTATTCGAGGTTGACCTGGTGGACGATCCCGGTGGCCGGTGGGACGCAGCGGAAGTTGCTCAGGCTCTGCTGCCCCCACTTGAGGAACTCGTAACGCTCGTTGTTGCGCTGAAACTCTTTTTCGTTGTTGATCGTCAGCGCCGTCGCCGAGCCGGGCTGGGGGCCGAAGGCGTCGACCTGGACGCTGTGGTCGATGACCAGGTCGCACGGGACCAGCGGGTTGATGGCGTTGGGGTCCCCGCCGAGGGCTTTCATGGCGTTGCGCATGGCGGCGAGGTCGACAACGCACGGCACGCCCGTGAAGTCTTGGAGCACGACGCGCCCGACCATGAACGGAACCTCACCCTTGGCGGGGTTTTTGGCGTCGTAGGCGGCCATGGCCGTAACATCATCGTTGTTGACGACGTAGCCATCAACGCTGCGCAGCATCGATTCCAGCAGCACGCGGATGCTGTAAGGAAGCTGGGCGATGGGCCTGCCGATGTTTTTCTCCGTAAGGGCGGCGAGCCGGAAGTAGGTGTAGTCTTTGCCGGCAACGGTGAGGGTGCTGCGTGCGCCGAAGGGGTCGTGGGTCTTCATGGGGTTCCTTGTGTGGGCGAGGGTGGGCTGACAGGTGAACTATCGCCCGTTGGAGGTGATGATTCCAATCGATCGGGTTGAGTATTTGCATCAGTTTTGGTAATGATTCTGGAGGGCGCGGCCGGCGGGGCCATGGCCCGCATGATGCCGTCGCGGATACGTTTGCGGCGCCAGGCGATGAGCAGGCTCGGCGTCAGGGTGAGCACGAGAACAAAGGTCAAGAAGATACCCATACCGGACCACGGCCCGTACCCCCGCAAGAACGTACCTTGAGTCAAGATGAGCGTGGCACTGATCCCCGGAAGGATGCCAAAGAGCGCGAAAGCAACGTAGATTCCGTTGTTCTTGGTGTGCCTTTGCAGCCGCATGAGGGGGCCGTCGATGCCCGCAACAAGGTAGGCCGAGCCGCACTCGGGGCATCGTCCGCTGGCGATCATCTGTAGTGTCGCCTCGTGCTTGCACGAGCCGCACTGGGGAGGCTTTGCTACCTCACGCCTGATGCCAGCCTCCGAGATAATCATCCGGATAAGCGAGTAGAGGACCAACGCGACGATCAGAAAGAATGGTATCGATGTCCACATCATCATCTGTCTGTCCTCCCAGGCCTCGCGGCCATCACCTCAAACGCCCGCCCCGCCGCCGTCGGCATCCGTGCGTTGCTCCGCACGAGCGCGAGTTTGCGTGTCAGCCGGCCGCTCTTGCACGCCGCCCCCTCGCCGGGCCTCAGCGCGAATCGGCTGACGAACCCCACGCCCACGCCCGCGGCGACCATCCCCTTGATCCCCTCGATCGAGCGCAGTTCCATCACGACGTTCAGCCGAACACCGGCGGCGCGGGCCGCGTCGTCAATCACCGCTCGCACCGCGCTGCCCGCCTCAAAGGCGATCACCGGCACACCCTCGAGGTCGCGCCAGCGGAACTCCTTGCCCCGCACAGGGCCCGACTTGCTGTTGGCCGCGCTCTTGAGCGTGCCGCTCCCCTTGCCCCCCGGCTGGATCAGCCGGAGTTCGTCATCGACCAGCGGCGTCGCGATCAACTCCCCACCCTCGGCCTTGCTCAGCGGGAGCGTCACCACGCCCACGTCCAGCTCCCCGCTTGCCACAGCCGCGGCAACTGCGCTGCTGCCCCCCTGCCGAACATAAAACGTAACGCCCGGGTGCCGATCGCGGAACCTGGAGATGATCGGCGGCAAAATATAACTCACCGCCGTGGCCCCACCCCCGACCCGCAAACTCCCGTGCTCGAGCCCGATGATCTCACGCACCGCCCGCACGCCCGTCTCGGCCGAACGCAACGCCTCCTCGGCGTGGCGCAGGAACGCGGCACCCGCGTCCGTCGGCGCCACGCCCTTGGGCGTCCGGTGCACAAGCGTTGTGCCCAACTCGCCCTCCAGTTTGCGCAGCATCGCCGAGAGGGCCGACTGGGTTACGCCCAGCGTCCGTGCCGCACGCGTTACGTGCCCCTGCCGGCAGACCTCGACAAACTGGCGTAATGCCGTCAGCTCCATGCGGGGAGTTTATGGACCCGCAGCGGGTCTCGCGGCAGGCACGGCATTCGGCGCATCGGGCACCCAGCTGGCGTTGAGTTGGCGGTAGGCCTCCAGCCCGCGCTGCCGTGCCGTGAGCAGTTGCCGAACCAGCACCGTGGCCTGCACGTCCTCGGGCTTGAGCTTGAGCATCTCCGCCTCATCTGCCCACGCCTCGATGATCGCCAGCAGGTTCTTGGGCAGCGGCTCAAAGAGCGCGCACTTGCCGATCTGCCGGCGGATAACGGCCAGCGCGTCCTTTGGCTCTTGCGTCGCCAGTGCCTCCATCAGCACCCGTGCCGCCGCGTCGTGCTCGGCCAGCACTTCATCTAGTTTCAAGTCCGCCGCGAGGGCCTCAATCGCCTCCACGCCCCGCCAATCCTCTCGCGCGGCCAGCAAATGCCCGATCCACGCCGGCGTCGGCGTATCCATCTCCAGCAGCGGCTGGCGCAGGCCCTGTGCATCCTTGATCTGCGCACGCAACGCCCCGGCGTGGCGCAGCCCGAGCGTCTGAATCTGCAAACGCACCCCCGCACCCTCCCGCTTGGCATCCTCGGATATCTCCTTGAACCCGCGTGGCCAGGCCTCCTTGTCGGCGCTCAGCTCCAGCCGTGCCAGCACCGCATCGGCCAGGCCGAACATCGGTGTGCGCCCGTTCTGGCTGCTGAGCATCCGCCGGGCGAGTTCGATCGCCTCCTCGGGTTTATCCGTCGTCATCCCCATCACAAAGTCAATGCACGCGCTGGCCTCGCCCGGCTCCGGCTCGTGCTTGTGCCCATACACCCGGCGGAGGCCCACGATCCGAAACCCGTTCTTGACCAGTTCATCCCGCGCATCGACGGCCCAGAGGTAGGGGGCCACCTGATCCTCGGTCCCGTGCAGGAAGCAGATCGGCACGCCGCGCGGGCTGGGGCCGACGCGTGTGGAGTTCCAAAGCCCCCCGCCGTGCACGACGATGCCGTTGTAGAGCCTCGGGAAACTCGTCGCGGCCAGGAGCGTGAAGAACGCCCCCTCGTTGTGCCCGTAGAGGTAGATCCGCCGGGTTGGGAATGCGCGGATGATCTCCAGCGTGGCGTCGCGGAAGATGGTGGCGTCGCGAGCATCCTTGCCAAACGTCCGCCCGCCCACCACCAGCTCGCGCGTGCCGTCGATGCTGATGACGATGTCGCCTGGCCGCCAGGTGGCATGCTCATAAACGCGCGGGCCCCAGCGGTGGTCCAGCCCCGTCCCCGGCAGGATGATCACGACATCGCGAGCGCTGCCGTCGAAACCCTCCGGGAGCGACCAAGTGTATTTCAGAAACTCATCGACCTGCTCTCCGCCCTCATCCAGCCCGCGCACGGCCGAGGTTGCCACGTACGTCGTCAGGGGCGTGGCATCCTCAAGCCCCTTGGAGGGTTGCCGCTCAGTCAGCCCCCCCGGCGGTGCGAGCGGCCCGGCCTGTGCGCACGGGGTGCACACCCCTGTGCCCAGTCTGAGCACCACCGCCGCGATCATCAGCACGGTGCAACGCATGGGGAAGGGTACCACCACGCGCGTGCGGGTGCTGGCGTTGTAAACCAGACGGGGGTATACTTGCCCCCACGGCCAAAACAGGCCGTGCGAGGGCTTGTAGCTCAGCTGGTTAGAGCGCACGCTTGATAAGCGTGAGGTCACTGGTTCGAATCCAGTCAGGCCCATTGATAGTGGCAGCAACGTCGCGGGCACCCGCATCGGCTCGCCCCCCTCGCCCACCCCAAGCCCATCACACCCACGGCTGTTGTCACTTGCCGGGCGTCGCACTGTCGGCGTTGCTCTGCGCGTCCGCCGCAGGTGGCACCATGTCCACGCCGTGGCCCCCCAGCGGGTGGCAGCGCGACAGCCGTTTGACCGTCAACCACGCCGCCGTCTGCGGCCGGTGCGTCTGGAACGCCTCCACCGCGTAGTGCGAGCACGATGGATAAAACCGGCACCTCCCACCAAGGAACGTCCCCAGCGTGTATTGGTAGACGCGCAGCAGCGCAATCGCCGGCCAGGCGATGGCCGCGTGCCAGATCGGTTTATCAAGGCCGGC
>Ga0068872_10004648_pt1 | contig 10368 bp, 7 predicted proteins | sample NOAtaG_7_FD_66441 | JGI IMG/M metagenome (GOLD analysis project Ga0068872, IMG submission 66441) | Freshwater lake microbial communities from Lake Erie, under a cyanobacterial bloom - NOAA_Erie_Diel1S_2200h metaG | ecosystem: Environmental > Aquatic > Freshwater > Lake | place: USA: Ohio, Lake...
GTCGTACACGATGCGTCGCGAACCCTGCGGCGGGCAGGTGAGCTGGTTGGTGAGCCGTCCGGTCGCGGTGCCCGCGTCCATGATGGCGTAGACCATGCGGTCGGGGCGCTGCACGGGGTCGTCGCCCTTGCCCTCGAGGAAGTTCAGCGTGAGCTGCTTCCCGACGGGGATCTCCATCTTGAAGAAGGGCTCCTCGGTGCGCGTGTCGATGAGCGTGATGGTGACGGGGTTCATCTCGCTCGAGACATAGGTGTAGCCGTTGCCCGTGTACGGGTAGATCGCGCCACGCGGGCCGTAGCAGCCAGCGAGCGCGGAGAGGGCGACGACGAGCGAGAGGGCTTTGATCCGTGTCATGGGGTTCTTCTTCTTGAAGTCGGGTCGGGCAGCCGATGCCGCAAGGGGCCGAACCGCCCGGTTCGACGGTGTGGTATCGGCCGAGAAGCGGGTCGTGCTTCGGGATTTCACGCCCACGGCGGCGTCTCTTTTGGTCAGAATGCAGCCCAACGCATGTCCGAACCCGCCCGAACACCCCCGCTCCCAGACCTCCGGGTCGGCCACGGCTACGACCTTCACCGCTTGGAGGCCCAGCCCCCGGCAGGCCGCGGACGACCGTTCGTGCTGGCGGGGATCCGATTCGACCACCCGGTCGGACCCGTCGGGCACTCTGATGGCGATGCCGTCTTCCACGCGGTGTTCGACGCCTTGATGGGCGCGCTGGGCCTTCCAGATATCGGACAGGCCTTCCCCGACACGGCGCCCGAGTGGGAGGGCCGCGATTCCGCGTACTTCATGGAGGAGGCGCGGGTCTGGGTGGAGCGGGCGGGATTCGCGGTCGTGAACCTCGACATCACCGTGATCTGCGAGCGGCCCAAGCTCTCGCCGCGCAAGGCCGAGATGACTGCGAACATCGCGCGCCTGCTCGCGATCGACCCTGCGCGGGTCAATCTCAAGGGAAAGACCCACGAGAAGGTCGATGCCGTGGGCGAGGGGCGTGCGGTCGAAGTCCATGTCGTGAGTCTGCTGGCGCGCGTGCGCTAGAGCCTGCTTGCGCGCGTGTGTTGAAGGATCGGGACGGCTGCCGCTCCTGCTACTCTCTGTCTTCTGCGTATTCCACGGCTGGCGAAACGGCCGTTTCCTCGAGGAGTGTCCATGCGAGCGATCGTCACAGGCCAGATCGGCGTCGACAAGAAGCCCTATCTCAAGGCGGTCAAGGACGCCGCCGAACTCCGTGGCGAGCCCATCGAGCTGTTTCACCTCGGGGACATGATGTACCGCGAGGCGCCCGATGTCCGCCCGGGACGGATCCTCGATCTGCCGATCTCGCGCCTGGCGACCCTGCGCCGCGCGGCCTTCAAGGATGTGATCGGGGCGACCCTGCCGGCGCGCGAGCACCGCAATGTGGTCGTGAACACCCACGCGACCTTCCGCTGGCGCCACGGGCTGTTCGCGGCGTTCGACTTCGACCAGATCGCGAAGTTCGAGCCGAACATGTTCATCTGCCTCGTCGACAATGTCGAGGTCGTGCACCAGCGGCTGCACGCCGAACATGAGATCGACGCGACGCTCAAGGACTGCATGGTGTGGCGCGAGGAGGAGATCCTCGCGACCGAACTGCTCGCGCAGTCGATGGGCTGCTCGAACAACTTCTACATCCTCTCGCGCGGACGCCTCCAGGACACCGTCGAGACCGCGACGCGGCTCGTCACGCAGCCGGAGATGCGCAAGGTCTACCCGAGCTTCCCGATGAGCCATGTCGTCGACATGCCCGATGTGCTCGCGGAGATCGACCACTTCCGCGCCGAGCTTGCGAAGCACTTCATCACCTTCGATCCGGGCGATGTCGACGAGAAGCTGCTGCTCGACCGCGCGCTCGCCGCCGCGCGCGAAGGCAAGGACTGGATCGAGACCGAGGCGCACAGCTTCGGCGGCCGCGCGGGCCGCAACCTGCGCGTGTCGGTGCGCGAGGTGCTCGACATCGCGGGCGACATCGACGGCCAGATCTACATGCGCGACTTCAAGCTGATCGACCAGAGCGACATGATCGTGTCGCTCGTGCCCGAGCTTCCGAACGGGACGCCGGGCCTGTCGAGCGGCGTCGAGCGCGAACTCCAGCATGCGTGGGAACACACGAAGGAGGTCTATGTCGTGTGGAAGCCGCGCAAGGCGCCGAGCCCGTTCATCACCGAGACGGCGACCAAGATCTTCCGTTCGGTCGACGAGGCGCTCGCGCACTTCGAGTCGAAGGGGATGTTCCACCCCGGCAACCTGTTCAGCCGCTGAGCGCCGCGCAGCCGGCGCTGCGCCTCGACGGTCGTTCCAACCATGCCGCGCTACCGCCTGACCATCGCCTACGACGGCACCGACTTCCACGGTTGGCAGCGGCAGGAACCCACCGACGCGCCGCCTCTGCGCACCGTGCAGGGCGTCGTCCAGGAGGCGGTCGCGGAGCTGATCGGCGCGCGCGTCGATGTGGTGGGCGCGAGCCGCACCGATTCGGGCGTGCATGCGGTCGGGCAGGTCGCCGCCTTCACGGCCGATGTCCGCGTGCCGATCGCTCGCCTCGCGGCCGCGATCACCGCGCGGCTTCCTCGCGATGTGCAGGTTCTGTCGGCCGAGGAGACGCACGCGGACTTCAATCCGATCGGAGACGCGCGCAGCAAGTGCTACCGCTACTCGATCGAGCACACGAGCCATCCGCACCATCCCCGGCCGCTCTTCGACCGGAACCTCGTGTTCGCCACGCCGTACGCGCTCGACGCTGCGAAGATGAGGCGCGCGGCGGGCCACCTCGTCGGGACCTACGACTGCGTGGCGTTCGCGCAGATCAACCACGGCCGCTCGACGACCGTCCGCACGATCTACGACTGCGCGGTGCATGAGCGGGCGGGCCGACGCATCGAGATCGAGATCGCGGGAAGCGGATTCCTCTACAACATGGTGCGGATCGTGGCGGGAACGCTGCTCGAGGTCGGCCGGGGGCGGATAGAGCCCGAGGAGATCCCTGCGATCATCGCGTCGAAGGACCGGCGCCGCGCGGGGCCGACCCTGCCGCCGCACGGCTTGTGCCTGCGCTGGATCTGGTACGGAACCCCGGTGGCGCCCCCTGCGGAGGATCGTGCATGCGACGCACCGTGAAGACCGTGATCGCCCTCCCGCTTGTCGCGCTTGCGGCGCTGCTCGGCCCGACCGTCGCCACGCATGCGCAGACGCTCGACCTCGATGGCGTGCGCGCCGGGCCTGCGATTCCCGCCGAGAACGCTGCGGTCGAGCTCCTGCGCGCGCTCGACGCCGAGAAGCGCGAACTCGACATCCAGGCCGCCCGGCTTGCCGGCGAGGCCAAGCTGAGTGCGGAGGCGAAGGCGAAGATGCGCCAGATCGCCATGCTCCTGCTGCAGCAGGGTTCCAACCGACCTTGGGGCCAGAGCGCGGGTGCTGTCTTCGGGCTGCGGATCGCCAACGCGCTGTCGCGGCTTGACCGCACGATCGAGGCCGCATGCGCCGGGAAGCGCGCGATCGACGACGCGGCCCTGCCGCCAAGCGACGCTCGCGCAGCAACCGCCGCGCTGCGCGCGCTGGTCTCGACGCCGCTCGACGACCTGCGGGGCGCGATCGCATCGAGCGGCTCGGCGCCCGCCCCGGTGTCGCGCGCGCTGGCGCGTACGCTCGCTCCGCTTGCGACCGTGCTGCGGTTGACGGAAGGAACCGAGTTCGGCGATCCGTGGCCGGTGGTCGTGAAGCCAGACGCGGGGTCGGACGGCACGGGTGCGACGAAGCGCGGGCCCGCTGCAGCCGATGCGGCATCGATCGCGGCGAAGGTCGAACGCATGGAAGCAGGCGCGGCGAAGGACGCGCTCCGCGCGATCTTGGCGGCGGCGACCGCGACCGCGATCGCGGACGACACGCTTCTTCGAGCGCTCGCGACCGCCTGCGACGCGAAGGCGTGGACCGCTTCGGTGCGCGCCGCGTCGAAGGTTCCCGCCGTCGAACCCGCGGCGCTCGACGCGTTGGACCGCCGTGTCTCGGGCGCGCTCGAGCGCCTCGCGGCGGCCGTCGCCGCGACGCCCTCCGCAAGCGCCGAGGTCGATGCGGTCGTTGCGCAGCTCGATGCACTCGCATCCGCGATCGGCGCGTCGCGCGCCATGCTTGCGATGCGCGACCGTCCGTGGGTGAACGACGCCGCCAGAGAGGCGCTCGCCGAGGCGTGCGCAGCGCTTTGCGCCGCGGAGCTCCCCGATGCGTCCGCCGAGCGCGGCCGCGCGCGTGCAGCCGCTCGCATCGTCGAGGCGTGCGAAGCGGCCGAACTCCTGACCAAGGCCGAGTCGGGCGAGGCGCCTCGCGACCTCAAGGAAGTGGTCCGCATGCTCGACCGCGACGCGCGCACCAGCGTCCGGGCGCTGCCCGACGCGTTCGTCGCGATGGCACGCGACCCCTCGCGCGCCGCGGACCCAGCGGCGTTGTCGAGCCTTGTGCGGGTGACGACGCTCGCGGCCGATCGCGAGCGGATCGTCGCGCTCCAGGACCTCATCGACCGGGTCGGCGGCGTGCAGCCCAAGGCGGGACGCAACTTCGCGACTGTCGCGAAGCGGCTCTCGAAGATGCTGCTCGACCCGATCAAGCGTTCCGACGCGCAGACCGCCTTCGCCACGATCGAGGCCCAGGCGCAGGTCGCGCTTCCCCTTCCGTTCGAGGACGAACTCAACCGGGCGAGCGCGAAGGCCGAGGCGCTGACAGGCGGCAACGCCCGGCGGGTGCTCGAGGTGGCCGCGGCGGTGCGCGTGGCGTGGGCCGAGTCGCTCGGAGGCGGAAACTTCGGCGGACCCGCCGCGCAGAGGCTCGACCTCGTGGCGAGATACTGCGCCGCGCTGCGCGATGTCGCGCAGGTGTCTGCTCCGATCACCCGCGAAGAGGGCGATCGGCTCGCGACCTGGGGCGGCTGGGCCGCGCGGCGCGCACTTCTTGCCCCGGCGGCGGTCGATCTCGACGCGCGCGCGATCCTCGCGTCGCGTTCGCTCGTTGCGACGGGTCCGACAGGCGACACCGCGGCGTTCACCCGCGACCTCCTCACGCTCGAGAGCGAGCTGCCGATCGTGCGGCTCGCGGCTCGGCTCGAGCGGCTGCTCGGCCCAAGCCTGCAATCGGACCCCGATTCGACCGCGGCGATGCTTGCGCCCATCCTCAAGGCCCCCGCGCCCGATGCTGCGCTCGCACGGGAGTGGGAACGCCTGCTGACCCTGAACCGGGCGCTTCTCGAGGCCGAGTTTGCGCGCCGAACGGGCAACCTCGCGTATCGCACCGCGCTGGGCGAGTACATCGCCACCCTCGCCGGCGACATCGAGACCGCAGCGTTCGGCGCCCGGCCGGCCATCGGCGCCGTCGCGGGATTCGACGGCATGCCCGTCGAGGACGAGAAGGATCGGCCGCGTCGGTCGAACGACAGATCGCGATCGCGGTGACGGCCCGGCCTCCGTACCATCCCCGCATGAAGATCGTCGTCGTCGCACCCCATCCGGATGATGCCGAACTCGGCATGGGCGGCAGCATCGCGCGCCTCGTGGCGGAAGGTCATGAGGTGGTCATCGTCGACATGACCGACGGCGAGCCCACGCCCGCCGGCACGCCGGAGAAGCGCCGGGCTGAAGCGCGCGAGGCGGACCGCATCCTCGGGACGCGTCGGATCAATCTCGGCCTGACGAACCGCAGGCTCGAGCACACCATCGCCGCCCGTCATGCGCTCGCAGCGGTGCTGCGGCTCGAGCGATGCGAGATCCTGTTCGCCCCGCACCCGGAGGACACGCATCCGGACCACCTCGCGGCCACGCGCATCGCCGAGGACGCGCGCTTCGACGCGAAGCTCACGAAGTGCGACATCCCCGGCGAACCGATCCATCCCCGCAAGCTGGTCTACTACTACTGCACCCACTTGCGGAGCATGCCCGACCCGACCTTCGGCCTCGACATCTCCGCCTATCGGGCGCGAAAGCGCGAATCGATCCTCGCGTACCGCTCGCAGGTGCTCGATCACCCGCCGAACCTCGGCCTCCCCGACCTCGTCGATGTACGGGACCGCTTCGTCGGCACGCGCCTCGGCGTCGAGGCGGCGGAGCCGTTCTGGTGCCGCGAACTTCCCGGGCTTCGGACGCTGGACGCCTTGGTGTGACCTCGGGCCCTCGACGCTGATAGAGTGACCGCTCCCATGGACGACCTCCTGGCACAGATCCCCAGCCTGCTCATCCAAGCGTCCGACATCGCGGTCGGACCCGGCCCGGCGCTTCCGCCTGCCGAGCAGGCGAGCCCCTGGCTCGCGTGGATCAGCGACTACGGCGCGTGGTTCATCTTCATCGCCTTCATCGTGTGCGGCGTCGGCCTCCATGTGTCCGAGGACTTCCTGTTGATCCCGGCAGGCGTCGCGATCTACGAAGGCCACATGACCTGGACCGAGACGATCCTCGCGGCCTACTTCGGCCTCGTGATCGGCGACACCATGTGGATCTGGGTGTGCCGCAACTACGGCACTCGGCTGATCCACAGCAAGCGCTTCCTGCGGATGATGCATCCTCGGAAGCTGCTCGAGGCCAAGCACGCGATGTCCGAGCGCGGGGTGATCGTGCTGATCCTCGCCCGCTTCATTCCGGGAACGCGCACGGCCGTGCTCACCATGACCGGACTTCTCCACATGCCGTGGTGGAAGTTCCTCGCCGTCGAATTGACGACCGTCGCGGTGACCGTTCCCGTGCAGATCGGCATCGGTTACCTCGGCAAGGCGGGGTACGACAAGGCGAAGGACCTCGGTGGCCTGCTGACCTTTGGTCTGGCGGGCATCGCGCTGACGGTCGCCTTCATCATCGGCTACCGCTGGTACAAGCAGGCGAAGGCCCGCAAGGGACCGCGCAAGCGCGCGCCCGTGGCGTGGCTGCGCACCTTCGGCCGCGGCGCGCATCGGCACGGCGCGCCCAGCGCGCACTGAGTCCCGGCGGCATGCGACATCCATGCCGAGACGCCGTGCGCGTCGGACCGGATCCCGTGGGATGGACGGCTGTGGCTACATGGCGGCATCCCTCCTCGGCCGCGGCAGCAGCGCATCGCGCCCGACGACCTTGCGCGGACGGGCTCCTGGACCGACCTCGCCGTCGAGGTCGTCGAGTTCGTCGCCGTCGACATCGAACGGACCCTCGAGCCCATCGGGCATGTCGGCGCGGCACGGCGTCAGGTCGATGAACTCGGACATGTCGCGTGACGGCGGCACATCGCGGATCTCCTCTTCAAGGATGCGGCTGCAGAGGATGCGCAGGAGCGCGCGGTCGTCGAGGTGGTCGGTGCCCGTCAGATAGATCCCGAGATGCGCGAGGCCGTAGATCACGCGCCACAGGGCGCCGGCCGCGTCGCGGTCGGAGAGGGAGATAGTGCCCGGCGGCGGGCACTCGACACCGATCTCCGCAAGCTGCCTGCGATTCGTGGAGTGCGGCGCGTGCTCGGAATCGTGGAGGATGGCGGCGATGATGCGTTCGGCGGGCCGACCGGCCTTCTTCGCTTCCGCCACCAGCTTTGCGATCCGATCCTCGCGTGCAGCCCGCTTGCGTGCGAACACCGCCTGCACGGCGTCGGCCGCGAGCGACGGCCGATGTGCATCGAGCGCGGGCGCGCCGTCCGGGACCACGAACATCGGCGGTGCGAGCGCTGCGTCGCCCTCGGGAGCGGCGGCAGCGCCCTTCGGCGAGGCCTTGTCGCCCTTCGGCGAGGTCGTATCGCCCTTCGGCGAGGCAACCTTGCCCACCTTCTTGCTTGCGCCCGACTTCTTTCCACCGCCTCGACCCGACGAAGAACCCTCGCCCGCACCGGACCAGTCCAGACACGCGATCATCGCGCACCTCGCTTCCCTGAGACTCAAGATGTGATCTGCGCCGCCCGGTGCGCCCACGGCGCGTCAACCAAGCGACGGCGCGAGACTACAGCCCGAAATCGGGCGTCTCCGAAGTTCCGTAGTTTTTACGGAGAGATTTCCGCACGGTGCTTCGCGAAGTGGTTCGCGCTCCACCAGCGCGCGCCGTCGGGCATCTCGACGACATCGCCAGGCAGAAGCGTGCGCCACTGGTGCGGGTTCGCATCCTCGCCCTCGATCCAGAATTCGCGGATCACGCCTTCAGCGCGGAATCGGCCGCCGCCGAGCGGCACAAGCGCGGGCGTCGGCAACGCAACCACCGCGTCGTCGCCAAGGAACCACGCCGCACGCGCGCGCGCCGGCTCACCTTCGAGCGACGCGACGAGAAGCTCGCGCGTCGGATCGACTCCATCGAGGATCGAGGCGGGGACACGCGCGCGGAGCGTCGCGGCCGCGAGTCCGGCCTCGGCGAACGGCACGAGCTCGGCCTCGGCCACCGCACGGACCTCGCCCGAGACATCGAGCCGCTCGAGGAGCACGGTGCTCGCCGTCTGCGCGAACGCCCTCGGATCGACGAATGCGCGGTCGTCGGCGAAGACAACCTCGAGCGCGCCACCCTTCCACTGCGCGAAGCCGCCGATCGGCTCGATCGACAGCATCCTCGGCCGACACGCCCACCGCACCGCGTGCCACGCGGGCTTCGCGTGGCCTGCGGCGTCGACAAGCGACCACGAGTGCCCCGCCCACACATCGTTCCACTGCCAGATCAACGCGCCCATCGAGCGCGGCGCACCCGCGCGCAGCCAGCGCATCGCGACATCCATCGCTCGCGCCTGCAGGTGCTGCGCCTGCGCGACATACTCGCGCGCGTCGCGTGCCGGCGCGAAGCGAGCCTCGAGAAACGGCTTGTACTGCGCGTCATCGCCGCCCCACGCCTTCTGGCGGAGCCGCATCGCGCCGACGAGATCGGCGGCGGTCATCCTCGCCGGATCGCGCACGGCATCGAGACACTGCTCGACGACCGTCGGCCAGCACGGCGGCGACTGATGCCCGAACTCGCTCGAGAAGCGCGGCAGTACCTTGCGGTAGCCCTCGATCTTCGCCTCCTGGTCCCAGGTGTGGCGATCGCCGTGGTCGGGATCGTTCGGATGAACCTCCATCGACCCCGAGTACGGGCTCTCGGTCCAGTACGGCGTGCCCGGATCGTGCGCGGCGACCGCGGCGGGCAGCGTCTCGGTCCAGTAGCGCAGGCCCCACGATTGCCCGGGCTTGAGGCGTTCCTTCCAGCCCCAGCTCCACCACGCGAGGATGTCCTCGTTGCCGCCGCACCAGAGCGCGATCGACGGGTGACGCGACAGCCGAGCGACCTGGTGCGCCGCCTCGCGCGCAACGAGCGTCGCGAACGGCTCGTCCTCGGGGTAGGTCGCGCACGCGAACATGAAGTCCTGCCAGACGAGGATCCCGAGTTCGTCGCACGCCTCGTAGAACGCGTCGGGCAGGTAGTTGCCGCCGCCCCACACGCGCACCATGTTGAAGCCGGTGTCGCGGTAGCGGCGCATCTCGCCGATCCAGTCGTGCTCGTGCCGCGTGCCGAGGAGCGGCGGGATCAGGTTCGCGCCGCGCGCGAACAGCGGCGAACCGTTCAGCTTGAACGCGAACCTCCGGCCGATCGAGTCGGCGGCCGTGTCGAGCTCGATGCGCCGCGGCGCAAAGCGCGCGGTCGCGATCGGCTTGAACGCGCCCCGCTCGTCGCGCATGCCCACCATCGCGTTCCACCAGACGCCCGCGTTCAGCGCGCCGTCGCCGGCGCGGTCCCAAGTCGTCCAGGTACGCGTGGGCCGGATCGTGGCGTCGCCGCGCGCGTCGCATTCGACGCGCTGCGTGCCTTCGCGCTCGCGCACGATGCACACGAGCGGCGCGCCCTCGAAGTCTCCCCTCGGCGTCACCCGGACGACGACGCTGCCGTCGTCGTTCCAGCGCTGCGCGACCGAGACTCCCGTGATGCGGACCGCATCCCAGCAGTCGAAGCGCGCGCCGTAGAAGCCGACCCCCGCGACGCGCGGCCCCCAGTCCCAGCCGAATCCGCAGGCGGCGCTGCGCGCGAACGGGAACGGCAGCCAGTCGCCGTTCACGGGACGCTCGCCAAGCTGCGCCTGCCAGCGCAGGAGCTCGGACACCGGAGCCCTGAAGCGCAGCTCGAGCGTTGCGCGTGCGCCGCGCAGCGCGCCCGGTATGCGCGCCTCGAACGGAATGTGCTCGCTCGCGTGCGTGCCAAGCGACACGCCGCCGAGCACGATCTCGCACGGGCCGTCGACCACTTCGATCACGAGCGCGCAGCGCCGTCCGTCGTCGAGCGGCGGCACCTCGATCTCGCGCGCGAAGGTCCACTCGGTGCGCCCGACCCATTCGCTGTCGAGTTCGGCGCGCTCGCCCTTCCACGGCTGCTGCACCCCCGCGTGCGCCAGCACCGCATGGATCGACGCCTGCATGAA
>Ga0068872_10004651_pt1 | contig 10365 bp, 6 predicted proteins | sample NOAtaG_7_FD_66441 | JGI IMG/M metagenome (GOLD analysis project Ga0068872, IMG submission 66441) | Freshwater lake microbial communities from Lake Erie, under a cyanobacterial bloom - NOAA_Erie_Diel1S_2200h metaG | ecosystem: Environmental > Aquatic > Freshwater > Lake | place: USA: Ohio, Lake...
TAAGTTTGATATGGCATCTATTCTAAGATTACCTTATGAAACCCAAAGAATATATATAACGGAATTAGAAAAAAATCTTTACAATAAAGCTAAACAGCATTATGAGGAAAAAGAGACATATATGGTAGATGTTATGAAAGTTAGGGAACATACCACCGACGCTAATATTTTAAAAAACTTATCAATAATTACCTCTGAAAACGATATAACTTCGGCAAATATAGCTAACTCAGTAACGACATTTGATGTTAATATAAATATAGCAACGAAACTCTAATATAATACATTATGAATACATTGGGATATATATTAGTATATAATTAAAAATATTATTATAGAATAAATGGGGTATATAGAACATTATTCTAATTATAATTCATTAAATAACGATGTAGTAAAAGAAACTGAAAATACTATTGGTGCTTTATTTATTAAATTTTGTATTCTTGGTATATTATTATATATAATATATAAAATTAATTATGATACTGATGATAATTATATTAAAAGTTACAGCGTATATACGATAATATTTCTACTAATATTTCTACTAATATTTATAGGTTTATTGTTTGGACTTGATATAATAACATTTTTTAAATTGTCTGTATTTATAATTTTTGGCTTGTTTATGTTGGCATTAATATATAAGTATTTAGATAAACTACGGTTTATAATATTATTCTACCATTCGTTTAATTATCAATTAGAAAAGATATACAACGAGACCAAAACAAATTACAACGAAGTGCTATTTAGTTTTATTTTCATAGCTATAATATCTATAATATCCATAGTGTTATATTGGGATAACATATATACTGATGCTAAAAAATTATCCAAATGTGGCAAAATAATAAATACTATTGAAAATAATAATAGGATGAAGAAACCTTTCATATATAACATTATAATTATCAATAATGATTTAATAGATACTACAACATCCAAATATATATTAAAAATCACATATGATTTTATGAAGAACAAAACTGTAATTGATTACGGAACCGACGACGGAAATTACGGTGATGGCGACGAAATCATAGAAGCACAAAAAGAGCTCGTTTTTTATTATTTTAATCTAAGAACGATGAAGAGCGAAAAAATAGCAAATATAGATGCGACTGTCTTAAACGAAAGCAGATTTAAATATATACTCGTTGATGATAATAATAATAAGCTGCCACACGATGAGACCGCGCAAGATTTGATAAAATTTACAAAGATATATTCTAAAAACGAAAACTATAATATCAATATAATAAATGATATATTCTATGCTAAAAATAATCGCGAAAAGCTATTTATCTAAAAAGAATTTTATTATATTATTGTAGATTAAATGGAAAATAATCCAGAAAAACAAGAAAACAGTAGTTTTCAAGAGATGTTTAATATATTAAATGTATATATATCAGGCTTTGAGGCGCAATCTTATTATATATTATACAGTTTGTCTAAGGTCACTAATAATACTTATAATATGTCTGTTTATCAGCATTTGATTATTTTAATATTTATAGCCCTCGTAATATTTATTTTGGTCGTTATGTATTATGATGTTATTTATAGAGAAGCAAGTAAAATAAAGAGATGCAAGGAAATAGAACAAGCCATAGAAATCAATGACAGCTTGGAATATCCCTATAGATACAATGTATATCTAATAAAAAAAAATATAGTAGATAAATCGTTATCAAACTTTAGCTTCTGTCTCCAATACGATTTTGTTGCAAAAACTACAAATGTCGTTTTTGGAGAACATATAAATCTCAGCAATGTTATATTTCATTTACAAGATGAACCAGAATATAATGATAATATGTCTCCTGCCTTCGTATATTATGATTTGTCAAAAGACAATTTTGTTTATATTAAATATACCGACGTAGATTCTGATAATGGCCAAAATAACAACAATTTATCACGAGATACATTTGGAAAATCCTTCTATATTAACAAAAATTTAATAACAGACCCTAAAGAGTATATCTTTATTATTACAAGATATGATAATAAGATTGTGGAAAATGACAAGCAAGCATATGAACTTCTAAAGTTTATTAAAAATGCCGGCTTTGATAGAACCTCTGTAAATCTATCGGCAATATACAATATCTTATATGCAATAGATAATAAAAAAAATAGCATAGCAATATAGAGCGATTAAACAAATATTTCTTCAAGTAGCTTCTTCAATTCGTCAAGCTTTTCGGTATTTTTAATTTTCGGGTAATTAATATTAAATTCTATGAACATATTGCCTTTAGTATTAGTATTTAATATAGGCAATCCTTTGCCTTCCAATAGATATTTTTTGCCATTTGAAATAACACCAAGTATTTTGGTGTTTATCTCAATAGTATCCTTAAAATATGGTATAGTAATTACTTCGCCTATTATAGAGTTTATAAAAGATATGTCTGTCTTATAATGAAGGTCATTCCCATTCCTCTTGAAATGCTTGTGTTCCTCTATTTTTATGCTAATTATTAAATCGCCCGGTTTAACATTATCTGTCTTAGGTTGCTCTCCCAATTCGGGAAAAGCCGTCCTATAAGCTTCATTAACACCCTTTGGTATAATTAAAGTAGCCTTGATGTCCTTATTGTAAAATCCTTTGCCACTACACAATTTGCAACTAGACTTGCCTTTTATCACTATACCTTCGCCTCCGCATTTATTACACTGTGATTGAAATATAGTCTGCATTATACCCATATTTTGGATACGATGTATAAATCCTTTTCCATCACAATCAGGACATTCCTCATTACAGCTCGTACAATATTTCTTCAATTTAATATTCAAATCCTTATTAAACCCCTCATATATATCGTCTAGTGTTAAATTAAATACACTTTCTATAGAATCGGCCTTCTGTTGTGGCCTATTCCCGCCTCTTCCCCCCCCTCTACCGCCTCCACCTCCACCGCCTCCACCTCTACCGCCTCCACCTCCACCGCCGCCTCCAAAACTGAAAAAACTATCTCCGAAGCCATGTTCGTGTCCTCTAAAAAATGCTTCAAAAATATCTTGATGGCTTCTCATATTATCCTGAGAACCTTCATTATAATTATTATCACCACAAGCATTATATTTTTCTCTCTTGTCCTTATCTCCTAAAATATTATAGGCATTTGATATTTCCTTGAATTTAGTAGCGCATTCAGAGTCGCCCTTGTTTTTATCAGGATGATACTGCATCGCCTTCTTTTTATAAGCACTCTTTATTTCATCATCGCTCGCATCTCTGCTAACATCTAATACTTTGTACAATTTATGATTATCCGCCATCTTTTATAAAATTATATATTAAATGTTTATATATTAAATATATAGATATTATGGTTAAAGTAATTATAAATAATATTAAAAAAGCAACTATAAAAACAAAGGACCAACCTAAAAAAGCAACTATAAAAACAAAAAGTAGATCTAAAAGAAAAAAACACTTATATAATAGGGAAACAATAACAGATTACGAAGAACATATTGGTGGTGGAAATAATTTTAAAATTTCAAATTTATTTAATATATTTGTTAATAAACAAAAACAAGAAGAAGCTAAAATTAAAAAAAAAAAATTAGAATGTGGAATAGAAGAGGCTTTTATATTTTTAGAAAAATATAAAAATATTGATACCTTAAATGAAGAAGAAAAGAAAAAAGTTGAAGCTATAGTTTTAATGTTTAAACAGCATGGTATTCATAATTATAATACCTACGACAATAAACTAATAAATATAGAAAAAGCTGAAAATATTACTAAATATTCGTCAGCATTTATAACTATTGTTGGTATAGGATTATTAGGGACGACTATTATAGGCAACGTAACTACTTTTGGATCATTAATTGCAATCGCGAGTGTATTTACTTTATTAGGATTATGGTTAATGTCTAAAATTAGTTTAGAGAAAGAATTAAAATCATCATTAATCATACTAATTGGTAATTTATTACATATGATAGAAAATATAACTAAAATACGAGAAATTATAAAAAAAAATATTGTGAAAAATGATGATGAAAATACAGAAAACTACAATGAAAGAGTTGATAATTTTATTAGTGATAATGTTTCGAGTAAATATAAAGTAATGAAATACCAAATTCAAAAATTATTAGAGTCATATTTAGATAGTATTACTGATAACAAATATATAATTATGTTTTTAATTACAATTAAAAATGCTAATATTAATGTTGCAATGCTTAATAATGACGAAAGTTACAAAAAAAATATATTATTTGACGAAAAAATGTTTACACAATATATAAAAAATATTGAAAAAGAAAAATCATCAACATATTCAAAAATTAGAAACACAACAACTAAAAGTTTAACAAATATAGCAAACTTTTTTACTCAATCTACAAGATTAAGAATTTTAAATAGAGAAAGTAATATAACAATTCAGATGTTTTCATTATTGATGAGTGATGTATTAATTTATACATTACAAAATAATCAAAAAATTGAAGGACAAATTGAAGGACCAATTAAAGGATCAATTGATATAAAAGACGAACTTAAAGACACCTCGTCTAAACAATCATCTAAACAATCATCTAAACAATCATCTAAACAATATAGTACAGGCACAAAAATTTCTAGATAATCTAAAAGAAATTAACAACTCCCATCCTTCCACAATAAATCATACCTAAAAGCACGAGTATTAAGTTTCATCTAATACATTCCGTATTCTAATTACAAATATATCTCATCATAATATTCATAGTGTATAATTCTTGATTTAGTAATTTGAAAGCATAAGGCATTCTTACCTGTGCAATATCTGTGTTATTTTTACAGTATTTACAGCTATAAATATTTTTATCTGTATTTACATTTGCGTGCATCCCGCATTTCTTACAGATAAAGATGCGATAATTATCAGATACATGAAGCATTCTTTCGGCAAGGAAGTTTGATGTTCCGTGTGCGATAAAGCAATCCCTTTCCATCTCTCCTAAACGAAGTCCGCCCGAGCGAGCGCGACCCTCACTTGGTTGTCGTGTAAGCATAACAATAGGCCCATTTGAACCGCGAGAATTACCAGTCCATACCGATTTGCCATTTCGCCTTACCATAAATACCTCAGTAGATACACTCAGGCAATATACGGCGCCTTGGTAATAATAGATATTCTCCTTATTTGATTTATCATTCGGATCACCGACAATCGGTTTATTCTTATTTTTAATAATCGTAATCTTCCAATATCTATTAAATCGCGATTTAATCCCACTCCATCCCGCATGAATCAATAGGCGCGTCATATCATCAGCCAAACTCTCGCTTAATGTACAATACATATTCTCAAAATTGTTTTTGATATCATCGTTCTTAACAGATACCATAGATTTTACGAGATACCTGCATTGAATTGAGCTCAACTTCCATACCCACGCCGGGAAATTGTATTTATCATCCAATCTATTGATATATTTCACAATATCATTATTATCATTATTTCCATATTCGTTTATAAGCATAGCATTTTCCTTATCAATTCCATTATGCGCAATCCACTTACCAAAGAATGACAACCATGCCTCCATATTAATAGGCTTGATATCGCTACTGTCGCTGCCGCCATTTGAAATATCCAATTGATAATCTACCTCGTTCCATAAAGAATCCTTTTTATATCTCATTTTCTGTCCTTGTATTTTACTAGCCTCTACAAGATTATATGTTGTGCCCGCGGCATTCGCTACATACATTCGGTGTCCAATGGTAACATCTAAATCTACCATATTATTTGAGATATTATACATATATCCCTTGTAGTCAGGGTATTTATAGATTTCTACAGGTTTTTCATATACAAGTGCGTCATTCTTCAATATTGCCACTTTATCATTGATACTAATATCGGCAATTTGTTTCCATCCATTATTTGTAAGAACTTCATGGTCTTCTGTAAGACAATGAACCTTGTCTGTTACCATATGTTTCAGCCTCTGGTAATATGTAGGGCCGATAAAAATTTCCGTCCTTATTTGTTCTCCTGTCCTTCCATTATACATAATCTCATTACCATATCTTTCCATTCCAGACATCTCCAATACTTTCGCGATATCCTCAACAGTACAGTCGTTATATGGCGTAGAATCTCCAAAAGCCCCAATATGACACCCGGCTTTTCCCATAATACATTCCATAAGCTGTGCGATAGTCATACGCGAAGGGATAGCGTGCGGATTCATAATAATATCCGGCACAATTCCATCCTTAGTATATGGCATATCTTGGTGTTTATATGTCATACCAATAGTTCCCTTTTGAGCACTACAGCTGGCGCATTTATCGCCAATCTCTGGCTTACGGTTCTTGCGAATACGCACTTTGCAAAACCTGTAGCCATCGCTATTTATGCCATTATAATTCATATCAATATAACCATCATCATTCGTTTTCATCGTAAGACTGCTGTCTTGATATGAAATCTCACCATTACACTTTTTAGGCATAACCTTACCTACAATAATATCATTTCCGGTTACATAAGTATTCTTTGGGACAAAGCCATTCTCATCCAACTTATCATAACAATATGGCTTCTTTTCAGTTTTATCATTAGGATTCGTAAATATTTCTTCCTCTCCCGTGCTATGATTCTTATTGCAAACATCCCTGAGCGCCTTGTAATAAGTGCTCGTAAATAAACCGCGGTCTAATGCTGACTGATTAATCATAATACTATCTTCTTGATTAAATCCAGTATGCGTCATAATTGCAACAATAGCATTAACTCCTGACGGCAATTTGTGTGCCATAGTATATTTTGATAATTTAGTATATACCAAGGATTTTTGCGGGTAATTCAAAATATTCCCCATAGTATCAATACGTTTGTTGAAATTACTTGCATAAATACCAAGTGCCTGTTTGCCCATAGCACACTGATAGCAATTTCTCGGGGATTGATTATGGTCGCTGAATGGAATATTAGCTCCAAGAATACCATTCATTAAGCTTGGATGAATCTCGCAATGCGTATAACAGGGAGGAAGAGCCGTTCCCTTAATTCCTTCATCCAAATCGGCAGGGAATGTCGCAATCATCGCCGTATTAATTTCATCACAATCCATATATTCAAGAAATCCTTCTTCTTCCAAATAGCTCTCGTCGCTATTGCCGTCATCATCGTTGCGAGCCTTCTCGTAAGACTCTCCAGCTTCGCGGGGAACATAGGGTTCGTTGGGAGATATGAAATAGTCAAAGTTTTTATCCTTGATATAATCCTCCCATTTCATATTTTTTCTTTTTAAAATCTTTTCAATTCGCAATATGCTCTTTTTCAATTTAGAGTCATAATCTACAATAAAGAGCGGTCTATACATACGCCCCGCCTCCGTACTGATAATAATGTTTGATTTTTGAATATTCCAAACAACTGATGTCATCGGATGAATGATACTTGACCTCTTATAGTGTTTCAGTGTTTTATAGAGCTCAATAGGTTTATCATAATAACCGATAATATCGCCATTCACCATAATATAAACATTTGAGCTATTTCCCATATTTTTTAGGAAATTAATTGCCGATTTTTCCAAATTATCTCCTGGCTTATCTCCTGATTTATAGGTGTCGTCATACATAACTACACCCAATTCTTCAAGAACTTTTCTGATATGATAGCTATTCATAGCAATTGATACATTTGTGCTAAGTGCCATATTTTTCACTAATCCTACCGAACTGCCTTCTGGCGTTTCTGCAGGACAAATCATACCAATCTGCGAATTATCCAACTTTCTCGGCTGTACGAGCTTTCCATTCTTTTCCATAGCAGTATTAATACGCCTCATATGAGACAAGGTGCTCGCATAAGACATACGATTTAGAACTTGCGAAACTCCCTGCTTAATATTCTGAAAACTGCCGATACTTTTGATACCCCAATTGCCTGTTGAGAAGGAGTATTTAATCCACGATTCCAACAGAGATTGCTTGAAAAACCGGTGAATGCTAATATCCGAGATAATATTTGAAAGCGGTGTATTTGAATTGCCGCGCCACATACTAAGCTCCTTCTCAATAGCTACTTTCAACTCCTTCGTCAATTTGCCATAACACTGGCGAAACAAATTACTCATCAAAACTCCCGGAGTATCTACGCGCTTGTTAATATACGAATCGCGATTATCATATGTATCGTAGCCGAGATAAATGCGAATCATTTTGCGAATAATATAGCCGATATATAACGCCTTTCTCCTATAACTCTTGCCAACGTGCGGGAGAAAATCGTTCAACAAATTATTGTGCAAAAGCGTCTTATTTACTGAATGCTCATTGTTCTTGTTGGAGCCGTTCATAATCTTAATAAGGACGCATTCAGCCTGTTCTTGCGTCTTTATATCACAAGCATCCTCGCAACAAGCCATCAATTCGGCAATGACTCTTTTATTCTCTTCCTTCGTCGTATCATATACAATGTGGTGAATAATCTCTTTGTCGCTGAGAATACCGAGAGCCCGAAACATTACAAACACAGGAACCTCTGACCTAAGAAACGATGTATTGATACGAATGATACGTCCCATATGATTTAATTTACCGCTCATATTCAGACAAGTTGTCTTTGGAGGAAGATACGACGAATTGCAGACAGAACGAATCTCGGCATATAACCCTTCGCTATTATTGTTAGGATGAAATACGAGCGTCTTGTTTTCATTAATCCTGTCTTGCGAAATAAGGACCTTTTCATTTCCATTAATAATAAAGTAGCCGCCGAAATCATAGATACATTCGCTGTTATTCTCTTCGCAGATTCCTTGCATTTGACTGAGAACACATAGCTTGGAGCGGACCATAATAGGGATTTTGCCGATGTAAATATTATTAACGGTTTTGTCAAACTTCTCAATCATCCCATTTTTATTAGTGTATTCTGTAACAATATGGACGTTGACATAGATACCGCTAGAATATGACATATTATTCATTCTGGCAATATAAGGTGTCATAATATTATGCGTTCCATCGCCCATTTGATAACTGGGTTTCGTGATACTCGGTTGAAGAATATTAATGGATATTTTATAGTTATTGTCGTTGATTGATAAATCACTCTTGGGATTTGTTACCTTGACTTTGATAGGATTGAAGCCGGCAATAATTTGTCCGAGTGTATTATCTACAAACTTATTATAACTGTCTATTTGGTGTTTAACAAGAGGGTTTGATGATTCTCGCGACCCCCCCTTTAAAAAATAGGTATCCATAATATCCCAGCAGTTATTTGATGAAAACATTATATGACAAATGTGCGTTAGTTAATTATAATTAATTAATTCTTAAATGTCAATTTTTATTTTTATTTGTATTATGTTAAAAATTGATTTTGTTATATGAAATAATATACTTATATATTATATATACATAATATGTCAAATATCATAGCTATATGTGGTGCTAAAAGGAGTGGTAAAGATGTGTTGGCAAAATATTTAGTGGCTACTCGGGGATTTAAGAAATTATCTTTTGCAGAGCCCTTGAAAAAAGCCGTCAGGGAGCTGTTTAATTTTAATGATATTCAGGTAGGAATTGACGAAGAGAATGCTATTGGTGATGAAAAAGAAATTATTGACGAGCGTTGGGGAATATCTCCGCGCAAAGCGTTGCAATTTTTTGGAACCGAAATAATGCAACACGCTATTGACGAATTAATCCCAAACACGAATAGAGGCTTCTTGGCAGATATCTTGCTATCTCGTATCTCTTGCGATTCTTGCGATTCCTATGTAATTAGCGATATGCGATTTTTACACGAATATAATAAATTAAAAAGTTCGGCAAAGATACGCTCTTTAATTATAGTAAAAATAAGTAGGCCTTCTATTAATATAGTTGAAAGCGCAGGAGGCGTGAGAGATACACATATATCTGAAAACGAATACATAGATATTCCTTATGATGTTGAAATAATAAACGACGGGTCTATAAGCGATTTAACGGATTTATTTGATATATATTATGATAGCCGAGAGGGAATAGCACTTATAGAAGACGTGAATAAGTAATCATACAGTTCTCAATAGATGTCCTAATGTCAGGAATATTAGGATACAATTCATACAATTTTTCCGTTGATAATTCAATATTTGAGCGTTTTGAAAGAAGTACCTTATTCTGCTCTTCTATTGAGAAGTTCTTCCAAGTAAAATTATTATCCACGTGCATTTTATATAGCTCCAAAATCTCGTTGTGAGTTATCGCGCCTTTATTACATAGATTAAATGTTCCAGCAACATTCTTTTTAATCATATCGGCAATTACAGGGAACATATCGGGTAATACTGTCATAGAATTAGCGACTGAACAGACATACTCAT